>ENA-ORBV01002197-ORBV01002197.1-microbial-mat-metagenome-genome-assembly--contig:-NODE-2197-length-41662-cov-59.074185_pt1 | contig 41662 bp, 36 predicted proteins | sample MGYA00237777_ERZ505514 | MGnify/ENA primary metagenome ERZ505514 (study PRJEB26160, sample SAMN06269048) | microbial mat metagenome | isolation source: Oligotrophic lake microbial mat | place... | reverse complement strand
CCCTGACGAGCCGCGAGCGAAGCGACCGGCGGATGCTCATCGACGTCGGAGCACCCGGCTTCGCGCCTCTGTGCAAGCCGCGCCGGTGAACTGCGTCCCTTCGCTGCGCTCGGGCTCGTCAGCACGCACGTCAAACGGGCCTGTCCACGCCCCGTCCCCGCCAGGACCGAACTCTGTCCAGGACCGAACTGTGCGTGTCCAACAACGGCGCTCAGGACCGAACTGTGCGTGTCCAACAACGGCGGAAACGCGTCGTCGCGCGAAAGGCCGCCCTGACGAGCCGCGAGCGAAGCGACCGGCGGATGCTCATCGACGTCGGAGCACCCGGCTTCGCGCCTCTGTGCAAGCCGCGCCGGTGAACTGCGTCCCTTCGCTGCGCTCGGGCTCGTCAGCACGCACGTCAAACGGGCCTGTCCACGCCCCGTCCCCGCCAGGACCGAACCCCAGGACCGAACTCTGTCCAGGACCGAACTGTGCGTGTCCAACAACGGCGCGCAGGACCGAACTGTGCGTGTCCAACAACGGCGCGCAGGACCGAACTGTGCGTGTCCAACAACGGCGCATCCAACAACGGCGCAGCAACGGCGCGGCGTGAACCGGCCGCGCGATGCGTGTCCGGAATCGCGCTGGCAGAACCGAGGCTGGGATGGGGACTGGGCTGGTGTCGTCGCGCCAGACTCAGCCGCGCGGCGTGACCATGATGGTCGCCGCGAGCCGTCGCGAAAGCCCCAGACGGGTGTCGTTGACCTGCACGATGCAGGGCTCACCCTGCTTGCAGACGCGGATCTCGCACTGCTCGGTGAGCCCCATCGCATTCAGAAGATCGCACGATTCGCAGCGGAGCCCGTCGGCGTGGAGGATCGCTCGGTCGCCGGGGCGGAGTTGGCTCAACGGAATCGGAACGAACGCCCGCTCGCGGATCAGCGAATTGGTCGAGGCCGGGGTTGGGCGCGGGGTGTTCACGATTGAGAATCCGTCGCAACGAGTCTACCGGGTGCACCCGAGGACACCAAATGCCGCAAATCACCGTCAGTGGCAGGGCCACTCGGAGAACGGGGTGTGCTCAGCGGAGGGCGGGGTCGCACGCGACCGCGTCTCCCGGCCGGCGGCGAATGGGATCCGTCAAACACAATCTAGCCCTCGACGGGGGCGAGGATCTCGTCCAGCCGAGGGGGCGGGCGACGGAGCGAGCGGTTGATCCAGATGCAGTTGACCACCAGGTACCCCAGTCCGATCACCAGCAGGAGCGTGCTGGCCGCGAACAGCAGGTTGGTGACCAGCTCCAGCCACTCGAGCCGGTAGTGCACCGCCAGACCGTTGAGGAAATTGGCGACTGCTCCGCTGGCGAGCGCGGCGATCAGAGAGGACACGCCCTGCTTTCCGCCCTGCGCGGTGCGATAGGCGCGGGATCGGTGACCGACGATGTCCAGCACGCCGCGCAGCCCGACGAGCGACATGATCGCGAAGGGGACGGCGACGCTCTCGAGCATCGCGGGAATCACTCGATCGCCCGGGGCAATCGGCTCCACCAGCGCCGGCAGCCACGCGGTCAGGGCCCAGCCCACCTGCCCGGCGAGCATCAGTCGAACGCTTTGGCGAGCGCCGGTGGAAGGCTCATCCGCCGGACCTCGTGCCAGATACCAGAGCCAGATCAGACCGAGGCCCGCAATTGCGCTCGCCACGATTCGCGGGTGAACGATCGCTTCGAGATCGGCGATCACGCTCCGCCGATTCGGTTGGACCAGCGGAAGCACTCGGGGCAGGACGATGATCACGCACACCACGAGATGGGTGCAGGCCAGCCCCAGAAGCCCGATCGCCGTGCCGCGCGGATCGCGCAGCCGCGGCAGTCGGCTGGCTTCGGGGTCAACCAGTTGGGTCAGCGTTTCCAGAACCTCGAGTCCGCACTCCGGACACCGAGTCGCCGCGGCCAGCCCCTTGAGGTCGTACCCGCACTGCTGACAGTGGATGCTGGTCGAGACGATCGATCGAGCTGCGTGGTGGATGATGCCCTCTCTCCGCTCAACCGGCGCCGTGGGGTGGCGGTCCCTCCACGGCACCTTTCGAACGGGCAGGGTATCGCCTCGCTCCCGACTGTGGATGAGGCGGGTCCCTTTGTCGCGACCTGTCCGGCGACTTGTGGAGTCGTCGTCGGACGGGGAGAGTGTGTGGATGCTTTCAGAGCGGATCGAACGGCTGCGGCGGAACATCACCTCGGTGTACATGGGCAACGCCCAGGCAGTCGACCGACTGATCGTCTGTCTGCTGGCCCGCGGCCACGTGCTGATCGAGGATGTGCCGGGCGTGGGAAAGACCGTCCTTGCCAACGCCCTGGCGAGATCGGTCGACTGCACCTTCTCGCGGATCCAGTGCACGCCCGACCTGCTTCCCTCGGACATCACCGGGGTGAGCATCTACAACCGCGAGCGGGGGGTCTTCGAGTTCAAGCCCGGGCCGATCTTTGCCAACATCGTCCTTTCCGACGAAGTGAACCGCACCACGCCTCGCACCCAATCGGCGCTCCTGGAAGCGATGAGCGAGGCGACCGTCTCTGCCGAAGGGCACGTCCATCACCTGCCCCAGCCGTTCATGGTGGTGGCGACGCAGAATCCCTACGAGTTCGAGGGCACCTACTTCCTGCCGGAGAATCAGCTCGATCGATTCCTCATGCGGATCAACCTCGGCTACCCCGCGCCTGATGATGAGAGTCGCATTCTCCACAAGCAGCCCGCTCGAACCGCCCTGCGCACTCTCGAGCCGGTCATGACGGCCGCTGAAGTGCAGGAGCTTCAGGAGCTCGTCGACCGTGTGCGACTCGACCAGTCGCTGGTCGACTATGTGATCGCACTCGCCACCGCCACCCGCGAAAGCGACGACCTCCAGGTGGGCATAAGTCCCCGCGGATCGCTCGCCCTGGTCCAGGCCGCTCGGGCCACCGCAGTGCTTCAAGGACGAGACTTCTGCGTTCCGGAAGACATCGTGAGCAACGTGCTCGGCGTCTGCGCCCACCGGGTGATCAGCAAGACCTACATGCACGCCGGCGACACGCTGACGACCCGGCGGATCATGCAGCAGATGCTGGAGACGGTGCGGGCGCCGGCGTGAGTGGCCTTCGTCGGCTTCGTCGACGGGGCGCGGCGGGTATCGCCGCCGCTTATGAGGTGTGCCGCGTGCGGAAGGATCGTCCGCTCCGCCGACGGGGTTCGCCGGCTGCGCCGCCGAACTGAGGTGTGCCGCGTGCGCGGCACCTTCTTGAGCTCGGCATGATCGACGCGGCGCTGGCTGGGCCAGCTTGGTCTATCGAGCCAAGTGGATCAGGATCAGGGGGGGCAAGCACCAAGCCTCGAGGCCAGTGCGGCCGGGAGGACAGCGCGTCGAGAACGAATGAGGCGACCTGCGACGAACCTGGGACCGCCGAGCCCCAGCTCGGCGAACTCTGGGGCGGTCGAGCCCGAGCTCGACCGGAGATCGGTCATGACAATCGATTCCTTCCCGGCGCCCCGCAGCGGCACATTTACGCAAGCGAGACGACCAAACTCAGCGACAGAGCTTTGCGAGCCTGAACAGCTCGACCAGGCAGTCGCGCAGTCCCGGGTCGCCGACCCCGTTCAACAGCAGCCACGCCTCGAATGGCACGACGCTCTTCGGATCGTCGATTGCCGCGTACGAGAGGTACAGCGGAATGAACGTCGGAAGATGCACGATCAGACGCGTCGGAAGCCGGCCATGCCCCTCGGCCTGCCACCACGCCACGGCCCGCAGCAACGTCGCCAGCGGCGGTGGGGGCTGACTCTCGACACTCGCCATCTCGATCGCACCGGACCAGTTCCGGATCACGTGTTCAGGAGGGGGGGGCTGACTTTCGAAATTCGCCTTCGTAGGCCCAGCGGCTGTTGCCGCGCACAAACAGACGATCACGATTCCTTGAATCGTGCGGATGGATTGGACTGATGTGATGATCATGCTGATCTCCTGAGGTGGTGCGAAGTACTGCGCCGCCCTGACGAACCGTCCAATGTGTGAGCGGCGGCGGAGAGTAACGCGGGGCGCTCGCACGCTTGCCGGGATGTATGACTTATTGCCAGCACGGCGTGCTTGCGATCCGGCCCGCCGGTCATTCTCTCGGTCACGTTGCTGATGAACGCAATACCGCGTCGTCACAGGACCTGCATCGGACGCTGCGGCGACCGCCGCGAGAGCGGCTTGGTTCCTACTCGTCGTCGACGCGCCTCGCGCCACGGAGCAACTTCCAGCCGAGTTCGCGAAATGCTGGGCTGCGGCCCATGAGTCCAGCAAGATCTCGAAGGTCTTCGGTATCGAGAACCGTGTTGCGAAAGTCAGGGTGCTCGCGCCGGGAGGGGCACTCGAACTCAAGACGCCAGAGCCGCTCACGAAGCGCACGATGGCCGTTCCGCCTCGCGACTTCGTCCGCCTTGTTCGTAAAGATGGCGAGGTATCGATCTGCGAGAGACGGATCAGCGATCGATTGAATCACGAACTGAGCGCCGGTGATGCACGCGCATCCCACAGCCTCGAGACAGGCGTCTGGGACGGCCTCAAGGGTCGACGCGTGATCAAGGCGTTCGAGAAGGAGCAAGATTGCATCCCCGGCGTCAATCCGCGAGAGAAGTACGTCCATTTCGATCACGCCGATCTCGCAGGTCATGGAGATGCTCTTGTGCAGCGTCGAGCCTGATTGAGCGGAGTATCGGGAAAGAATGTCTCGGGCCGATGCATAGTGCTCCCTCGCAATCTCGGCGTGCTGTGGTGTGTGGGGACCTCGCTGAACCGCGCGGGAACGGCTTGCAGTCGCAAGGAGACAACGGACGAATCCGCGAGCGCCGTCGTAGACCTCCGCAAAGCGGGGGTCGCTGGACAGTTGATCAAGAAGTGTCCGGGCGAGAGTGTCGCCCTCCTCGAGATGTCCGAGGGAGAGATGCGCGTTCGCAAGCGCAGCCTTCAGCTCGCAGTAGACGACCGGCGAAAGGTCCTGTTCCTGCAGCCCCCGCCGGGCAGCCTCGATTGCGTCGACGTGACGGCCGAGTTGATCCCATGCGCCCGCTTCCCGGAGGGAGCTGTAGCCGCGTTGATCCGGCGTCTCCGCGATGGCGTACGCCTTGCTCGCAAGCGCCAATCTGTCCGTCGTGCGGCCATCCATCGCCGCCGCATATGCGGCGCGATCCAAGTCGATCCACTTTGCATCAGCGCAAGGAGCGGCGGATGGCTCGGGTGGCTGCTCGCAAAGGTCCGCGATCACCATCTCGAGCGGCCAGTCGAGCGACTCGGCGATTCGCAGGACCATGTCCAGTCGAGGAATGCCGCTCCCCGGCACCAGATTGTGCACATCGCGACCCAGTGCCTTGGCGAGGTCCTTCTGATTCCATCCTCTGAATGCGCGCACGAGCGCAAGGAGCTCCTCGAGACGGTCCTTTCGGGGCATCGGCTTGGGCATGCGTTCCTCCGACCGGTAGGCGGTTGAGCCTTCACTGTCACGCCCAGAGTATCGGGGCGGAGGACAACCCCACGGAAATGAGCATGTTCCTGCGATGACGAGGTCCTGCCGACGGTGGCCACGGAAGCACGACATGGCGTCGAGCTCCGACCGTGGCGCATTGGGCAGGATACTGGCGAAGATCCGGCGACTCGGGCAGGCCTGTACCGACTCCGAGCGGAGCACATCCGGTGTTCGGAGTGCGAACTCCGGCCAAGACCACCTCGGAGACCGGCCCCACGGGGCGATTTCGCCCAAAAACCAGCTCTCGCGGTGTGGAACACACACATTCGGCGTCAGCCTTCTGCGAGTCTGTACAACTCGACGAGGCAGTCGCAGAGTGTCGGATCACTGAATCCGTTCAACAGCAACCAAGCCTCGAACGGCATGATCTTCTTCGGATTCCCGATCGACTTGTACGAGAGGTACAGCGGAATGAACGTCGGAAGATGCCGGATCAGATGTGCCGGGGGCTGGCCATGCCCTTGGGCTTGCCACCAGGCCAGAGCCCGCAGCAAAGTTGGAAGCGGCGGTGGAGGCTGACTTTGCGCATCGGTCGACCAGTTCGGCACGGACCTCGCAGGCCACTTACCAGCGGACCACGCCACGCCTGTGAGCGCGGCGGCTAGTGATGTAGCCGTGATGCCGCTGACTCTCGCGAAGTTGCTTGCGCGAAGATCTGGCATTGCTCACTCTTCTCCCACACGACGGGCGTTGCGAAGCAGGCTCCATCCGTGGGGACGGAACGACGGGAATCTCCCCATTGTTCCAGTCAGGTCACGCAAGTCCTCGGGGTCGAGCACGGCCGTCGAGGGTTCGAGAAGGCGGTTGCCCCGCATGAGAAGGTACTCGAGTGCCCAGATTCGTTCGCGGAGCGCCCAACTCCCGGAACGGCGAGCAACCTCGTCAGCCTTGTTCGTGAAGATGGCCAGATGACGCTCGGCGAATTCGTCGTCTGTCGCATGGGCAAGCACCAACTGGGAACCGAAGACACATGCCCAGCCAATGCTCTCGATGCACGCTTCCGGAAGCTCGTGCGACGTCCCCGGGTCATCGATTCGCGCGAGCAAGCGATCAACGGCGTCAGTCCAGTTGAGCAATCCGAGTATGACCTTCATCTCGATCAACGCAGCCTCGCTGATGAGCGCGGCATTCAGGTGCACCGAGGATTTGGCCTCTCCGTAGTACTCGCGGAGAATGGCGATAGCTGTCTCAAAGTTGGTCGCGGCAACCGAAGCACATGGACTCGCTTCAGACCAATCGGTAATCGCCAACGCCCGGTGCGACATTCCCAAGAGGTAATGGACGTAACCGCGTACTCCCGCATAAACACCGCTGAACCTTGGTAAACGCAGCTCGGTCGCGAGCGACGCGGCGATGGCCTCGCCCTCAACGAGTTCCCCGAGCATCAGATACGCATTCGCCAAGGCCGCCTTGAGATCCGCGTACACGACCGGAGGAATATCGAGTTCGCGGAGCCCTCGTCTCGCTGCCTCGGCCGAGGCGGAGTATCGCCCTAGCTGGTCCAAGGCCCCTGACTCCCGAAGCGAGCTGTACGCTCGTTCACGGGGCGACTGAGCAACGGCGTATGCCCTACCCGCGAGCACGAGTTGATCCGCAACGCGTCCCTCCATCGCTGCCGCATAGGCGGCGCGGTCGAGTTCGATCCAGGTCGCGTTTTCGTCGGGGATCTTGCTGGGCTCGGGCGTCTGACCGCAGAGATCGGCAATCACGGTCTCCACGGGCCAGTCGAGTGATTCCGCGAGTCGCAGCACCATGTCGAGTCGGGGGACGCCACCGCCGGGCACCAGGTTGTGCACATCCCGGCCGAGGGCATCGGCGAGCTGCTTCTGTGTCCAGCCTCGGTAAGTTCTCGCCAAGGCGAGCAGTTCTTCGAGGCGGTCCTTCCGGGGCGTCGGCTTGGACATGCATCCTCCGAACCGGCGGTCGACTTTCGACCGGCCGATGGGACCAGCGTACTGAGCCTTATCGGGCCGTCAAGATCCCTTCCTCGACAGGAGGACGAGTCGGGTGGGGGGCAGGGGCGTGCAGGGCCGCGCGGGAGCGTCGCGGGTTGGGCTCGACGCGGCTCTTGTTGGGCAGGGGCGCGCTGGGCCCCGCCGGGCCGCGCAACCCGCATGGTGCAGCGGCACCACCGCGCCTGGCTCAGACTCCCGGGTCCCGAAGTCCCGCGTCGGCGAAGCCCCGTGCCCTCAGGAGACACGCATCGCAGTGCCCGCAGGCCTTGCCGCGCGGGCGCGGGTCGTAGCAGGTGTGCGTCAACCCAAAGTCGACGCCCAGCTCGCCACCGGCCCGCACGATTTCGGCCTTGCCCATCCGCAGGAGCGGGGCGTGGATGCGGAAGTGGGGGTCGCGGGGCCGCTCGGCGTCCTCGACGCCGGCGCGAGTGGCCAGGTTGGCCATGCGCTCGAAGGCCCGGATGAAGGCGGGGCGGCAGTCGGGATAGCCCGAGTAGTCGACGGCGTTCACGCCGATATAGAGGTGCCTCGAGTCGATCGACTCGGCAAGGCCGAGGGCGCAACTCAGGAAGATCGTGTTGCGCGCCGGCACGTAGGTGAGGGGGATCGGCGATCGATCCGATTCACGCCGCGGAGTCGCCTTCGACGTGCGAGCGGGCCCGGCCTTCGAAATTCCGCGGCGAGCGCTCCCTTCCTTCCCTTCCTTCCCTTCCTTCCCTCCCCTCCGTTCCCTGCGTTCCGGGGCGAGCTGGTCCTTCGGCACGTCGATCTCGTCGTCGGTCAGCGCCGACCCGCCGAAGGCCCGGAGGTTCAGATCGAGGACGACGTGACGGGCCGCGCCCAGGGCCTTGCAGACCCGGGCCGCCGCGCGGAGCTCATGGTGATGGCGCTGTCCGTAGTTGAACGAGAGCGCCCAGGCGGAGAATCCAGAGCGGATCGCGATGGCGAGGACGACGGCAGAGTCCATGCCACCCGAGACGAGGACGACGGCAGGAGGGCGTTTCACGCGAGGACTCTAACGACAGCGGCCTCCGTCCGGACGCCACAGCTCAGACGTCCAGATTCTTCACTTCAAGCGCGTGCCGCTCGATGTACGCCCGCCGCTGCTCGACGTTCTCGCCCATCAACGTTGCGAAGAGGGCGTCGGCCTCGCTGGCGCTTTCCCAGTTGACCCGAAGGATCGTGCGTCGGGCCGGATCCATGGTGGTCTCCCAGAGTTCGAGCGGCTCCATTTCGCCCAGACCCTTGAAGCGCTTGATCTCGATGCCGCGTCGACCCACGTCATGGAGCGAGCGCACGATCGCAGGGATGTTCGCGGCCTCGACCAGTTCGATTCGGGGTCCCGAGGCAGCCGTCGCCCTGGTCGACACCAGTGCCGTCGCCTCGCCGTCAGCCTCCTCGGCCAGTGCGTTCCTGCCGGCACTCCGTCCGCCGCCGCGAGGCTCGACGGTGACCGCCCACGCATAGCGCGTCGGCAGTCGCTCGCCGGTGACCGATTCCTCCTGCACCAGGGCGTAGTCGTCGATGTCGACGCTGAACTCCGCGAGTCGCTCGATGAGTCGTTCAAGCTCGCGGTTCTCGTGCAGTTCACGGCGGGTGGCGCGGCGCCGCCGATCGCCGGAGACCTCGCCCGCGGTTCCGCCACGACCCGCAGCATCGCCGGCCCCGGCGCCGGAGGCGCGCGGTCGGCCCGCGGCGGCGGTGGTCGCGTCGGTCGAGAGATCGTCGAGGACCAGCGCATGCTTCTCGATCAGCGCCCGCGTCTCGTCCTCCGACCAGCACAGGGCTTCGCCATCGCTCCACTGCAGATGGTGGGTCGGGAGTCGTCGCTGTCCGAGCGGATCACGCTCGCGGGAGGCCAGCAGCTCAGTGAAGGGAATGCCGCGGCGCGAGGCGACCGTCACCAGTTCGTCGAGCCTGGTGAGCGTCCGCAGCAGGCGGCGGACATCGTCGCCTTCGAGTCGGCGGATGGTCTCTCCGGAGGCGTCGCGGATGATCAGCGCCGCCGAACGCAGGGCGAGCTCCGTGAGCACCTCGCTCATCTGCCGATCGTTGAGGACGTACTGCTTGGTCTTGCCGCGGGCCACCTGATAGAGCGGAGGCTGGGCGATGAAGATCTTGCCCTGCCGCACGAGCTGCGGCATCTGTCGGAAGAAGAAGGTGAGAAGCAGCGTGCGGATGTGCGAACCGTCGACATCGGCGTCGGTCATGATGATGACCCGTCCGTAGCGCAGCTTGGCGATGTCGAAGTCCTCGCCGATGCCGCACTGCAGCGCCTGGATCAGCGTCCGGATCTCCTCGAAGCCGAGCACCTTGTCGAGTCGGGCCTTCTCGACGTTGAGGAGCTTGCCGCGGAGCGGAAGGATCGCCTGGGTGACGTGATCGCGTCCGCCCTTGGCGCTGCCGCCTGCGGAATCACCCTCGACGATGAACATCTCGGTGCGCTCGACGTCGTTGCTCGAACAGTCGGCGAGCTTGTGCGGCATGCCGCCGGAGTCGAGAGCGCCCTTGCGCTTGATCAGCTCGCGGGCCTTCCGCGCCGCTTCGCGGGCCTGGGCCGCGAGCACCGCCTTCAGGCAGATCTTGCGGGCCTCCTGGGGATGCTCCTCGAGCCACGCCCCGAGGTGCTCGCTCACCGCGGTCGAGACGAATCCCTCGACTTCGGGATTGAGAAGCTTCTCCTTGGTCTGGTTGTTGAACTGCGGGTCCGCGAGCCGCACCGAGATGATCGCGGTGAGTCCTTCGCGCAGATCCTCTCCGGTGGGCGTCAGGTCCTTGAGGACGCCCGAGCGCTTGGCGTAGTTGTTGATGGTCCGGGTGACCGCGGTCTTGAAGCCCGCGATGTGGGTGCCGCCGTCGGGGTTGGGAATGTTGTTGCCGAAGGCCAGCAGGTTCTCGTTGGTGGCGTCGGTGTACTGGAGGGCGATCTCGCACTCGAGTCGTCCATCCTCGTCCTTGCGGCTGAGTATCACGCAGGGGCTGACCACGGTCTTGCTGGCGTTGAGATGATCGATGTACGCGCGGAGCCCGTTCTCGCTGAAGAAGGTCGCCTCGCGACGGCGACCGCTGGCGTCGACTCGTTCGTCGACGAGTCGAATGGTCACGCCGGAGTTGAGATACGCCAGCTCGCGGAGGCGATGCTCGAGCGTCTCGAAGCGGAACTCGGTGTCGGGAAAGATTTCGGGGTCGGGTCGGAAGCTGATCCGCGTGCCGCTGCGGTCGGCATCGGCCGGGCCGCCGGGCTCGCCGGAGACATGCAGCGGATTGAGGATGACGCCGCGAGCGAAGGAGATGAGGTGCGAACGACCTGCCTTGACCACTTCCACCTCGGTCCACTCGCTGAGGGCGTTGACGCACTTGACGCCGACGCCGTGGAGACCGCCCGAGACCTTGTAGGTGTTGTCGTCGAACTTTCCGCCCGCGTGCACCTCGGTCATGATGACCTCGACCGCAGCCCGTCCGTTGATCGCCGGGTTCTCGTGCTTCATCGGATCGACGGGCATGCCGCGCCCGTCATCGACGACCGTGCAGGAACCATCGACGCCGAGGCGCACCGTCACCGTCGTCGCGTACCCCGCCATGGCCTCGTCGATTGCGTTGTCGACGCATTCGTAGACGAGGTGGTGGAGGGCATTGAGCCCGGTTCCACCGACGTACATCCCGGGGCGCTTGCGGATCGCCTCGAGACCTTCGAGGACCTGGATCGAGTCGGACGTATAGGTATCGGCGCGGGCGCCGGCGGGCAGTTCGGACATGGCCCGGATGGTAGGAAAGGCCCGAGGGAACCGCTGCGATTCGACAGGACGTCAGCAGTCGGGTCGGCGGTCGTCGACACCCCCGGAGACGGCCGCGGGCCGGGCCCGCCGAGCGGCGAAACGGGCCCCGAAACGGGCTCCGAAACGGGCATCCGACGCTCGGTCGCGCCGCCGGTAGACTCCGTCACCCCATGGACATCTACATCGACACCGCAAACCTCGACGAGATTCGTCGGGCGGCCTCGCTCGGCGTGCTCGACGGCGTCACCACCAATCCCTCGCTCATCGCCAAGGAAGGAGCCGAGTTCCACACCCGGATGCGGGAGATCTGCGCCATCGTCAAGGGACCGGTCTCGGCCGAAGTCGTCGCCATCGAGCACGACGGGATGATCACCGAGGCCGAGCCGCTGATTGCCATCGCGCCCAACATCGTCGTCAAGCTGCCCTGCACCGAAGAGGGCGTACGGGCCTGCAAGACGCTGAGCGATCGCGGAGTTCGCACCAACCTCACCCTCTGCTTCCAGCCGCTGCAGGCGCTCATGGTGGCGAAGGCCGGGGCCTTCCTCGTGAGTCCCTTCATCGGCAGGCTCGATGACGTCGGACAGGACGGCATGGAACTCATCCGGCAGATCCGCCAGATCTATGACAACTACGGCTACCAGACCAAGATCCTCGCCGCGTCGATCCGCCATCCGATGCATCTGGTCGAAGCCGCGCTGATCGGCGCCGATGTCTGCACCGTGCCCTTCAAGGTGATCCAGCAGGTGATGAAGCACCCGCTCACCGACAGCGGACTCAAGACGTTTATCGACGACTGGGCGAAGCGCAAGGCGTGAGTTGACGTGCGCGGCATGCGCCGACATGCGCCGACATGCGCCGACATGCGCCGACATGCGCCGACATGCGCCGACATGCGCCGACATGCGCCGGTCGTCACTGCGCAAGCAGGGCGATGACCAGCACCAGATTCGCCAGCACGCTCACGATGCACGCCGCCGTGAGGACGGTGAGCAGCGTCCGACTGGGGGCGCTCGGCGCCACCTTCGGGAGCGGTGCCCTCCCCCCGGGAAGCGCCGCAGCGGTCTTCAGCTCGTTGGCGACCTTGTGCAGGTCGAGGTTGCTCTCGGCGAAGTGGGGAGGCTGACCCTTCCGAACGAGTTCGAGATCGATGATCAGGTCCGCGCAGTTCTGGTAGCGGTCCTTGGAGTGCTTGGCCATCATCTTCTCGATCACCTGGGCGCAGCCGGCGCTCAGTCGAGGATTGATGTGGTCGGGCGGAACCAGCTCGCTCTTGAGATGGCGGTGCATCACTTCGGAGGGGTTCTTCCCGTCGAAGGGCACTCGCCCGGTGACCATGTGATAGAAGGTCGCGCCCAGCCCGTAGATGTCGGCCGGAGGGCCGATGTCGACCTGGCCGCGGATCTGCTCGGGCGAGATGTAGTACGGCGTGCCGTAGGCGCGGCCGCTTTCGGCTTCGGCGGCTTCCTTGTCGCTGAGGGCCCGGGCCAGACCGAGATCCGCCAGCTTCACCGCGCCCGAGGCGCTGATCATCATGTTCTTCGGCTTGATGTCGCGGTGGATGAAGCCGCGCTCGTGGGCGTGCTTCAGGGCCGAGGCCACCTGGCGGACCACATCGATGGCTTCGTTGTCGCTGAACCGCTTCTTCTGGACGATGCGGTCGTAGACGGTGTCGCCGTCGACATACTCCATCACGAAGTAATGATGCTCGCCCGACTGGCCGACGTCGTAGGCGGCGACGATGTTGGGATCGTTGAGCCGCGCTGCCGCCCGGCCCTCCTTGTAGAAGCGCTCGATGAACTTGGCGTTTGAGGAGAACTTCTTGGGAAGGACCTTGATGGCCACCAGTCGGTCGAGGCTGAGCTGCTTCGCGAGGAAGACCGTCGCCATCGCCCCCGAGCCAAGCTTCTTCAGGATGCGATAGCCGGCGATCTTCTGACTGGTGCGGTCGGCTTCGAAGTCGGTGCGAAGGCGACTGAGCTGTCGAGCGGTGAGAAACTCGTTCTCGATCAGGATGTCGGTGAACGTGCGCGGGTTGTCGCTGCTTGAGGAACTCTGGAGCAGCGAACGGCAGAGATCGATCTCCTCGGTGGTGATCAGGCCGCGCTCGAGGACGATCTTGCCGAGGATGGTGTCGAAGCCCGAACTGCTCTTGGCGCTGTCGGTGCCGTCGCCGGCGGAGAAGAATGACGCGGCGGCGCTCATGCCCGCCGCAGGCTCCGAAGCGCCGGGAGCGCCGGCGGAACCGAGGTGCTCGGTCGAGCCGTCGTTGCTCTCGGCGAGGCGAAGAAACTCGCGCTGAGGGACACGAGGCGCCGGAGTTTCCGGCGATCGACCCTCCGCCGGGTCTCGCTTCTGCGGGTCTCGCGGAGTTTCTGGACGGGGTTCTGCCACGGTCGACGGTTCTCGCTCTGGGAACGGGCGGGCAACGGACGCCCGAAGGACTATCGCTGCGCGTGGTCGCGCCTGTCAATGCAGAAGTGCCCTTAACCGACGCTTCGGCACGGCGGCGGCGCCGCGCCGCCCTCGTCCATGCAGAATGCTCAGTCCCGCCGCGCACATCGAACGACAGCCTGCTGGCCGCTCCGCGACCCCACTCCATCCGAGCGCATCCCCGGGTGCATCCGGGTGCATCCGAGTGCTCATGGGGCGGCACGCTCGTTCCGACCGACGTCCTATAGCAGGTACGTCCGGGGAGGCGGCGCGGATCCCGAGGGTTTGCGATCTGGGAAGGAGGAATCCGTGTTCGGATTCCGTGCGGAATGGAGCCGCTGACCGCCAGCGGGCTTCCCACCTCTTATACTCGGCTCGGCCCGCATGCCCGGCTTCGAACGAATCCTTCTTATTCGGCCCAGCGCTCTCGGAGACGTCTGTCGCACGGTCCCGGTGCTGGCCAGCCTGCGTCGGGCCTTCCCGGACGCCCGTATCGACTGGATCGTGAACGAGGCCTTCCTGCCCGTCGTGGTGCAGCACCCGGCGTTGAGCAACGCCATCGGCTTTCCGCGGTCGCGCTTCGCCAAGCTCTGGCGATCTCCCAGCGTGTTGAAGGATCTCTGGCGCTGGGCGGCCGAGCTGCGCCGCGTCCGCTACGACCTGGTCCTCGATTGCCAGGGGCTCGGTCGAAGCGGCTTGATCGCCTGGAGCACCGGGGCGGTCCGACGCGTCGGCTACCGCAACGCTCGCGAGGCCGGGTGGCTGGGATACAACGTGCGCCACGATGTCCCGAGCCGCCTGCATGCAGTTGATCGGATGCTCGCCCTGGCCGAGGCCGAAGGCGCTCCGCCACTTGCCGACATGCGACTGACGGCGCCCACGTCCGGCGTCGAGTGGCTGCAGCGATTTCGGCAGCAGCCGCGAGTCGGCGTTGGGCCCTACGCGGTGCTGGCGCCGACCAGCCGCTGGATTGGCAAGCGCTGGCCCGCTGAGCGCTGGAGCGAGCTTGCCCTGGCGCTTCTCGAGCGCGGCTTCTCACGGATCTTCGTCATCGGGTCGCCAAGCGAACGCGGTCAGGTCGAGTCGGCAATTCCCAAGGCCGCCCCTGTCGACTCGGTCATCGATCTCGTGGGCCGCACCAGTGTGGCCAACACCCTCGCGCTGATTGCCGAGAGCGATCTCGTCGTCGCCAACGACTCGGCGCCACTGCACATGGCTGTCGGCTTCGACCGCCGATTCGTCGGGCTCTACGGTCCGACCGATCCTGCGCGGGTTGGTCCGTACGGCGGGATGCGCTGGGTGGTGCGACCTGAGCTTGGCGACGAGGATGGTCGCGTCAGCTTCAAACAGGATCGCGAGGCCTCGGCCCTGATGGCTCGGATCTCGCTCGCGGACGTGGTTTCGCGAGTGGATGAACTGCTGCTGGAGCGCCCGCTCGATTCGACTCGACGTCCGGTCGAAGTCCTCACTTCGGAGAATGATCGATGAGTCAGCCGCGTCTGTGGCTTGCCAGCGCCTCGCCCCGCCGGAGGCATTTCCTCGCCGAGCATGGCTTCATCGCCGAGTGCGTCGAGCCCGATCTCGACGATGCCTCGCTCCATCCGCGCCGCGCCAAACCGGCCCACTGGGCGGTGGCCATGGCCATGTTCAAGGCGGCGCGGGTGCGGGAGATGATCCGCTTCCGCGAACGAACCGCGACCGGCTGGATCATCGCCGCCGACACGGTGTGCGATCTCGACGATCGAATCATCGGCAAGCCGCGCGATGGCGCCGAGTGCCGCGAGTTCCTGCGGCTCTTCTCGGGTCGAATGCATCGCGTCCGGACCGGCGTGTGCCTTCTTGACGTCGCCGACGGAGACAGCCATCTGCTCCTTGACACCGCCGAGGTCACGCTCGGCGAGCTGGATGGCGCCGAGATCGATCGCTACGTCGCCACCAATGAGTGGGAGGGCAAGGCCGGGGGATACAACTACAGCGAGCGGCTCGAAGGAGGCTGGTCGCTGGAGTGCGTGGGCGACCCCACGTCGGTCATGGGACTTCCGATGAAGCGACTCGTGCCGCGGCTGCGTTCGCTGCTGACGGCTCCGGCAGGGGCGCCTCGATGCTGACGCCGCTCGGCGGGGCCCTTGGTTGGCTTGCCGAGCAGTCGCAGGAGCTCTCCTCGGCGCCCGCGCCGCTCCTTCTGGCGGCGACTCATCTCTCGCCGTGGATCTGCGTGCCCTTCGGCGCCGCCGCGGGCCTCGGGCTCGGGGTGCTGTGGTGGAAGTTCGGCGGGCCTCAAGTCCCCGCGAGCAGACGCCGCATCCGCCGAGTCTCGACCGTGGTGGCGCTGATTCTCGTGCCGATTCTCGTGGCCGGCCTCTGCTTCATCGATCCCAACACGACGCCGCGGCACTACGCGGAGGTCTGGACGTTGGCGATTGCTCTGGTCTTCGTGCTGGTGTTGCTGGCGGTGGTCGATGTGCTCAACTCGGTGAGGCTTCACGCCAACGATCACTTCCGCGAGACCGACGCCGCTGGGCGCGAACTCGACGAGGCCATGCGCACGGCCCGACGCGAGCGTGCTGCTGCTGGGGCGAGCCGCGCTGGCTTTTCTGGCTCCGAGCGAGGCGTCGCCGGCCAGGCCCAGCCGCCCGGCCAACCACCCGCCCAGTCAGCCGCCCAGTCAGCCGTCCAGTTGCCGGGCGAGCCACCCCCCAACGATCGAACCTCATCATGAGCGGACCCCTCTCGCCACTGCTTGCGCCGCTGACGGTGCCTGCTTCCTGGATCTACCGGGCAGGAGTCGCGTGGCGCAATCGACGCTTCGATCGAGGCGCGGCCCGCGCGGAGCGGCTGCCGCTTCCGGTGATCTCGGTTGGCAACATCACCGCAGGAGGCGTGGGCAAGACTCCGATGGTGGTCTGGCTGGCGCGGCGCCTCCACGAGCGCGGCGTGCGGCCACTGATTGCACTGCGGGGTTACGGCGCCGCTTCTCCAGCCGACTCCGACGAGGCTCGCGAGTATGCGGAACTCGTCCCATTCGCCGGGCGCGCCGTCGGCGCGGACCGAGTGCGTTCGGTGGTCGCTGCGCTGGCCCAGGCCGGGCGGCGCGACGGCGGTGCGGAGCGCCCACCCGACGAGCCGCCCTCGTCGCTCGCCTGCGACTGCATCCTGCTCGACGACGGCTTCCAGCATCGCCGGGTGGCCCGCGATCTCGATCTGGTTCTGGTCGATGCCCGCCGCTGCGGACTTCGCGATGGGCTGCTTCCGGCGGGCTGGCTTCGCGAGCCCTCGAGTGCCCTGCGGAGAGCGACGGCGGTGGTGGTGATGCACACCGAGTGCACCGACGCGGCGCGGCGCCAGGAACTTGCAGCGCAGATTCGAGCCGCGCATGGTCGCGCTCCGATCGCCTGGTTCGAGCATCGCTGGCAGGGGCTCGAGCGGATCGAGCCCGGAACTGATCCCGGCGCCACACCAGAGGCCCAACCGGGTGCTGCGCGGGGGACGGGTGGAACTCGTCGCGAGCCGCTCGAGTGGTTCGCGGGGCGGCGTGTGGTGACGCTTCTCGGCATCGGCAACCCCACGGGAATTGCAGAGCGGCTGGCTCTCGCGGGGGCCGAAGTGGTGGGGAATCTCCCGGTGGGCGATCATCAGCAGTACTCGCTCGGCGATGGCGAGAGAGCCTGTCGAACCGCTGCGGACTGCGGCGCCGACACCATCGTCACCACCCGCAAGGACTGGACCAAGCTCGCCCGCTTCGCCTCGGAGTTCACCCTGCCGGTGGCGATCCCCGAGCTCGAGGTGACGCCCTCCGAAGGCGGCGAGGCGCTGCTCGCCCTGGTCGCCTCGGTCCTCCGCCGCTGATGCCTCCGCCGCGGAGAGGCGATACGCTCCACGCCAGCACTTCCACCACAGGCCGCTCGTCATGCGCTCGCTCGTCCATCGCCTTGCCTCGTATCGACCGTTCCGGGCGCTGGTCGTCGGCGACTTCATGCTGGATCAGCACGTCTACGGGGCGGCCGAACGTCTCAGCCCCGATGCTCCGGTGCCGGTGCTGCATGCCGTGAACACCACCAGCACGCCGGGCGGCGCCAGCAACGTGGCCCTCTGTCTCCGCGGCCTGCTTGGCGAGGTCGAGTGCGTCGGCGTGACTGGTGCCGACGCCGAGAGCGAACTGCTGCGCCGCCAGCTCTCCGCCGCCGGGTGCGGCGTGGAAGGCCTTCTCGCCGATCCATCGCGGCCGACCACGGTCAAGCGCAGTCTGGTCGGCCTCGCCCAGCACCGCCATCCGCAGAAGATGTTTCGGGTCGACTACGAGTCCCGCGAGCCGCTCCGCGAAGAGCTCGTGGCGCGGCTATTGGCGCAGATCGACGTGATCCTTCCGCAGGTCGATGTGGTGTGTCTTGAGGACTACAACAAGGGACTCTGCACGCCGGCCCTCTGCGCCGGACTCATCGAGCGCTGTCGTCGCGCCGGGCGCGAGTTGCTGATCGATCCTGCGGCGATCGAGGAGTATGCGAAGTATCGTGGAGCGACGGCCATCACTCCCAACCGCTCCGAGGCCGAGCTGGCCACCGGGATGGAGACCCCAATCGACGCCAGCGAGCTCCACAACGCCGGTCTCGCCCGGCAGCTCCTTGCCGCACTCGATCTCGATGCGGTGGTGCTCACGCTTGACAGGCACGGGGCGCTCCTCGAAGAGCGCGGCGGCGATCCGATTCACGTGCCCACCGTTCCGCGTTCGGTCTACGACGTGACCGGCGCCGGCGACATGGTGCTGGCGGCACTTGCCGGGGCTCGCGCGAATGGAATCGACTGGCTCGATGCGGTCCGATTCGCCAACGCCGCCGCGGGCCTCGAGGTCGAGATCTTCGGAGCCCAGGCGATCCCCTTCGTGCAGGTGAAGCGGGAGTGTCTTCGGCTGGCCGGAGGGCTCGCGGGAAAAGTGCGAAGCCGCGAGGAGCTGCTGGTCGAGATCGCCGTTCACGCCGAGGCCGGTCGGCGGATCGTGCTGACCAACGGGAACTTCGACGTGATTCACGCCGGTCACGTGGCCTATCTGCGCGAGGCTCGACAGTGCGGCGACGTGCTCGTCGTGGGAGTGAACGGCGACGCCGCGGTCCGGGCCCAGAAGGGACCGGGGCGGCCGATCTTCTCGCAGGCCGAGCGACTCGAGATCCTGGCCGAGCTCCTGTGCGTGGATTACCTCACCGTCTTCGACGAGCCGACTGCGGCGGAGCTCATTCAGGCGGTCCGACCGGCGGTGTACGTGAAGGGCGGCGATTACGCCCCCGAGGCCATCGCCGAGCACGATCTGGTCCAACGACTGGGAATCGAGCTGCGAGTGCTGGCTCACCGGCCGGGGCTCGGGAGTCGCGAGGTCATCGCTCGCATGATGAAGACCACCGAGGTGGCGGCCGACCGATTATGAGACGTCTACCCGCGGCGGGGGCGAGGGCCCCGGCAAGCTGACGCTGAGCGGCGACCGGGGCCTGGAAGGGTGATGGCGGCGCGCCGATTGCCCCCGCTGCGGTCCCCGCCGCTCTCCGACGCGGCCTGCAATCGGCTTTCAGACATCCTCTCTAACTCCCTTCCAGATGAAGACTTGTCCTTGACCCCCCGGGGGGGCCCGGCCATACTTCGCTTCGCCGCATCGTTTGGGACTGGGACGTGCTCTTGGGAACGAGGCCGTCAGACGGAGGGTGTCGCGGCGGGGATTGGGTGGGCGGCCACAAGGCATATTCCGCGGTCTGGGCCACACCGGCAGATGGCCACGAGCACCCCATCGAGGGGCAGCCCAGCCCTCGGTCGTTGCTTTGGAGACCGGAGGCAGTTGGTGCGGGCAGGCCTGTCGACTGGCTCGGGGGCATTGGCCAGGGCTCGAGTGAGGCCCGGCTCGTCGAGCCGGATGTGCTCAGGACTGGTTTGCTCAGGACTGGTTTGCTCAGGACTGGTTTGCTCAGGACTGGTTTGCTCGGGACTGGTCTTCTAAGGACTGGTCTTCTAAAGGACTGGGAGTCGAACTCGTGAAGAAGATGACGAACATGACTACGACGAAGAAGGAGCTGATCGATCGGATCGCCACGGACACCAAGCAGAAGCGGGCAACCGTCAAGAAGCTGGTGCAGGCCTTCCTCGACACCGTCATTGATGAGCTGGGCAAGGGCAACCGCCTCGAACTCCGAGACTTCGGAGTCTTCGAGATCAAGGAGCGGGCCCCGCGCACGGCGCAGAACCCGAAGACTCTCGAGCGCGTCTCCGTGCCGGCGAAGAAGACCGTGAAGTTCAAGGTCGGCCGACTCATGAAGGCGACCGTCGGCGAGCCGGAGGAGGGCGGTGCCTCGGCGAAATCGACGAGCAAGCCCGACGCCCGCCGCGAGCCGACGAAGCCCAGCGGGCGCACGCCCCCGCGCCGCGCGACCTGACGCTCTCGAGTCGTGGCGCTCACCGCCGGCAGCGGCGCCCGAGGCACGTCGCGGGGCCCGACGATCTCGACAGACGGGTGTGGATTTCCTGACGGTCAATTGCCACGGATGGCGACCCACGCGGAATTCGCGTCGAATGGAGTTCGATGACCCCCCCGGCAACCAATGATCGCGGTTCCTTTGATCGCAAGTCCGGCGACGATCGTCGCCGTCCGCGTCCGCCGGAGCATCTGCGTCGCGAAGCGGCGCGGCTTCTCGAAGCGATGCCGCCTCAGGCGGTCGAGGCCGAGATCTGTCTGCTCGGTTCGTTGATTCTCGAGTACAAAACCCTGGGCGATGTCGTCGGAATCCTCAAGGGGCCCGATGACTTCTCGCGACCCGATCACGGCACGATCTATCGGGTGATGGTCGAGCTCTACGACCGCGACAACGCCTTCGACCTCCTCAAGCTCCACCAGACGCTCACCGATCGATCGCTGCTCGAAGCGGTCGGTGGCATCGACTATCTCGTGCGGATCGCCGAGTCGGTGCCGGCCGCGACATTCGCGGGGGAGTACGCCAAGCTCATCCGCGAGAAGGCGGTGCTTCGCGAGCTCATTCACGCCGCGGGCGACATCCTCGTTCGGGCGCACACCTCGGGCGATCAGCCCCGCGAACTGCTTCAGGAAGCGGAGCAGATGATCTTCCGCATCGCCCAGCAGTCCGAGCAGACCTCCGCAGATTCGCTCTCGGCACTTCTCGACGAGGCCCTGGCTCAGCTCGATGCCGCGGATGGTCGACACACCACCGGCCTGCCGACCAGCTATCCGGAGCTCGATGAACTCACCAGCGGCCTTCAGCCGGGCGAACTCATGGTCCTGGCGGCGCGTCCGTCGATGGGAAAGACCGCACTGGCCATCAATCTCGCCGAGAACGTGGCGATGGCGGGACATCCGGTTGCGGTCTTCAGCCTCGAGATGAGCAAGCAGCAACTGGTGCAGCGCCTGATCTGTTCGCGAGCCGACGTCGACAGCCAGAAGCTGCGGCGCGGCGCAATCCACGACGACGAATATCGCCGCGTGCTGCAGGCCTGCAACGAGCTCAGCCAGGCCCCGATCTTCATCGATGACACGCCCAGCCTGAGTCTCCTCCAGCTTCGCGCCAAGGCCCGTCGCATGCGCGAGCGCTTCGGGATCGAGTTCGTGATCATCGACTACCTCCAGCTCATGACCGCCGGCGGGCGGGTCGAGAATCGTCAGGTCGAAGTCAGCGAGATCTCTCGCGGCGTGAAGGCGATGGCCCGAGAGCTTCACGTTCCCGTCCTCTGTCTCAGCCAGCTCAACCGCGCTGCCGAGCAGCGCGAGGGACATCGACCGCGAATGAGCGATCTGCGCGAGAGCGGTTCGATCGAGCAGGACGCCGACGTCGTCGCCATGCTGCACCGCGAGGCCTACTACCACACCGGCGACGAGACCTGGTTGAGTCTCAATGCCGAGCGCAGCAACCTCGCGGAACTGATCATCGCCAAGCAGCGAAACGGGCCCACCGGAACCGTCAATCTGATGTGGGATTCCCGGCTGACCAAGTTCCACCCGTGGAGTTCGATGTCCGATCCGGGGCGGAGTGGACGGGGCTCCTCCGTCCAGGCTTTCGGGAGCGATCCGGCGGCACAGCGTTCGGCGTTTCAGCAGGGCCGAAGCAGTGCCCCGGCCTCGGGTTTCCGTGACGGCGGCGGTCCCGAGGGAGGATGAGATCACGTCTTCGCGAGCGGGAGTCTCAGGCGCCGCTCCGGGCTTCACGAGTTGACGGCGGCGAGCGGGGCGTCGACTCTTCGCATGCACCGATGGCCCGCACGCCCCACGACACCATTGACTCCTCTGGCTCGGGGATACCTCCCGAACAGATCGGAGCGCTGCTCCGTGACGCCGCGGCGGGAGACCAGTCGGCGTGGCGATCGCTCGTCGGCCACTATGCCCCGCGGGTCTTCGGCCTGGTGCGGGCCCAGTGTCGAAACCCCGAGCTTGCCGAAGAGATCACCCAGAGCGCCTTCTGCACCGTGGCTGAGAAGATCGGCTCCTACGTCGAGAGTGGTCGCTTCGAAGCGTGGCTCTTCCGGATCGCCCTCAATCGCCTTCGCGACGAGGAACGACGTCGAGCCCGACATGCCCGGCCGACCGACTCGGATCTGCTCGGCGACCTCGCCGGGCCCGGAGAGGTCTCTGCCGAAGGAGATGAAGAGGTTGAGGAGCGGTCCAGTCTGCGGGCCGCCCTCGATCGGCTGGCCCCGGCCGACCAGCGCGTGATTCACCTGCGGCATCAGGCCGACCTCAGCTTCAAGGAGATCGCCGAGGTGCTCGAGGAGCCTCTCGGGACGGTGCTCGCTCGGCACCACCGGGCGCTCCGGAAGCTCCGGGAGCTGCTCGAGGGGGAGGAGAGCTCGTGACCACGGGTCCGAAGAGATGTTCGGGGTTCGATCGGACGCCACCGCTCGCAGCGGCGACGCATCGGCCCCGTCGCCACTCCCGGACGGGCCGCGTCTCGACCCACACCCAGAGCCAGACCCAGAGCCACACCCAGACCCACACCCAGACCCGGACCCAGACCCAGAGCCAGACCCAGACTCACCCACGCGAAGCATGCAATTCGCCCGCCCCTGGTGCGTTCTGCCCACTGTCGGAATCCTCTGGTCCCTTCCGTTTTGCCCGCCCGCCCCTCGTGTCTCTCTGCTTGGACTGCCCGCTCTGATGGACTCACTGAACCCTCAATCCCCCGACCCCGAGCGCTCCGACGGCTCGCCCGCACACCGATATGGCGGTGAGGCGGGCATGTTCGCATCGGGGAATGCTCCTCGTTCCGACGCCGCATCGTCAGGCTCGACGTCCGGATCCTCGGACGCCGACTTCGCGGAGCTGATCAGCAGCCTCGAGGCACTCGAGTACGACGTTCCCGCGGGTCTTGCGGATCGCATCTTCGTCGCCTCTGCGGCGCGCCTTCCCGCCGCCTTCGGTCGCGACCAGAGCGACTCGCATCGCGATGCGCTGGCGCTTCCCTTCGAGAGGCCAGCCGATGCCGCAGCCGAGCACCGTCCCTTCAGCTTCGCCCGCTTCGCTCGAAGCGCCGGTCCGGCGCTGGCCATGGCCGCCGTGATCGGACTGGCCTTCGTGCTGTCGACGCGTGACAACCGCGGGAGCGCCTGGGACGGCATCGCCGATGGCTCGCGAGCCCGGGATCGACTGGCCACCGCGTCGATCTCTCCAATCAGCTTCGAAGGTTCACCCAGCGAGGCCGTGCTCGCAGCGCTCCTTCGCACTCCCGAGGACGCCGATCAGTGGCCCGCCGCATCGCTGGTGAGCCACGCCAGCACCCGCGACGTGCTCACGATCGTGGAACTGCGCGAGACCAGTCTCGACGATCTCCTCGAGGAGTTCTCCCGAATCGAATCCCACGCCAGTCGGCCCGCGCCGGCCATTCGGCCCGTGATTGGCAGATGAGTGCGCAGGCCGAGTGTGGCCCGCCACCACACGCGACGACAGTTGATACGAGACCGTTCATGAACCGAGCTCCCGCACGATCGCCTGCTTCCACACCCGCCCGTCCGCGAGTTCTCGCGACCGCGGCGGTGATCGCGCTCGCCGGGTCAATCGGCGCCATGGGCGGTTTCATGCCCTCCGATCAGACGACGGGTTCGTCCCGCACGACTGCACCGGGCGCGGCAGGCACGCCGGCGGTTCCCAGCGCCAAGGCGTCGGGAACGACCACCGAGCCGAGGACGCCGCGGGCCGCACGACGCCCAGCGCAGAGTTCCGGCGAAGGTCGTGCGCCGACGAGGGAGTCAAGTCGGGAGCTCGACGCCACCCGCGTCGACGCGTTGATCGAAGTGGCCCAGGATGTTTCACCCGAGTGGGCCGAGTGGCTTCGAGCGCGGCGAGCGTCGGACCCCGAGTCGCTCCGCACCGCAATTGCCCAGAACGGACGGCGGCTGATTGCGCTCTCCGTGCTGCGCGAGCAGAGCCCCGATCTCTATCGCATGAAGGTCGCCGAGATGCGCCTTCAGGCCGAGACCGGCGACGCCGCCAAGCGCCACCGCGAGGCCGTCGATGCGGGGCGCACCGCGGAGGCCCAGGCGCTCGCCCAGGAACTCCGTCAGAAGGCCCGCGAGCAGGTTGATCTCGATCTCAAGACCCGCGCCGCCGAACTGGCCGCGCTCGATCAGCAGGTGCGGGCTCTCAAGGAGCAGTTGACCCGCGACACCAAGGGGCGAACGCAGCGCATCGACAATCTGGTCGACGCGCTGACTGCCGGGAAAGTCGGCGATCCGATGGCCCCACCGCCCGACGGCCCAGCCCCGAAGGGACGTGACGGCGCCGCAGGTGGCGACGGCACGTCGTCGGCGGGGAGCGCTGCACCCGATTCTCGAGCCAGGCCCGCGGACGCATCCGGGGCATCATCTGCTCCGCCGCGTCCGAGCGAACCCGGCCGCTGAATCAATCTCATTTCCTGCCGTTGCAGCCGGACCATGGCCTTGCGTGCGGCATCGCTGCGTCCGCTGGTCGCCGCGAGCGATCCACGCGATCCACCTGAAACGGAATCGCTCTACCATCGCCGCCATGTCCCGGGGCGCAGCCGCCACAGCATTCCGATCCTTCGATGTCGCCGCGTCGCGGCTCGGCGCCGTCGTGCTGGCGTCGTTGGCGCTCTTCTGCTTCGGCTCGCTCCCGTGGACCTTCTCGAGAGTGCCGCCTCCCGAAGGTGGCGCGCCGCAGCGGCGCTTCGAAGTGCAGGACCTCCGACTCAGCCTGCTCCCTCCGCGCTGGTGGAGTCTCTCGGAGGCCGACGTCAAACGAATCGAAGAGGCCCGGGCGAGCGGTCGCGCCGCGCCGTCGCGCTGGCTGGGAACCGATCGACTCGGGCGCGACATGCTCGCCCGCTGTCTCGCGGGCGGCGCCATCAGCATGTTGATCGGCCTTTCGGCCGCCGCCATCGTGGTCGTGGTCGGTACCACCTACGGCATGATCAGCGGCTTCAGCGGGGGACGCGTCGATGCGGTGATGATGCGCATCGTCGACATCCTCTATGGACTGCCGTCGATTCTTCTGGTCGTGCTCCTGGCGGTGGCCGTCGACGGTCTGCTCGATCGCCTCGGCGAAGATCCGCCGGCTGCGCTTCGACAATCGATCAATCTGGTGACGCTCCTGGTCGCAATCGGCGGGGTGAGCTGGCTCACGATGGGCCGCGTGATTCGCGGCCAGGTGATGAGCCTCAAGGCCCAGCCGTTCATGGAGGCGTGTCGAGCACTCGGCATCCCGGTGCGCCGCCAACTGCTGCGGCACATCCTTCCGAACCTCATCGGACCGATCGTGGTCTACGCCACGCTCGCCGTCCCTGCGGCGATTCTCGCCGAGTCGTTTCTGAGCTTCCTCGGAATCGGCATTCGCGAGCCCCTGCCGAGCTGGGGGAACATGGCCGCCGATGGTCTTCCCGAACTCAATCCGATTGCGTCACGATGGTGGCTTCTCGTGTGGCCGTGTCTTCTGATTGCGATGACGCTTCTCTCTCTCAACTTCCTGGGCGAGGGGCTTCGGGAGCGCTTTGATCCGAGAGGTCGCGCCGGCCGCGCAACCGCCATCGCACGCGCACCAGTCCAGAGCGACCCTCCCAACCAGGGCACCGTTGCAGGAACCTGACATGCAGAATCGTTTCACGCTGAAGGACTTCGTGTTTCTCGTGCTCCTCCTGGGTGTGGGGCTGAGCGTCTGGCTGAGCATGGTGCAGAGCGATCGGCTGTGGAAGCGCCTGCAGGCGATCGAAGGAGGCGTGGTCGAGGTCGAGCGCCATCTGTCGCGACTCGAGGCCTCGCTCGAATCGCGGATGATGAGCCAGGGTGCGCCCTCCTCCGACAGCGGCTCGCGGGAAGGCTCGGATCCCGACGCAGCGCCTTCCTGGGCCCGCCCGGGTGTTCCCGTCGCCTGGCAGAAACCCTGGACCTACGCGACCGATCCGCGCACGGTCGATGGATATCGCAGCGGCGGCGAGTTCGTCGAGGCGTTCGAGTCGCAGTTCAAGACCGTCGTGCCGTATCTCTTCAAGGACGTGTACGGTCGCCGCGTCGGCAATCTCGTGGTCGAGCCGCTGGCCACCTTTGATCCGAAGACGCTCGAGATCCGCGGGGTGCTGGCCGACGCGTGGCAGATCGATCCAGAGTGGAAGTGGATCCGCGTGCACATCAATCCGCGGGCCCGCTTCAGCGATGGTCAGCCGGTGACGGCCGAAGATGTTCGCTGGACCTTCCAGGAGTTCATCCTCAATCCCGCAATCGAAGCCGCCCGTACCCGCAGCACGCTCGAACAGGTGAGCGATGTCGTGATCGTCGATCCGCGGACCGTCGAGTTCGTCTTCCGGGATGCGATCTTCACCAACCTCGAATACACCCTGGCCCAGGCGGTGCTGCCGAGCCACTTCTACTCCCGCTTCGAGCCCAACCAGATCAACGGCTCGACCGGAATGCTGATGGGTTCCGGGCCCTTCAAGATGGAGTCGCTCGAACCCGAGCAGGAGTGGAAGCCGGGGTCGGACCTGGTCCTGGTGCGCAACGAGCAGCACTGGGGCACCGCTCGCCCGCCGGTCGATCGCATCCGCTTCAAGGTGGTGAACAACGACCTGAGTCGTCTGACCGCTTTCGAAGCCGGCGAGGCCGACATGATTCTGCCGACGGCCTTCCAGTTCCGCGATCGGCAGCAGCGTCCGGAGTGGAAGCAGAAGGCTCGGATGCTGGAGTGGTTCAACATCCGCTCGGGCTGGACCTTCATCACCTGGCAGTGCGGACTGCGCAACGAGAAGCTCACGCCGTTTCACGACCGTCGTGTGCGGGTGGCGATGACCATGCTGCTCGATCGCGAGGCGATGATCCGCGACGTCTGGGGCGGTGTCGGCTCGGTGCCGACCGGACCGAGCCTCTCGGTCTCGCCCATGCGCAATCCGAAGATCACCGCGTGGCCCTACGACCTCGACGCGGCGCGGAAACTCCTCACCGAAGCCGGCTGGGTCGATCGCGACGGAAGCGGAACGCGCACCAACGAGAAGGGCGAGCCCTTCGTCTTCGAACTCATGCGGCCTTCGGGAAGCGAGGTCGGAGACCGCGTCGCGGCGTATCTCAAGGACCAGTGCGCCAAGGTGGGTATCCGCTGCGAGCCGCGGACTCTCGACTGGAGCGTCTTTCTCGAGGATCTCAAACGACGGAACTTCGACGCGGCGATGTCGGCGTGGTCGCCGAACTCGCCCGAGAGCGATCCGCGACAGGTCTATCACTCCGCGGCGATGGCCCAGGGCGGCGACAACTCGGCGCAGTGGTCGCACCCCGAGGCCGATCGGCTGATCGACGCGGGACGGCACGAGCTCGATCCGACCCGCCGCTACGCCATCTGGCACCAGCTCGAGGCCCTCCTCCACGAGGAGCAGCCGCAGACCATGCTGCGCGAGCAGCCGTGGCTGCGCTTCGTGCAGCCGCGGGTCGGCAACGTGCACATGTATCGCACCGGCGCCGAGCCGTGGGAGTTCTTCGTCGGAAGCGGAGCATCGGGAGCGTCGGTTCTGCCGTGATCACCTTCATCGTCAGGCGCCTGCTCCTGATGCTTCCGACGCTCGTCGGAATCAGCTTTCTCATCTTCATGCTGATTGCCCTCTCGCCCGGCGGCATCGGCGCCGGGGTGAGCGCCGCAGGCGCCGGTGGCGCCACCGGGGCCGCCCAGCAGCAGGCCTACGCCGAGGAGCGCTACGGCCTCGACGATCCGGTGCTGGTGCAGTACTTCCGCTGGCTGCACCGAGTGAGCCCGATCAAGTTCGGGGCCCGCGATCAGCTCTCGCCGGGCGGCGAACTCATCCGCCTTCCGCGCGAGGTTCGACCGGCGGCCCTGTTGGACTGGGATGCCGGCGAGTGGAGGAAGGCGCGAGACTCGCGGAGTGATGTGGAACTCCTCGCGCTTGCCCGAGCCCAGGCTCAGGCCGCGACGGCCGAACCGCCTGAGGCCTATCGCCGCGCCGCCCGGGCATATGCGGAAGGTCGCGTTCGACAGATCGACAGCGGAGTCGAGTTCCGCTCGGCGCTTGAGCGCTACGTCGGTGCCGTTGGCGTGCGCGGGGCCTTCGACAGTCGCAATCAGCCGCGGGAAGCGATCTTCACCGCGCTCACGCCGGAGAGGTCTCGGCCGGAATGGACGGCGGTCGAGAAGGCCGGCCGTGCGATGGTCGAGGCCTACAACGGCGCTCGCGAGCGCCGGGCTGCACTCGTCGTTGCCATCGAAGCCCGCCCGTTCCCCCAGGTCGGTGTGCCGATCGTGCCGGGAGTGCTCAGCGTGGCGGCGCCCGATCTCGGGACGTCATTCTCGAAGAACCGATCGGTCGCTGACCTCATCCTGACGGCGCTTCCGGTCACGATGCTCATCAACCTGCTGGCCTTCCCGCTGATCTACGCGGTGGCAATCCCCGGTGGCATGCTCGCGGCCTCGCGCCGCGGCACGTGGATCGACAGCCTGCTCGGGGCGCTCGCGGTGGGGCTCTGGTCGATTCCGACGGTCTGGGCTGGCGTCCTCGCCATCGGGTTCCTCGCTCGACCGAGCGGCGGGCTCGGCGCCTTCCCAGTCGCCGGTCTGCACGACAACGCCGCGGCCTACTTCGCGTTCCTGCCGAATGTGAGCAGCTCCGGAGCCTTCGAGCGCGGGTGGCTGCTCGATCTCCTCTGGCACATCGCCCTGCCTGTGGCGTGTCTGGTCTACGGCGGGTTCGCGGTCCTTTCGAAGCAGACTCGGGCCGCGATGCTCGAGAACTTCTCCGCCGACTACGTCCGCACCGCCAAGGCCAAGGGCGTGCCGCGGCGCGATGTCGTCCTCCGACACGTCTTCCGCAACAGCCTGCTGCCGCTCATCACCATGTTCGTCAGCATCTTCCCGGCGATGCTCGCAGGGTCGGTCATCGTCGAGCAGATCTTCTCGGTCCCGGGCATGGGGAGCCTGATGATCGAGTCGATCAACGTGCGCGATCGCGAGGTGATCCTCGCCAACACCCTGATGATTGCCATCGTCAATCTGCTGGCGCTCCTCGGGGCCGACCTCCTCTACGCCCTCGCCGATCCCCGGGTGAGCTACGGGAGCGAGCGATGAGCACTCGACCGGCCGCCGGGCGCGGTGGGCCACCGATCGTCCCAGGCTCCCCCGCCGCTCCCCGCATCCTCTCTGGCGTCGATGCCCTGCGCGGCATCGGACTGGAGCCGGCGCAGGGCTTCTGGGCCGATGCCTGGGGCCGCGTGCTTCGACGGCCCGGCGCGCTCATGGCGCTTGGCTGGCTCTCGGTGGTCGGCTTCTTCGCGGTCTTCGGGCCGTTGGTTGCGAGCGGCCATCCACTCCTCTGGCGCGAACTCGATGCCTCGGGCGCGGTCACGCGGATCACCTCGCCACTCTGGAACAACCTCGGCGCGGCTGATCTTCTGATCCTCCTGATGAGCGTGGTCGGCGGGCTCTTCCTCCTCGTTCCCATCCGCACACCGCGCGGCGAGCGGATCGGCATCCTGCTCGTGAGCGCGGTGCAGATGATCGCCACGTGCGCCCTCTCGGCAATCACCCCGGTGCGTCGAGCGGTCTCCTTCGCCGGTGAGAGTGGTCGCGACACTCCCTCACTCTTCGGCTGGCTGGTCCTCGCCTGCGTGGTGGCGATTCCCTTTCTGTGGATCTCGCCGCTGGGCTCCTTCGCCCGGCGGATGATTGTCGTCGGCGGCGCGGCCGTGGCCTGCGCCATTGCGCTCACGATTGCCGGCGGTTCCACGCTCGTCGATTTCGATCGCTATGTCGACCGGCAGATCGCCGGTGAAGCGACCGCGGTCTACACGATCGTTCCATGGTCGCCGGCCCAGCGCCGCACCGACACCTACTTCGCACCGCCCATGACCACCCTCGGCGAGCAGGTGCCGGCCCTCGCCGAAACTCCAATTGCCACTCACCGCTTCGTGCTCGGGACCGACAGTCTGGGGCAGGACGTGCTGAGCCAGATGCTCCATGCCTGTCGCCTGGCGATCTCAATCGGCTTCGTCTCCACCGGCATCGCGGTCGTGATCGGCGTGACGCTCGGGGCGCTGATGGGCTACTTCGGTGGTTGGGTCGATCTCCTCCTCGCCCGAGTGATCGAGATCTTCATGGCCATCCCGGTTCTCTTTCTGCTGATCGTGGCCGCGGGCGTGCTGCCGCGCAACACCTACGTGATGATGGCGATCATCGGTTGCGTCACCTGGACGGGAGCGGCGCGGTTCACCCGCGCGGAGTTCCTGCGCCTTCGCAATCAGGACTTCGTGCAGGCGGCAAGGGCTCTGGGGCTTCCCCTTCGTTCGGTGCTCTTCCGACACATGCTTCCCAACGGCGTCACCCCGGTCCTGGTCGATGCTTCGTTTGCAATTGCGGCCGCAATTCTTGCTGAAGCCACGCTGAGCTACCTCGGTCTCGGCCCGGACGGGCAGGCCTCGTGGGGTCGGCTGCTCAGCAGCTCGACCAACACCATCGGCGAGTTTCTCTGGTGGCTGGCGATCTTCCCCGGTGCGGTGATCTTCCTGACCGTGCTTTCCTACAACCTCCTCGGTGAAGCGATGCGCGACGCGATCGATCCGAAGCTTCGGAAGGCGGGCAACTGATGGCCGCAAGGAACCCGGCCGCAGCGGCTGCCGCGCCCGTCGAGCGCGAGGTCATGCCAACGCCGCTTCTCGACGTCGAGGACCTCGCCGTCTCCTTCGACATCTCCTCCGGGTCGAAACGCGGCGACGGACTGGGCGCCCGCGTGCAGGCGGTCGCCGGCGTGAACATGACCATCCATCCCCGGCAGACGCTGGCGGTGGTCGGCGAGTCGGGCTGCGGCAAGTCGGTCACCGCCATGAGCACCATGCAGCTCGTGCCTCGACCGCCGGCGCGTTTCGACCGCGGCGAGATCCGCCTCGACGGGCGCAATCTGCTGGCGTTCGACGAACGGAAGATGCTCGACGTCCGCGGCAAGGAGATCGCCATGATCTTCCAGGAGCCGATGACCTCGCTGAACCCGGTCTACACGGTGGGGGATCAGATCGTCGAGGCCATCCTGCTGCACCAGGACGTCGACGGCTCGTCCGCACGCCAGATCGCCCTCGAAGCGATGCAGGACGTCGGCATCCGCGAGGTCGAGCGGCGGATCGACGAGTACCCGCACCGTTTCTCCGGCGGCATGCGCCAGCGAATCATGATTGCGATGGCTCTCGCCTGCCGTCCCAAGCTCCTCCTTGCAGACGAGCCCACGACCGCACTCGACGTCACCATCCAGGCTCAGATCCTCGAGCTTCTTCAGGAACTCCAGCGGACCCGCGGCATGGGCGTGATGCTGATCACCCACAACCTCGGCGTGGTCGCCGAGAACGCCGACGTCATCTGCGTGATGTATGCCGGGCGGGTGGTCGAGTATGCCAACGTCTATACGCTCTTCGAGAACCCGCTTCATCCCTACACCCGTGGGCTCTTCCGCTCGATCCCCGATCTGCGCGAGCGCCGCGCTGCCCTCACCACCGTCGATGAGATCGTCAGCGACCCGGCCCAGTACACGCGACTTGCCAACTGCGCCCAGGGTGTGATTCCGTGGTGGCCGGGCATGGCCCGACCGGCCTCGCTCTCCCGCCGCCCCGGCATCGATGCAATCGGCGGCGACTCGATCCTCCACGAAGCCGAACCCGATCACTGGGTGGCCTGCTGGCGGACCGACTACTTCGACGAGCGCCGCGAGCGCCGGCCGGATCTGTTGTTCCGGAGGTGACCGGAGTCACGCGGCCGAGGCGTGAAACCGGACGCCGACCGCCCGCGCCACCTTCATGATCGTGGCGAAGCTCGGGTTGCCGTTCTCGCTGAGCGCCTTGTAGAGGCTCTCCCGGCTGAGTCCGGTGGCGCGAGCGACCTTGCTCATGCCGCAGGCGCGGGCGATGTCACCCAACGCCCGGGCAATTCCTGCCGTGTCGTCCGGTGCCTCGACGAGCCACGCTTCGAGATAGGCGGCCATCTCCTTGGGAGTGCGGAGCTGCGACGCAACGTCGTAGCGGACGGTCCTGGTCTTCGGAGCCTTCCGTGGCTTCGGGCTCGTTGCGGTCGATGTGCGCTTCGAAGTAGGCATGGAATGTCCTAAAGGTTCCTCGCGAAGTTCAGGGCTCGCTCAATGTCGCGCCGCTGCGTCGACTTGTCGCCGCCCGCAAGCAGGATGATGATCTCCCCGTCGCGTTCCGTGTCGTAGACGCGGTAGCCGGGGCCCACGTCGACCTTGAGTTCCGACACTCCTTCCCGACGTACGCGGTGGGAGCCCGGATTCCCGTGAGCGAGTCGGTCCACACGAACCTGGATCCGAACACCGGCAGTTCGGTCCTTCAGTCCATTGATCCAGTCCCGATAGAGAACGGTCGCTCGGACAGGCATCGAGCAGAATGTATCCTGTGGGCGACACCAGTCAAGGGGAGCCATCGGCCTTCGAGGGTCCATGACGATTCGCGGGCAATCGGCGGCGACTCGATCCTCCACGAAGCCGAACCCGATCACTGGGTGGCCTGCTGGGGACAATATTTGGGGGACAATATTGGACACGCACAGGGGGGACAATATTGGACACGCACAGAATGGGGGGACAATATTGGACACGCACAGAATGAGCTGGCTCGGCGTGTGGGGTCATCGCGAGCCGGTGCTGCCGGGCGAGGGTGGGGGCCTTCGAGATTCCTCCGGGCGGCAAGAAATGTGGGTCCGGAACACGATCGAGCGACCGTTCGCGGGAGAACGGGCGCGCGGCAGCCGAGGTCGAGATCAGGTCGACGGCATGAAGGTTGACTGCGGTGGTCTGACGGTGCTGAGGACGGCGTCGCTCAGCGCGTCACGCCGGCTGCCGGTCGCATCGGTTGATCGCAACAACACGGCTTCTGCGTCGACGCTCTGCCTCGGCGGCGAGATTCGCGGCGGTGCCGATTGCGGTTCCGAGCAGACGATTCGTCCCCAGCATGGCCCCGCGCATCCGGAGGGCCGCGTCGCCGGCGAGGCCGGTGAGCGACGTCGGGTGTTCTTCTCAAGGACAGGCGCTGCGAGGCGGCCGCAAGGCGGTCCCGCGTGGTTCGCCGCAGGTCAATCTGGAGGTCATCTGGAGGTCATCTGGAGGTCATCTGGAGGTCGTCTGGGAGAACATCGGCCTACGGTTCTCCCAGTGCTCCGACTTGCCCCACTTATTCTTCGGAACATCCTGCGGCATCGCCGGCGAAGTCTGCTCACATTGGCGAGCACGGCGGTGTCGTTGGCGGTGCTGGGGCTGGTGGTCGCGCTGTACCAAGGGTTCTTTTTCGCGCCGCCGTCGTCGCCCTCGGAAGCGCGCCAACTGATCACCCGTCACAAGGTCTCGCTGACCAATCTTCTGCCCGCAGCCCATCAGGCGCGGATTGCCGCGATCGATGGTGTTGACTCGGTCTCCGCAAACACGTGGTTTGGAGGCGTCTACATTGACAACACGCCCCAGAACTTCTTTGGCCGCTTTGCCGTCGATCCTGAAACAATGAGGAAAGTCTACCCTGACAACTCTGCGCCCAAGGAGCAATGGCAAGCCTTCGAGCGCAACCGCACCGGTGCCGCGGTGGCACGAAAGATCGCGAATGATCAGAAACTGAAGATCGGGGACCGCTTGAATATCAGCGGTGACATCTATCCGGTCGACCTTGAACTTACAGTTGAGGCGATTTTCGATCATCCCCCCAATACGGAGAGCGTGTGGTTTCATCGCGAGTACCTCTCCGAACTCCTCAAGGCTTCAGGGGCAACCCGGCCCGACACGGTGGGAACCTACGCGATTCTGGCAGAGACGGCGGACGATGTTCCGCGCATCGCCCGAGCGGTGGACGCTGTATTCGAGAACTCTCCGTTTCCAACCAAAACCGAATCCGAGAAGGATTTTGCGCTCTCGTTCCTCGCGTTTCTCGGGAATGTCAAACTCTACCTTGCGGTCATTTGTGCCGCCGTTGCTTTCACGATTCTGCTGGTCAGCGCAAACACCGTGGCAATGAGCGTACGAGAGCGAACCCGCGAAATCGCCATCCTGCGGACCCTCGGGTACGCACCATCGGAGGTTCTGCAGACCGTGATCGGCGAGTCGGTCCTCATCGCGCTTCTTGGTGGTTGCATCGGGATCCTCATCACGTTTGTGCTGACCATCGCCGCGAGTGCTGGCTTGGGCAGTTTTGGCGCAAAGATGCAGTTGACGCCCGAGGTTGCGCTGGTGGTGATGGTCACCGCCTTGCTGATCGGAGTGGCCGCCGCGTGTGTGCCGGCGCTTCTGGCCTCGCGCCGCAATATCGTCGAGTCGCTGCGTTACACAGGATGACTGCTCCATGGGCGTACCGATTCGCTACAACCTCCGCAACCTGCTTGAACGCAAAGGCACCACGCTCATGACCGCCTTCGGGATCGGCCTGACCGTGGCCGTTCTGGTCACCTCGATTGCGATGAAGCGCGGGATCGACTCTGTCTTTGCTGGAAGCGGCGACCCGCTTCACGTGCTGGTGCTGCGAACCGGTACCGATTCGGAACTGAACTCCACGCTTTCGGAAGAGAGCTATCAGATTATCCGCCGTATTCCTGGCCTTGCCAAAGACCAGAAGGGTGAGCCCATCGCGTCGCCGGAAGGTATCACGATCGTCAACCTGCCCAGCCTCGAAAGCCCCAACGGCATGAACGTCACCGTCCGCGGCATGCTGCCCATGGGCCTGAATCTCCGCGAAGGGGCCAAACTGAAGAGCGGACGTTGGAACCAGCCGGGAAAACGCGAAGTCGTCGTTGGCGAAGGCATCGCCTCGCGTTACCCCGCCGCACGCATCGGGCAATCGCTCCGATTTGGACGCGGCTCCTGGGAGGTGGTTGGCGAGTTTGTGAATGGAGGATCAGCGTCCAACTCCGAACTATGGACCGACCTGAACCAGTTGCGAGGTGATTATGACCAGCAGGGGGGTTCCAACTCCGTTCTGGTCCGTCTGGAATCAAGCTCGGGAGTGCCCGCGTTCAAGCAGGCCATCAAGGACAACCAACGGCTGGGCGCGGCAGGGATCGAAGAACGAGATTACTACGCGGGGCTGACCCGTTCATCCACCGGTACCGTGCTTCAGTTCATCGGCTTTTTCGTCGCGATCGTCATGGCAGTGGGTTCGGGCTTCGCCGCGGCGAACACCATGTACGCCGCGGTCGCCAGGCGGTCACGCGAGATCGGAACGCTTCGTGCGCTGGGATTCAGCCGCGGCTCCATCTTGACTTCGTTTGTGCTCGAGTCCGTTGCCTTGGCGATGGTCGGTGGCGTGGTCGGTGTATTGCTGGCGACGCCGCTGAACAACCTGTCCGCGGGGATTGGCAACTTCCAGACCTTCAGCGAAGTGTCGTTCAGGTTCAAGATCGATTCGGTCGCGATCGCGGGCGGACTTGTGTTCGCCGCGGCAATCGGGCTGGTGGGCGGGTTGCTGCCCGCATGGTCAGCATCGAGAAGGGGCATCGTCGCATCGATGCGAGAGGCTTGATTGCATGTCCGTAGCTGGCGAACTTGAGAAACTCCGGATCGACAAATCAGACCGAGCCCGCCGTGGTGAGCGATCACTGTGGCCCTGGTCTCTTGTGGTCATGCTGGTCATCGCGGTTGGCGCGGGCATCTGGTTGTGGAAGCAACGCACGGCGTTGCTGATCGTCGACACCTTTCGAGTCCGCGTGCCCGAGGGGGCTGTGACGGAGAGTGATCTGGTCCTGCTGAGCGCCACGGGATATGTGGCCGCCGCGGCGAAGATTGAACTGGCAAGCAGGGTGATCGGGCGTGTCGCGTGGGTAGGCGTGGAAATGGGTGACAGAATTGAAAAGGGGCAGGAGTTGGTCCGGCTGGAGGATGACGAGTTCAAGGCCCGTGTCGCGCAGGAGCAGGGACAGTTGGATTCGGCGAAGGCGAGGCTTGCGGAACTGGAAGCAGGATCGCGTCCGCAGGAGATCGCGCAGGAGAAGGCCGCCGTCGACCGCGCCAGGGCCGAGGTGGGCAACGCGGAGCGGAACTATGAGCGGCTCAAGGGACTCGATGTTGCGGGAGCCGCGACCACTCAGGAACTTGACGAAGCACGGACGCTGGCGCAGTCGCGCCAAGCACAGCTTGACCTGCAGCTTCAACGGCTGGAACTTGTGACACTTGGCCCACGCGCAGAGCAGATCGCCGCGCAGCGGGCGGTGGTGCGACAGCTCGAAGGGTCGCTCGCACTCGCGCAGATCGACTTGAACAATACGGTCATCCGCTCCACCATCGCGGGCACCGTTCTCGAGCGCAACGTGGAGGTTGGCGAGTTTGTCACCACCGGCTTCGTCGGTGATCGAGGGGCCAAGGGCTACGTTGTTTCGATCGCGGACCTCGACGACCTGCGCGTGGAGCTGGATGTCAGCCAGAACGACTTCGCAAAGGTGCAGGTAGGGCAGCCCTGTTCCGTAGTGACCGACGCCTATCCGGACCAAAAGTATGAGGCGGTCGTGTATCTGATCGCTCCCGAAGCCAATCGTCAGAAGGCCACCGTGCAGGTTCGAGTGAAAGTGCTGAAGCCCGATGCGCTGCTCAAGCCGGAGATGAATGCGACCGTGTCATTCCTGTCAAAGGAAGCGATCGAGGAATCCCGTCAGGGCAGTTCAGGCTCATCGGTTGATCGCCCGGCGATCCGCATCCCAGGCAGCGCTGTCCGCGACGGGGTGGTGTACGTTGTTGAGAAGGGCCTGGCAATGCGGCGGACCGTGATTCTCGGCGCCGTCGACGCGAACGGTCAGGTTGAGGTACGACGCGGTCTCAGCGACGGCGAGGACGTCATCCTCAACCCGCCCGATGGTCTGATCGACGGCCGACCAGTCAGAATCAAGGGGCAGTGAATGGATCTTCGGTTGGAAGTGCACTGCCCCGCCAGCTTTAGCAGTAAAGGAAGCACACGTGTCCGAAGCGATCGTCCAAGCCATTGATCTGACCAAGGAGTTTCAGCGCGGACAGACGAAGGTCATTGCGCTTCAAAGCGTGAATCTGGCAGTCGATCGTGGCGAGTTTGTCGCGTTGATGGGTCCGTCCGGCTCAGGAAAGAGCACGCTTCTGCACATGGCCGCGGGAATGGACCAACCAACGCAAGGAAGGCTGATTGTGCTTGGTGAGGAGCCGGCCAACATGGGCGAGCGCGATCTGGCGCGATGGCGGAACAACCACGTGGGATTCGTCTTTCAGGCCTTCAACTTGCTGCCCGTGCTCACCGCATTGGAGAATGTGGAGCTTCCGCTGAAACTGACCGCGTTGTCCAGAGCGCGTCGGCGAGAGAATGCCATGACGGCGCTCAAACTCGTCGGTCTCGACGATCGCCTGGACCACTTTCCGCGGCAGCTCTCGGGCGGGCAGGAGCAGCGGGTTGCGATTGCAAGGGCAATCGTTACTGACCCGGACGTGATTCTGGCCGACGAGCCCACCGGCAACCTTGATGCAGCCAGCGCAAGGGACGTGCTGCAGCTTCTGCAGCGGCTGAACCGGGAGTTTGGGAAGACGATCATCATGGTGACGCACGACCCGCACAGTGCCGAAGCGGCCTCGCGGGTGATTCATCTGGACAAGGGGCAGTGTGTGGAGCCGGTACAGGTGTGAGCGTACTGCGAGCGGCGCATGCCCAGAGTCCGCCGTACCGATCGTGGCGCTCGCGGCACGAGGGCATCCCAACTGGACACGCACGAACGTCGAGTAGTGGGAGCCACAGGTCCGAGCACATTGGGACCATCCCAGATCCCAGACCCCAGACCCAGATCCCAGACCCAGATCCTGGATGCCACGGCTGGCTTGCCATCCGTGCTTCCCTCCCTCCACTCGAGCACACCGCGCACCTGACGCACAACGCACGGTTGGGCAATTCTGGACAGCCACCCTTCGCTCAATCACGGTCGACGCGGGCTACCCCGTGACGCGCTCGACGCGCTCGACGCACTCGACGCACTCGGCGCACGTGCCGCACGCTTCTCTGCCTTCTCGCCTTTCCCAACCTCCCCCGCCGTTCGCGGCCGCCCGCGGGGGGACGCACGCAGCCGTCGGTTCAGCTTCGCTTCGAGCTTCGACAGCACCGAGTCGGTGGCAAGTGGACGTCCTGTTCGCGTGGCCGCTCGCAGACGCTCGACGATGGTCTCGTCGTCTGCCTGGCGCAGCAGCGCCTGCCACGCCGCCGGTGGATATCGCTCCGACCACTTCGCGGCGTTGATCAGCAGCCGACGCTCCGCGCTGGCCCCTCCACAGTGGGCCTCCGCACTCGACCATGGGTACCGCTTCGCCAGTCGGACGATCCCCGCTCGGACGGGATTGCGCTCGACGTAGCGCATCGCCGCCACGAGGTGGCTCCCATCGAGCGGGCACGAGAAGAATCGGCCTTGCCAGAGATGGCCGCTTCGATGATGGAGCCGATTGATCGTCTGCGTGTACCGCCAGTGCGTCCGGCCCACGGAGAGTTCCAGTCCGTCGACGGTCTTCGGCACCAGCACCAGATGGACATGATTCGCCATCAGGCACCACGCGAGCAGGGAGACTCGATGCTCGGCCATCTGCTCCCGCAACGTGGCAATGTAGAATCGCCGGTCGTCATCGGTGAAGAAGATGTCCTCGTGGTTGTTCCCCCACTGGGTGACGTGATGGGCCATCCCGGCGACGACGACTCTGGCGACTCGAGGCATGCGTACGACTCCAGTGAACCCAACGCAATGGCGACATTCCGACCCGCTCCATGGCGGGGCGAGTGTATGCGACGCGGGCGATAAACGGTGGCTGTCCCGAATGGCATGAAGCCAACGACACGCCGAGTCGCCATGGAGGCGGTAATGAGCCCGCGGCATGGTCAACCTGCTGTCGTTCTTTGGCCTGCGCTTCGCCCGTCTGGGTTCGAATCGTCCGGACCTGTCCGGCACGATGTCCGCCGAGATCCACGCCAGCAGCGCCGCGATTCTGCCGCGGTCGTCGCCGCCCGACGCTGCGCCGTCCAGCAGCGGCCGGCCCATCGACTGGAGCCGGTGCATCGTGCCGCTGAAGCTCAGGCGGCTCGGATCCTTCCCCGCCGCCCTCGCCGCCTCCCACATCAGCACGCGGATCAGGGTGTACAGGAGCGCATGCATCACATGCATCACATGCATCACATGCATCACATGCATCACATGCATCACATGCATCACATGCATCACATGCATCACATGCATCATGACCTCCTTGCGCACCACGTCCACGCTCCTCCCGCGCAGGACCTCCATCTTCAGGTGCGTCTTCAGGCTCCGCATGATCCATGCCAGTTCAGCTCCGCCATCCAGCGGTCGCGGTACAGCGCCAGCAGGTCGTCGACGGAGGCCTCCTCGGGATCGAGGATCGTCGTCACGACGACGATCTCCCGGCTGCGGAAGCCCCGCGGCGTGCGCGTCGTGCGCACCATGCGCAGGATCATCTCCTGCGGCAGCGCGTCGAGCTGCTCGCGCGAGAGCCCGCAGCTGGGGATCCACTTCGGCCGCGCCCACACGATCAGGCAGTCCTCGGGACGGAGCCGACGTCCCGCGCGAAAGTCCGACGGGCGCCGCTGATGCAGGCGAAAGACCACGTCGGCCCCGCGCCCCGGGAGCCGGGCGATGTCCACGTACGAGCAGAAGCCGCGGTCGGCCACTGCCACCTCGCCCGGGCCGAAGTGCTCGAGGATCCGGCGGAACAGCGTCCGCTCGTGCATGATCAAGCTGGGTGCAGCGAGCCCATGCAGAGGTCCAGCAGCGCGGCGGTGCCCCGTCAGAACACCGCGACCATGCGCATCACCGGGAAGCCGCATCCGGGCTTCTACCCCGGCGGCTGCGGGAACGCCTCCTCGTGCTCCGGCTCGTCGGGCATGCTGACGCACGCGCCGTCGACGACCTTCACGCGGCGCCCGAGCCAGAGCGTCGTCTCGCCGGCGAGCGCGCCGATCCGCCCGACCACCTCTCGCAGCGTCGACTCGATCACGGCCTCCGGCAGGCGCCGACGCGCGGCGCAGAAGGCGCTCGGATCGGCCGAGGGCATCTCTCGCGCCGGATCCTGGCCGTGGCCGAGCGACAGCCGTCCATCGAGCACGTCCGCGACGGCGGCACGAAGCGTCTTGCCGCCGTTGAGCGACTGGAGGAGGAACGCCACCAGCGTGGTCGCCGACGACCAGAACGATGTGCGCCAGGTGTGCCCCGCCTCCCGGCAGCGTCGCTCCACCTGTTCCGCCGCGAGGAGCGCCATGACCGACTCGGAGCGGCCGATGGCGGACTTGAATCGGTGCGTCCATTGCGCGATACTGCTCATCCTGAGCCTCCGTGTGATCGGTGTCCTAAAGCAACACCAGCATCGCCGGAGGTTCTCTTTCGCGCAAGCTGCTGTAACCGCGCTGCGCAAAAGGGCTTATGAATCATGGTCGCTTAGCTTCATGCCATTCGTAGCTGTCCCGAATGGCATGCGACCCACCGCCGCACGGCTTGCGACGCCGGTTCCTTCGCTTCATGCCATTCAATCCTGATCCTCCCTGCGCTCTCCGATCGGCGCCGCGCATGCCGACGCGCGGGGCGGCCCTCGGACCGCCCCGCGCACCGGCTGTCAGTCGCACGAACCCCATGCGCCCAGAAGCAGCCCCACGTCGGCGCCGTTCACGATGCCATCGTCGTTGAGGTCGTACTGCGGGTCGTTGGTCCCCCAAGCCCCGAGCATGCCGCCCAGGTCGCCGCCATCGACGCCGCCGTCGGCGTTGGTATCGCCTTGGCAGCCCGCGCCGCAGCCATACGTGACGCTCGTGCCGAGCGGCTGACAGGCGTAGGGGAATGCCACCGGCACGTCGATGCAGGTGGCGGCGCCCGGCGTGCCCGGCCCGTTGTTCCAGGTAACGCAGAGCTGCGCCACCGACAGCACCGGCGCGATGTTCGGCACGCCCACGACGGCGAAACGACCGATCAACACCTTGCCGGCGGCATTCACCTTGCCCTGCTGGTTCGGGGGGTTGCCGTTGAACCAGCCGGTGTTGTTGAGGCTCGACGGCATCGACACCCAGTTCGGATCGAGCGTGGTCGAGTTCGCCAAGCCGGGGACGCCGCCGATGGTGACCCACGAGTCGCAGGCGGTGGTGAACTGCGGCGCCCAGCTCGGCGGCATCAGACTTTGCAGGAACACCCAGCCGGCGGGCAGCGAAATCGACGCGTTAAAGACGTTGATCAGCACGTCGGTCGGCTCGTCGAAGCACGCGTGGAGCTCCACGACACAACAGCACTGGCCGCCACTGCACTGACCGAACGACTGGGCCGAGAGGCCGGTGAAGTCGGCGTGCACCGATGGTCCGAGGCAAACGGACAAGGCGATGGTCGACGCGAGCGCGATGTTGGGAATGTGCTGTGACATGTCGAGTGCTCCATGAGAGTTGTGGGAGGCGGGATGATCGATTCCAGTGGCGCTTCAGGCTTTTCTGGAGTTGCCCACGCCCGGTGGACACGCCGAACATGCTAACGGGAAGGTGATCTCCCGGCTGCCTCGAACGCTTCGGGGCTGACGTAG
>ENA-ORBV01002196-ORBV01002196.1-microbial-mat-metagenome-genome-assembly--contig:-NODE-2196-length-41664-cov-23.427561_pt1 | contig 41664 bp, 35 predicted proteins | sample MGYA00237777_ERZ505514 | MGnify/ENA primary metagenome ERZ505514 (study PRJEB26160, sample SAMN06269048) | microbial mat metagenome | isolation source: Oligotrophic lake microbial mat | place... | reverse complement strand
GGGGTTTGCGTGGGGGGGCGGCGCTTGGCGGCCCGGCGGCCGCGCTCTCGGTCTTGAAGCCGAATCTCGGGGTCCGAGTTGGGGGGGCGGCAACCCCAACGGTTGCTCTCGCCCCACCCCCCACCGGCGGCAACCCTCTCGGACTCTCTCCCTCTCTGGTTGACGCCCCCGGCGAGTTTAACAGCAGGGTTGCTCTCGGGGGCCTTCGATTTGACTCCCGAAGTCTGACCATCCCCTATACTGACTGGACATTGTTCGGACTTTCCTGCGCCGTCGGCACAGGCACGAACACCAGCGAAAGGGCCATTCCATGTTTCTACGACTTCTGGCGATCGCAATGGCCGCGCTGCTCTGCGGCCCCATCTGCTCCACAGCCCTCGCCCAAGCAGCGGAGAAGGAACTGACCACCTTGGCCGAGCAACTTGCCAAGTCGCTCATCAAAGAAAAGCACGTCAGGGTCACCGCACTGGACTTCACGGACATCAGGGGCAGGCCCAACGAGTTGGGAGTGTACCTCGCCGAGCAGTTCGAGGTCGAAATGTTTGCCACCGAGGGCATCAAGGTGCTCGACCGCAGGAACATTGCCCGCATCATGGCCGAGCAGCAGCTCACCGCCGATGGGCTGATTGATCCGGAGAACGCGAAGAAGATTGGCCGTTTCGCGGGGGTAGACGCCACCTTCATCGGGAGCGTCGTGAACATGGACAACGACATTGTGCTGACGGTCAAGGCCATCTCTACTGAGACGGCCGTGATCGTCGCTTCGGGACGAGCGAGGCTTCCGTCTACGCCAGACTTCAAGCGGATGCTTGGGCTGAGCGTGGCTGCCGGAGGCGGCGGCGTTGCTCGCGGGGCCGCCAACGGATCCGCCGTGCCTCCGGCAGTCAATGGTGCATCGGCGGTTGAAGGAGACGCGATTTCGGCACAAGAGGTCGGCCCGATCACCGCAGTTCTGCGGAATGTCGTTGAGCATTCGGTGCAAATCGGTAGCCGCAACTGGGGCGACGAACAGAACGTCGCTGCGATTCGATGCACGTTCGATTTGGAGAATCGCAACCTCCAACGATCTGTCGCCGTCGCGGCGAATCAGCGCGTACGGGAAACCGAGGCGAACGAAGGGCGAGGTGTAGAGATTGTTGGCTATCGCGGAGGCCTTGCTGACTCAAACAAGATGCCGTGGACGCTAAAAGAAGTGAATGGCATTTCCGCGGTGGTCTGCTTCGAGGGCGACGGTAAGATTAACAACTGGATGGGCGTTCGACAGGGGAATCCTGGTGGGGTTGTGGATTACATTCGTACCGCCAAGAAGTACGATGGAGGGTCGCCTCTGACCGCGGGTGACCGTGCTCGCTTCTGGTCCGGCTCGTTTGGTTCAATCGGCCCCGGCCAGAAGATCAGGATAACCGTTGATTTCGTGCCAGCAATGGTTCTTGAGCGGCGCGACCGGTCCGAGCGCACGGCGGATTCGCCGCCTCGCGCGACACCGGATCACTTCCAGTTCGACATGGAACTCGTCTTGGCCACATATGCCGAAGGCGAGGATCCTCTGAAAGCCAAAGATTTGGCGCTGCGAAACCTCACCCTCGATCGCGTCATTCTGCCGAAAGCACCCACAACGCCGGCACCGTGATCCTTCGCCATCGGAGACTACACCATGGCGGACGACAAACTGCTCAACGGCCTGGCGACCTTCGCCAGCAGCTACGTCAAGAGGTGGATGGAGGCCAACTACGATGCGCTCATGCGCGCGGCACCGGCTCGCAAGCTCATGGAGTGTGGCAAGCCGACCCGCTACGGGATCGAGGCGGCCCTGTACGCGCTCCTCGCATACGCCGATCAGCGCTGGTCGGGCAACACGCCCATGACCAAGTTTGTTCGAGAAGTGATGATGGACGCCCCCTCGGAAATCTCCAAGCGCCTCGTGAACGGCTTCCGCGAAGAGGCGATGGCTCCCGCCGCGACGGGTACACCCGAGCAGACCAAGGGCGTTGAGCAGATGCTCCTCGGGCTGGACGACGCGACGCTCGGCCCGCTGCTCGCCTGGCTTGCTCGGACAACCCCCGAGGACCGCGCGAGAGTTCGGTCGCTCCTCGGCACGCTTTCGGATGAGGAGTTGCAGAAGGTTTCCCGGCTTACAACAGCAGACCTTGACGCACTGGTGAACCAGCCCCCGCCGACAGTGAAGCCCGCCAACCGCCTCGCCAGTGCGATCCGCGATGAACTCGCAGAGGCCCATCGGCGCGCCGACGAGCAGTTGGCGGCGCAGCGCACGCGGAGGCAGCCATGAGCACATGGTGGGACGATTTTCTGACGCTGCTGTTCAAACGCGGCCTGCTCTTGAAGGAGCAGTTGGCGGAAGTCATCGGTCGGTACCTGCGCGTCGTCAAGCAAGTGACGATTCACGCATCGTCGTTCCTCGTCATCCTGCTGATCGCGCTGGTTGTCCTTGCCGCGAGCAACGTCCAGCTCGCATGGATCTATCCGACCCTGTTGCTGCTGATGGCCGGGGCATTGATCGTGATGATTGTCGTCGCGCTGCCGCTCTTGGTGCTGTCGGAGGTAACCTACGGACTCTTGCCACAGGTCTTGCGAGACGGAGTGCTGACCTGGCTCCGCCGGGGCGGTGCGGTCCTCTTCTGTGGCCTGTTCACAGCGGTATTTGTCAGTGTCTTCCGACTGTGGCAGTCGCCGGGGAAAATGCTGTTCGCGCTTTTGATCCTCGCAACGCTGGGGGTTGGCGCGGCTATCGGCTGGCTAAAACTTCCAAACGCCCTGCGTCAGTCCGTTGCGACGAAGTTGGTTGTGCTTTTAGTTGTCGTCGCCATCGCCGCACGGTTTCCGCTCGTTGCAGAGTTGGGAAACTGGATCACGGCCAAGGGCCAGGCGGCTGTCTTTGGCGTCACTCGGCCAACGCCCGAACGGTGGCAGCCAGCCTCGGTTGATGAACTGCGATTCGTTGACGAAGGCACTGGCGATTTCCTAGTGTGGTATTACCGGGACGAGAACAGCAACTACGAGCTTTACAAATCCAAGGGCTACCACCGATTAGGCACGCCGCTCAAGCTCGCGGAGACTGAGGCGGAGTTTACCGCGATCCGACGCTGGCAGCTCGCCAGCGGCCTTGATCGCGAGATGGCGCATCGCGCGGAGGTGAAAGAGGCTGCCCGAAGACAAGAGGACGAGCGGATCGCGACGGCGAAGCGCGCGGATGAGGAGCGAGTCGAAGCGGAAAGGCGTGCTGCAGACCTGACGCGAAAACAGGAGGAAGAACGGGTTGCGGCGGCGAAGCGTGCGGATGAGCGAGCGAGGGAGGCAGAGCGAGTGCGACTCGCCAGCTATGTCGTGGCCTTGCCGAACGCTCGCGTGAACTACATTGTCTTCTTCGTAGATTCGTTGAGAAAATCGTCGAGCGAAGTCACTTCAAATGTCGTGAATCGCCTTGTCTCCCGGAAGGACATCAGTGCTGCCGGAGATGTGTTTGCCGATGCATTCATCTCCCAGCATGGCTTTGACGACTTTGTAGCTGGCAAAGGCGCAGCCGACCTCGTCGCCATGCGGCTTGGCGACGCCGCCGACCGACTCTTGCTGATCCGTGGCAGCGACGCACAATCGGGTCCGAGCAGCAGCGTGGCTGGCCTGCGATCCTACTCCATGCTGATGACCGTGTCACTGATTGACGCCAGGGATGGGAAGAAGGTTAGGGAGTTCGCCATCAGCGACGTTACGGGCGCTGGATTGAATGAGGTGGCTGCAAGGGCCGCGTTCATCGAGCGGTTTGCGGAAGCGCTGGCAGCGCGGGACGAGCTGCTCGAAGGCTTGCGGTGACGTGACCTGATTCCCGTAATCGCGCCGCATGCCGCGCCGCGAAGGCAAACGGTTTGGCTCCATCAAGACGCCGCGCACAATGGTCGGAGGGTATTCTGGCCGTCACGGGTTCTCGTCACGACAGGTTGACGCCTGGGTTGCTCTCGCGCCCCTCGCGCGCGACTTCGGAATCCCATCGCGTAGGTATCCAGTAGCCAGCGGCGTCGTGCTGCGGGCGAATGATCCCTGAGCACCTCGACCGACCACGGAAGGTCATGGGTGAGCTTCTCCCGAAGGAGAGTGCGATGTCGCTGCGCCTTGATCCGACCGATCCCGCCGACATGATCCACGAGGACCGGCTGGACGAGATCGCGAGCATCTTCGCCCGCGGGATTCTTCGGCTGCATGGCCGCATTGCGGCCCCTGCGGGCTGACGATGGGTCACACGACGGCGAACAAGGGCGAGTCGCGCGTCTATCGGTACTACGTCTGCTACAAGGCCCAGAAGCAGGGCTGTGACGCCTGCCCGTGCCGGTCGCTCCCCTTCTTTGCAGATCGAGGGCTTCGTGGTCGAGCAGATCAAACGGATCGGGAAGGACCCGGTGCTGCTCTCGCTCACGCTGTCGAAGTGCCGCCACCAGATGACGCAGCAGCGGGCCGAGGCCGAGCGCGAGCTGGTCGTTGTCGAGCGAGAACTCTCCCGCCTTCACGCCGACCTGCGCCGCACGGCGGGCGACGCCGCCACCGACGGCCACGCCGCCGCCCGGCTGGCCGACTTCCACCAGAACGTCCAGGCGGCCGACGAGCGGGCCGCCGCGCTCCGGCGCGAGATCGCGGACGCCGACGCGGGGCAGATCACGAAGGCCGAGGTCGATGCCGCTCTCGGCGAGTTCGACGGCGTCTGGTCGCGGCTGTCTCCGAAGGAGCAGGCCAAGCTCATGCGGATGTTGGTCCAGCGTGTGGACTACGACGCCACGAAGGGGTCGGTCTCGATCACATTCCACCCGCTGGGCCTGCGGACCTTGAGTTCAACGGCGAGGGAGTTAGCCGACGTTTCACCCTTGCCAAGTTGGAGGTTGGAATCAATGACGGCTGGAGATTGGACCTCAAGCCACACCGGCGGCTTTGAGGCCCATTCACGAACAGCCTCTTGGGCACCCCTGGCCCGCATTTCTTCCAGCACTTCAGGCGTGGTGATTAGCTGCGAGAACAGCAAGGGCAACACGTGGTCTTGCTTGATCAGAATCAGGTAGTTGAGCGGCGACGTGTCCGATACGACGATCATCGCCGAATCCCGCGTCGGAGAGCGTCGCTCTCCGACGCAAACTCCTCAGCCGAAAGATCGATCGGGACGTCATGACGCTTCAGCAGTGCATCGACTTCTAGGCGACCCAGCCCCAAGCTCTCGCCAAGTTCGTGCTGCGTGATCCGCTCCAGTCGATAGAACTCGACCAAGGCCGCTTCCTTGAGCGTCTGGTTGGGCTCCTCGCCGTTTTCCCGAAGCATCTGCTCAATTTGTGGCGATAGGCTGAAGCTGATCGTCATGCCAATTCTCCGATTCTGCACGCCCTCGTAAGGAGGTCACGTCTTCCGGAAGTCATAGCACAATCATGCCTGAGAGTACCACCTTAAAGAACCCTGGTCGCTGACAGTCATGGCCGCTTTGCGTCACGGCAAGCAGTCTGTCAGCCATCGAGTTCACTGCCCCCGGACCAGTCTGAGAACGTCCCGTTGCGTTTCCGTGGAGAGTGTGAAGGCCAACGGTCTGCAGCGCAGCGGAGCCCGTCGTCGTCTCCGAGGCCCGTTGCCTGGTCAAGGTCGGATTGACGCACACGACCAAGGTAGTACTTCCTCTCGACTTCCTCGGAGTGCCCTGCACTTGCCGTAACGGCCCAAGGGTCCTTCAACTTCTGGCGAAGGTCCTGCACGGCGTTTCGACGAAGCGTTTGGAACAGGTCTTCCCACCTGGCGATCGCCAATGATGCAAATCGCTGCGCGTTGGGAGCCGTGTCGGAACGCACGGCGATCTGAACCGGGTTCGTGAACTTCGGCAAACCCGAAGCGCTGCCTTTACGTCCTCTTGATCCCCCGTTTCCCGTTTCATGCCTCGTTGATAGACCTTGTCCGCCAATGGTTGATGCTCCCCCCCCGCACATGAGCGCAGATCTCACACGCCCGAAGTCGCTGAGTTCGCCAGCCACTCTCACCAAGGTTGCCCCGTATGATTGTGTGTCCAGCAAGATTCAACCCTTTCCCCCCGCTCACTTTGCTCGATCTCTCAAGCTGGCCCAAGTGAGCAGATACCTTTAAAAAACCTCGCCATGACCTCAGACCGCGCGGAAACCGAAGGCCAACTCCCTCCGCCCTCCGGCCTGTTATCGGATGCGAGCGCCGATGCCCCGCTCCTCGCGCGCCTGCGCGCCGGTGAAGATGCGGCCTTTGATGAACTCCTCCGAGCCGTCGGCCCGCGCCTTCTCGCTGTCGCACGCCGAATGCTCAGAAGCGAGGACGATGCCCTGGATGCTGTTCAGGAAGCCTTTCTCAGCGCTTTCAAAGCCCTTGACCGATTCGATGGCCGCTCCGAACTCTCGACGTGGCTCCACCGCATCACGATCAATGTCTGCCTCATGCGACTCCGAACCCTTCGTCGCCACCCCGAACGATCCATCGAAGGCCTTCTCCCCCAGTTCATTGAAGATGGCCATCAGACCAATCCCTCAAAATCCTGGAAACTCATCGCTCAAGGCGGCATCGAACAAGCCGAGGTCCGCAGACTTGTGCGGTCCAGCATCGACCAGCTTCCCGAGCAGTACCGCATGGTCCTTCTCCTTCGCGACATCGAAGAACTCACTACCGATGAGACGGCTCAGGTCCTCGAAATCACCTCGAACGCCGTCAAGACCCGACTCCACCGCGCACGCCAAGCCCTACGAGCCCTGCTCGATCCGCACCTCCGAGCCGGAGAGCTTTGATCCGTCCGTTTCTTACAGGATGTCCGTCATGTCTTCACCCACCGCCAAACCCTACCTCACCTGCCGCGCGGTCCTCGACTTTCTGGGGTCCTATCTCGACGACGGCCTCACCCCCGAGCAGCGCCACGAGTTTGACCGCCACCTTGCCGTCTGCCCCTCGTGCGTCAACTACGTCAACAGTTACAAATCCACGATTCTCCTCGGCAAATCCTCCATGCGGCTTCCCGGCGAGTCCGCAAGCGGCGACATCCCCGAAGGCCTGATCAACGCCATTCGCCAGGCACGGGCCAGAGCTCGCTGACCGTCGTTGTCATCCTTTCTCCGCAACGTTGAATCCACTTCAGATCACGCGGCACAGAACCCTCCATGATCCTCGCACAGTTCACCCTCCTCGCAGCCGCCACCTATGTTCTCTGCGGGCTTGTCTTTGCGGTGATGTTTGTCGTGCGCGGCGTACAGCGCATCGAACACGGCACCGTCGGCACCCGTTGGCCCTTCCGTCTCATCATCTTTCCCGGTGCCGTCGCGCTCTGGCCGATCCTTTTGAGCAAGTTGACCGCCGCGAGCCGCGAACAGGCCGGGAAGTCAAGCCCATGACCCGCACTCACCGCCGCCAGCACCTGCGCGCGTGGGCGTTGATCGCGCCCATCATCCTCATCATCCTCATCGCGGCCATCCGCACGCGGAACATCGCGGCAACCGCGCTCGCGCTCCCCACCACGACGGACTCGCGACCATGAGCGTCGGATACGTCTCAATCCAGTGGACCAAGCACAAGCGTCTCTACGACCTCGTGGTTGTGTGCGGCATCCTCATCTACATCGCCGCCTTTGTGATCGTCAGCAAGCTGATCTGGCGCGATCCCTCGTCGATCAGCGATGAGGTCCTCCTTATCCGCGCGCTCGGCTCGTGCGCCTTCGTTCTTCTTCACACCATCCTCTGCATCGGCCCGCTCTCACGTCTCAGCCCGCGATTCCTCCCGATCCTCCACAACCGCCGCCACCTCGGTGTGGTGACCTTCCTCATCGCGCTCGCCCACGCGGTTGTCTCGCTCGGCTACTACCACGGCTTTGGCATCGTCAATCCGCTCATCTCGCTCCTCACCAGCAACACCAACTACACATCGTTCGCCGCCTTTCCGTATCAGACCCTCGGCCTGCTGGCGCTCATCATCCTCTTCCTGCTCGCCGCAACAAGCCACGATTTCTGGCTCAAGGCGCTCACGCCCGGCACATGGAAGCGTCTGCACATGCTCGTCTACATCGCGTACGGCCTTCTCGTCGGCCACATCGCCCTCGGCGCGTTGCAGACCGATCGTGGCCTCATCGCGCCCGCCGCGGCGTTCATGGGTGCGGTCATCGTCACCTCGCTCCACATCATCGCCGGTCGTCGCGAAGTTGCTCGCGATTCCAGCCCGGCCTCACCCGTTCAGGAAAGTGCCGACTGGATTGATGCGGGCATTCCCGACGACATACCCAACGATCGCGCCCGCGTGCTCTGCACACCCGGCGGCGAGCGCATCGCCATCTTCAAGCACAACAACACCGTCTCTGCGGTCACCAACCTCTGCGCGCATCAGGGCGGACCACTCGGTGAGGGCAAAGTTATCGATGGGTGCATCACCTGCCCATGGCACGGCTGGCAATACCACCCACACGATGGGTGCTCGCCGCCGCCGTTCACCGAGAAAATCGCGACGTATCAGGTCCGCATCGTTGCCGGACGTGTGCAGGTCAACCCGGCCGCGCTCCCACCCGGCACACCAACAACACCCGCGCTCATCAACCCACTCGCGCCATGAACACCACCGCCCCACACACATCTGCTTCAGCGCGAGACGATCTCTACGTCAACTACCTTCCTCTGCCCGCGCGCGATCGCCGGTTTCTCAGCATCATCATTCCCGCCGCGCTCGGCTTCCTTCTGGGTTTCGGCATCATCTGGGCACGTTCCCAACCGAGCCCCGGACCCGCGGTCTGGCAGACCAGCACGCCCGATGGTCAACCCCGATCATTCCGCGGCCGGATCGTCATTCAACCCTACCCCATCCTCTTCACCGATGACGATGGAACCGGCAAACCAGGCGCGATTCTGCTCATCGAATCCGGAAAGCACGGCGCGCTCGCCCGCGCAACACCCTTCGATGGTCAGCAGACGATCGCAGTGGGTTGGGTTCTTCAGCGTGAAGGCCAGGTCATGCTCGAACTCGACCCTCGTCCATCGGCCTTGACCGCCGATACCGACACCGCGCGTGCAACGAAGCTGCCCACTCGAAAGCCTCTCATCACATCCACATTCCGCGGCGAGATCGTCGATGCCAAGTGCTTCCTCGGCTCCATGAAGCCCGGCGATGGCAAGACCCACAAAGAGTGTGCCACGCTCTGCATTCGCGGCGGTATTCCGGCCATGTTCATCTCACGCGACCCGGCCGGCAAACCCGCCTGGTTCCTTCTCGCCAACCATGATGCCGCGCCGATCAACCCCGCACTTCATCCCTTCATCGCCGATGCTGTCGAACTCAGCGGCCAGATCGAAGAGTGGGGAACTCTCAGGATTCTTCGTGTGAAGGCGCAGGATGTTCATCGGCTGTGACCTCGGGTCATGCTCGGCATCTGAGACATGTTCGACCATCTCGCGCACCACAACCGCCAGTCCGGAAGGAAGCCTCCCGTGAAACCCATCGTGCTCACACTCTCATTCCTGCTCGCCATCCTCTGTCTCGCGCCCTCCGCAAGCGCACAGGCCACCAAGCCAACAACTCTGCCCGCTGAACCATTCACCGTCGGTGATGAAGGCCGCCAGTTCAACTCCGCCGACGCCCGCGGCCAGTTTCTTGCTATCCACTTCCTCCTCACGACCGAGTGTCCGTATTGCTCGCGCCTGATCAACGAATATACCCGGAACGCTCCAACTCTGGCGGGCATCCGCCAGATCTTCGTCAAGCCCGACTCGCTCGAAGCCTTCGATGCCATGCTCAAGGGCCTCCCCGATGGTGACAAGCTCCCCATCTATCGCGACGCGGACTCAAAGCTTGTCGAGAAGTCCAAAATCGATGGTGGTTATAAGTTTCACGGGCAAGTTATGCACTATCCGGCCGTCATCATTCTTAATGAAACCGGCAAAGAAGTCTTTCGGCATATTGGTAAGAGCAACGCCGACCGCCTCCCCTTCGCCTCGTATGCCGCCAAAGTCGCAGAACTGACGACCGACGCTGAAACCCGCCAGGCCAACCTCGATGGCAAGCTCGCGCTTCAGGGTTATGACCCCGTTGAGTACCTCAACAACTACAAAGCCGTCGTGGGTGACAAGTCCATCGAGTCCGCGTTCCGCGGCATCACCTACCGATTCTCCACAGCGGACAATCGCCTGAAGTTCAACGCAGAACCGACCAAGTACCTTCCCGCATACGGCGGCTGGTGCGCGTCCGCCATCGCCAAGGGCGACAAGGTCGAGATCGATCCCAAAAGCTTCAAGGTCAGCAATGGTCGTACATTCCTGTTCTACAAGGGAATCTGGGGAGATGCTCTCAAAGACTGGAACAAGGACGAAGCCGGGCTGACCACCAAAGCCAGCGATCATTGGAAGTCTCTCGTATCAAAGCCATGATGTTCATCGACACACGCTTCCTCAGAAGGATCAACGATGATGTCCAGCATTGACCGTGCTCCTCGAGATAGCTCGCAGGTCCTCTGCTCATCCGTCTCAGTTCCCCTCATTGATATCCTCACCGAGCTCCGGCTCGTGCTCGGCTCACTTCACCCGACGCACTACACACAGCGCATGAGCAAACTCTTCGCGCACAGCACCATCGGGGGCCACGTCCGCCATTGCCTTGACCACGTGCGAGCACTGGTTGACGGACGCGAAACGGGGACCATCGACTACGACCGGAGAGAACGCGAGACCCCGATCCAATCCGATCCCGTTCTTGCGAACCATGAGCTTGAACACTTGATTCATATGCTCACGGGACTTGCAGAAGTTGATGCCGAAGAACGGGTGGCCATCGAGGTGATGCCAACCCGCGATGGCGGCAACATCCGCTTGTTCTCGACCGTTGGTCGCGAGCTCGCGTTCGTGCTCAGCCACACTATCCATCACAACGCCACGATTCGCGGCATGGTGGTTTCGCTCGGCCTTCCGGTGCCGGCCTCTCTCGGCTACGCACCATCTACCCTTGCCCACAACGCTCTGATGTCACGCCCCATCACGCTTCAGTCCACGACGCTTTGATGAGCAAGCCGAACAAGCATGTGTACTCTTACCGTCATCGCGATCACTCCCGAGCATCAGCGTCTGGTCTTCAATCGCGATGAGCAGCGCACGCGACCGACATCTCATCCGCCCGAGCTTCGCCGAACTGGTCCTTACACGACCATCATGCCGATCGATCCAGCGTCCGGAGGCACATGGCTCGCCGCCAATGATGCCGGGCTCGTGGCCTGCCTTCTTAACGCCAACCCCGAGTCATCATCACCGCGCGGCTTAACCACACCGCGGCGCTCGCGCGGCGAGATCATCCCCGCGCTGATGAACAGTGGCAGCATGTCTGATGCTGCACATCAGGCAAGCGCACTCAACCCGCGAGATTACCCTCCCTACCGACTCGTGCTCATGGCAAGCGGAGCCTTCGTCGTGATCGAGTCGGATGGTCATCATCTCACAAGCACGACCGCACGTTCGTTCCGAGAGCCGATGCTCCTGACATCATCGGGCCTGGGCGATGCGGTCGTTGAACAACCACGGCGCATCCTCTTCGAGACCATGCTCGCGCCCCATCGCGCGAGCCCATCCACGCAGGATGACTTCCACAATCATCGATGGCCAGAGCGTCTGCAACTGAGTGTGTTGATGTCACGGGCCGAAGCACGCACCGTGAGCCAGACCACGCTCGACATCGTCAGCGATTCCATTACGCTGCGGCACCGAGCGGTCAGCGATCCGCCCGAGCGCAATGACCCTACCTTTGCCACCCGCATCAACCTCACCAACGCTTGCATTCAGGCATGACCGCGACACCCCTACTCGGACACACCGTCCCCATCAGTGCCGATCGCGCGCCGCAGCTTTCACGCGTTGCGTTGTTCCGCATTGGGATCAGCACAAGACTCATCCGAACCCGCCATTGGGAGTTCTGGCCGACGTGGGTCATCTATCTTCCGCTCTGGCCATACATCTTCTGGCTTGCGTTCCGTCATCGCAGCATCTCCACGTGCACCGCCTGCAACCCCAAGATCCCGCTCGGCGGAATGGTCGGCGAGTCGAAGTGGCAGATTCTCCGGAACCTCCCCTCCAGCTTCATCATTCCCACCGCACTGATCGAGCCTTCGCTCATCGAGCAGCGTGTCGCGATGCTTGAGACCATCATGCGTGAACGCGGCTGGTCGTTCCCGATCATTCTCAAGCCTGATGTTGGTGAGCGCGGCGCGGGTGTTCGCCTGATCGACTCGCTCTGCCGCGCACGGGAGTACCTCACCACCGAGCAGGATGTGGTGCTCGCGCAGGTCTATCACCCCGGGCCCTATGAAGCCGGTATCTTCTATCTCCGCTCGCCCGATCATCCGAAAGGGCGCATCTTCTCGATCACCGACAAGCGTTTCGCCGCGATCAGCGGCGATGGACGATCGTCAATCCGCACGCTGATCCACCTCCACCCGCGTTACAGCACGCAGGCGAATGTGTTTCTGCGTCGCCTTGGTCCGCGTGCCGATCGTGTGCCAGAGCATGGTGAAGTTGTTCCGCTTGGCATCGCGGGCAACCATTGTCAGGGGGCGATGTTCCTCGACGGTGAACACCTCATCACCCAGCAACTCGAACTCGCGATCGATCGTATCGCACAGAGCGGTGATGAGTTCTATTTCGGGCGATTTGATGTTCGCTACACCGATCCCGAAGAGTTCCGCAATGGCCGCGGTTTTCAGATCATCGAGCTCAATGGTCTGCTCTCCGAGTCAACAAACATCTACGATCCAGCGATGCCCTTCTGGCGTGCCCAGCGCATTCTCCGCGATCAGTGGCGATGGGCCTACCTCATCGGCGCGGCCAACCGTGCCCGTGGCGTTCCCGTGCCGTCCTGGCGTCAAGTGCGAGAGCTGATCTTTCGGGCTGATGATCGTTCCGCCGAACAGCTTGATTCAGACTGAAGCGTCTCTCGCATTGAGAACGCCGCACTCAGCCCTGACAGGCAAACCACGTCGCGAGGAAGTCAAAGATGTCCTGCACAGCTGTGGTACCGTCGTTATTAAAATCGCCACTTCCGCTGAAGTAGGCGCCGAGGAAGTCAAAGAGATCCTGCACGCTGATCGCGAGATCGCCGTTGATATCCGCGCTGCGGATCGTTCCGGGACGACTCGCCGAACTTGCGGGGTCGGCACAGACGTCAAGCTCGTTGCGATCAAAGTACCCATCCTGGTCTCGATCGATGCCCATGCGTGTCTGCGAGCCGACCGGCACGATGGTGAACGTGATTTCGCCGCCTGTTGTGGCCGCGGCGATGAGGGTGCTGGTGGTCAATACTTCCGCGAGTCGATCCGACTGCCAGTTGCCCGAGCCGATGTACGCATATCCGCGTTGCACGCCGGCCACCAGCCCCTTGGCAATCATGCCCACTTTGCCGGTGTTGGCCTGGGCGATCATCAGGTTGATGAGCGCGGTGTCAGCCGTTGCGCCGGCGGTGGTCTGGGTGCCAACGGCCGCGTGCGTGTCTTTGCTCGGCGGGCCGGGAGGTTCGAGCAGGTTTGATGTGGATCCCTGGGGCAGATCGGAGCCTGAAAAAGAGAGCAGGAAAGCGGTGAGGTCGGCGACCATCTGATCGCTGCTGACCACAAAGACGGGTTCAGAGACAAAGCGCTCGATCGAATCGACACTTCCATCGTGAAGCACGCCGAAGCCGACGGTGTTGCGCGCCTGCGTGAGGTTGAAGCCGACCTTCTGGTAGAGGTTGCGAAGCTGCGGCGTCTTCATGGTCACGTTGGAGAGGCCATCGGTGGAAACCAGTTGCAGATGGTGCTCGCCCTTTGGCCCAAGCGGGATTTGTACATATGGAGGTTGAATAGGGTTGCTCAAGCGCATGTCCGTGCCCGCGCCGGTTGGGAGCGTGTGGCACGTCACACAGGCAAACGCGTTGTTATCCAGCCGCGTGGTCACACTTCGGTAAGCGGCAAGTCCGTTGAGCGCGTTGCCGTTTGGCAGGGGCGAACCTGCGGGTGCGAATCGACCGGTGGTGAAGTGTCCCGGGAGTGGGAGATTGGCTGGAAGTGTGTTATCGATGTTGCGGAACGGATTGGGTGGATAAGTGATGGTTGCGAGGAAGTCCTCGAACTCCTGCAACTCCAAAGGCGTGAGGCTTGCATCATCGCCTTGCAGACCCTGGTACGCCGGGTTGAACTCTTCAAGCCCCGCGCGATCGCCGCGCCAATGGTGTGGTTCCTTGCCGATGATGTCCTGCAAGGTCTGCGTGGTCATCGGCCCTTTCATCGGGTGATACGGAGCGAATGCGGGGTTTGCGGTGCCGGGCGCGAGTCCGATGAGCCCCTGCCCGAGATTTCGGGTGGCGGTGGAAACGGCTTGGGGCGCGCCGGCGGGATCGCCAAGATCCCACGCGAGACGATCGAAGCGAGAATCGACGTGGCACGAGGCGCACGCGACGTGGCCGAGCCCGGAGTTTTTGTGCGTGTCGTACAGATGTTTGCGCCCAATCTTGATGACGAGCGGAGTCGGGTCAAAGAGTGGTGTGGTTGAGATGACATTTCGAACAGCGCTGTCGATGGTGGTGATGCTGCCGTCAAACTTGTTGAGCACGTACAGACGCGAGCGGCCTTCATCAAGCGCGAGGCCGGTCGGACCTTGACCGACGTTGATTTCGGATGCCGATGACCCGCGCCCGCCCGAGCTGTTGACGAAGATGACGTTGTTGGAGCCCATGCCCGAGATCCACCCGCGTGTGCCCGAGCTGTCCCACACCACGCCGCGAGGGTCGCCGATCGAAAGGTTGCGACTGTTCTGCGGGATGGTTGAGGTCGCGTAGGTCAGGTGTGCGTTGAGATCGGTGATGGTTGCGCTCAACCCAATCGGATCGAGCGAAGCGAACTGCACGCGCAGAAACTTGCCGTTGACCACAGGCTCGAAACGGACTTCATTCGTGGCATCGGTGCCGACGACCGTCACGCGCCCTGTGCCGGGGTTCACCGAGAGGCTCATGCAGATGTTCATAAGCCCATCGGCATAGGTTACCGCGAGTGTCGCGGCATCGATAATCGCCACATCGTGGTCGTAAACATCCCAACCAACCGGCCGACCCGAGAGCCCGGCCTGCGGGCCAGAGACGAGATTGGTCCAGTCGTGTGCGTTGTCGTCCATCCACCGACCTGCCACATTTTTCTTGACGATGAGCGAGACGGCGGGTGGGTTTGGGTTCGGCGCACGGTTGAGAGGCCCAACCGGCGGGCTGAAGAGGGTGCCCGCGTTTGGGGGCGGATTGATGCCGCCGTATGGCCCGGCCGGATCGGTAACGACATTGGGTGGGAAGGCGATGTTGGTTACGCCGCCTCCACCAAGAACGGTGGAGTGGTTGCCCGACTCGAAAATCGCAACATAGACCTTGGAACCATCGAGACTCACGGCCATGGAGTTTGGTCGTTCACCCAGGATGGGCAGCAGCGTTGGGCCAGCGCTGATGTTCGCGAGCGACCAGGTTTGCACGGTTCGGGCCGAAGCGCACGAGACGAACGCGCGCGAGCCCGCGAAGACGACGTCCGCCGGCTCATCGAGCGTTTCGAGCGTCATCTTCACGTTCATGGTGTTGAGATCAACAATGCTGACGGTGTCGGAGATGTGGTTGACGACCCAGGCCTCGTTGTTGTCGCGGGCGCGAACGCTCACCGGGTCAAGTCCGACCGGAACCGACCCAATCTTGAGCGGGCCGCCCGCGGTGATTGAGAAAATCTCAAGCCGATTGTCCGCGGTGTTGACCGCCAGCAGACGGGTCTGATCAGGCGTGATGCAGAGCGGCGAGACGTGCGCCGATTCCCAGTTCACGAAAGGTCCAGATGAGTCGCGGGGCGCAAAGGGTTGTGCCGTACTTGCCACGGTTGTACTCAGGAGCGCAAGCAAACCGATAACCAGAGCAGTTTCACGTCGGATATTGGGCAGCATGCGCATCTCCATATGGAACTCACTCCGCATCTGTTGAAGTGATTGCAGCGGAAGTGAACGGACAATGTACCACTGGGTAGGGATTTCGACAAGTTGTTTGTTTGGTATTTTGTAGGAAACTGAACATGTGGACAACTCGGTTGCGATCCAAAGCACCAGAATGTTCGGGAGTTTGAAGGTATGAAGACGAAGTTCAAGTTATCCACAATCTTGGTTGGGGTCCTAATTCCCCTTAATTGGGGATTTGCAGCTGATGGCCCGTACGGGGTTTGGCGTTCCTCGGATCAGTTGGTTTGGACCCGAAGTGAGTCAAAGTTCGAGTTGGATCTTGATCAACCCGAGCTCGTGTTGCTTGGAAAACCGACGCCTTCTCGAGTTGGGCCGGATGCCGGGGCGATTTTGGTGTACGGGGTGCGCGGTGGCGAGATGGTGGTTGGTCGTTCGGTTGATCAGGGCAAATCGTGGAGTGCGGTGGAGAAGGTGACGTTCAATGGGTGGCCGAAGGGGTCGGAGGGTGCGCGGGCTGAAGGTCCTTCGATTGTGCAGCTTGATGATGGGCGCGTGCGGATGTACTTCTCGGCCAGCGTATCGACCGAGAAGAAACTCCCTGATTGGATAACGCCGCCGGACGATTCGGTTCCTGAAGCACCGATGATTCCGCCGCCGGAACCGAAGCGAAAGAAGCGTCCTGAGTCGCCGCTGAACCCCGGGGAACCGAAGGGGGGCGGTGATGCGGGGGCGAGTGCCACGACCGTGTCAGAATTGAAACCGTCAAAGATCATGAGTGCGATCTCGAACGATGGTGTGACCTTTGCGGTTGAGGATGGCGTGCGGTTTGAGCTCGAGGGTGTTGATGAACCCGAGGTGATCAGGCTGCCGGAAGTATCGACGAGTGAAGGTGGTGCTGTTCGTCGCGGCCCGTGGTTGATATTTTTGCGGCGTGGGAGTTCGGTGCTGATGGCGACCTCGAAAGATGGGCTTGCGTGGGTGCGTGATGAGACGTTTTTGTGGAGCGGGGTGGGCGGGACGAGCGCGGTGGTGGCGGCGGAAGAGGTCTCGGGCGCGAAAGGGGTTCGCGGGATTCGTCTGTTTGGGCGGAGCCAGAGCGGTGCCGTTTCGGGTGTGTATGACCCTACGACTGGGAAGGTGATGGCCGATACCGGGAAGGGATTGCCGGCGTCTGATGAGGATGCGGCCGTCACAGCGACGGGTGATGGTGCGTACATGCTCATCCGGCGTGAACGAGTGGCCGATAAGCCACGGGGGCCAGAGACGAAGCTGCCTGGCTCGCCACCGGTTCCTCTGCGACCGGGAATGCCGAAGCCGAAGAACTGATCGAGCGTCGTGTACACGCTCGGTGCGTTGTGGTAGGGGGAAGGGTGATGCGGAGATCGTGGTCAATCTGCCGCGTCAGCCCGAAGGAACGAACTTTACGAGTTGATGATGAGTCTGCCGCGGAAACCCTGCCCCTGGCCCAGTTGCTGGGGCAGGGACCATGTTGCTGGAGATGTGCATGAAGCTGATTCGGTCGATCGTCATGAGTGTGTGCGTGTGTGCGGGTGCGTTTGGCGCGGTTGAGCCAGAAACGGTTGAGCTGAGGCCAAAGTATGTTGTTGGTCAGGAAGATCGGTTTGTGGCGGAGATAGAATCGACCCGCGCGGCGAAGTTTGTAGACTCGCAGGTGAATCGCCCGGAGTCGTACAAGCAGATTCTGCGGGTGCATCGCAAAGTTATCGAGGCGAATACCGAAGGGGCGACGATCGAACTGGTGTTTGAGGCGGCGGATGTCTCGATCGTTGCGGGCAGAAAAATTGTTCGGTACGACTCGGAGGGGATCAACGGATCTGAACCGGAGTTGACGCTGGGCACATCGGTGAAGTCGGCGATCAACAGACCGGTGCGCGTGCAGGTGGATGCGTATGGGCGGCCGCTCAAGGTCTCGGGCAACGGCGGTGATGCGGTGACAACGGCGGCGGGCTCGCTGATGGGGGATGAGGTGTTTATGAAGATGCTTGTGCCGCTGTATGGGCTTGGGAAAGAACCCGCGGCCACGAAGATTGGAACGGGTTGGAGCGAGGAGCGAAAGTCGAAGGGTGGGCAGACGGGGGTGATCACGACGACGCTGGACTACACGCTGAAGGGTTTGGAAGGGAAGCTGGCGAAGATCGCGATCGATGGGAAGATGTCGCTCGAGCCTAGCGAGAAGGCGCGCGAGGCGAAGACGACCATTGATGAGCAGTCGATCGTGGGAGAGGTTGTGTGGGATACGGGCGCGGGGTCGGTGCGCAACTACCGGTACAACTTGTCGATGAAGCTGCTGGCGGAGACCGAGGGAAAGATGCGGATGGCCCTGACGGGTTACTCGCTCTCGATACGCTGGCTGGAGGTCTGGCCGCCGGTGTCGGGTTCGACGACAGGCGCGACGACGGGCGAGAAGAAGTGAGCCGGCGAACCGGCGAGTTGAGCCAAGTGTCTGGTTGCCGGGATGAACGACTCGGGCAGTTTGTGTAGAATGGACGCTCCGCCACAAGGTGACGGGGATGGAAGGTTGAACAAAGAGATCTGCCGCGATGTGGCGGATTATTTCGGATGGAGGAAGAACGTATGAAGTTTCGATTGAGCATTTTGATGATCGCCGCGGCCCTGGTTTCGGGAACACCGGCCTTTGCGGTGGGTTCACAACCCCCGGCCCCGCCCGCGAACGCTGCAGGCGCGAGCGCGACGACGGTGACGTTGAAGCCCGTGCTGAAGACGGGCTTGGAGCTCAGGTATCGGGTGAAGATCGATCGAACCGACTCAAACATTGTTCCCAAGGCGATGATGCAGATGGCCCCTGCGGTGAAGTCGGACCCACCGAAGGCCACAACGCCGGAGGTGGAGGTTCCGAAATCAGACGCTCCGCACTCCGACCCCCGACTGACGGACCCCGCGCCCAAGATGGACCCATCACCCAAGCTGATGGATGTGCCGCAGGGTGGAATGCTGAGCGCGGTCGATGGAGCGGTCCATGAAGAGGGGCAGCCGGAGATGTCGGCGGCCAGATCGCAACCAGCGGATGCTTCGGAGCCGCCCGGCAAGGCTCAAGAGCCGGTGAAGAAGGATGATGGTGCGGAGACGGTGCAGGCGACATCGCGCGTTGTTGTGGAGACGGTGCAGGTGATTCGTGTGAAGGATGCGGGCGATGGTGGTGCATCGATGGAGCTGGTGATCGAGTCGATCAAGGCCGATGTGAAGATGCCCGAGTGGACCGAGGCCTATGACAGCACCAAGCCGGAGGATGACAAGGATCGCGACAACCGTGCGCTGCAGGCGTTCAAGCCTCTTGTTGGATTGATCATGACGCTGACGACGGATAAGGATGGAAACATCGCCACCGTGACGGGGAACGAGACGTTCCAGGGAACGGGCTCGATGGCGGGGTACATCCAGCAACTGACAGGCACGGACAACATCCGTATTTACTGGAACATGGCCCTGCACGCCAAGAAGGGTGGCGGGACGTTGAACGTTGGTGATACGTGGACGAACGAAGAGGCTATCAATGCGAAGCAGATGGGCGCAAAGTTTGAGATGTTGACCACGAACACGCTGCGTGCGGTTACGGGTGGTGTAGCCTCGGTCGATTCGACAGGATCGATGCGGCTTGTGCCGTTTGATGCGGCGAGGAAGCCACCGTTCGACCTGACCGATGCGAAGCTGCTGGCGACTTCAACGTGGGATGCGACCGATGGTTTTGCCAAGACGCTGGAGTTTGAACGGAGCTTCCGGTTGGATGGGAGCGCGCAGGGCTTTCCGCTCTCGCGTCAGTCGGTCATCAAGACGATGTTTGAACGCGTGAAGTGACGCGAGCGTTGGTTGAGTGTGACTGCGGCTGAATGTTTGGGCGGCTCATATTTGCCGCGACGACGACGGTTATTGCCATCTTTTGCCCCCGTTCCATCGGGCGGGGGGATTGGAAACTGACATGTCCATGCGCCTGTACCCGCGATTGTTTGCTCGGTTTGCCAATACGGATCAACGTGAGCGGCTGTGGTCGCGGCGCGAGGTGCTGCGGGCATCAGTCGGTGCATCGGCGGGGTTGCTGCTGAGCAATCGGTTGCTGATGGCGGGATTGAACATCGGCAAGGTCGGGCGCGAGTCGAAGCGCGTGGTGGTGGTGGGCGCGGGGTTTGCCGGGCTGGCGTGTGCCTATGAGTTGAAGGCGGCGGGGTATGACGTGACGGTGGTTGAGGCACGATCGCGTGTCGGAGGGCGGGTGCTCTCGTTTGGTGATCTTGTGAAGGGTGCGAATGTTGAAGGTGGTGGCGAGTTGATCGGCACCAATCATCCGATGTGGGAGACTTATCGAGCGAAGCTTGGGCTTGAGTTCATCGAAGTCACCGAGCCTGAAGATCTGGCGTATCCGGTTGTGATTGATGGTGAACTGCTGTCGGAGGCGGATGCCGAAGAGGTGTTCGCCGGGATCGAGGCAACGTACTCGAAGTTCAACGGCGATGCGATGACGGTTGATGAAGACGAACCATGGAAGACTGAGAAGGCCGCGGCGTGGGATGCGATGTCCACGGGCGCGTTCTTGAGCACGCTTGAACTTTCCGCGAGGGTGAAGCGCGCGATTATTGCGGAGTTTGAAGCGGACAATGGCGCGGCGATTGATAGGCAATCGTACCTTGGCAACCTGGCGCAGATCAAAGGGGGCGGGGTCGAGACCTATTGGACCGACACGGAGAACCGACGGTGCAAAGGGGGCAATCAGCAACTCGCCACCAAGCTGCTCGGGGCCATTGGGGCGGAGCGTGTGAAGCTGAAGATGCCGGTTGCATCGATCGAGGTGGGCGAGAAAGGCGCAACGGTGAAGACGGCGGACGGGACCAAGCTGGAGTGCGATGACGTGGTGCTGGCGGTGCCGCCGAGTGTGTGGGGCCGGATCACGATGAGCCCCGCACTGCCGGCCGAGCTGCGGGCGCAGATGGGGTGCAATGTGAAGTACCTGGCCTTGGTGAAGAAGCGGTTCTGGCTGGATGACAAGCTGGCACCGAGCATGGCGGACACGGGGCCGGTGAGCATGACGTGGGAGGGGACGGACAATCAGGAGCTTGCGGAGGATGCGGGCGCGGAGCTGACGGCCTTTTCGGGCGGGCCCGCGGCGGAAGCCTGCCGGGCGGTATCGGCCGAGAAGCGCGATGGGTTTTATGCTGAGCACCTGTCGAAGAGCTATCCTAAGTTTGCTGAAAACTTTAGAAGTGCGCGGTTCATGGACTGGCCGGGTGAAGAGTGGACCAAGGGCGGATACTCGTTCCCCGCGCCGGGCGAGATCACCAGGAACGGCAAGACCCTGCGCGAGGGTGTGGCCGGTGGCAGGCTGCACTTTGCGGGCGAGCACGCGTGCTACAAGTTTGTGGGGTATATGGAGGGCGGGTTGAACTCGGGCGCATCGGTGGCGGCGCGGATGGCGAAGCGGGACGGGGTGGGGTGAGGGGTAGTCACCGCGGAGGGCGCTGAGGGCAGCGGGTGTGCCTGAGATTTGCTGCTTCCCGGTGATCTCTGTGCTACGTGAACCCTCCCCCTGGCCCCCTCCCTCTGGGAGAGGGAAGTGGATCAGCATCCGTTGAAGAATGCGCTGATGTAATCGAAGAGGTCTTGCACTGTGATTGCGCCAGAGCGGTTGAAATCGCCCTCGGCGTTGCCATTGAAATAGGCGGTGAGGTAGTCGAAGAGATCCTGGATAGTGATCGTGAGATCGGCGTTGACATCGACGCAGCCGGGGCCGCCGGGGAAGCTGGTTGGATCGGCGGGGTTGGCACAGACCGAGAGCTCATCGGCGTCGGGCCAGGTGTCGGCATCGCGATCGATACCTATGCGGCGCTGGGTGCCGATGCGTGTGAGGGTGAAGGCCACTTCGTTGCCCGGCGCGGCCGCGGTTCGGAGGGCCGTGGGTGTGGCGGTAAGTCCGGCGCGATTGCCGGTGAAGGTGTTGGAACCGGTGTAGACCCAGCCGCGTTCGCGCCCGGTGGACGGGTCGCGATCTCGTGCGACGAGGCCGACGGCTCCGGAGTTGGCGAGAGTGATGAAGGTGTTGAGACGCGAGGTGAGCGCGGGGGTTGAGTTGTCGGGTCCGGTGAACATGACCTGCTGACCGACACCCGCGTGCGTGCCGGTGTTGAAGCAGAGGATGTAGGCTTCGAGGTCGCGCTTCTGCTGCGTGCCGGCAGAGTTGTTGGTGAAGGTGAAGCCAACGCCGAGCAGTGACCAGATGGTATCAAACTCGCTGTTGTGGTTGAAGCCAAAGCCGCGGTTGGCGGTCTGGCTCGACTTGTTCCAGCCGGTGCGCTCGTGCAGGCCGCGAAGCTGGGCGATTTTGGTGGGTTGAGGGAAGAGGGCAATGCTGGCCTGATCGATCTTGCCGGAGGTGCCGGTTCCTTCGGCAGGTCCGTGGCAATCGCTGCACGAGGCGGAGTTGAGCGAGGGAAGATTGGTGTAGTTGCCGAAACCGGCGAAGGCGTTGCCTGTGCCGGTGGTGACGGGGAGTGAAGTTGGGAGTGAGTTGTCGAGCCCGCGATTGGGGTTGGGAGGGTAGAGGATGGTGGCGATGAAGTCGGTGAAGATCTGCATCTCGGCGGCGGAAGGTTCGGCATCATCTCCCTGAAGGCCGACAAAGGCTGGAGCAAAGGCGGCAAGGTCTTCACGGTCGCCGCGCCAGTGAAGGGGCTCGGTTCCGACAATGCCCTGCAGTGTCTGGGTGACCATCGGACCTTTCATGGGGTGCCAGTCGCCGCAGCTTGGGGTGCTGCAAGACTGGTTGAAGACCTTCATGGTTCCGGAAGGATCGCCAAGATCCCACGCGAGAAAGTCGGTACGACCATCGATGTGGCACGAAGCGCACGAGGCCTGACCCAGACCACTGGTGTCGTGGGTGTCGTAGAGCAAAGGTCGGCCGAGCTTGATGGAAAGGGGTGTGGGATCAAAGAAGGGTGTGCGCGAAGTCTCGGTGTTGGTGGATGTTGAGATGGTGGAGATCGAGGAATCAAACTTGTTGAGGACGAAGAGTCGCGATTGATCGGGCGAGAGGGCCAGACCGGTTGGACCTTCGCCGACATTGATGGTCGCGTGGCGGGCACCGGTTGTGTCTGAGAGAATGATGTTGTTTGAGCCCATGCCGCTGATGTAGGCGCGGTTGGTCGCGGCGTGCCAGACGATGGCGCGAGGATCGCCGATCGAGAGATTGCGCTGAGTTTGCGGGATGCTGCGCACCGTGTAGCTGAGGTGGGGGTTCAGATCGGCAACCTGCGTTGTGCCCGGTGTCGCCGCGTTGAACGAACCGATGCGGACACGGATGAAGGTGGACTTGATGTTGGGCTCGAAGCGCACTTCGTTGGTGGACTCGGTGCCGATAGGCGTGATGGTGCCATCGGGCCTGACCGCGAGACCCATGACGTTGGTCAGCATTCCGCCCGCGTACGTGATGGCGAGAGACTGCGTGTTGATGATCGCGACATCACGGTCGGCGACGTTCCACGTTACAAACTGAGACCAGTTGCGTGCGTTGTCGTCCATCCACTGTCCCGCGGCGTTGCGGCGGACGATCTGCGCAACAAGCGGGGCGGAGGGCAGCAACGGATTACGCGGCGGGCTGAAGGTGTTGCCACTGTTTCGTGGGGGAACCTGGCCGCTGTATGGACCGTTGGTGTTGGCGACGGCTTCCTTGGGGATGCAGGTGGTGGTGTTGGCACTCTCGAAGATCGCGGCGTAGACACGCGAGCCATCAGGGCTGACGGCGAGGGCACGTGGGTCTTCACCGTTGATGGCGAGGAGCGTGGGCGCGGCGGCGAGGTTGGCGAGGTCGTAGACGGCGATCTGGTTGCGCTGCGAGAGCGTGACGAAGGCCCGCGTGGGTGTGGGCACACCGGCAAAGACGACATCGGTGGGTTCATCGCCGGTCAGCAGTGTGCGCGTGACGCGCCGGGAGGGAAGATCGATGATGCTGATGGAGTCGGAGAGGTGGTTGATCACCCAGACTTCGGACTCGGAGCGTGCTCGGACGGAGACAGGCTCAAGGCCGACGGAGATCGATGAGGACCAGACGGGGACGGGACCGGTTGTGTCAAAGAGTTCGAGGCGTGCATCGGGTGTGTTGACGGCAAGAAGCGTTAAACCCGAAGGGGTGAGGGCGAGGGGAGAGACGTGGGGGAACTCGAAGTTGGCGAAGCCGGTCTGCGCGAGCGCGGAAACGGAGGTCATAAAGACTGGTGAGAAGACCGCCGCGATGAGGTATCTGGTCTTGAGCATGTTGAGGACTCGATGCGGTGCGTGAATGAGAGGAACTTAGCCGCGCGTGGGCAAGATGCTCATAATCGCAGATTGAAGCGGATGAAGCAAGGGTGTTATCGGGATTGGTTGGGGTGAAAAGACCGCTCAGACGGAACGATTGCCGGCCTGACGTGATGATTACCGGCGTGTACGATCGGCGAGAACGGAGACCATGCATGGCGATCCTGGCTGCAAGTGGTGGAGAGGTAGGTGGGGGGGAGATCAGAACGGCGGCGGAGGCGCAAGCGGCGATTGACCGCTTTCGCGCCGACTATCGCGCGGTGCGAGAGCAGGTGGCCAAGGCGGTGGTTGGGCACGATGACGTGGTGGATGGTGTGCTGACGTGCCTGTTTACGGGCGGGCACGTGCTGCTTGAGGGTGTGCCCGGGCTTGGCAAGACGCTGCTGGTGCGTTCGCTCTCGCGTGCGCTGGGGCTGAGCTTTGCGCGGATTCAGTTCACACCCGACCTGATGCCGGCGGATATCAGTGGAACGACGATCGTGGTGGAGGTCGATCGTGCGGATGGGAGTGGTGGTGGGGGTGGCGGGCGGTCGCGCGAGTTTCAGTTTCAGCGCGGCCCGGTGTTTGCGCAGATCATTCTTGCGGATGAGATCAACCGGGCGACGCCGAAGACGCAGTCGGCGTTGCTTGAGGCGATGCAGGAGCGGAGCGTGACGGTCGCCGGTGTGACGCATTTGCTGCCGCGTCCGTTTCTGGTGATGGCGACGCAGAACCCGCTTGAGCAGGAGGGGACCTACCCATTGCCCGAGGCGCAGCTTGACCGGTTCTTCTTCAAACTACAGGTTGGGTATTCGAGCCGGGCGGAGATGGGGGAGATTCTGAACCGGACCACGGCGGGGACGAGCGCGGACATCACGCCGGTGCTTGGGGCGGAGGCGATCTTGAATGCGCAGGCTCTTGTGCAGCGGGCGGTGATCGCTCCGCACATTCAGGATTATGCCGTGCGCGTGGTGCTCTCAACGCACCCGAAGGATGTCACGGGGAAGGGCGGGGAGTTTGCGACACCGATGGTGAACAGGTTTGTAAGGGTTGGCGCCTCGCCCCGCGCAGCGCAGGCGCTTGTGCTTGGCGCGAAGTGCCGCGCCATGCTCGATGGTCGTGCCGCGGCGAGTGTAAGCGATATTCAGGCGATTGCCAGCGCGGCGCTCAGGCATCGGCTGATCCTGAACTTTGAAGCGCAGGCCGAGGGTGTCACGGCGGATGCGGTGGTTGAGAACATCGTATCAACTCTGCCGGTGCGCGGCGAGGCGTGAGCGCGATTGCTCAGGAACAACCGGCGAAGTAGGCCGCGAGGAAGTCGAAGATGTCCTGTACCGAGATCGCGCCGGAACTGTTGAAATCGGCGGTTGGTTGGCCGCTGAAGTAAGCGGTGAGGAAGTCGAAGATGTCCTGCACACTCACGCTTCCGGAGTTGTTGAAATCGGCGAGGCAGAGCACGGTTAGAACTGCAAATCCGGAGATGCTGGTGTTGCCGCACGCATCGGTTACGCGGCAGGCATGTCGGCCCGCATCGCTCAACTGGGTGTTGGTGATCGTGAATGTCGGCGAGGTGGCACCGGAGATGATGGAGCCTGAAGTTGTCGGGCCGTTGATCAAGGTGACTTCAGGGTCGGTGCGCAGCCATTGATAGGTGAGCGGTCCGCTACCGGTCGCCGCAACGGTGAGTGTTGCCGTCTGCCCCTGCGTCAGCTCAGCGGAGAGGGGCTGTGGTGAGAAGGCGATCGGTGCGCAGACGACGGTGAACTGACGCATCATTTCGTGATCCTCATGTTCGAGGATGTGGCAGTGAAAGGGAAAGGTGCCGGGGTAGTCGAGAAATCGCGAGATGACGCGCGTGATCTGGTTGGGGGTTGCCTGCACGGTGTCTTTCCAGCCCATTTCGCCGGGTGGTGGAAGCGTGGGTGTTCCGGTGGGGATGATGTTGCCACCGATATCGACGGTGAAGTTCTGTCGATCAAGGATCTGGAACTCGACAAGGTGCATGTGCATCGGGTGCGAGATGCCGGAGCGGTTGACCCATGACCAGATCTCGGTTGTGCCGAGCACCGGAAAGTCGGTGATGTCGTCCCACATCAGTGAGTTGATCAGCCACATGTCGTGCGAACAGATGTTGTCGAAGACTTTGGTGAGTTGGAAGCTTCGATGGACAACAGCCTCACTCTCGGGCGTGCGCGGCACGGTTGCAAGGGTTACGGGCAACGGATTGGTGTGACCGATCGTGTTCTGCACAACAAAGCGCATGATGTTCGGGATATTCGGGCCGCTGCCGCCGCCGGGGAAGGGTGAGAGCGCGAGGTTTTCCATGGTGATGTGCCCGCCGGCGGGCACGTTCGCGAAGTCGATCACCACATCGGCCCGCTCACCGGGCATGATGGTGAGGACTGGTGCGCTGATCGCGCTGCTGAGTTCGACCGGTTCGGCGAGCAGACCGAGATCGCTCCCGATCTGCCACCAGGGTGCGTTCGGACTCGCGCCAGCGTTCAGTCGGAGTTGATAGGTGCGTGTGTTGCTGCCGTTGAGGATGCGGAAGCGGTACATGCCGCGCTTCACATTCATGAAGGGCGAGACCTTTCCGTTGACGACGGCGAAGTCGCCCAAGAAGCTGTCGGAAAACACGGCGTTGTACTTGAGTGAGCCATTGGGGTTGAATGAACGGTCCTGAATGATCAGCGGGACTTCGTTGGTGCCGCTGGGAAGACCGAGGGCCTGCTCGGCTTGATCTCGCAGCAGGTAGAAACCGGCAAGACCCATGTAGACGTTGAGCCGCGTAAGACCGAGCGCGTGGTCGTGGTACCAGAGCGTCGCGGGGCGCTGATGGTTGGGATAGATGTAGAGGGGCGAACTGACTCCTGGTGGCACAGCGGTATCCGGGGCTCCATCGCTCTCGGGTTGCACGTGCGCGCCGTGCAGATGGGTGACGGTGACGGGCACAGTGCCGGTGATGTTCGGACCGTGCAGGCAGGTATCGACAGCAAGAAGATGGTTCACCAGCAGATTGCCGTTGCCATCGCGCAGGCCGTTCCGCCAGTTGACGGTGACGGTCTGGTCGGCACCGGCCTCGATCGTCGGGCCGGGATACTGCCCGTTGTAACCCCACACGGTGCTTAAGGGTAACGCACGATGAAATCGGTGCTGCCTTTGGAGGATCTCAACCTCGTAGTGGGCCACACCACCGACAACGCCAGTTGTCGGAACCGCGATCAAAGGAACAGAAAGTTCTTCGATGAATGGGTCGAGGATCCACGGGCAACTGACACTTACGCAGGTTACGGTGTCGCCTTGATACGTGCCGACCGCGGTCAGGCACGCGGCCTGGGTGACGAAGGTACACGTAGCGTTCGGAAAGCAGCACGCGCCCGAGAGGACCGGGCACGGTGGTGCGCAGATCGTCGCGTCGCCACGATAAGTACCGCTCGAACCTGCGCAGACTCCGGGTGTGAGTAGTGAGCACGAGCCGTTACCGAAGCAGCAGCCGCCGGTCGGCTGCGGACATGGGTTTGGTGAGCAACTTGTGCCGCTGCCCTGGTAGTTTCCACCCGAAAGCCCACAGGCTGTTGAAGTGGTGCTGGCGCAGGTGCCGTTTGCGGCGCAGCACGCACCGCTGGTGACGGGCGGGGTGAAATCGATGGCGAGCTTGGGACGTTCGGCGGCGGTATCGTTCTGTCGGCTGCTGATTCTGCGAGCGGATTGCGGGGCCGATTCATTTCCTTTGAGCAACCAACCGAAGTTGCCCGTGCCATTGACCCACGCCTGCACATCGTTGACCATGCCCGTACCCGACCAGGTGAACGAGCCGGTGGTCGGCGATGGGGGCACGACGGTGGATGCGCTGGCCGCGGTGATGTGTGTGCCGCCCGCGGTTGTCCAGGTTGCTATGTTGAAAATGCGGTGGGCCCAGGTGACATCGTTGGCCGATGCGGAAGTGCCGCCGCCGCCGTTGCTCGGCGCGATTGAGGTGCCCTCGCTCCAATCCTGAGTCAGACGATGGATGGTGATGGCTTCGCTCACGCCACCATTGTCGGTGCTGTTGTCGGAATGGAGCGTGAGCGTCACGCTGTTAATGATCGAGCCCGAAGGTATCGCCGAGAGGTCGAACCTGATCAACCCGCGTCGGCGGTTGTTTCCGCTGTTGTTGCCGACGTGGAAGAAGGGACCAGCACCGTTGGCGTTGCCGGTCTGATCGGCGTAGATGGTCGCATCCTTGGCCGCGCCGAGGCTGACCGAGTCGGCCGCGGCGGTCCTGGGCAGCAGACTGAGCACGATGAGGACGACTGTCGCAAGGGCGGTGGTGTTGCCGAGACGGGTCATCAAGAGACTCCGGGTATCAGAGCGTTGGCGAGTACGGGGGTTCATACCGTCAATCCGAAAGGTCGATCACGGTGGTTCCACGCGACGAGATGAAGCATCAACAAAGCCAATTTGCAGGTTGTTCAAGGTGCTGTGGCGGGCTTGGCCAGTGCGGGCGGGCGTTCGCCCACCGGTTCGAGTATTTCAACCGACAGGACCAGCGCATCAGTTTCTGGCCCGCTGCCCGCGCGGACTGTCGAACCGGGTGAAGGGTTGTTCGGATTGGCCGCGGAGTTATCGAAAACGCCCCGTACTGAAAGGCGCGTTCCGGTGGGCAGGCTCAGCGGCTCGATAAACTCGTAACGGATCTGCCAACGAAAGTCGTAGTTGGGCGCAGCAAGAATCGTTGATACCGAACCATCACGGTGAATGGAGTCGATAGAGACTTCGCGCCCCCGCGACCGCATGGAGGGTGTGATGGCAAGGATGGGTGCATGATCAGGAATCGCCAGAGATGCCGAAGCCTCGACCCGCGGCACGCCCGGTGCAATATCGAGTGATGAGGTGCTGACGGTGAGTGATCGGACATTCCACTTGGGCTCTTCGACCAGACGCATCCCGATACGGAGTGTGGTCAGCGCTTCCTTGCCCATTGGGCGCGAATACACATCGGCGATGAGCAGCGAACCTGCGCGAACCCGCTTGGCCACGCCCGCCGGGTATCGGATGATGTTGTCGCCCGGGCTGTAGGTGGCGAAGAGTTCCAGTCCCGTTGGCACAGCTCCCGACTCGGGCAATACGCCGCCGGGGTGAAGTATCCAGATCAGTGCGTGGTGAACGGATTCGGACTCGACCGGGCGAACTTCAAGCGCGGAGATCCAGCGGTCTTCAGTGAACGCGAGCGAAACCACCTGACGCCCGTACCGAAGGCCGCCCTCGGCAGGAAGTCTGAACCCCGGTGTGGTGAGAATCAGGTCTGGTTCGCCGATGTTCCAGGTTCTTGATTGGCTGGTCGGCACCGGCGCATCTTTGGGGTCGCCCTCGATCAGGCCCGCGCGCAGCCATTTCAAGAGGTCATCTTTATCAGCCTGCGCAACGGATCGATCGTTGACCCACACGGTCGAGCGACCTTCGGGTGAAACAGCACCGTGCCAGGGTGGCATGAGCCGGTCATTGACAACAGCATCGATCATCTTGGCCCGACCTCGAACGGCGGCGATCGAATCAAGCTCGAAAGGCGCGGGCCCACCGGGTCGGTGGCACGAGACGCAGTTGTCGGCAAAAATGCGGGCGATTCGACCGTAATACGTCAAGTCATCGGTGACGGGGGCGGAGGTCCGCGGTACATCGATCAGGCATCCGGGCGACCACGTTGCCCCCACACGCACGCGACCGAGCGTGAGCAGCGATTCCAGCGCATCGCGAAGAAAGTGCTGTCTTGGTGCATCGAGCGCGGCCCCTACGCCAAACTGGTCATCCACCGCGCCGCGATACACCAGCGTGCGGGCCGCATCGATCAGAAAGACCTCGGTTGTTGTCCGTGCTCCGAGTGCGCGGGGAATGGTTCGGGTGCGATCGGCAAGATATGGACCATCAAAGCCGAACTTGCGCACCTGCCGCAACATCTCGTCGTTCGTGTCGGCATCGACGGTGTTCACATAGACGAACGTGATGCCGCGCTTGCCAAACTCATCTTCCATCGCGGCGATTCGGGCCGAGTACTTCATGCACAGTGGGCAATCGACACTCGTCATCACCAGCACGAGGCCCTTCCGATCCTTCAACATGGCGGAAAGCCGGCGCATCTCGCCGCGAAGAGGGGTCAGTTCGAGATCGGCCACAAGCTTCCCGACGCCGAGTGAGCCGGGCTCCTCGATTCGTGCGGTACGCTGAAGCGGAGGTTCCTGGGACACAGCCGGAGTGCCCAAAACCATGAGCAAGAAAATGATAGCCGCTGCCCGGCATGCTCGGTCAGTTTCATTGCTCATCGCCTGACTCCTGCGGAACTGACCATCAGCGGCGGCGGCGGAGTGCCAAACCGAAGACCCCGCTCACCGCCACGCACGTCGGCGCGGGGATGTTGTGGATCGTCGTGCTGAAGTTGTCGTAGATGACCACGTTGCTGTAGTTCGTGCTCCCCGAGTTGCCGACGATAAACCCGAAACGCAACGGGGCACCTGTGGCGGAAAAATCGATGGGCGCTCCCGAGACCAGAGGCGCGAAGTCGCTTGCCACAAGGCCAGCCGCGCCGTGCGAGGTCCAGAATCCGCTGCTCCCGGTGACTTCGGGATCGGCAAAATAGACCACCTGTCCCTGCTTGGCACCGAGCATGATCGAGTGACCCTGCCCACCCAGGCCGGAAATCCAACGTGCATCGATTGAATAATCCACGCTGGTGATGGCACCTTGCAGCGCGGGTTCGTAGCGTGTCGCAACCGATGTGCCGTATCGGCTGAAACCGAAGACCACCCCGCCCGCATTGAGCGTGTTGGTCATCTGGCGGCCAAATCCGGGGTTGCCGCCCGTCGTCTGCGCCGCGGTCGAAGTGCCGCCGGGGCTGATGACTGAAGTTTCAAGCCCCCAGTTTGAAGGCGCAAACTCGGTATCGGAAAGGATGACATCCGCGTTGGCCACGCTGACACCCACGACGGCGGACGCAGCCACCGAGAACAACTGTACTGGTTTCACGAGGTCTCTCCTGGTTCCACCAGAGTCTAGCACATGGCCTCGATAATGCGAGGCAATTTCGCATGATGATGCCATGAGCCTGAGAATGTGAATACAGGGAAAGTGGCTGGTGGAAACCAGCGATGGACACAGGTGCGGCAGTCCGAGAATGCGAGCGTCAGGCTGCGAGTTTCATCGTCCGTGTCTGCACAACGGTAGCCGGTATCGGCACATGCAACTGGCTGACCCAGCCGCCGTACCCATTGGCTTTGACGCCGCTGGCGGCATAATCCGCGAGCCAGACCGACCCATCAACAAGGTAACTGAACAGGTGATCGCCAGAGATCATCTCGACCTTGGCCGCCCACCAGCCGCTCGGCTCGCGCAGCATGCGGATCGAACGCGCTCGCCAATCGGTGAACGACCCAACAAGTTCAACCGCACGGGCCTCGGGGAGGTAGACACGGAAAAGATGGTGGGCTCCGTCTTCATTGATGACCATAGGCTGAACTCCTGAGGCGGTGCGTGCGGATGTGTACGGTGTGGGTTGTGCGAACGATCGAGTTGGAAACAATCGCAAACGCGATGCGAGTGTGTTGGGGTGTGCCCCGCGAAGGTTTAATCGGGATGTATCGATAGGAACTTTCGCCCGTTATGCTGTTGTGCTTCAAGAATCTCTTCTTTGTGGAGAACCCCTTTGACAACGACCGGGCGGAACCATCGAAGCTCAAGCACACGCGCAGTTTCTGCCTGGGGGTTGGTGGTCGCGTTGGGCGTTTCAGGATGCACACGCGATCCGCGCCCGATCGCGGCCGATTCCTCGCCCACCGTTGCGTCAAGTTCAGATCTTGAGTTGACGACGCCGGCTGAAGTCTGGGCCTTTGCCGGAGAGCCAGTGGCGGTGCCGTTGTCGCAAAGTCTCTTGAGACCCGGACAGACCGAAGTGGTTGTACAGACCGGCACGCGGGGTTCAAGGGCACTCCCCATCTGGCGAATCACGCGCCCGTCTTCAAGCCTTTCACCACTGCAGGTATCGGCGTGGTTTGGCCCAACCCGACCCTTCGTGGAGCAGCGCGCGATTGCTCGTGAGCAGGAGAGTAAGAACGAAGCTGGCGTCGCGTGGGTGGTCTTGGCGCACGATGATTCAGATGTACTTTCGATTGACGGTCGTCGAACGCGAATCCGTACGCTCAACCTGAGCACTTCGGGTTTGCCCGCCCTGCCCGCATCATCTCCGCCCACATTATCGTCGCCCGATGAGTCGCTGAAGCGTGCGCTCTTGCCCGTTCTTGCCTCGCCCTTTGCCGCGTGGCGGGCTCGGCTTGCACTCGGCGTTTCGCTGGTGCCCGATGATCTGCGCACTGGCGGTGTTGATGCCGGGCCGATTGCCGCGATTGATCGAACAGAGAGCCTGCTCTGGCACGAAGCGATTTCGCGTCTGCAAATGGCCGATCCCGCAATCAGTGCGCGGGTCGTGCAACGGTTGGCTGGTATCGTTGAGTTTGAAGGCTACGCGCGCACGGCTCTTTGGCCGCAGGATGCCTCTTCGCTCGCGCAACTCCGTGCCGATCTTCTCGCCAGCGATTTGGGTGCAGAGGAGCGTGTGCTTCGCGCTCGTACGTGGCTTCAGGCTCAGCCTGTCGCCGCGGCGTGGGTTGTGGATGATGCCGGTCTGCGTGATGCCACCACGGGAGCCCTGATATGCAGCGTGATGGTCGCCAATCTGAGTGACTCGCCCGCATCGGTTTCGGCGGTTGTCGAAGGGGCGGGCATCACTGCGGCCGGTCCTGATCTGTTTGCGCTTCAGCCCAGATCGGCCGCGATACTCCGGGCGGCGGGCCTGTCGGGTGACAGTGGGCGTGAGCGAACGGTGGTGGTTCGTGTTGGGGGTGGTGCCGCGGGATCGCGCGGTGTTGAGTGGACCAAACGATTGAAGGTGGTCTGTTCATCCATGCCCGCACAGCCGCCGGGCTTCTCGGTCGGGCCACTGGTGATGGATGCCAACAACACGCAGCTGCTCGCGGCGACCGAGCAATCGGCTCGAGGTGTGCCGGGGAGTCCTGATGGTGTTGAGCTGCCGCCCGCATCGCGTGCAACGATCGGGATGTTGCTCGCCGAGCCGAGCGATGTTGACGGTGCGGGCGGGGGTCAGAAAACCGCGGCAAGGTGGACGCTGTTTGTTGAGTGCATGATCAGCGGCGTGGAAGCAATGGCGGTTGACACCGACCGCTTGCGGATCTTCCTTGGCGCGTCGGGCGACGGTCGGGGAGGCAGCACAGGTAACAGGAGTGGGGCGGGTGTGCGCGAGATCATCGTGGCCGCACCGCGTGTGGCCGATGATGGCACGAGCAACGAAACCTCAACACCATCGGGCGTGCGTGCTGTGCGCAAGAGCGATCGGTGGGTCTGTTGGATTCCGATTCCCACCGAGGCCATCGAGCGTGACGGACGACTCCGCATTGGGCTACATCGAGAACTGACTGCCGGGTTGGTCATTGAACGCGCGGCCTGGCCCCGCCCGATGTTTCCATGGCAGCAGGAGCCGGGCCGATTGTGCGTCGAGTTGAACGCGTGGAACGCGCGCCCGGCTGAGGCGGGCAAATCAGGCCGTTGAATATTTCTGCGCGGGCGTGGGGGTGTGGGTGCGTCTGTGTGAGGGTCAGAAGACGATCGTCATGTTGAGGCCGATGAAGGGTGCCGCCTTCGTGTTGTCTTCCGACACGTCCTCACCATTGCGATCGTCGATCTTGAACTCCTGCCACGCCATCACGCCCCCTTCAAACCCAAGCACAACGCTCGGGCACGGTCGCCAATCAACCCCAACCTTGATTGGCACGCGACGATCACGCACGACTCCTTCGGGAAGCAGCCCGCCATCTTCGAGACGATACTCGCGAGATTCGTAGGCACCAGAAAGCCAGACGCTCCACGCATCGTTGATGCGGTTGTCGAGCCGCAGACCCGTGCCCCGTGAAGAGAGCAAGAGCTTGTCGGTGATGCCCCATTCGATCCCGATCAACGGCAGCACAATCGCATCGTCTTCGAGTCTGCTCTTGCCCAGCAGACCAAAGGTAGTGGCAAAGCGATCGCTGAAGCTGTACCTCGCACCGATGAACCCGCCGAAGGTCGCGCTCTCACCAACATCCGCCTCGGCTTCACCGGCAAACTCAACCAAACCGCCGCCGATGATGGTCCACTGCTCATCGAGCCCATACCTGAAGGCCGGTGTGATATCCACGCGATACAGATCGTTGAAAGGTTCATCCTGCCCGGCTATGAGCTGACTCGAACCTGAAAAGTTGTACCACGAAACCTCAGGCTCGATCCCCAGCGAAAGCCCGAGCGAGTCGTTCAACTGATAGGACATGTCAAGGTCGAGTCCTGCGCGGGCCACCGAAACCTGCCCGCCCAGATCTTTCAGATCGGCGGAAAAGATGTACTCTCCGCGTGGGCGCGCACTGAAGTTGAAGGTTCCCGGTGCGCCCGCTGCCCTGCGCAGCTTTGACGGAGCATCCGATGGTCCTGCCGCGCCCGCAGAGGTGATGTCGGGCGGAGCCGACTCGCGCTGCGCCTTGGCACAGGGAACAAGTCCGGCAGAGAGCATGAGCATGGCAAGCAGAACTGAACGGGTCATGTCGAACTCCGGCATGGTGAGCGGGCGGGTGGACACGTGCTCATCGTACTACGTTGAGCGTGCGCGTGCGCCAACTCTAAGTGTCAACTCCGCACACCTCGCGCATAGATTACCCATTCAAGAGTGGCCAGGGCAAACGCACCGAGCAGGAACCAGTGCCATACCTCTTGCTGGCCGGATCGAGCCCCTGAAACAACGCTCGCACCAACCTTGCCTGCCTCACCAAGGGGAACATCAACACCCGGCCCGGCAAGTTGTCCGCCAAGCAATGTCTCGCGTGAACTTTGCAGATTCACACACGCAACGGTCTCTTCGGAACCCGTCAGTTGGTAGACACCGCATCGTTCAAAGATGCCGAGTCTCAACGGCAGTGATCCATGACCATCCGGTATCTCGATACGTCTGAACACCCTGCCATCAGTATCGGTGGCGACAACCTGCCTCGCATCTTTGCTGGTTGTGACCAAGACTGGCTCCGCAGTTGTCCATGCAATCCCGCTCGCCGCTTGCCCGATCCCCACCAGCTGATCGACCGCATTGGCGATGAAAATGGGGAACGATGTATCCGGTCCCCAGTTGGAGCGCGCGAGTGCAAACGATGTGACCACGTGAAGCGGTCGGCCATACCGCTCATCACTTCCCGCCACGCCCGCACGACGTTCCTGCAAGGCCATCAGTATGCCCTCCTTACCCGAACTCGTCACTCCATATCCAAGTGCGACAACTGATGTATCAGGCGAAGCGTTGGTCCCCGCAACGTCGGATGAACCGACAATCCCCGGTGGTGCGGGCGCGATGATGATCGGATCAAGCCCTACGTAGCTCAATAGCGGGTGCGTGCGCTTCCATGATGTAAACCGTGAGACATTCGTCGCGTTCAAATCTCCGCCTGCGAGCGGCGATAAACGAAGTCCATCGATCGGAATGCCCGCGCCGAAACTCAGGCTCGGTCGTGGCGGAAGACCACTCGGTTCCACACGATCAAACACCATCAGGTTCACATCCGGCCCGGTGCTGGTGGTCCACCGGGAACGACCATCGGTCCGAGCCGAATCGATCTCCGCCTCGTAGCCTTCGGCGGTCATCAACCGCACCGCACGAGGGGCGACGCTCTCCATCACGCCGAGCAGAAACGGATCAGGATCAGGCTTTCCCTCACGCGACGGCGCGACCATCACTATCGACGGAGTGATCGCCGCGCCAACCCGCAGGGCACAGACGTTGTCCGCGCTCAACAAGTCATCACCATCGATCGTCAGAACAATCGAACACGCATCACGATGGTCCGTGCTGAACGTCAACGGCAGATCCGCCGGTGTTCGCGCCACATTCACACGACGTGATTCGGCGATTACGCCATCCACCAGCAGCCGTACCGAGGCGGATACGGACTTCGCAGCGGTCGATTGCACCCGTGCAAAGATTCGTATGGTCTCTGGTCTGACGGTGTCGCGCCGCGCGTTCATCGTCACGATGCCAAGGTTGATCGTCTCATCGCCGATCCGCGGCGAACCTCCCACCACAATCGCCCGACCCTTCAGCGCACCCACACGCTCGGTTGCGCCGGGCTCATCGGTAAAGACCACGACCTCGGCGGCTTCAACCTGAACATCCGTCGCGGCCTGCGCTGCCGAAAGCAGCTTCAACGCCTCGTCGCATCCGCCCGGTTGATCGGTCGGTTCGATCAACAAGATGGCTTCCACAACCTCACCCAAATCGCTGGTAAACGGGCACCGCACCCGTGCCTGCGCTGCAGAAGACACGACCTGCACCATCGGTCGCTGCCCGCTCGTGCCGGAAGATCTGCCGAGCGACTGTGCGAAGTCAACGGCCTTTCGCCGCGCTTCGTCAAGCCGTGTCACTGCCACGTCGGAACCATTCCCGGCAGGCTCACCATCGCGGGCCGACATCGAAGCGGATTGGTCGATCACGATCACCACTCGATCACTCACCTGCGCGGGTCCTTCAACCACCGGGCGAGCGAGCGCCATCAGCAGCCCGGCCAACGCCAGCATCTGCAACAGCAGCAGCAACGATATCTTGATCCACCGGAACGGAACATTCACCTGAAAATCTTTGAGGGCCTGATCCCACAGCAATGTGCTCGAAACGCGCAGCGGGCGGCGACGCAACCTGAGAAAGTAGAACGAAAGCAGAATCGGCCCGGCGATGGCCGCGCCGATCAGTCCGGAAGTTGGATCAAGAAAGGTCATGGAGCAGAATGCGTGGGTTCAGGTTCCCCAACCGGCACGGGGTTGTGGGCGCGCCGGGGCCATCGCGTGTTTATCGACAGGCGCGATGTCAGCCTGAGCCGCCTCGGGTGGTCGATGCTTCTTGGCAACAACAAACATCTCTCGTGAAACTTCGCGGCTTGATTCCGGCTTAAATCCCTTCACCTCACCCTTGGCGAACATCCGCTCGGTCTCGCGCAAAAGGTCCGGATACGCCTCACCCTCAAACACCTTCATCACAAGATTGCCACCCGGCTTCAAGAGTTTGGGTGCGAGTGCGAGCACGCGCCGGCAGAGCTCGATCGATCGGAAGTGATCACCCGACCCTCCCGCGCCACCCTCCGTGTTCGGGGCCATGTCCGAGAGCACCACATCAAAGAGCTTCAGCCGGTTCCCGCCGTTCGGATCGAGTGCCAGCAACTCCGCCGCGTTGACTTTGTAGATATCGCCCTCGACCGTGCGGGCATTTGGCAGATCATCGATCCGTACCGGCAGAAGATCGATACCCACCACGAAGCCCTTCGCACCGACAATCTGTGATGAGACCTGCACCCACGAACCCGGCGCGCACCCCAGGTCAACCACCCGGTCGCCGCGGTTGATGATGCGACGACGCTCCTGAATCTCCTTCAGTTTGTACGCCGAACGCGCGGCATACCCCTCCGCCTTGGCTTGTTTAAAGAACCGATCTTGAATCTCACGCGGTTTGGCCATCCGCAGATCGTAGCGGATGACCATGGGCAACACCGAACCGCGTCCCGTATCGGGAACTCGACCCCATCGCACAGAACTGATCGCATTCAGCCGACGAGTGCATGACACCCAGGCCGTTCACGGCAACAAACGACTTCAGCCATCCTCTACCCCGCCAGCCGCTCATCGTCGGCACCTTCAATTCCCAGCAACTTCATCTTCTTATAGAGCGTCGTCCGGTTGATCTGCAAGACCTCCGCGGTCTTCTGCCGGTTCCAGCCGTTGGCCTTGAGCGCGCGAAGCAGGATCTTCCGCTCCGGCTCGCGCAGCGCCTCTTCGAGCGGCATCGGCGACCAGCCAGCCTCCTCATCAGCCGAACCCACGAGCGCGAGTGCTGGCCGCGGTTTCCCGCCCACCACCTGCTCGGGAAGATCCATGATGCCGATGGTCGGCGACTTGGCGAGCACGGCCGCGCGCTCAACGATGTTTTCAAGCTCTCGAACGTTGCCGGGATACGTGTAACGTCGCAGCACATCCATCGCATCAGCGCTGAACCCGACGAACGTTCGTCCAAGGTTTCCGGAGTGCTTTTTGAGAAAGTGCTCGGCCAGTGATGGGATATCGCTGATGCGCTCGCGCAGGGGCGGCAGCTCCACGGTCACCACGTTGATGCGGTAATAGAGGTCCTGCCTGAACTCGCCACGGGCGACGAGGTCCTCAAGCGGCTTGTTGGTGGCCAGGACCACACGCACATCTACTTCCGTGGTTTGGCTCGAGCCAACAGGCTCGAAGCGGCGCTCTTGCAGCACACGCAGCAGCTTCAACTGCATCCCCGCCGATGCGCTGTTGATCTCATCAAGAAAGATCGTCCCGCCATCCGCGGCCAGAAACCGCCCGATCTTGTCAACGTGTGCGCCAGTGAACGCGCCTTTGACGTGCCCGAAGAGTTCGCTTTCCAACAGCGTTTCGGGAATCGACCCGCACGACAACTGAATGAACGCCTTGTTGCGCCGGGGTGATCGTTGGTGAATGGCGTTGGCGATCAGGCTCTTGCCCACACCGCTTTCGCCGGTCATCAGCACGGTGGTCTTGCTCGGCGCCACCGACTCAATCAACTCGTAGATCTTCAACATGCGATGGTCGGTCCCGACAATTGCATCGAGGCCGAACCGATCGTCCAATCGCTTCTTGAGCTGGCGATTCTCGCTCAACAGTGTGTGCTGCCTCAGCCCACGCTCCAGCGCGAGCTTCAACTCGCTGTCAACCACCGGCTTGGTCAGATAGTCCACCGCGCCGAGTCGCACGGCTTCCACCGCGCTCTCGATCGTGCCATAGCCGGTCAGCATCAGCACGGCGGTTGATGGGTGTTCCTTGTTCACACGACGCAGGACTTCATGCCCGTTCATCGTGGGCATGGCGACATCACACAGCGCAACTGCGAAGGGTGTGCCGGCCGCGTCGTTGCGGGCCAGCAGCTGCAGAGCCTCGCTGCCGCTGAAGGCCGTGGTCGGTTCGTAGTTCTCTTCGGCCAGATAATCGGCGAGCGAGCCCGCCGCGATCGCGTCATCATCAATGATGAGGATTCGCGGTGTTCCGGTGGAGTGCTGCGTGCGATTGGGATCACTGGCCATCAAGAAGTTTCTCCAGAAGACGATGCTCAACCGAATACACCAAACCGCACGCGCCGACGATCCGCTTACCCGACCGCCCGCTCAACAAACATCGCCGGAACCGGATAGCGCACGCACAACACCGCGCCCTGTCGCCCATCGGGCCGCTTTGACAGTTCGATGGTCCCGCCCAACTGCTCCACCAGTTCGCGGCAGTGCGCAAGGCCGATACCCGGGCCGCCATCTTTCACACTCACGCCGTATTCAAAGATCTTCTTGGCTCCGGTGATCGGCGGGCCTTGACCATCATCACAAATCTCGATGCCCACGCACCGGCCTGTTCGTCCCGCCTCCATCCACGCTCGTACCGTGACCGATCCGAACCCGTGCCCGCTCCGCTCGATCGATTCAATCGCGTTCCTCACCGTGTTGGTGACCACGCTGTAGATCGGCCCCGCAGGGACATCACACAACTCGGCGCCGATGTCGGATCGAAGGTCGATGTGTCGTTCCTCGGCGAGTGGCCACATGACATCGACCGCGTGCCGCACCGCCGCTTCCACCGTGCCCGATGCGCCAAGCGCGTGCTTCATCCCTTCGGTCCCGCCCGGGGCCGGGGGCATGCCCGCCATCGAGTTTCGCACAAGGTCCGCCATCTGAAGCATCGCGGCATAGACAGTCTCAAGATGTCGAGAAATCTGCCCGGGCGCAAGCGTGGTGCTGGTCTTGCCCTGGCCATCGTCGGGCAGACTCCGGCGCGCAACGGTCATCAGGCGCAGCGAACCATCCAGCAGGTTCGCCAACTCGTGCGTGAGGGCTGTCAACCGATTCGAGACATAGGCCGAATCGACCGGATCGGGAGTGATCCCCACTGGTCTGACCAGTGTTCGACGGAGCACCGCATCGCTCTTGGAGGGCCGATAATCGGCCGGCTCCTTCGACGGTCGGGGTGATGGATTCGGCGGTACAGGGGGATTTGGCGGGAGGTTCGACATCGTCGAATCTCATCGACCGGACGAGTAGGCCGCTGAAGCCCGACGTTGTGAAAAATCAACATCGGTCCGGCGCAGCCTTCAGCACCGGGGGCCCGTCGCCACTTTCATCACTTCAGCCCGACCGCCTCAGCATCCCGATCGCTCAAAAGGCCTCCATCACTCCGAACCTTTACCGTTCCATCACGCTTCCACGACCGCTCGCACCTGGGCTCGGCACGAAGGTCCGTGATCCGCGGCTCCTTGGCCGCAGGATCAAGCCCGACGCGGCTGACGCCGAGCAGGTCCGCCAGGTCAGTCAAGTCGAGCTTGCATAGTTGACCATCCGGGTCGGGCAAAACCACGCCCGCATCCAGACGGTTCTCAACACCCAGCTCGGCCTTGGCCCTCTCGAGTGACCGTGTGGCCTCGGCGCACGCTCGCATGGCTGGCGCCCACGCTTCGTGAGTGGTTACACCAAAGCCCTTGGTGAACTCCTGCGTGTGTACACAACGCGAAACATCATCCACACCTGCCTTCCACAGCGAGCGGTAGGCCTCATCGGCCGTGTGCGGCAGGATTGGAGCCAGCAACCGGCACAGCCCATCCGTCAAACTCCAAAGCGTGGCCTGCGTGCGCCTACGCCGGGGCGAGTCTGCGCGGTCGCAGTACATCCGATCCTTGATCGCGGCCAGATACACCGCGCTCAGGGTCTCGTTGCAGAAGTCGTAGATCCGCTGGCTTGCGCCCTTGAAGTCGTAGTCGCTGTACGCCCGGATAACTTGTTTGCTCAGGAGATCAAACTCCGCAAGCACCCAGGCATCAACCGTGGTGGGGGCAGGAGTTTCAAATCCGGACTGCTGGTAGTCATCGAGGTTGCTCAGCATGAACCTCAGCGTGTTTCGCACCTTCCGGTACGAGTCTCCGCTGAGCGTGAAGAAGTCGAGATCGGCCTTCACATCGTTCTCATACGCAAGCGAGGCGACCCACCAACGCATCACGTCGGAACCATAGTTGGCCAGCAGACTGTCAACCTCATACTGCTTCGCATCCGGCCGACTTTTGCTGAGCTTCTTTCCATCCTTGTCGTTGATGAATCCGTGTGTCAGCAGTGTTCGGAATGGCGCGCGTCCGGTCACGCCGAGCGCGGGCAGCATCGAAAGCTGGAACCAACCGCGGTGTTGATCCGAGCCTTCCAGATAAAGGTCAGCCGGATACCCAAGGCCACGCTCGCGCAGCACGGAGTTCCAACTGGCACCCGACTCGAACCAGACATCCAGAATGTCGTTGCCCTTCCGCGCACCTTCCATCCAACTG
>ENA-ORBV01002195-ORBV01002195.1-microbial-mat-metagenome-genome-assembly--contig:-NODE-2195-length-41678-cov-9.633975_pt1 | contig 41678 bp, 36 predicted proteins | sample MGYA00237777_ERZ505514 | MGnify/ENA primary metagenome ERZ505514 (study PRJEB26160, sample SAMN06269048) | microbial mat metagenome | isolation source: Oligotrophic lake microbial mat | place... | reverse complement strand
CCCAATTCTGGGGGACTTTTAAAACTCTTGTCCCCCCAGAATTGGGGGTTAGGGGGCGGTTTGGCGAGGGCTTAGCTGGATTCAATCACTTATGTATGGTAGCCCGATCTGGGAGAGGGATTTAGGGCTTCAACGTGAGCGCTCAGCCGAACGGTGAGGGCGCAAAAGTGACATGCTCCCGATCTGAAAAGTTGCACATCGGGTTTAAGTTGTAATTGCAACACTTGTTGCAATGTGTATTGCTTAGTTATTGCAGTTTGGATGAATGTGTTGCAAGTTTGTGATGCTTCGTGATCAATCGTGTTGATTTTGGCAGAGCCGCAATCGCTTTAACTGGCTAAGATAAAGGATATTGCATCCTATGAATCGATTTATCTGAATTTTGTCAATTTAAGCACAGTTTTTTTAGGACTTGTGCGTTTCGGATAAATGGCTATGATGCAATATGACAGAGTCTCTAAAAGCTTTCTACAGAGGGTTTATGGCTATTAACGTTCGTCAAGTCTATGCCAATCTTAAGCATATCGATGAGGTTGATCCGGTAACGGGTGCCCAATATCGTCAGTCGGCTCAAGAGGTGCTTGCTGAGTCGGGCATTAGCCTAGCTCGGCGTATGGTGATTGCCGATCGCTTAATGCAAGCGAATCACTTTTTGGGGATGCAAACCACCACAAACGGCGATAGCTATTGATCTTTCTTTCAATTTGCAGAGAACTTTCGACTCTGGCAGCAATTTCTTGCAAAACGTCTAAAAGCATTGGGGCAGGAGAGGACATCACATTCTCTTCACTGCTGTCGTACTTGTGATTCGGATAGGTGGGTAGATTCAGTTTTTTATGATGTGGGGTGTTGTCATCCCAGGCGATCCCAGCCTCACTTTTTGCTGGTGATGCCGCACAGTTGGCGATCGCTCCTTCCCTCACGACTATCGCGCTTTCAAAATAATACTAACGTTTGAGCAACTTCAAAACCTCGTCGCACGTCGCGATCGCCCATTTTAGACTGGAATCAAGGGCGATCGCTGCAATCGAATTTAATTTCTTTGGTATGGAGTAATGACATTTGGCAACATGGGGAAGTGTTTCCGATTCATTGTGACGAAGGGTACTTGCGTGAATTCTGCCGTAGCGGCAATTAATGCATCCGCCAACCCTGTGCCATGACTTTTGCCATAATCGCGACGATAGAGACCACCTTGAAGAGCAATTTCTTTAGTTGTAGGAATGATTTCAAAAGCAGAGACAAATGCATCTAATTTGACTCTTTCTTTACCATCGCGAACTCCAGCGTATAGCTCGGCAACGGTAATAGCAGCAATCTGGAGTTGAGCCGATTGATTCTCCAAGTAAGCGATCGCGTTAGAGTTGCCGCGCAGGTAGTCAATCAGGACATCGGTATCAAGGAATAGGCGCTCAGACGCAATGGCTACCCTGGCGAGTTGAAGCGGTCAAGCTCATGACGGTAAGCAGTCAAAGTTGATTGCTCCCGATCTTGCCACATCCCGCGTGCCTGCTGGAGCAGAGTTTGACGATTTTCGATCGCAAACTGACGAATGAATTGTGCGATCGCCTGATTCAAAACCTCATGCTCTGTCTTGCCAGTTTGCTGTGCGATGGTCTGAATGGCACTGGCTTGCTGATCGCTTAGTTCAATTTGGCTAGTTTGCATAAACACGTTCCATCTCTATCTGAATGGTATCGCACAGAGGGATCAAGGGCGATCGCTCATCTCCCTATGACTTCAGCCAGATCCCGCCCGCCATTCAATGAGTCAGGTCTGCCTAGTACTCCGTCAATTCGAGAATGAGGGATAATGAAGAGTCCGCATCTCCCCCACAGAGGACTGAACAATGCCTGCAAAGAAGTCGAATTTTGTTAAAAGCGGATGAGCATCAAGCCGATGGGGGATGGGGAGATCAAGCCATCAGCACCGCGCTCGATGTAAGTGTAGCAACGATTGAGCGAGTGCGGCACCAGTTTGTGGAGGAGGGATTTGAAGCGGTATTGAGTTACAAGCAGGGGCAGCAGACCAGGATGCGACGTTTGGATGGAGAGCAAGAAGCGCATTTGGTTGCCATGACGTGTTCAGAAGCTCCAGCAGGGCGAGTGCGATGGACGCTGCGGTTATTAGCCGAGCGGATGGTGGAATTGGGACAGGTCGAGCAGATCTCCCATGAAACGATTCGCAAAACGCTGAAAAAAACCACCTCAAGCCTTGGTTGAAGGAGTGCTGGGTGATTGCACCGGCAGCCAATGCCGAATTTGTGGCGGCGATGGCAGATGTTTTGGCAGTCTATCACCGTCCTTATGACCCCAACTACCCAGTGGTCTGTTTTGATGAAAGTAGCAAGCAGCAGGTCAAAGAAACTCGGATACCGATTGCGATGGAGCCAGGACAACCGGAACGCTATGACTGCGAGTATGAGCGCAATGGGGTGAGCAATTTGTTCATGGTCTTTGAACCCTTAGCTGCCCGTCGGCAGGTTGCTGTCACAGACCCGCGCACGGCACTCGATTATGCGGCACAAATGCAGCAACTCGTCGATGTTCACTATCCAGATGCCCTGAAGATTGTAGTGGTGCAAGACCAACTCAATACTCATCGAGCCGCCTCACTATACAAAGCATTCCCCCCTGCTGAAGCGCGGCGAGTTTTAGACAAACTCGAATTTCACTTTACGCCCAAACACGGCAGTTGGTTAAACATGGCAGAGATTGAGTTGAGCGTCTTAGCTCGTCAATGTTTAGATCGTCGGATTCCAGACCAGCCACACTTACAGCAAGAAGTCGCGGCTTGGCAACAGTCGAGAAATGCTCAGAACTATACGGTCGATTGGCAATTTACGACCGCAGAGGCGCGGATCAAGTTGAAGCGGCTTTATCCCTCAATTCAACCTTGACGGACTACTAGTCCAATTTCTACAAAGCGACGGCGGACTCTCTCCACAGTGGCAATTCCCACGTCCAGCGCTGCACTAATCTCCACATCACACCCACTGCCGCCAAGTTGATTGCGGTCCGCTTTCAGCAAGATCCGAGCACGAGTGATTTGATCAGCGGCATGTCGTCCTGTCGTGGTGAATTCTTCCAGATATCCACGCTCATCTACACTGAGGTCAACAATATATTTCTTAGTCATTTCACTCCGTACAACTCTCTCATCCTCTATCTTATTCTCTTTACCCATCAATTAAAAGTTGGAAGGCTACTAGAGGGCTGAGGAAATGCAGAATAACCTCCAGTTTTTAAGTAACTGAAATTAAGGTCACTATGGATGCAACGATGGCTAGCGCTAATTCAGCAACTTGCGGTAACTCCAATGGCAGAACCTTCCAAACATCCGCCCACCTTTCATATCGGTCAAGCTGGCAATCTCAATACCGGAAATATTACCATCCACGGCGATCAGGTCGGCATTCAACACAATTACGCCCTACCGCAAGATTTAGCCCAAGCTGCCAAGGACATTCGAGACTTACTCCAGCAATTGGATCTGGACTACGCAACCTATGCCTCGTTCTCTTGCACCACAACTGATCGATTTAGGCTGCAAAGTTTAAGATGTGCGTGACACTGGGTTAATAAGGGCAACCCGATACCGAAGCGATCGCGATCGCTAGAAATCAGAAGTGTTATTTTCAGGGAAGGGCGATCGCGCTTTTCCCACTCTCACCCAAATCTTGCTTTATGTCTCAATCAGAGCGCAAATCCTGGGATGCGGGGCGATTCCTGCAAACCCTCTCTTTTTTCGAGTCTATTCCTGTCGTTAGTTGGCTTCAGCATATGGTTTTTGGCTCCACTCCACCGCCGCCGCCCCAGCCTCAAGCAGGGCTAATTTTCGATTTCAGCCAGCCATCCTCCACGCTAAACCAAGTTTGGGGCGCATTGGATGATGTGGTTATGGGCGGAGTCAGCGCCAGTTCTTTTCAGATGCAATCCGACGCAGCACTGTTTACAGGTAACGTTTCCACCGAAAATTCCGGTGGTTTTGCCTCTGTTCGTACGCGCAATTTTGACCCACCGCTGAACCTGACCGGGCATTCGGGAATTGAGCTACGGCTGAAAGGCGACGGACAGCGCTACAAGTTTTTGGTGCGAGATGAGGATTCCTGGGATAGCCTTGCCTACACCTATTCTTTTGACACGGTGCCCAATCAGTGGATCGAGGTGCGGATTCCGTTTAATCTGATGGCTCCAGTATTCCGAGCTAAAACGGTTGCTGATGCCAAGGGGCTGAACACAGCGCGAATTCGATCGCTTCAGTTAATGCTGAGCAAGTTTGAATATAACGGGGCGCTGAATCCTAATTTTCAGCCCGGTGAGTTTCGTCTAATGGTCAGGGCGATCGCGGTTTACTAGGGAACGAGAACAAAATAAAACCGATAACCTGTAGGGGCTTAGCATTCGGCAGGTATGCTTTCGCTCATAGCAAAGGTTTTCGCCCGTAGCTTGCTTCCCGCAGGGTACGCTAAGCCCTTACGATTGGAGTTGCTTTATCCTCGCAGAAAAGCAATGCTGACATACCCTGCCAGCACCACCAGTTGTAACCCCATGGTCGGCAGTCCGTAGTATAGAAAGCGCTGAAACGAGATTGGCTTACCGTACTGCTCAGAAATTCCCGCAGCGACAATGTTAGAAGAGGCACCAACCAGGGTGCCATTGCCGCCCAGCGTTGCCCCAAACATCATGGCGTAGAACAGGGGCAAGACTTCGGCTGGCAACTGACCCTCGAACCCAGGAGCCAAAATTTCCTTGCCAACAAATCCGGCGTTGACGATATATTCCTTGAGCAGGGGCACCATTGCCACCACCAGAGGAATGTTAGGCACCACGCTGGAAAGCAAGCCGACGGTAAACAGGAGGACAATAGAACCTAGCGCTACGTTTTTACCGAGCAGAAACGCCAAGGCGATCGAGGCACTGCTGACCACGCCTGTTTTCTGCAAGCCGCCAATCAAGACAAAAATGCTCATAAAAAACAGCAGCGTACTCCAATCCACATCCCGCAAGATGTTGTTGATGGAGTCAATTTTGCTGTGGTGAGCGAGCATGAGGCACAGCACCGCGCCCAACAGCGCCACCGTTGCCGGAGAGACGGGCACAGGCAGAGCTTCTCCCACTACAAAGAAGATCAGCACCAGCAATACGATAAACGACCCGACTATCAGCATTCGGGGATGGTTGATTTCGGGACGAGGCAGGTTATCCAGGCTGGCAAGTTCGGTACGCCAGATTTTTTTGAACAAAAACGGCAGGGTTGCTATGACGACCATCACGGCGATCGCGCCACCCAAACTCAGCTTTTGCAAATAATCCGTAAAGCTCATATTAATAGACGTGCCGACAATGAAGGTCGCCGGATCGCCAACCAGGGTCAGCAGCCCTGCACTATTTGCCACAAACACCATCAAAATTAGCAGCGGCACAAAATCAACCCCAATTTCTGCGGCGAGGGGCGGGATTAAGGGTGCCAGCAACATGACTGTGGTGGCATTCGGCAGCATCGCGCAAATGGGTGTGGTAATTGCCACAATACCCAACAGCAATCGACTGCCTTTACCTTTTGCCAGCAGCACCATTTGGGTTGCTAGGTAGTCAAATACATGGGTAGGCTGAAAAGCGCGAACCATCACCATCACACCAAAAAAGAGCACGATCGTGGAGTGGCTTTTGGCGATATAGCCAATCGCCTCATCTAGGGTCAAAATATTCAAAAACACTAGCAGCAATGCCCCCAACATTGCGGCGATGGTGAGATGCAGCCACTCAGTCATCACGAGTCCGATGACGCAGCAAAAAATCATTAAGGCTGCGATCGCTTGCCAGCTTTCCATAAGGCTTCCCCTGTTTACAGCAAATATTTAAACCATGAATCAACCCCGCTCATTTCCCTGAGCGATCGCGGCAAAAATCGCCGCCAAATTCATTAGCAACATCACGACACCTCAATATCACAAGCGGGTACAAAACACTGAGCAGTACGGGCAAGAGACACTGGCAAGTCGTGCATTCTCTAAAATGCTGACTCTTCAGTCCTCTCTCAATGCTGACGGAGTTAGCTGACGGGCTAGGGCTGAGAGATGCCCCCTGAAGAAATTTTGAGTTCTAAATTTTGAGTGATGAATTCAAGAGAAGATCATGTCTAAATTCAAAACTTAAAATTCAAAACTTTTTATCAGTTCGCCCCAAAAAATGGTTCCTCCGCTTTGCTCTGGTAATTCCATAGAATCACCCCAAGCAAATTAAGCTGGCTTCAGTTGTTGGAAAGAATTTAACACACTCTTCCAACGTGTGGGCAATCTGCATAATGCATGAATTCATCTGAGCGCCCCAATTATTGCTAGGCACTCATCTCTAGCTGCCCAACCTTTGCCAAATTAGAGATGGGGGAAGTGTTACTGACGATTTTCACTACCAGCCCGTTTCCTGTAAAGTCTTGAGATCTTCTTGAAACTCAGCGACATCATAGTGAACACAAATGTCTCGATCAGCCAGTAGTTTTTGAAACTGCATCCGGTGCATTCCCATCAACTCGCTAGCTTTTCCCAAACTAATTTTGTCTTGGCGAAAAAGCATCAGTACAATTTCCAAGAATAAGTCGCGTTCGGATAAACCGCTTGCTCTAATAAGATCGTCTGAAATTACCAAACTCATGGTCATCCCTCTAACGCTTAAATCTGCTTAGATCGTAGCAGCCAAAACAAGGGTAGGTTAGGCTTAGCTTTCATAGTCCGTATAACAATGCTTTGGGTGCAGACGGTACAGTGGTTATTAGTGGGAGTTCGAGGTTGTCTGTTGCCACACAACTTCACTGATATGCTGAGATCTAGAGTGTATTCAAAAGGTTTTCATGTCTGTTCTTAGCCCTGCAATCACCGCTTTTCCTCTCGCCGCTGTCGTTGGGCAAGAAGCCATTAAAACAGCATTGCTCTTGGCAGCGATCGATCCCGGTTTAGGTGGCGTGGTCATTGCCGGACGGCGAGGCACCGCAAAATCCGTGATGGCACGAGCGCTCCATGCTTTGCTGCCACCGATCGAGATTGTGCAAAACTCGCTCAACTGCAACCCCGACCTGCCCAGTGAATGGGATGATGGCGCGATCGAAGTTAGTCCAAACTCTGAACCTTCCACTCAAATCATTCCCACGCCGTTTATCCAAATTCCTTTAGGCATCACCGAGGATCGGCTGCTTGGGTCGGTGGATGTGGCGCAGTCGATTAAGCGCGGCGAGACGGTGTTTCAACCGGGATTGTTGGCAGAATCGCACCGGGGCGTGCTGTATGTGGATGAGATTAATCTGCTAGATGACCAGATTTCTAATCTCCTACTGTCGGTGCTAACGGATGGGTGGAACCAGATTGAGCGCGAGGGCATTAGTTTTCGCCATCCTTGCAAACCATTGCTGATTGCCACTTACAACCCGGAAGAAGGGGATCTAAGAGAGCATTTGCTGGATAGAATCGCGATCGCCCTGTCTGCGGATGGGGTACTGGAGATCGGCGATCGCGTGTTGGCAGTGGAGCAGGCAACCGAGTATGCCAACAATACCCAAGAGTTTTTGAGCCAATATGCCGATGATATTGATTCTTTGCGAACTCAAATTATTTTGGCGCGGGAATGGCTGAAAGACGTGCGGATTAAGCCGGAGCAGATTGAATATTTGGTGACGGAAGCTCTGCGAGGCGGAGTGCAGGGACATCGTGCCGAACTGTTTGCCGTGCGCGTGGCTAAAGCCAATGCCGCGTTAGAGGGACGCACCGATGTCAGCGCCGAAGATTTGCGCCGTGCTGTGGAACTGGTGATCATTCCGCGATCGACGATCGTGCAAACCCCACCCGAAGACGCACCGCCGCCGCCACCGCCGCCACCGTCACCACAGGATCAGTCGGAGCAGGAGCAAGAAGACGAAGAGGGCAAAGAAGATGAGGAAAATGAGGAAGACAAAGATGAGCAAGACAAAGACAACGAAGAAGATCAAGAGCCAGAAGAACCCAACAGCGTCCCGCAAGAATTTGTGTTTGATCCAGAAGGGGTGATTTTAGACCCAGAAGTGCTTTATTTTGCCCAGATGGCAACCAAGCGCGGTAAGTCAGGGAGCCGCACCACCATTTTTTCGGACGATCGCGGTCGCTATATCAAACCCGTGTTGCCCAAAGGAAAAGTGCGCCGCGTCGCCGTAGATGCTACCCTCCGAGCCGCTGCACCCTATCAAAAATCTCGCCGCCAGCGCAGTCAGGACGCACAAGTAAGGAATGAAGATCTGAACCTCGTACCTCGCACCTCATATTCTGCACCCCAAAAACGAGTGTTTGTCGAACCAGCCGACATTCGCGCCAAACGGCTTGCCCGCAAAGCCGGGGCTTTGGTGGTGTTTGTAGTCGATGCCTCTGGCTCAATGGCGCTAAACCGGATGAACTCGGCAAAGGGAGCCGTGTTGCGATTGCTGACGGAAGCTTACCAAAATCGTGATCAGGTTTCCCTAATTCCGTTTCGGGGCGAACAGGCAGAAGTGTTGCTGCCCCCCACGCGATCGATTGAAGCGGCAAAACGGCGACTCGATCGCATGGCGTGTGGCGGCGGATCACCGTTGGCACATGGATTGACCCAAGCGGTGCGAGTGGGCATGAACGCGCAGCAGTCGGGCGATATTGGGCAGGTGGTGATTGTAGCGATTACCGATGGGCGCGGCAATATTCCCTTGGCGAGATCGCTGGGAGAAGTGATGGAAGAGGGCGAAAAGCCCGACATCAAAGCAGAACTGCTAGACATTGCTAGAAAAATTCGGGCGATCGGCTTTCAGCTACTCGTGATTGACACAGAAAACAAGTTCATTTCTACGGGATTTGCTAAAGAACTCGCGACGAATGCTGGGGGAAAGTACTATCACCTGCCAAAAGCAACCGATCAAGCGATCGCGTCCATGGCAAGAAATGCCATCTCAGACATGAAATCTCGCTAGATTTATTTCACTTGAGTGACGCGCCAGCTTAATTTGAGGTTGATCCAAAAGTTCCACAGGGTAACAAAAGCGATCGCCATTAGTCTCCCTACATAGGGATTAACGTGAAGCCAATTAACAAATAGATTCAGCAGCAGCACATTTAAAATCAACCCCATGGTGCAAACGATATTGAATTTCAAAAATCGCTTAATCACCAAACGTTTCTGTGGCTGCTGTTGAGAGAGATCGCCAAAAGTCCAGCGATCGTTCCAAATAAAGTTATTCAAAATGGCGAGTTCCGCTGCGAAAATCGCGCTGCGAGTCAGCCCGAAGCCCAGCACCCCAAACAGCAGGTAGAAAGTAGTCATGTCTACCGCTAAGCCACTTAGCCCCACCACCCCAAACTTGAGAAAGCGCTCCACTGGAAAATTGAGCTTACGCCCCAACCGACCCAGCCGACCCGAAGAAATTCGCAACCTCACCAAATGCCGCAGGTAATCAAAATACTGTTTCCAGGTGACTTTGCTTTCACCTGCTTCGCGCTCTTGGAACACATAGCCCACTTCAGCAATTTCCGCGATCGCGCCCCGTCCTAACACCTCAATCAAAATCTTGTAGCCTACTGGATCAAGCAGTTCTCCGGCGATCGCGCCCCGTCTCACCAGAAAATAGCCACTCATCGGATCGGAAACCCGGCTCACAACCCGTGGCAACACCATTAAACCCAGTAGTTGCGCTCCACGAGATAAAAAACGCCGACTCGCACTCCATGTACTTACCCCGCCGCCCTCCACATGACGGCTAGCAACTGCAAGGTCGGCTCCCTGCTCCATTGCCGCCAGCAGTTGCAGCAGCGCTTCAGGCGGATGCTGTAAATCTCCATCGATCACGCCCAAAATTTCGCCCTGAGCAACTTGCCAGCCCCGAATCACCGCCGTAGACAAGCCGCGCTCGTGCTGGCGACGCATCACTCGCAAATTGGGATACTCTGCAATCAGCGATTCTGCCTGGTTCCACGTCTGGTCAGGGCTATCATCATCCACGATGATTAGCTCGTAGGCATTCGGCAACGCTTCATCTAAAAGATCGCTTAACCGCTGCACGATCGCATGAATATTACTGCCTTCATTGTAAGTCGGCACCACTAGCGAGAGAAGCACCGGATACAAAAGCTCTAGGCTGGCATGATTGCCTTCGCGAGCGCCAAACCAAAGCGGCTTTCCAGACACTTGAAGCGCCCCGGTGGGGGTAGATAGTAAATTATGCTGTTGCGTTGTAAGCATCAAATAAACATAAAGTTTGCGCTTGATGCAGTTTACAACAAGTAGGGAGTTTTCCTAGCTAAATCACTCGTGGCTTGAGCCATCGGGCATAGTCGCCCCGCGCAGAATAGCTCCGGTTAGGTTGGCGCTACTCAGTTCCGCTTTTGCCAAGTTCGCATCTGTTAGGTTTGCTCCCCGCAAATCGGCTCTGCCCAAGTAGGCTTCAATAAAGGTTGTTTCCGTAAGATTGACCCCGCGCAAGTCGGCACGGCTGAGATCGGCTCGGTTAAAGCGCGATCGCTGCATGGTCGCTTGAGTGCATTTCACCTTCGCCAAAATTGCCGATGTTAAATTAGCATCATTTAGGTTGCATCCAGTCAGATCCGAGCCAGTCAGGTCTGCCCGTTCTAACTTGACGTTCACCATCACGGCTTGTCGAAAGCTCGTTTCTATCAGAATGGCATCCGTCAAAAAAGTGCCTTTTAGCTCCGCGCCATTCAAAATAGCCCCAGTTAAATTCACCTCACGCAGACTTGCCTCACTCAAGTTTGCCTCGCTCAAATCGGCTTTGCTCAAGTCGGCACCCGTCAAATTTGCGCCGCGCAGATCGGCATTGCGGAGATCGGCACCCCGGAGATTTGCGCCCTCATAGCAGCGTTTCTCATAGCGGAGATTTGCCCCTCGCAAGCAAGCACCCCGGAGATTTGCGCCGCTTAAGTTAACGTTGCGGAGATCCGCGCTAATTAGGTTTGCATCTAACAAGTTTGCCAGCGTGATATCGGCTCCGCGCAAATCGGCAGCATAGAGAATCGCGCCATGCAAATCAGTATCGCGCAAGTTCGTTGAGAGTAGAGCCGCTTGACTCAAATTGGCTCCAGACAGCCGCGCACCCGACAGATCAGCACGGCTCAGGTTTGCCCGATTCAGATACGCCAATACAAAACTGGCTCCTCTCAGGTCACAGTCTGTGAAATCTATCCCAATCAGATCGGCACTGTCTAAATCCACACCGCACAGATTTTCTCCTTGGAAGTCTGTAGTACCAGAATCATAGCGCTGTAGTAATTCACTGGCATCCATGGAAAGCGACCGGGTTTATCTTGTTGTGATCCAGTGTGGCAGTAGATGGGCAGAAACCACTACTCTTGAGCATTAAAGATGCCCGTTTCTGCTGAGTGATCATCCGCAATTGACAGCAACCGAGTAGAGTTAGCCTGAGATTCTGAACTGTCTGGCGATCGCAGAGATGGAGTTAACTGTTGAGTTTGGTCAAATTCGGCTTCTGGCATCGTTAAGCCTTGGGTAGATTCCTCAAAATCGTCTAACGTGATCCGGGTCGCTTGGTCAGCATTCCCCAAGATAGACGCAGGACTACCGTGTAAATATAAAGTTCGTACACATTTGATGATAGTGTCAGCAGCTTGCACTCCTGCCTCAGGCTCAGGCAGCCGTCGGGCTGTGCTGTATAACACTGCTTCCAAATCAGTGTAGGTTCGGAAATTCTGCACCAACTCACGCAGCAACCCATCCAACTCGTACGTTTTCAGATCGCGCCAGTCTTCGTGACTAAACGTAAAGTCAGAATGAAGCGAGGAAAAAACCAGAATTTTTGCTCGAAGCGGGTTGGTATACTTCAAAATCCCCAAGCGGACATCAAAGAGACTGGCGACAGATTTCAAAGGCAGGTCTGAATCGGTAGGAATAGGCGCTTCCTGATTCGCGGTGGGAGGCGATGGCTGGGGTTCGACGGGCGATCGCTCTAGGACTGATGATTCTGCATACATCAAACCCAAGCAATTGATCAGTTCTTTGGCAACCAGAGTATACTCCGTCCGCTTACTTAACGTTTTCACAACTGCATCTAACGCTGTTTGCAGGCGCTCAATCGTTGGAGCGATCGTATGCAATTCCTTCAGCAGCACTGCTGTATCAAATTCGGCTAGTTGCCCAGCATCGCTGATCCATTGATTTTCACAAACATAAACAATCAACTTCTTCAGGCGAAGCATCGATGAACTTTGCTCAATCTGATCAGCAATATCACGGTACAAATCGGCTTGATTATCGGCTTGATTATCGGCTTGATTGACAGTGGCTGATTGCGTTTCCGCTATTTTGGTGCTTTCAACGATCGCTGCCGAAAGTTCAGGATAAAGCGGTAGAAAGTGAGCGGTTAGACTATTACCAACCACTTCGTACTCCGCCGATTTATTTAGCGTTTGGACAAACTGCGCTAGCGTTTGGCAGAGTTGGTTTCCGTCTATTGTGACGCTGTGTATTTCTTGCACTAGAGAGGCAGTATCAACTTGGCTGAGCCGAGTTAAGTCACTTTCCCATTGGCGACGGCACATATAAAAAAGTAGCTTTTTCAATCGAACTGGATCATTGCCGCGATCGATACTCTTCGCTACCTGCTGATAAGTCGTCTGCATTTCGGTACGCTGAAGCGGTGCAGCAACGGGCGGCAACAGCAGCCTAGTTTGATCACTAGGAGCTAGATCTTGAGCGGCTGGCTCCTGATTCGGTTGCGTTGGGAAATAGAATCGAGTTGCCTCACTCAATAGCTCTTTGGCAACGAGCGTATATTCAGTTTGCTTACTCAGAGTTTTAATTGCAGTTTCTAGTCGATCGTTTAATTGCTCAACATTAGAAGCAAGCCCTAAAAATTCTTGAAATAACCCTTTTAGGTGAATTGAATCAAGTTTGAAAGTATCGGTTTCCCAACGATTTTTGCAGACGTAATAAAGCAGTTTTTTAATCCGCGCTAAGTTGACGCTTTGGGCAAGCTTTTTCGCGGCTTCGTCGTATGGATCTGCGATCGCGTCTTCTGGGGTCAGCAGAATTTTGTAGGCTGGAACAACCTCACGGATATTTTTGAGTTCACGAGGTCCTAAATACTGCGTATCAAACTCTAGCCCATGCTTCGCTACCTCATATACGGTTTGGGAAATACAAATTCCACCGGGGTCAGCTTCAGTTTGCAACCGGGCTGCAATATTCACCCCATTTCCCATGACATCGGTTTCAGTGATGTACATGTCGGCGAGATGAATCCCAATGCGATGCATCAAATAGTCTTTTGGTGGCAGAATAATGGCGGTTGCCCCGATCGCTTGCTGGGTTGCGATCGCGCATTCTACCGCTTTGACCGCACTAGAGAAGCACATCAATAAGCCATCGCCTGTGGTCTTTAAAACTCGTCCTTCAAACTGCTCACACGTTCGCGCCATCAGCGCCAAATCACGCCGGATCAAGTCTAGGGTGTGTTCTTCATCCACTGACATCCTGGCACTAAAACCGACGCAGTCTGTAAACACCACGGTGGCTAAGGTGCGGTGCCCCTTGAGGTCTGCTGTCAGGATCTCGTCTTCCATGAGGGTCATCACCGGCAAACAATTTTTGGGTTGCAAAAGATCAATATAGGAAACATGGTAGACAAAGCTTGGAAAAGGTCAAATCTAAAATCAACGGCTCTACTTACTTTTTCAGGTGCCTATTTTAACGTTGTCAACTCTGTATGAACGATCACTGGGTGGCGATCGAAAGCAGGTTCAGACTAACTTAGATTGGGCAGGAGTTCAAACACTTCACACTTCTACGAAATAGATAACCCTGTGGCTCTTTTTATAGAGTGCCCTAGTTGCCTCAGTTTCGCACGACTCCACAAAAATCAACTTTTGAAACAGATTTGCCTGTTCGACCTAAATCATTTCAGCAATAGAATCGCCAATAGATACATACACTCCTACTGAATACTTCGATCGCCGAACTCTCCAGCTAAGTATGGTATTGCCTGATTGATAGGCACCCTTGTTTGTATTTAACGTTTAAGATTTACTTTTTATACAAATGAAGTGGATAGTCCGTAAGATGACCCATAAATAGTTTAATTTCTGTGATTTGTCCTAATTACCCATAGTGTCTCATACAGCTATTTGAGCGACAATTTATCTTTATCGTTTTTGACGTTAAATTAGGTTCTGGCGTTGCTGACGCACGAGCTAAAGTGAAGAAGCTAAACGCCTGGTTTATTGATTCAAATGCTGCAACTTCTTGATCGGCGTTCTAGCTATATTCAAATTAGCCATGGTCAAATTATTTGGAGTAAGTCCTGATGCAATCGACACGGCAAACCTATGATGTGTTGGTGATTGGGGCGGGTCATAATGGGCTGGTCTGTGCTGCCTATTTATTAAAGGCAGGCTATAAGGTGCTGCTGTTGGAACGGCGATCGCTGCCTGGAGGTGCCGCCACAACCGAGGAGGCAATGCCGGAAGATGCTCCTGGGTTTAAGTTTAATTTGTGCGCGATCGACCACGAATTTATTCATCTAGCTCCGGTTGTGGAAGAGTTGGAGCTAACCAAATATGGGCTGGAATATTTATTTTGCGACCCGGTAGTATTTTGTCCCCATCCCGATGGCAAATATTTTTTGGGGCATCGATCGCTCGAAAAAACTTGTGCGGAGATTGCCCGATACAGTCCGCGTGATGCTCAAAAGTATGCTGAGTTTACCGAGTATTGGCAGCGAGTGATTCATGCGATGACTCCGATGTTTAATGCGCCGCCGCGATCGCTAATCGACATTGCCGGAAACTACGATCCAGGCAAGATCAAAGATCTGCTGTCGGTGATTGGTTCGACTGACAAAGCCTTGGATTTTGTGCGAACCATGCTGTCTAGCGCCGAAGATTTGCTGAGTGAATGGTTCGACTCGGAATTTTTGAAAGCGCCGCTTGCTCGTCTGGCTGCTGAAATGGGCGTGCCTCCCTCCCAAAAAAACCTGGGCATCGGCACGATTATGATGGCGCTGCGACATAACCCTGGGATGGCACGACCCAAAGGCGGCACGGGGGCATTAACTCAAGCGTTAGTTAAGCGGGTGCAGGCATTGGGCGGCGAAATATTGACTGATCAAACGGTGAAGCAGGTATTAGTAGACAATGGACGGGCGATCGGGGTGCGAACCAGCACCGGGCAAGAATATCGGGCTGAAAAGGGCGTGATTTCCAATATCGACGCGCAGCGGTTATTTCGGTTGATAGATCGCGGTGATGTGGATGCTGCCGACCCTAATTTGGGGGAACGGCTAGAACGGCGCATTGTCAATAACAACGAGACTATTTTGAAGGTCGATCTGGCAATGTCGGAGCCGCTTAAGTTTGAACGCTACAACCATCAGGATGAGTATCTGATTGGCTCGGTGCTAATTGCCGATTCGGTGCGCCATGTGGAAATTGCCCACAGCGATCCGGCAATGGGGCGGATTCCCGATGCCGATCCGTCGCTTTATGTCGTGCAGCCCACCATGCTTGACCCGACCATGGCTCCTGATGGAATGCATACGGTTTGGATTGAATTCTTTGCGCCTTACAATATTGCGGGCTTGGAAGGAACGGGCGATCGCGGCACCGGCTGGACGGATACCCTAAAACATCAGGTTGCCGATCGCGTGATTGATAAGCTGGCGGAGTATGCCCCCAACGTCAAAACTGCCACTATTGCCCGTCGAGTCGAAAGCCCCGCCGAACTGGGAGAACGACTGGGAACCCTCAAAGGAAATTACTATCACATTGATATGACCCTTGAACAAATGGTTTTCTTGCGCCCGTTACCAGAGATTGCCAATTACAAAACCCCGATCAGTGGGCTATATCTGACGGGAGCTGGCACCCATCCGGGGGGTTCCATTTCGGGAATGCCGGGACGCAACTGCGCGCGGGTGTTTCTGCAAACGCAACAGCCGATCGCCCAAGCCTTCAAAGATGCCAAACACTCTTTAGAATCAGCCGCAAAACATATGATGGGATGAGTGAGAGTGTAGCAAGTACGGGTGAAAACGGCTGATGAGCGCACAGGTTTTGATTTTGGGGGGCAGTGGACGGATCGGCAGCAGTGTTGCAGCGGATCTGCTCGGATTCACGCAAGCAGAAATCGTGATTGCAGGACGTAATGCTGCTGTAGGGAAAAAAGTCTGCGATCGCCTGGGATCACGAGGGCGATTTTTGCCGTTAGACCTCAGCGATCGCGAAGGATTGACTCATGCAATTTCGCAGGTCGATTTGGTGATTCACTGTGCTGGACCGTTTCACTACCGCGATACGCACGTGCTAGAAACCTGCATTCAGCACGGCGTGAACTATCTTGATGTCAGCGATCATCCCTCGTTTACCCGCAAAGCCATGAGTTGTAACGCAGCAGCGGCAGCGGCAGGAATTACCGCGATCGTGAACACGGGCATTTTTCCGGGTATTTCCAACAGCATGGTGCGGCAAGATGTGGAGCAGTTGGATGAAGTGGAGACGATTCACCTGAGCTATGCCGTCGCTGGGTCGGGCGGTGCTGGCGTAACGGTGATGCGAACGACCTTTTTGGGACTGCAAAAGCCGTTTCAAGCCTGGATAGATGGCGCGTGGCAAACCGTGAAGCCCTACAGCGATCGCGAAACAATTGAGTTTCCCGCTCCCTATGGACGCACTGGCGTTTACTGGTTCGACATGCCCGAAACCTTTACGCTGTCAAGCACCTTCCCTGTTAAAACTGTGATCACGAAGTTTGGCACAATCCCCGATTTCTACAATCATCTCACCTGGAGCGTTGCCCGCTGGTGGCATCCCTGGCTGCTAAAACAAACTCCCGTAATTGAGTTTTTGTCGCAGGTTAGCCATTTTATGACCGATGTTACCGATCCGTTTAGCGGCATTGGGGTTGCCATTCGCTCTGAAGTCAGGGGCACAAAGGATGGCAAAGCCGCTCAGGTTTGCTCAACGCTGACGCACCCCAACACCGCGATCGCGGCGGGATGTGGCACCGGCAGCATTGCCGAATTGATTCTATCTGGGCAGCTTGAGAAACCAGGCGTATGGGTCGTGGAACAAGCACTGCCAACTGATTTATTTGAACAAACCCTGAAAAAACGCGGCATCCAAATTCAACAGTCCATTCAAGCAGAATGACAAATGGCGAAGGGCGAATGACAAATGGCGAAGGGTGAATGGCGAACTCAAAACATTTCCACACTCCAAACTCAGAACTCAGAACTATCTTCGGTCGGTGCTTTTAGACTGCTAACAACTCGATTTCGCCCGGTCGATTTGGCTTTCAAAAGGTTCTGGTCTGCCCGTTTGAGTAAGTTTACGCCTCGTCCATCATCTGTAGTTCTCATCGTGGCAGTTCCAGCGCTGATGGTGATGGTTAGATCAACTCCATCATCAATTGTAAAAGGCTGTTCTCCAATTAAACGGCACAGGCGACGAGCCACCAAATCTGCTTCACTTTCATCGGTATTGCTGAGAATAATCACAAATTCCTCGCCGCCATAGCGAAACAGGGTATCCCGAAATCTGAGATTATGACGTAAACGGCTAGAAACTAATTGCAACGCGCGATCGCCCACCGGATGACCATAAGTATCATTAATTCGTTTGAAGTAGTCTATGTCCAGCATAACCAGGCTGAGGGATTCTGATCGCGTTTGAGCATTCTGAATTTGCCGTGGCAGTTCCCAATCTAGCGCCCGCCGATTGTTGAGTTCTGTGAGCGGATCGGAAAGCGCGATCGCCGATAGAATGTCATTGGTTCGCATCAACTCACGATGGGTTTTGACTGCCCGCACCCCCGCTAAAATTTGCGATCGCAATAATCGATCTTGCTTGGCAATCTCATCCGATTTTAATACCTCACCTTGAGCGTCATTTTGAGGCAACCACAAATAGCCATCACCGCCCCCTTCTAAAGCCTCAGTGCGCGATTCCATCTCCCAGGTTCGCTTCAGGTCAGGTTCCAACATTTGAGTGGGAATTTCTAACAAAAGGCAATAAATCCAAGCCAGTTTTGCTTGTCCTTTAATCTCGTAGCAAAGTTCAAGGCTGCCAGGTTGGTTTACTTGCAAAATGATCAAGTCAGGTTGTTGCGCTTGAATGAGTGGCACTGCTTCACTAGGGCGAGACGCAATTTCTACAGTACAATTCAGCAAATTGTGGATGCGATCTAGAAGTGATTCAAGAAAGTCATCACCTCCGACCAACAAAATTGACGCGTCCATCGACATTAATAGCTCAATCTGATAATGCAGGTCGTGATTTCAACAAAGTACCGAATCTTCCAAGCTGTAAGCATACTTAGAGATCAGCAAAGGGCACAAGCTCTATCAGTAACAGAAGAATGTTCGGTAACCGAATATACTGACGATTTCAGCACCTACACGAGCCACATTCTCTTTTCCTGAAGGGTGTTGAGCAAAACTGAATATAGCAAAGAGTATCAGCGGAAGATGATGCATCCAAGGTAGAACATGCATTATGCCATTCAGATCCTATATTTGTGCCAATATAGTTTTCTTAATCGACCTTAAACAGTTCACAGCCTGACGTTTTAGAAATTCACCAAAAGGCTATTTGCTATTTTACTACGTCGGATAAATTTAATTTCGACAAATTCAACCTTGAACAGCTAGTGTTATCTCGTGGAATGATATGTTCTATTTACAACTCAGTATGACCAATATTTATGGGATACGCCTATCTGCATTGAGAGAGAGATGCTAAAAGTCGGCAAAATTCATCAAAGTGAAGCAGCAGTATTAAATGAAAGGTAATGGTTACCTTTTTGACAACCGGATATTCACGGGAAGGACATTTGCACTGATGGTCTACAGCAGAAATAAATTCAGAACGATTTTGCGCCATTTCAGCGATCCGTCATCTCGTTAAGAATTGTTAAATCCTCTTGGTGCAGGGGTTGTAGCGCCATGAAATTTTGAATTTATAATTGCTGGATGGTCTATGGTGATTGGAACAAATCATCGGTGGACAACGACTGACTGATAGACAGCTTTGCACTTGTTGCAATACAGTCGGATGCACTTCCTCATTTTTTGTGAGGCATTCGCGTCTCATACGGCATAATCTCTTGCAATCATTTTCAACAACGCTTATGCGCTCCAATTTTAAGCTGCCCTGGTTTCTTCCGAGTCTTGCGGGTGTGCTGCTGCTTCCCAGTTCAGTGCAGGCAAGCAACTTACAATCTTGGCGCTTTGATGTTCGCCAAAATCGGCTAGAGTTTTCCACTGATGAAGGCGTGCAACCAACCGCCCAGCTAGTGTCTAATCCGACTCGTTTGGTGATTGATCTGCCGGGAACAAAGTTGAAGCGCCCCAAGGTGAGTGAGTCTTTTGGTGGAACCGTTCAAACCCTGCGAATTGGTCAGTTTGATGCTCAAACGACTCGCCTGGTGATTGAACTAGCTCCCGGCTATGTGCTAGATCCAGCCCAAGTGAAAGTGCGGGGGCAGTCACCGACTCGGTGGTCTGTGCAGTTGCCAACCCCTCGCTTTGATGTTGCTAGCAAGTCTGTTGTGATTCCGGCTCAAACCACAGGTATTTCCCAATCGCCTGTCGCAACCATTCCTCAACCCACTTTTCCTTCAACGCTGGGTATGGGAACTCCGCCGAATATCGATATGAATGGGCTGATTCCAGCAGGGCGATCGCTCAATTGGCTCCAGCAAAGGCTAGCAAGCTTGCGATCGGGCGAATACGCCTCTCTCAAACCCGGCATGTTTTTTATGGATTTGGAGACTGGCAACTATGCGGAGGTGAATGGAGATAAAATTTATCCCACTGCCAGCGTCATCAAACTGCCCATTTTGATTGCCCTATTTCAAGAAGTAGACGCTGGGAAGATCAGCCTTAGCGAAACCTTGATCATGACCAGGGATGTGATTGTGGGTGGCTCTGGGGCAATTCAAGACCTGCCGCCAGGAAGTAAGTTTAGCTTATTGGACACCGCAACCAAAATGATTGTCACCAGTGACAACACGGCGACCAACATGATCATCAAGCGCATGGGCGGCATTCAAGTACTCAACACCCGATTTCGCAGTTGGGGCTTGCAAAAAACAGTCATGCGAAAAATGTTGCCCGATCTAAAAGGGACGAACACGACCACCGCCAGAGAGTTGGTTCGGCTGCTTGCCATGCTAGATAAGCAACAGTTGCTATCATCCCAGAGCCAGAGTCAAGCGCTAAATATTTTGCAGAGGGTGCGGAACCGGACTCTGTTACCTGTTGGGTTGGGGCGGGGAGCAACGATCGCTCACAAAACGGGCGACATCGGCTTTATTTTAGGCGACGCAGGCATTATTCAAATGCCCACTGGCAAGCGTTATTTGGCGGCTGTGCTGGTAGAAAGTGCCTATGACGATCCCAGAGCTAGAGATTTTATTCAAGATGTTTCCCGGATTGTCTATACCTATCTGAGTCAACCGAGCAGCGCGGCGTTTGCTCCATAGCAGCGATTCCGGGTTGGTAATTCTAGGCTTGGTTTTGCAGTTCTTGTAATGTCATTTATCTGAAAGTATGTGTGCCTGCTTTAGATTAAAGGCGATCGCTGAACTCAAATCCTTTATCGATCGCTGATCCTCCGCCTGCTCACCCGTCGATTTGGTGAATTGCCAGTCTCAGTTACAGCCCAAATCACCGCTTTATCATTGGCGCAACTAGAATCCTTAGCAGAAGCACTGCTAGATTTGGCTACCCAGTCGGATTTGGAAGCGTGGCTGACAACGAACCACGCTTAAGCTCTCCTAGGGAACTATTGCTAAATATCACAAAACAAAGTGCATCGCGTCTTCGATCAAAGGCGCAATGCACTTGTAGATTGCCGAATGGAAGCTAAGAGAGCAGCCTAGGGAAAGCCGCAGGTGCCAGCCGCAACGTTCGGGGTAACAGCAGTCACCCCGCCTCCAGTTGGTTGTAAAGTGCCCGTGTTACCAGATTGCGGCTCGAATTGAATCGGACCACCAACGCCAAATTGCCCAACCAAAAAGCCTGTGTTAGGCGCAGAGTTACCCTGCAAGCGCAGGCAAATTCGCCCAGCCGCCGCAGTGGTCAACACCTGAAACTCTACCCGATCAGGCGGAACATAAGGTGCGGGATTATTCACCCGGTTGTCTCGCACATCTGCAAATATTTGTCCATTTGTCGCACGCACGAACACGCCGACTTGAGATCCGCCGCCGAAAAGCGCACCAACAGTCTGGTTGTTCAGGATGGTAACCCGCAAAGTGCCTGCCCCGGTTTGAGCGGCTAAAATTGCAACGTCTTGATTGTTTGCCAACGTATTGTTTGCAATAGTAGCTGTTACATTCGTTCCAGCAGCATTGGATGTAGCGAAGAAAATACCAGTACCGCCAGTATTGGTTACGGTATTGCGGAGGATATTCCAAGTGCCTGTAAAAGCGCCATTGAGATTGACGGCATTACTTGCCCCCGTGTTGGTCACCTGGTTGTCTTGAATGGTGACATTGCTGCTCGCGCCAGTCAGGTTAATTCCACTGGTCACATTTGCAATCTGGTTATCCCGCACAATGACATTGCTAACACCAGTCCCAGTAATCCCGTTCCCTGCAAAGCCTGCAATCCGAAATCCGCTCAGGGTGTTGTTATTCCCCAATGTCACCGTGCCCGTCACAGTGGGCAGGGTTCCAGACCCGGATAGGGGCAGTCGCACGTTGCCCTGCTGCACCGTTGCTAGGGTTTGCACGGGTCCTGTGGAGAGCACCTGTACCCCATCTTTGATGGTGAAGGCAGGAATTCCCGGATTCGTGCCCGATTGTACATAAACAATGCCATTGCCATCGCCGGGAGCAGCGGTAATCGCCGCTGCCACTGTGCCAAAGGGACTCTCAAAGGTGCCGCTGCCGCCGGCATTGCCTAACACTGCATGTTGAAACACATAGGGTTGATTGGTTGCCGGATTGATTGCAACCACCGTTGTATTGGTGCTGGTGGTGCTGTTCTGCACCACGGTGTTGATTTGGGTATCGGTGCGTTCCGTCACGGCGACAGTATTGCTGCGACTGGGGCTATCGCCCATGCGCGCCCAATTGCTGCGGCTTTCATTCTTCTCGTCTTTCGTTTCATTGCTGCGACTGCCCACACCCGGAAAGCGGAAGCCCACAGTAACAGCGGCAGTGGTGCCAAACTCCGGATCACCCTGCACGGATAATCCCGCGCTAAAGTTTTTGGTAATGTTGGCAGCCAATCTGCCGCGTACGCCCACAAATCCACCCACATTAGAGCCACTGTAGTAGTACAAGCCCAGGTAGCTCCGCAGATCGCCATCGCCATCCCACTGTGCCAGTTTCATGCCAGCTTCGGCATCAAAGCCGCCCAGTGCCGCTTGATCACGCTTACTGTTGAAACGGGTAATGGCGGTGGCGATTCGATTAGTGGTAATCAGATCGTTCAGCAAACTGTTGCCTTGAAAGCGGATGTCACCAATGGTTGTCGTGGTGCTGCTGTTATCGATGCTAGATAGAATGCCGCTGGAACGATCAACCGTGCGGCGGGTATCGCCAATAGGCAAATAGCCGTTGATCCGTGCTTCAAATCTTGACCAGATGCCTTCCACTCCGGCTCCCAATTGGTTAAAGGTGGCTCTACCTGTGTCGCGCACATCGTAGCCAACGTAGCCGCCCAGAATGGAGTTTGTGGCAGGGCTGAATCGGCGATAGCCCACCAGCACATTGCCACCAGGGTTACCGCCATCGGTAGAGAGTAACAGGCGACCTTGCAGATAGGTAAGGTCTTTGCCAGGGGTTTGCATCAGGGGCACGAAGCCATCAATGCCCACGAAGGAGCGATCGTACCCGGCTCCAGGTCCACTGGTAAAAGAGCCGCCGACCTGAGCGGGAATGGTACTGTAGACCGGATCGGTAGGCGTGGTGGGAGAAGCAGGAGAAGGCGTAGTCGTGGGAGCGTCTGAAGTTTGACCAATGATTTCCGTTGTGGTTATTCCAGCTTCTTTCAGGGTGCGGGGGGCAACCCTTTCTTTTGAGTCGGGGCTTATTGGGGTAGCTGCGGGTTCAGAGGCAAGGGCGGCGCTATGCATGAATGTCGGATGACCCATGATTCCTGCTAGCAGCAAAGCTAGAGAGAGTTTCACGGGGTAAGATTCTGTAGAGTTCCTCACAGCCAGACTCCTTCTTTAGGGGATAGACAAACTCCTTAATGGTTGCTTTTTTTTTGGGGGGGGGAACCGTATATTTACGCAGAAGGATAAGTAGATAGTCGCTGTCGTCAATGTATTTACTTAAAAATTGCAGGCTGAATTCTGTCCCAAGCGCCTGCATTAGAGATGCCGTATTCTGCGTGGAGGGAGTTGAGCGATCGCTCCAGCGGTTAGACTGACGGGATCATACTGCGAATTTGGTAGTGTTCTAGACTTGTTGTTTTAGTTTAGATGGTTAAGCCAAATTCAAATCGATTAGTGAACAGCCCAAGAACCACATAATGCAACAGGCTGGGCAGTGAATCGGTTCTAAAACTATCGTGGAGTTCCTGTAATCGCCGCCCCCTCAATCACAGCCTCATTTTGAATGGAAAACAACAAGTCTGAAACATTACCGACTGGGCTATTGCTTAATTCTAGGCTGTTGTTGCGATCGCAACTCCTCAAAAAACCGCGATCTCTCACCCCAGAACAGTTGAACGCGATTGGTATCTCGTTGGATGATGAATGATCCGCGATCTCCTCAGTTTTTGTTATCGCTCCCAAACAACTCGCCTCACTGTGCATTTCACTGGCAAAACACTTATGACACGTTCAAAGAATTAGCTTCATTTAGAGCAGATTTCCAGGTTTTAGCTTCAATTCTAAGTTGCGATCGCACTTCGGCAAGCGTCTTATAAGCTTTCTTCAAACTCTTCTCTGTCCATTCAGATTTCAGTAGGTTAAGAGTTGGCTCCTGTTCAACTTTTTTCCTCGCCTGTGTAGAAGGGTCATGCGTCACTGGAACTGAAACCAGATGCTCAATCAAGTACTCCAAACGATGTTCAATTTTGTTCAGCCGTTCCCAAATTGCTGTGAGTGAAATTTCCTCAGGCTGATCATGAAGTGGCAGAGCAGGAGAGGATTTTCCCGGTTCTTCTATTTCAGTGCTGCCAGGTTCTAAAGCTTCCTGAATTGCCTCGATCGAGGTATTAAATATTTCTTCCTGCGTTTTCGCTGCTTGCAGGATGCCTACTCCGGCATTGAATAGATGATCTTCCATTGCCGAAAGATGATCTTCCATCGCTTTGAAGTCTTCATCAGTCAGATCTTGTTCTAAATTCTCGTGACTAATGCCTTCCTGTGCTTTTCGTTCCATAACCTTATCCTGGATAATTTCCTTCAAGTTGATCAAGCAGCAGTTTCAGTTCAGATGGCAGTTGCGATCGCTCAATAAAACTCATTTTTCGATAAGCAGTTGCAATTTTTGTCACGTCTTGGGTGTAGCTAATCTTTAGCTTTTCATACTCCACTTTTAACTTTTTACAGCCCGTCTTTAGCCTTGCAAAATCGGTTTTCAACTTCTCTATCCGAACATGACTGTTTTGTTGGTCTATCTTGAGGTTTTGATGGGCAACCTTGAGATTTTGGTATGCTGCTTTAACTTTCTGATAAGCCTCTTGGAACGCTTCACGCTGTTGGTTGGCAGCAATAACCTGCTCCATAGCAAGTTTCAGGCTATTTTTTAGGGATTCATTTCTAGCATCCAGAGTTTCCACCTTTTCACGCAAGCGATTCCTGTGGGCGGTTAGACCACCAAGCCTGCCGATCGCAGAGTTGCGAGATGAAATTGCTTGATCGCGAACGGCGATCGCTTGGCTTTTCTCATCCTCTGAAACCTCCAGATCCTGCATCGCTTGTTCGAGTCTTTGCTGAAAGCCAAGCCTCTCAGTTGTTTCTTGCTCAAGCTTTTCAGCTAGTTCTTCTTTCTCGTCCTTTAGTTCTTCTCTCTCGTCCTGTAAACGATAATTCTCTTTTTGGGCACTCTCCAAGTCTTGCCGAAGTTGTCCCTTAATATGGGCAGCTTCAGCTTGGGACGGGACAAAGTTTTTACCGCGATCGAGATCTTTCATAGGAAATGGCAACTTTTCTATGTTTAGGATGCTCACTCAGATTTTTTCTTAATAACCAAAGTTCTACGCCTTATTTTGCTATCGCTTAAATACCATATCCACTCTAATTTGAAGAATATTGTCCCACTTAAGTAGTTAGGCTGTGCTATATTGAAAAACGTTGCCAAACGCAATAGGGGACGCTAGCTCAGTGGTAGAGCATTCGGCTTTTAACCGACTGGTCCTGGGTTCGAATCCCAGGCGTCCCATACTCAAACTTCTGCTAGTTTCCACTGGTCTAGCAAAAAGGCATACTCAAACGCGCCTTCCTTGAGGCTTTCGTAGCGCCCCGATGCGCCGCCGTGCCCCGCGCCCATGTTGGTCTTTAGCAGTAAGGTGTTGGTGTCGATTTTCAGGGCGCGTAGCTTAGCCGTCCATTTGGCAGGCTCCCAATAGGACACACGCGAATCGTTGAGTCCGCCCGTGATCAGCAGATTGGGATAGGATTTTGCCTGCACATTGTCGTAGGGCGAATAGGCTTTGATGTAGTCGTAGTAAGGTTTGTCGTTGGGGTCGCCCCATTCTTCCCGTTCCAGAATTGATAGCGGTAAAGAGTCATCCAAAATGGTAGTGACGACATCCACAAAGGGTACGTCGGCAACCACAGCATGAAATAGGTCGGGACGCAGGTTAATCACGGCTCCCATCAACAGCCCACCCGCACTGCCGCCAGAAATCGCCAGATGGTTAGCAGAAGTCCAGCCTTGCTCGATTAGATGTTCGGCACAGGCAATGAAATCGGTGAAGGTATTGGTTTTTTTGAGAAATTTGCCGTCCTCATACCAGCGTCGTCCGACTTCTGAGCCGCCGCGAATGTGGGCGATCGCCACCACTGCCCCGCGATCCAACAGCGATAATCGACCGGATGAAAACCCTGGATCGTAGCTATAGCCGTAGGAACCATAGCCCGTCAACAGCAGCGGATTTTCGCCGTTGCGCTCGATACCTTTTTTGTAAACAATCGAAATCGGCACTTTGGTGCCATCCGTTGCCGTGGCTAGCAGGCGATCGCTGGCATAGTTTTGTCGATCGTATCCACCTAATACGGGCGTTTCCTTTTTAAGCTCCTGTTCGCGGCTATCGAGATGATAATCAAACACCGATCGCGGAGTTACCAAGGACGTGTAGCTGTACCGCAAAATGGCAGTATTGAACTCAGGATTTGCATCTTCGCCAACGCTATAAGTCGCATCAGGAAACGCGATCGCGTGTTCTTCGCCCGTTGCCAACTGACGAATTCGCACGGTGGGCAATCCGGCTTCTCGCTCGTAAATTACCAAATGATTCGTAAAAGCGCTGACTCCTTCTAGCAGCACATCCTCGCGATGGGGAATTACTGGCTCCCAGTGCTGTTTCGCGGGAGAGGTCACGGGCGTTTTCATCAGTTTGAAGTTGAGCGCGTCTTGATTGGTCGTGATGTAAAAAACGGTGCTGTGATGCTCGACTGTGTACTCAATTCCGGGCGATCGCGGCTGAATCACCTGAAACGCTCCCATCGGCTGGTTGGCATCTAAAAAATGCACTTCTGACGTGACCTTACTGCCCAGTTCCAGCAAAATGTAGGCTTCGCTGCGGGTTTTGCCGACACCTAAAAAGTAAGAGTCATCTGGCTCGTGATAGATCAGCACGTCATCGGCGATCGCACCACCTAACTGATGGCGAAATAGCTTAAACGGACGATTGGCAGCATCTAGTTGGGTATAAAACACAGTTTGGTTGTCATTTCCCCAAACCACCCCGTAATAAGTTTCGGGAATGGCTTCTGCATAAAGCTCGCGTGTGGCTAAATTTAAGAAGCGAAGGGTATAGCGCTCGGAGCCAGTCGTATCGGTGGAGTATGCCAGGATTTGATGATTGGGGCTAATCGCCAGTGCGCCTAGAGTAAAAAACTCGTGTTCTGCGGCTAGCTCGTTTTGATCCAGCAACACCTCTTCGGCTGCATCTAAACTGCCTTGCTTGCGGCAATAAATGGGATAAGCTTTCCCCGCTTCGGTGCGCGAGTAATAGTAAAAGTCGCCCTTGCGGTAAGGAACTGACAAATCGGTTTCCTGAATCCGGGCAAGCATTTCATCATATAAAGCCGTTTGCAGGGCTTCGGTATGCTGCATCATCTGGGCGGTGTAAACATTTTCGGCTTCTAAATAAGCAATCACCTTGGGATCATCGCGATCGCGCAGCCAGTAATAATCATCCACCCGCTGATCATCATGCATGGACAAAACATGAGGGCGCTTCTCCGCAATCGGCGCATCCAAGGGGGGGTTGCTAGAATAGTTCATTTTTAGAAGGTCACTCATTGAAATGCAAACTTGGACTGTAATTATTTTCTGCTGATTGCTTCCTAACTGGGTGCAATCTCCATCATTAGACTGAGTAAATTTTGTAGATAAGTAAATCTAATAGTTATTTTTGCTTAATCAGGATGTCAGATGCAAGAGATGAGTCTTTCGATGGGGTGAAAAGTGTCTTAAGATTATCGTACTGTTTGAGCTTTTCTAAGAAGCCGACCCCAACTACCCAGGAGGATTTTCTATGGCGCTCGTACCAATGCGGCTATTGCTGGATCACGCGGCTGAGAATGGCTACGGTATTCCTGCCTTTAACGTGAATAATATGGAGCAGATTCAAGCAATTATGCAGGCTGCTGCCGAAACCGACAGTCCCGTAATTCTGCAAGCATCTCGCGGCGCTCGGAAGTATGCCGGCGAAAACTTCCTGCGTCACCTGATTTTAGCTGCGGTGGAAACCTATCCCCACATTCCCATCGTGATGCACCAAGATCACGGTAACGAGCCTGCAACTTGCTACACCGCTATCAAAAACGGCTTTACCAGCGTGATGATGGATGGCTCGCTTGAAGCGGATGCCAAAACCCCTGCTAGCTTTGAGTACAACGTTAACACCACGGCTGAAGTGGTCAAGGTCGCTCATGCGATCGGTGCTTCTGTGGAAGGTGAACTGGGCTGCCTGGGTTCTTTGGAAACTGGCATGGGCGAAGCAGAAGACGGACATGGCGCTGAAGGTGTGCTGTCTCACGACCAACTTTTAACCGATCCTGATGAAGCGGTTGATTTTGTTGAGCGGACTCAAGTGGATGCTTTGGCAGTGGCGATCGGCACCAGCCACGGCGCATACAAATTCACCCGCAAACCAACGGGCGAAATTTTGGCAATCAGCCGGATTGAAGAAATTCACAGCCGTCTGCCCAATACTCACTTGGTCATGCATGGCTCTTCTTCCGTTCCCGAAGATTTGCTGGCGCTGATTAACCAAAACGGTGGCGCTATTCCTGAAACCTATGGCGTGCCTGTGGAAGAAATTCAAAAGGGCATTAAGAGCGGTGTACGTAAGGTGAATATTGACACCGATAACCGTTTGGCAATCACCGCTGCGGTTCGTGAAGCGCTGTTCGCAGATCCGAAGGAATTTGATCCCCGTCATTTCCTGAAGCCATCCATCAAGTACATGCAGAAAATTTGCGCCGATCGCTACCGTCAGTTCTGGGCAGCAGGCAACGCTAGCAAGATCAAACAGGTTGGCGTTGAAATCTACGCGGTTAAGTATGCCAAAGGCGAACTAATCGCCAAGGCAAAGACAGCGGTTGGCGTATAGTTTAGTGATTTAAGCGTGGGATTCAAACTGAATACTCGCCAAAGTGCCGGGTGGTGTTAACTACCCGGTTTTTGCATTCAAGGATTTCTAAACTACAGCATGGCTTCAAGCAAAGCAAAAACCGCTGATGACAAATGCCTAGAGCCTGTTTTTGCTTGGTTTGCCAAACAGGGCTGGGAGCCTTTAGCGTTTCAGCGAGAAACTTGGCAGGCTTATTTGGCAGGGCGCAGCGGCTTAATTCAGGTGCCCACCGGGTCTGGAAAGACCTACGCGGCGGTTATGGGCGCGATCGCCGACATGCTAGCAAACCCAAAACCAGGGCTGCGGTTGCTTTACCTGACACCGCTACGAGCCTTATCGCGAGATATTGAGCAGTCGATCGCCCGACCGATCGCCGAAATGGGCTGGAGCTTGCGGGTGGAATCTCGCACGGGCGACACCAGTTCTGCCAAAAAGACTCGCCAGCTAAAAAACTTACCCGAAATTCTGATCACCACACCCGAATCCTTAGCGTTGATGCTGTCCTACGCTAATGCACAAGCATTTTTCAAATCCCTGCGTGGCATTATTTTGGATGAGTGGCATGAGTTACTCAGTTCCAAGCGCGGCACCCAGACCGAGCTATGTCTTTCTTACCTGCGGGAAGTGCGTCCGAACTTACAAACCTGGGCAATTTCGGCAACCTTGGGCAACGTGGAAGAAGCGGCACAGGTGGCGGTGGGCGTGGATGCGAAACCGGTGATTATCCGAACGGATCTTCAGCGCCAAACCGTGATCAAAAGCATTTTGCCAGAGTCGGTCGATACGTTTCCCTGGGCGGGACATTTGGGTTTACATCTGTTTGAAGAATTGGTGAATGCGCTGGATATTCAGCGATCAACGCTGATTTTTACCAACACGAGATCGCAGGCTGAGCGGTGGTATCAGGCGATTTTGTATGCCATGCCGGATTATGTCGATCAGATTGGGTTGCACCACGGTTCTATCAATGTCAAAGAGCGAGAGGCGATCGAGGCTGGCGTAAAAGCCGAAACGATTAAATGGGTCATCTGTACTTCTTCGCTTGACCTGGGCGTAGACTTTCAGCCCGTGGAGCGAGTGGTGCAGATTGGCAGTGCCAAAAATCTAGCGCGGTTGTTGCAGCGGGCGGGGCGATCGCAGCATGTTCCCCAAGGCACTTCCGAGATTTTCTTTTTGCCCACCAACGCCCTAGAACTGCTGGAGATTTCTGCCTTTCGCAATGGTTTAGCGGCTGGGGCGATCGAGTCTCGTCGTCCATTAACCAAACCCTACGATGTCCTGATTCAGCATCTCGTAACTCTCGCTTGTGGAGCCGGGTTCGAGCCGGAAGAAGTTTTTAACGCGGTCAGAAAAACAGTCTCCTACGCCACGCTGACCTCGGCAGAATTTGACTGGATGCTGGAATTTATCGAGCAGGGCGGCAAATCTCTAAGCGCCTATCCCCGCTATAAAAAGGTAGTACAAACAGATGGCATTTACAAAGTTGCGGATGCTCAAATTGCGCGGATGCATCGGATGGGCATTGGCACGATTACCTCAAATCAGGCGATCGCAATTCGATATTTAAACCAAAGCAAAATTGGCACTGTAGAGGAAAGTTTTGTTTCCAAACTACAACCGGGCGATGTCTTTTTCTTTGCCGGAAAGCAACTGGAATTCTTTCAACTGAAAGATATGGTGATGTATGTAAAATCAGCCAAGAAAAAATCCACCATCACGCCCACATGGTCGGGTGGAAATCTGGCAATTTCTGATTCGCTGAGCCATCATTTGCGGCAAGAAATTGAGCAAAGCCGCACCAACTCTACCGTGAATGCTGAGCTAAATTGTTTGAAGCCAATTCTCTCTGCTCAGGAGCGCCTTTCCCATCTGCCCGACTCGAATGAGCTACTAATTGAATGCTGCAAAACCCGCGAAGGACAACACCTCTATGTGTTTCCCTTTGAAGGGCGGTTTGTCCATGAAGGATTGGGCTTTTTGTGGGGCTATCGCTTTGCCCATCAGCACTCAGCTACCTTTACCATTTCTGTGAATGATTACGGCTTTGAGATTTTGGCTCCCAAAGATTACCCGTTTCAATCACTGTTTTCTAAAGAATTCTTCAGTCTAGATTCGTTGTATGAAGACATCAAAGCGGGACTAAATCTCTCAGAATTAACCGGGCGCAAGTTTCGAGGTATTGCTCAGGTGGCAGGCTTGGTGTTTAAGGGCTATCCTTCTGCCAAAAAAACCTCTAGCCAACTGCAAGTCAGTTCATCGTTGCTCTACGAAGTGTTTACAAAATATGAGCCAGATAATTTGTTACTAAAGCAAGCTGAAAATGAAGTGTTATCAGACCAGTTAGAAGCCCATCGATTAGCCAAAACCCTCGATCGCCTGTCCCATCTCACCATCGCGTGGCACAACACAAAACGTCCGTCCCCGTTTGCCTTTCCGCTCTTAGTTGAACGCCTCAATTCCCGCATGTCCAACGAAAGCCTGCTAGACCGAATTGAACGAATGAAACAGCAGTGGGATAATAAATGATCTTTGATCAAGTTGATGGAACGACCCAATTGAGCCACCGCAAATAGCCTTTGGATCTTATAGATAACCAGTCAGCTCTAACGATTTGGTCCGTTGCGTTGCCTATGCCGACTCTAAATGAGCTACAGGAATCTGTTCGGTTCTTTCAGGTGCTTTCGCTCCAGTTGCAACCGCATGAACCGCATGAAGAATATCGGCTGAGTAGTACCGATTCCCACAAGTATCACAGACACCAATCGTCACATCTTCAAGAATGACGAATCCATCTCTGTGTTTAAATGCCTCACGCTTGACAGTGCGGGGGTGAACGGTTCCTTCGCAGTACTCACATCTGTATCCATACATACGCTAGACCTCAAACTCAGTGACTTCATAAACCGTAATGATCAGATAATGTCCGTTACTCGCAAACCGTCCAACTACGCCAACAGGTGTTTGTTGATCTAGCGCAGTTCCTACCACCACATATTTTGTTCCTCTGGGGTCATTTTTTTCAACCCGAATACCCTGCCCACTTAGAACTGCCTCTTCTACATCCAGTATAGTCAGCATGTCCTCAGCCATCTCCTCCATTGCGTGGGCTGACATATCGTACTGGCGGAGTCGGATTTTCTCCCTGATGCGGTCAATATCGTTACGCGGCACAGAAATCTACTCTGGAATTGGAACACTCCGCAAAGAAGAGTAGATTATACAAAAGCCTCTACGATTTCTCAAGCTATATGAACCCGCTAAAAAAGCCCAAAAGCCGCCAGGAAATTCTTAAGAAACAGCAACAATCTACATTAGAAGCTGATCCAGATTTCCCACAAGGGTTTTCTACTTTTTCCGGGAAGTCGATCGCCTGTCCCATCTCACTGTCGCGTGGCACAACACAAAACGTCCGTCCCCGTTTGCCTTTCCGCTTTTAGTTGAACGGCTCAATTCCCGCATATCTAACGAAAGCCTGCTTGACGCTTGACCTTGCACAAAGCATATCTCAATCCAAGGGATTGGAAACTAATCATGTCTATTCAAGTTTATGGAATTCCCAACTGCGGCACTTGCAAAAAAGCATTTGCGTGGCTGAAAAATTATGGTGTGGAGTACGAATTCATTGACACTAAAGAACAGCCGCCCAGTCAAAAAATGATTCGAGCGTGGGTTGAAGCGCTTGGCTCAAAACCGATGCGAAATACTTCGGGGCAATCTTATCGATCGCTGGGGGCTGAAAAAGATGACTGGACGGAGGAGCAATGGACTGAAGCGTTTGCCCAAGATGCCATGCTGCTAAAACGTCCGCTGTTCATCAAGGACGGGACAGCGGTATTGGTGGGTTTTCGAGATAAAGATGAAGTGATTCGCCAAAAATTAGGGATCGCTTAACTTCAGCCACTTAATGGGGACTGAGGGCTGAATAGTAGCTCAACACTTCCTGTCCCCAGCGAACGAGTTTTTCGGAGCCTTCCATCATCAGCAGGTAGCGCCCTTGCCTTAAGTGATGACGGTAAACACTGGCGGTTGATCCTTCACCCACCATGCCAAAGATTGCGCCAATCACGCCACCGCAAACGCCGCTGAGCAACCCGAAGGCTGGCAAAATCAAGGGCAAGTCCTGATGCAACCCCTTAAACAGGGCGATCGCCAAGCCAATTAGCACTCCTACGCCTGCTGCTGCGATCGCGGTCATTACCGCCTTACGAATCACAATATGCCAGGGATTGATCAAGCCAACCCGATCAGGGCTACTGTAACCTTGACCCACAATTGCCAAATTTTCTGGCGAGATGCCGTGGCAATGCAGCAACCGATAGGCTTGAAACACCATTCCTTCATCGGGAAAAACCACAATGACTAAGTGAGAAGAACGGTGCCCTAACGCAGATTTCCGAAAAAATCGTGAGATGAACACAAAAGTTAAGGGTGGTGTGAGGGTGAATTAAAGCGACCTGCTTGCATTCTAACCTCACTTATTGACCTATCGGGGTATCTATATCGGTCATTTAAAGATCTCTTAGCATCTCACGCCAATGCCGATGTCAAACACTCATAAAGTGGGTTGACTTGAGCTAGTTCAGTTATTTTGCATCAATTTCCAAAATTTCCACCCATTGATTGTTATTCCTGCCGCCCGTTATTCGGTACTTTAGAAGAAGCACTGAATTATTTTTTATCACCAAGCGTTATGCCTCCTCGTTGGTCTCGTAAACCCGATCGCAAAGATCCTGAATTTCGCCGTTTAGATGATAGGATGACCTTCGCTACCCATGTGGCAGCTTTTGGTGCAATCAATTCTGGGCTATGGTTTTTTCGGGTTTTTGGCGAAAAAACTTCTGAATTGGCGATCCCCGGTGGAGTGCCAGGAACTCCGTGGATTACGGCTGTGTGGGCGCTGGCACTACTGGCGCATGGCGTGTTTATATTTGCGATCGCCCGTTATCCCGACCCGACTCCACCCAAAAAATCGGGGACTGGTTTTGGTCCCACTGCATGATTGGTATTAAATTCTTTTTTTAAGGAGTGTATTTATGGCTAGTCAAGCGATCGATTCCCTTGCCGCAGAAATTGGCGAAAAAGTTTATATCGATGTGGCAAAGTGGCATCTTTATCTTTCCAATGCCAATCTACATACCGTGCTGGCAGAGCAGTTTTATCCACTGTTAGCAAATGACGAGCTTTCGGAAGAGAAAGTGCTAAAGCTACTGCAAGCGATTCCAGTTAAGTTAGGCGGAGGCAAGCGAGAAGTTCCTTTGATTGATTTGCTGCCCATGCAGTGCCAGGTTGTCTTAATTGATTTACTAGAAGAATTTCAGCGGAATATGTAGGGCGATCGGCAGCGTTTTGAATGTCAAGGTCAAATTTAAAACTTCATCTCTTTGCTGAACTTGTTATCCTGCCAAATAATCCACCCGTAGTTAACTCATGCAAACAATTCTTTTAAGCCGCGAAGAGGTTGCCCGACGTGCAAAGCAGCTATATGAAAGCAGCATTCGCGAACAAGTAGAGGTAGAAGGAAACATTGGCAAGATGGTCATCATTGATATTGAAACAGGTGACTATGAAGTTGATGAAACGGGGCTAAAAGCGGCACATAATCTGAGTGCGAAACATCCGTATGCTCGGCTTTTCGGCATTTGTATTGGTTACAATGTGGCTGCTTCGCTGGGTGGGGTAATGGAGCGAGTCAGTAGGTGATTTCCGGTATTGTGACTGACAGGCACGCGATTGTTACGTTGATGTTTATCCTCCCAAGCAACTCAACTTTTCCGATTGAGTTCGTTATAGATACGGGCTTTACTGACTATCTATGTTTGCCGCCGGAAGCAGTTACCTTACTGGGATTGCCGTTTCTTTACGATCTGCCTGTTAACCTCGCAGACAACAGCGAAGTCTTAGTGGCAGTCCACAAAGCAATCATTCTTTGGGATGGAGAAGAACGAGAAGTTCGTATATTCGCCACAGGTCGGCGACCCCTGATTGGAACTGCCTTGCTGAGTGAGCAAGAACTTGTAATTCAGTTCACAGAAGGTGGGTTAGTGACAATCGAGGAGTTGTAGTTGCCATTTTGCAGCGCTGGCTGAACAATGCGTTACTGACCTCTACTTCTACCCAGCTTTTGCCGGACGCGATCGCCAAAATCATCCACTTCTGGTAAGCGCAGTTGTAGCGCAAGCCCAATGTATACGATCAGTCCGGCTGCTCCGGCGATGCAGAGTTGGGCAAGCAGAATCAATAGTCCAGAGTTGCCCCAAAGTGATTCTAACCCGCGCAGAGTGCCCCAAGCGGTGAACCCCGCGATCGCGCTAGCTGCTGCCAATCCGGCGATCGGGGTCTTCCACTCTTTCAAGGGCAACCCATTCAGCCGCCGATTCAGAATCCACAGCATCACAACCATCGAAACCACATTGACTCCAACCGTTGCCAAGATCAAGCCCGGTGCGCCAAACGGTCTAATCAGAAAAAAGTCGAGGACTGCATTCAGAAAAATGTTCACGACGCTGATCCGAAACGGTGTATCAGCATCGCCTAGCCCGTAGAACACCCGCACCAGCACATCGCGCCCTAGATAGACAAACATGCCGACTGAATAGGCGACGAGAATGGATGCCGTTAGGTAAGAGGCTTCTAGATCAAAGGCGTACCGTTCGTAGACCACTCGCACGATGGGCAATGCCAGCACTATCATCAACGCGCTGAGGGGCAACATGGCGATCGCGGTCATCATCAAACCCTGACGAATCCGTTGTTTTAGCTCAGCCCAGTTTTCCGGATCTGCCAGCCGCGAAAACACTGGCATCAGCGGCACCAAAATCATATTGGATAAGATTCCCAGTGGGGTCATTGCCAGCAAACCCGCATAGCCCATAGCGGAAACTGCCGCCTCTGCATTGGGCAAAAAGGATGCAAAGAACATATCCGTCCACACGTTAATTTGCAGCATCCCAGAAGAAAAAGTGGCAGGACCCATAATTTTGAGGACATCCTGTACTTCGGGTCGGCGAAAATCGAACCGGGGGCGAAACCCACCCAGACCTTTTGTCCACTGCACCGGAAGCTGCACTAACCACTGCAATACTGCTCCTGCCAACGTTGACCAGGCGAGAACAGTTGCGCCTATCACCGCATACTCAGGCGACGTGATCTGTGCGCCTAACACCCAACCCAGTCCACCCAGCCCAATTAGCACCGTCACACTGGACAGCAAGGGGCTAATGGAGGGCAACCAATACATATCAGCAGCGTTGAGTGTGCCAAAGCCAATGCCAATCAGCCCTGCCAGTGTTGCCATCGGAGCCATAATTTTGAACTGTTGAATGGCAAGTTCGCGGGTTATGACTAAATTTTGATAGCCTGCGGGAGTGACTCCTCTCGCGGCGGCTTGTTCGGCGGTGGCAAATAATCCGGGTGCGACAAGGTGCATCAGCGGATCGGCAAAAATGATCAGCCCAACCGTGACAAGCAGCAGCAACCCAACGACGAGGGTCGTAATTGATTCGACAATCGGCGCAATTTCTTCTCGTTTACGTTTAGAGACTGCACTGACGATCGCGCTGTGAAATGGACCATTGATGCCACCCAGCAAAATCAGTAGAAAGCCAGGAATAATGTAGGCAAAGTTGTAGGCACCTGCCACCACGCCAGCGCCAAATGCAGCGGCGATCGCTTGCTGTCGTAACAAACCCACCACTTTGCTAATGATTGTAGCGATCGCCACAATTCCGGCAATTCCGGCTAAGGAGCGAGTGGGCTTTTTAGAATCAGTCACGCAGATATTTCAGGAAAGAGCATCCCCTATTTAAGCGTGAATTGAGGCGTAGTTGCAGGTCGGCAGAAAATAGAGAGCAAAATAGGACATTAGTACTAAACTAGAGTATTGTATCTTTAATCGTTTTATTTAATCCGAGGTCTTTGTTTTCTGAGCGCGATCGCGTAGGATAACGACCATTCAACTTGTTTTACATGCCACCTAGGAAGCGCTATGAGCGTCGAGCAAACTACTCAACTAATCCAGTTAATTCTCAATTCGGTATTGATGAGTGTTGCCTGCGCTCTGGTGTTGAGTGGTTTAATGGTGCGCTATGCCATGATTGGCGATCGCCTAGAAGACAGTCGTCAAGATGAGCGGCTAAACACTAATTTTGACCTCACGCGCCATCATGCCATGACAAAAAGGCAGTTGCGTCGCTTGCAACAGCGTTACAGCATCAGTCGCTACAGCGTGTTAACGGCTTATTATGCCTTACTTTTTTCCACCCTAAGCTGCTTTGCTTTAGCAGTGCGTGGCATTTTAGATTGGAACTGGCTGATCTCAATTGCTCTGGGAATTTTTGTATTTGGGATTGCCGCACTGCTGGTTGCCGTTGGCTTGACACTGATAGAGATTCACCTCAGCGATTCTGCAAAGCAGATCCACAGGAATCGCCCTTTGCTCGATGAAGTCAGCAATCCGGGGCGTTTGGGAAAACAGTCGCGCCTCCGTTCTCACTTTCACTCTGGAAGAAAATCTTTAAGCACTCTAGGTCAACGAGCCAAGGTTGGCTAGATTTTACCAATACCACCTGATGTGCAACTAAAGTCAGCCCATCAGGTAATACCCTAACCTCTGAATCTAAGGCTTGAGATTTTTCAGTTCTTCTTGGGCGATCGCATACCACACTTGCCCAAAGGTTTTGGGACTCAAGGTTTTGCCTTTCTGATCGGGAAACAGATCGCCAAACCGTTTATTCACCAGCACATTCAACTCCCGCGCATTCAGACTGGCACCATTTCCGGGAGCTAGCCATTTGTCATAATCCGATCGCCGATAGGTGCCGAGCTTGCCGCGCACTTCTGGGCTAAGGGATTCTAGCTTGATCAGCAGATCCGTTCCTACACTTGCCCAATCGTTTTGCAGGTCAGGTTGGCTCGATTCACTCACTGGTTTGCCCTTCAAGTCGGGACGCTTAGCATAGAAGACCTCATCTGTTAGATCGCTGACAAACTGAAAGTCTATACCTAACTGCTTCTGCCGCTCTTTGAGTGAGTCCAAACTGACTTTTTCAGGAGAACCGGATTCACGAGTGGGTTGAGTCGGATTGGCTACATCCTTTGAGACAGCAGTGCTGGCATTTGTGGCGGGAGTTTTCGTAGGCAAGGGCTGTGTTTGCACCCAGGTGATAGTGCGGAAGGAAACCACGATCGCCAGCAGTGCTATACCACCAATGAGTAAGGCAGAGGATCGAAAGTCTCCGCCTGACTGCTTTTGCGCCTTTGACTTTTTGCGATAGCTATTCAGCAATCGCGCAGGTTGCGGCGACTCGGAAACAGATCGGAGCGATGGTTGTGCCAGCAATGCAACATCGAATGGTAGATCGCTGACTGGAGCCGAAGATGGCACCTGCGGCGAAGCGGGAGTTTCCCAGCCCTGCCGGGGAGCAGTCTGAATCTGAGGTTGAGCTATGGAGACTGCTACCGGAGCAGATTGCAAGGATTGGCTGGAGTGGATGATTGCAGTGGCGATCGGTTCTAACGCTCTAGAAACTTGAACGGCTGACCCAAATCGCTTGTGGGGATTGGGATGAAGCATTTGTTTGAGGATTCGCGCAAAATCGGGCTGTAAATCAAGCTCAGAGTCCCAATCCAACGTATGTTTCCAGCGGTTGTATAGCTCCTGGGGTTCTTTGCCTGTAAGCAGGGCGATCGCACTAGCCGCCAAAGAATACAAATCTGCGCTAGGAGACGGTTTGCCGCCATTGTGTAACTCCGGCGCTTCATATCCGTTGCCAATCACAATATCAGGCGGCAAGGGATGAAGCTGTAACTGGATGACGAGTTGCTTGACCAGCCCAAAATCAATCAAAACGGGCAGTTGATCGTGATGCCGCAAAATTAGGCTGTGAGGCGAAATGTTTTGATGGATCAGCCCAAAACGATGGAGATAGGTCAACACGGGCAGCGATCGCAGCATCAAATCCATCACTTCTGCCTGAGAAAAGCAATAGCCATCTGCTTGACGCTCGGTCAGCATTGCTCCATAACTTTTGCCAATGACGTAATCTCGCGCCAAGTAGAGCCGATTTTCTTGAGCAAATAGGATGTTAAACCGAGGAATTTGAGGATGCTGCAACTCGTAAAGCACCGCTGCTGATTGGTGAAAAGACTGTCGCCGCATTTCTAACAAATCAGCATTTTGATCAAGCGGTGCAAACTCTTTAACGATGCATCGTTCCTCAAAGCGCTTTTGATCTTGCGCGAGATAAGTTAAACCAAAGTGCCCTTGTCCCGCTAAGCCTGCAATGCAGTAGCGGTTAAACAGAAGGCTTCCAGGGGGCAATGGATCGTGCATAAATCAGCCAATAGGTCATGGTCACCAATCCATGAATAGAAAAATTATAGAACGTATGTACTAAAGTGTCACTCTACTTTAGCGAATTGTTGATGAATTGTGTTGAACAAGCGATTCGTGGATTGCTTCTCTACGGGAATCGCCTCAATTCTCCAAAACCTGACCCGAATTTGCTTTCATCTTATCGGCGGCGGCTAGATCCAACGTGTAGTTCACTGCATTTTTGCCATCTGCAACGACCGTAATTTCGTACAGCCCGGTTTCAGTTAATTTGCCTGACCAATTCGTACTGGTCGAGTCTTCCAATAGGGCGCGGCTCTTGCTGCTGGGTGGATATACCGAAAGTCGGGTGGAACCTGCCGCCTGAAGCTTTAATTGCAGCGCTTGGTTTTGAGTGAAATTGGCAAGATAGGCTTTGCTTTGCCCTGGCTTTAATGTGCCGCTGACTTGATGGCTAAAGTTTTCTGCTGGAAACTCAATTCGCTCTAAGGCATCACCCGATCGCAGCGCCTTCAGTTTATCCACCGCGATCGCTTGCCACACTTGACCTACTGGCTGGTTCAACAGGTTTCCTTGGCGCGACACTGCGGGAAACCAGTGAAAAAACTGAGCATCGGTTAAATCATTCAGGGCGCGACCGCTGAGGTTTAGCTGTGCGGCGGCAGCTTGGCGATCGCGCACATTTTCTCCAGTGTATTGCCCCAAGAGCGATCGCGCCTCTGAACTCAACCCTTGCAACTGATCCAAAGACTGAACCGCCAACTGATCCCATTCAGTTCTCAACCTGGCATCTGCGGCTCCCGCGTCCAGCTTTTGACCGTTCAATTCGGGATGTTTGGCATAAAACGATTGATTCACTAAGTTGACCAAAAAGGGGCTATCAATGCCCAACTGTTCCCGAAGGTCTTGAATCTGCTGTTTGCGGGACTGCTCTGATTGAGAAAAATCTGGCTCCTGTGGATTGGCAGTGATCGGTTTAACGGTTGGCTTTGCTCGATTGCCTGTGGATTGAATAATCTCTGGCAGTTTCGACCTCAGCGCGGGGGCAAGCCACTTCACACCAGCCCACCAACCGATCCCAATCATGGTGAATAACAGCACCAGTCCAGCTAGCGATCGCCCCACACCAGATTGCTTTCTAACTGCGGGTTTTGGTGTATTGGGCTTGGCTGGCAACACGGGGATCGTCTGAACACGAGCAGGAGACACAACTCGTGTTGCTGGATCGGGCGTGAAGGCAGGAATGGCTGGCTGACCGGGTTGACCGCTGGGTTTAAATGCGATCGCGTTTCCCAATGCCTGCATTACTTCCGGGGCAGACTGATAGCGCCGACCGGGGTAAGGGTCAAGCATTTTGGTCAGCGCGTTGGTTAATGTGGGGCTAAGGTGAAGCGATCGCTGCCAGCGGGTGCGATCGCCCTTGGATGTAAATAATATCTGGGGTTCTTGCCCGGTCAATAAAACTAAACTGGTGACTGCTAACGCATACAGGTCACTATGGGGATGCACCTCTCCGTGGTCTAGCTGTTCCGCTGGAGCATAGCCTGCTTTGCCCAATCGGGTAATGGCTCCAGGCTGCACCACCGGAGCCTGCACACGCTGACTAATGGATGCGACTCTGGCGGCAACCTGTTTGACTCCACCGTAGTCAATCAAAACGGGTAAACCATCCGTTTGGCGCAACATCAAGTTGTCGGGAGAAATGTCGCGGTGAATTACCCCAGCGGTGTGAATGTAATCCAGCACGGGCAAAAGCTGAAGTAAAAGCTCAGTGACTTCTGCTTCTGAAAAACTCTGTCCTTGCTGTTGGCGAGTCTGCGAGATTTCTTGGTAGGTTTGCCCTTCCACATAATCTTGCACGAGAAACAGGCGATCGCGCCCTTGCCACTCAGCACGAAACAATTCCCGAAACCGAGGAATTTGAGGATGCTGAAGCTGATACAGCGTTCCGGCTTCCCGCGCAAACAGTTCTTCTGCCTTCTGGAGGGCTGCTTCGCCTTCGACTTGGGGCGCAAACTCTTTTAACACGCATGGCTCATTAAACCGATTGGAATCTTGCGCGAGGTAAGTGCGTCCAAATCCACCCTGCCCCAGTTCGCTCAAAACTTTGTAACGCCAGCCCAAAAGTCCTGTCATTGGATTTGGAGAGGCTTGTTTGGGCAACGGTTCACCACAGATTCGACAAAATCGACTATCCGCTGCGTTGAGGTGGTTTTGGCTACAGTAAAACGTCATGGATTGAAAATGGCTCAGTGGAAGCAACAGCTAGACAGCAGCCTAATCAATGCATCTAGAAGCGATCTTATACAAGCGGATCTGACTCGGTCGTCTCAGATTCCTCTATTTCAGATTCCTCTATTTCAGATACTTCGGCTACTGACTGCTGATCTATTCTAACGATCGCGGCTGCGTCTTCTGGTGCCTCGTGTTCCACTTCGTCGCCTGATTCTGTGGGTAAGCTGATCGCTGGCAGATCGGCAACTTCAATACTGATAGGACTTACGCACTCGCCCCCTAAATCCCCCAATTCTGGGGGACTTTGATCTCTAGCTCCCCCAGAATTGGGGGT
>ENA-ORBV01002191-ORBV01002191.1-microbial-mat-metagenome-genome-assembly--contig:-NODE-2191-length-41702-cov-13.826667_pt1 | contig 41702 bp, 26 predicted proteins | sample MGYA00237777_ERZ505514 | MGnify/ENA primary metagenome ERZ505514 (study PRJEB26160, sample SAMN06269048) | microbial mat metagenome | isolation source: Oligotrophic lake microbial mat | place... | reverse complement strand
GGGTATCGAAGATTTGATAGCCAAAATCAACAACTGGACACCCAATTACAAAGGGATTGTTCGGCTTTTGCAAAAAGTGACTTATTTAAACAGCATTACACGCATCTTTTTTATTCCACAAAAGTTAGCTGCCTAAATTTTTGCCTCGCTATAAATCGTTTTTTGGGGTGCTATAGCTATTTATCGGAGTGTTTTTTTAAGCAAATTTGAAAAATGGACGTTTTTTCACAACCTGACGGTTTGCAGCTAAAAGAAGTTGGCGATTTCGAAGCACTAAATTGTCTGCCACCACAAAACTTGATACGAAGCACAAACCTTCATTTAACCACTGAGCCGCCAATTTCTTGTAGGTGCTGTTACCAGCTGGTGTTCTATCTTTCGTTCGTATTATTCCCATTTGTCGAGCAGTTTAAATTCTTTGTCAATATACAGACTTTCACATTGTCCTTTGTCAATACGAGGCAAGGTCAAATAATGGGTTGTAAATTTTTCTTTTACAATTAAAGTTACTGTGTCAATGGTCGGATAGCTGTCACTACCGCGTTCGTTAATATATTTTGGATAATAAAAATCAACAAGCGTTCCGTTGTTTTCTAAAACATCAAGCTTTTTTTCAAAGTCAGAAGCCTTCAAAGTCAACTCAACATTGTCTTGTTTGGTTTTACTATAAATTTTTATGTAAGCCCTTGTCCCAAGGTCAGCTTGCTTGCCTAAAACCCAATAAGCTATCGGAATATTGATTAAAACTAATAAAAGTCCGAATATTGATTGTCTTAAAAAGTCTTTGTAATTTTTGAAAAGAAAAATTATCATAAGCAATAGCCCAATTGTCGCTACTGGAATTGAAAAAAGTGTCCATAAAAAACCGTAACCTTCAAAACTCCGAAGGTCGTATGCAAAATATGCTCTTGCTGTCCACCAAGTAAAAAATATAAAGAGTCCACCTGTCAAAGGAACAAGTCCACAGAGCAGTCCGATTTTATATAGAAGTTTATTTTTCACTTTCGTTTGTGGTTATTATGTCGTCCTTTACACTTGCTGGTAACTTGTTTATACACGAAGTTAAAAATTATTTTACTTCGTATATCCACCCCGTTTCGGGAGTTAACACGAAACTCAGCCCGTTTTCCAGTTTCGTGTTAACTCCGGTTGCTTTTCCTTTTTCACACATCCAAATCGTCAAGCGGGCTTTTTATTTCGCTGATTTTTTTGCTGCTCACATGGGTGTATCTCATCACCGCCTTCGCTCGCGTCCCGCGAGTGAAGGTTTCCTCTGCCTCCGGCATCCTCTGTTTTTTAATTTCAAATAGGCAAGATGCCCCCAACTATCCATAGTCTGTAGCCAAAGCCCCCCCGTTGCCAATGAGAGCAATGACCCGATTGCGCCTGTGCAAATTACTGATGTGAAGCTGGATGTGCCCATGACACCCGGCATGAGAACTATTAAGGCGCGCTGGAAAAGAGGCAAATGCGATTCATTTGTGGTGGAAGCCGCCAGTGGACCTATCGCGCCCAACAGCGCGTGGCAGATTTTAACCGTATGTGCGAAGGCAAGTTGCGAAGTAACATTAACCACTCCCGGACAATGGGCGATTCGCATAGTTGGCGTATATACTGCCGGTCATGCTGAATCAAGCCTGCCCGTGTCATTCATGATTGGATAAGAACCCTGATTCTCTCTTATATACAAAAGCCTCGCGATTCCATCGCGGGGCTTTTGCTTTTTTATGCGGTTGGTTTTTCGGTCATTACTATCCGCCCCCTGTTCTTTCAAGTCTTTCTGCGTTGGCTTCGAGTCAAGGCGCGACTTGGAAGCGGGAATAGAAGGAGGGACTACGCGCCCAAGTCAGCACACGCGCAAAAAGCAAGCGCTGAAGACTTGAGCGAACAGCGGGTGCTATCCCGTTTATCTATTTTAGCATCACAATACTCTAATCGCATTGCCTAAAAGTTCATCTTTTCTCTTGCTGGTTTTGTGCATGTGTTTCGGGTATCAATCGGCAAATGCCGGTGGTCCGTGGACACCCCAAAAACACAAGGGAATATTTATTGCCTCGGTAAGCCCCAACATCTACAAAAACATTTCAGGCGATAGCGGAGGATTGGCTTTGCAACGAAGAGTGTCCGATATTACCACACAGTTTTATGTAGAATATGGCATCACAAACAAGCTGGCGCTCACGGCAAATTTCCCCTTGAAGTATGTGCAAACGGGGCGTTCAATAGAGGGAAGCGATGACTTTAACGACACGCTGCCTGCCGGGCGCATGGCGGGATATGGCAATCCGGAGGCGGAGTTGAAATATCAGTTTGTCAATAAAAAAATTATCCTCGCGGGTGCATGCAAGGTGGAAGCCCCCGTTACTCAATATAATAATTCAAATGCCCTGAGAACGGGATATGACACCTGGTCATTCATTCCCACGGTGTATATGGGGCATAGCTTTTCCTCCCGCCTGTATATTCAGGGGATGGCAGCCTTTGCATTTCGCATAAATGATTATAGTGATGAATGGCGGGCAGCCGTAGAGGTAGGCTACAAGCTGAAACGCCCCTTTTGGATTGCGCTGTTCCTGCAGGCGCGGCAATCCATCAATAACGGAAGCCGCAATGATGCCGACCTGCTCACCTCCAATAATCTGCACACAGGACTCTACATGAATGATCAACAATATTTTGCATGGGAGTTCAAATTTTCTTATGCCTTCAACCCGCGCCTGGGAATCAATTGGGCGTTAGCCGGAGGGCTTACCACGCGCTATATCGCACGAACACCCGCCTTTTCATTCGGGGTGTATTACAACTGGGCTGAAAAGAAGGGATAAGCAAACACTATCAGAGGTAATCGCAAGATGCAGTTTTTGTGGGCGCGTACTTCCCTCGTTTCCTTATCATGCGCATTAGTAGCGCAGCTCGACAGAAGGGTGAGGGGGTTTATGAGCAAACCCTTTGAATGGCGCAGGTGTGGCGCGTTGAGTTTGCCACAACCAATTGCCACAACCTATTGGTGCGACTAATTACCATGACCAATTGCCACAACCAATTGCCACGATCAATTGCCACGATCAATTGCCACGACCTTTAGGTCGTGGATGAAATAGATAAGCCCTCATTGGCTTTAGCCAAAAGTATTCTTATTAAATCCATGCACAACTAAAAAACTATTTCTTCTGAAACTTGATGATCTCAAGCGTTTGGCGCGTCCTATCCATGATGTAGAGGAAATAAGTTCCCGAAGGCAGGTTTGCCATGCGCATCTGCAAACTCGCCCTGCCCACCACCGTAGCCCGCTGCTCAAAGCCGCCCAGCGGATGTCCGGATATATCATACAGGTCAAGGATAAGATTAGTCTCATCCCTTGAGGTGAGGTCAATATGCAACACCTCCTTTGCGGGATTAGGGAACACGAAATACCCTATCTCCACATCCGTGCATTGGTCGTAGGAAGTACACACAACACCCTTTTGCCCCCGCACCGCCTGTGCCGCAGCCGGGTGGTAAGCAGCCGCCAGCACACAGAGCAGCAAAATCGAAAAAATGTTAACACTTTGCATAACCTTACATTTCAAGAAAGGTAGGCTTCGTGTCGGGAAAAGAGAATGACAAAAGTCACATTCACGTAAAACTTCAGCGCAGGTTTTTCACCACTTCGTTATTTAGAAACAATACATTCCCATAATTATTTCCCGCTTTGATTTGCAGGTTGCTCACTTCATACACGCCATAGAATTTGAAGTTGTGTTTGCTTGCAAAATCAATCAGGTCGTTGATGTAAGTGTTGCGCGTATTGGCAGGCGTGAAACCCACTTCGCAGAAAATGGCTTTTATTTTTGACGTGGCTATCATATTGCGAAACCCTTGCAGCACTTGTATTTCATATCCTTCCGTATCTATTTTCAATAAATCAATTTCCGGGATGCGGTACTCTTTGCAAAACAAATCACCGGTCGTAACGCTAATGGTTTCTTTCGCATTTCCCGTTGTGTTCTGCGCTTCTTTTTTCAGCGAATTAAAAACGGATGCATCTCCTTCAAACACATCTATTTCAACCGATTCAGCTTTTTCGCCCAGCGCTACATTAAAACACTGCACGCGGGTTAATCCTTTTGTGTTGTCCGTCAGTTCGCGGAATGTTTTTTTCACAGGCTCAAACGCATAAATCGCTGCTGCTGGAAAGGATTCACGAAACTTGATGGATGTTTGCCCGATGTTTGCGCCCACATCAAAAACGGTTTTCAGCGGCAGGCTGATTTTGTTTTTCAAATCATTACTCAGGTCGCATCCGATAGGAATATCCTTTTTTTTGTAAATCCAATATCCTGACAAATCAATCAGGAGTTCTCTTGCTTTCGTTTTCAGTGTTGCCATTTGGATGGACTAAAATAACCAGAAATTGGTGGTTAGTTGGTGGTGGATGGTCGTTACTGGTTAGACATTCGTAATTATTTGATTTCTTCGGAAAATACCATTCGGCTAAACTGCAAAGAAAACGTAATGCACTCTTTTGCACCGCCTCACCCCCGCCCCCACTCTCCATTTGGAGAGGGGAGTCCAAACTGCATCAGGTGCAAAACAGGCTTCTATAAAAATGAATTGCATTTTCCGAAGAGGTCTATTGTATTGACAGAGGTCGGTGTCCTCCCCAACCATGCCGGAATTCCTACACTTTATTCTTCCCTGTTAATTACTGCATCTGCAAATCCCAAAACTCTAATCAACTAATAATAACTTTGGAAATCTTTCAATAAAAGGGAAGGCACGAAACGATGGGCGTACTTATTATGGCTGCGCAGTTGCTGCTGGGGCTGGGGCTGCTGGTGTTTATTCACGAGTTGGGGCATTTTCTTGCCGCGCGCGCCTTTGGCATCCGCGTGGAGAAGTTTTATATCTTCTTCGATTTCAACGGTTGGAAGTTGTGGAGCAAAACAATTGGCGATACTGAATATGGTATTGGTTGGTTTCCACTGGGCGGCTATGTGAAAATATCGGGCATGGTGGATGAGTCTATGGACAAGTCTTTCCAAACCACCGAGCCGCAGCCGTGGGAATTTCGAAGCAAGCCTACGTGGCAGCGTTTCATCGTAATGGTGGGCGGCATCACCATGAATGTGATTTTGGGCATCTTCATTTTCGCTTATTGGTTACTGCAATTCAAAAAAGAATACCTGCCGCCTGAAAGCCTGAAGGACGGAATTTATGCTTACCAGCTTGCCCGCGACAATGGCTTACAAACGGGAGATAAAATATTAGAGATTAACGGCAAGCCCGTTCAGCGCTCCATTGACCTGATGTCTTTGAAAGTTTTCTTTGGCGCAAAACTGAAAATAGACCGACATGGTGAAATCGTTGAAGTGGATTTGCCGGATGATTTGTTCCAGAAATTCAAAACGGCAAAAGACATGTTCATCACCACCGAAAACTTTCCCTTCACGGTGGATAGCGTGGTGAGTGAAGAAGCAATCAAAGCGGGGCTGCAAGCGGGCGACAGAATTATTTCCTTTAATGATGAGCCTGTGGAATCATTTGGCGAGATGCGCGAACTCACTGTTGCCAATGCAAAGAAAACAGCAAACCTCCGCATCGTGCGTGGAAGCGATACGCTTGGCATCAGCGCTCCTGTGAGTGAATTCGGCACCATCGGTTTCACGCATGCGCCTTCGCCAAATCCTTATGAGCATAAAAAATATACGCTTGCAAATGCTTTTTACTTTGGAGCGAAAGACGGCTGGGAAGCAATCTATTTCAATGCCGTTGGCTTGGGAAAAATCGCCACGCGTCAGGTGAGCGCGTCTGATTCGGTGCAAAGCCCCATCGCCATCGCGCAGATTTACGGACCTGTGTGGGATTGGAATCGCTTTTGGTATCTCACCGGGCTGATTTCATTCATCCTCGCGTTCATGAACCTGTTGCCCATTCCGGCTTTAGACGGAGGGCATGTGATGTTCATCATCTATGAAGTGATTCGCGGAAAACCCGTGAGCGATAAATTTCTCGAACGCGCACAGGTGGTCGGCATGGTGCTGCTGCTTACGCTGATGACTTTTGCTTTTGGAAACGACCTTTATAAAATCTTCTTCAAATGAGCTTACACGCGTATTCTTTCTTTTTGCTGATTCTGCTTGCGCCTTTTTTTGCAAACAAAACAGTTGCGCAGGAAACGAAAGACGACTATGCAAGAGTGATGATCATTCCTTTCGACCCGAATCTCTATTTCTCCGATTCCGATGACCAGCTTTCAAAGCATAATGATAAAAGCATCAAAGAAATCCGAACGCTGTTCCGCTATGGCATCAACACTACGGTGAATGCAAAAATCCTGGCGCGCTATTCCACCCTGCCTCTGCTCACCGACACCATGAAAACGGCAAGGGAAGATTTAAACCTCATTTACCGCGACATCAGCTATTTCAAAGACAAGAGCATGCCTTCGGAAGCGATGAAAAAGAAAATAGAAGAAGAAAAGAAGGCGGAGAAAAATCCGTTGACGTTCAAGAAGAAAGATGCCGAATCAGAAGCGCAGGTAACATCAAAACTGAATAATCATGTGCTCGTGCAGGAATATATGAATGTGAAAATTCACCAACCGGAAATGCTCGCTTATTTGCAAAAAAAATATGAAACCGACATGTTTGTGTTCATCAACCAGTTTGAATTGGTGACAAACTATGAGCATTGCCTCGACCGCGCCACCAACACCTTTGAGCGCGACATCAAAGTGCATTTCTCCATTTTTGACGCATCAGGGAAGCAACTCGCAGGCGATGTTGCCATCGCGCATTTTTCCTCCAACACAAACGATATAACAGAAATCATCCGCAACAATTTCCCCGTTATCTCCGAATATCTCGCGGGCAATCTGCCAAACAAAACGGAGAAGACGGAAAAAACAGAGAAAGCAGAAACCCCATCTGAAACGCCCGTTTTGCCCAAAATTGAAAAAGGCGAAACGATGGAGTTTGAGGAGAATTGATTTAGTGGTTAGTAATCAACCTTTGAATATCTTCCGGTGTATCCACCGCTTGTGTATCAAACTCGGTTTCACGTACTTTAATACGATAGCTATTTTCCAACCAGCGCAATTGTTCTAACGATTCTATCCCTTCGAGTTTTGCAGGCGGCAGCTTTACGATTTCTCGCAAAACATCCGCACGGAAAGCATAGATGCCGATGTGCTTGTAGAAAGAATCAGTGTTCAGATTTTTTTCGATGCTGCTTTTTTGCGCATGAGGAATTGGTGAGCGGCTGAAATAGAGAGCTTCGTGATTATTGTTTAACACAACCTTCACCACCGAAGAGTTCTGATATTCTTCTGCTTTCTCAATCTTCTTTACCAGCGTGGCAATTTGCGTGTCGGTTTCTTTCAAACAACTTGCAACCAAATCAATTTGCTGAGGGTGAATAAAGGGTTCGTCTCCTTGTATATTGATTACTGCATCAAAATTTTCTCCGGCAAGTTGCAGCGCTTCAGCGCAGCGCTCTGTTCCGTTTTGATGATAGGGAGAAGTCATCACGGCATTTCCGCCAAACTCTTTTACATGATTGAAGATGCGCTCATCATCGGTCGCAACAATCAATTTTGAAAGTGAAGCTGCTTGCTTCGCTTGCTCATACACGCGCTGTAGCATTGTTTTCCCTTGAATCATTGCAAGCGGTTTGCCCGGAAAGCGGGATGATGCGTAGCGCGAAGGAATGATGCCGAGGATGTTCAAAAGGAATTCTTTCGGTAAAAATAGAAAGACGCTTCCTATCTTGTCGGAACAATTCTTTTCCATGCTGAGAAAATTCCTCATTGCAATTCTTGCAATCGCGCTGCTCGTTGCGGCATTCTTTATCAAAACCCTTCGTGATGCGGGTGAATTCAAAACTATTGAGCCGCATTTTAAAGGAACAAAAACTTTCATTTCCGGCATCATCGGTGCGGAAGACATCACGATTGATTTTGAAAATAACACAGCCATCATCAGCGCTGATGACAGGTTTGCAACGCTTCATGGACGGCATGAGCGCGGGATGATTTACGCGCTTAATCTGAACGAACCCGCTTCAAAACCTTTTGTGCTGATTGATAGCATCCACCCGCATGGAATCTCACTTTATCAATCACCGCAAGGGCATTTTATCTATGTGGTGAATCATGACAAGGGGAAACATTCCATTCTGCTGTATCATGGTAAGAACCTTGTTAGAACTTTTCAGGATTCCGCTTTCATCCTGAGTCCGAATGATGTCGTTGCGGTTGATGAAAGACGATTTTACTTCACCAACGATCATGGTTCTCACACGCACATCGGGAAAAAGCTGGAGGATTATTTTCAACTCAAGAAATCAAACGTGATTTATTTCGATGGTGAAAACTATTCTATCGCTGCGGATAACATTGCTTACGCCAATGGCATCAACATGAGCCGCGATGGAAAGGAAGTGTATGTTGCCTCCACCATTGCGGGCAGCGTGCAGGTGTATGACCGCGATTCCGCAAGCGGAAAGCTCATGCTGAAAGATGAAATTTTTCTGAAAACAGGAATAGATAATATCGAATTGGATGAGGAGGGAAATCTTTGGGTAGCTTGTCATCCAAAGCTGCTCACGTTTGTGCGACATGCAAACGACACGAGCAAACTTTCTCCCTCGCAAGTTTTTAAACTCAGCAAGAATGCATCAGGAAAATTTTCAGCGAAAGAAATTTTTCTCAGCAAAGGCGATGACCTTTCCGCTTCAAGCGTTGCAGCAGTTACAGGAAACACGATGCTGATTGGCTCTGTGATGGATGAAGGGATATTGCGTTGTGAAATCAAGTGAAATCATTTATCAAAAAATAGCAGCGAAAGCTCTTTCCTGTCGGGCTTGCAGATGCCGCGCTCGGTGATTAATCCGGTGACAAGTCGCGCGGGAGTTATATCAAAGCCATAGTTTGCGGCTTTGCTTAGCGAAGGCGCGATTTGCACGGAAACAATTTTCCTGCCGTCAAACCCCTGGATGTGTTTTACTTCATGTTCGCTTCTTTCCTCAATTGGAATTTCAGCAGCATCCTTGATTTCCCAATCAATCGAAGAGGAAGGCAGCGCAACGTAAAATGGAATTTTATTATCAAAGGCAGCCAATGCTTTTAAATAGGTTCCGATTTTGTTGCACACATCGCCATTTGCGGTGGTGCGGTCGGTACCCACAATGCACATATCCACCATGCCGCGTTGCATGAGATGTCCTCCGGCATTGTCCACGATAATCGTATGCGGAATGCCATGTTTGCCCAATTCATACGCAGTGAGGCTGGAGCCTTGATTACGCGGGCGCGTTTCATCCACCCACACATGCACCGGAATGCCCGCATCATGCGCAAGATAAATGGGCGATGTGGCAGTGCCATAATCCACCGTAGCGAGCCAGCCTGCGTTGCAGTGTGTAAGAATATTTACAGGTTCTCCTTCGTTTTTTTTCTTGCTGAGGGATTCAATCAGCGGCAGTCCGTGCTTGCCGATTTGCTTGCACATTTTAATATCCTCTTCCGCCATGCGGTTAGCATTATCAAGCGCGAGCTTGATTTTTTCTCCGAGGTTTTTTCCTTCTTGAATTGCATAAAACTGTTTTTGCAACGCCCATTTTAAATTGCTGGCAGTGGGTCGCGTTGCAAGAATGGCGTTGTATGCTTTCTGCAAGTTCAGTTCTGCATTACCGGCTGTGGAATTCAGCAAAGCGGAATACAATCCATAAGCGGCAGTGATGCCGATTAGTGGCGCTCCACGCACCACCATCTCTTTTATCGCATGAACGAAGTCATCAGGATTTTTTAATTCGCGGATCACGAGTTCATGCGGTAATTGCCGCTGGTCAATCACCAGCACTTCAAAAGGGTTGTCGGGCTTTATCCAAATTGTGCGGTAGTGTTTATTTCCGATTTTCATTTTTATTAGTGAGAAATAGATTCCATCTTTTCACAAAGATGGAATCTGTTCCGTTAAAGATGCTCTATGTATGCTCCGTTTTCCTGTGCGTCATAATATTCCAATCCTAATTTTTCACAATCCTGCTTCCAGTATTTTATTTTTCCGGGCGAGTTGGAGCTGTCAAAAATTATGCGCCTGAAATTATACATTTTGACGAGGTCACGCATGTTTACTTTTGCATTTTTTGAGAGCAGCACATAATCCACGCGCAACTTTTCCTTTGGAAGATTTTCCCGCAAGGGTTTATCTATCAACACCATTTTTTTATCAAAGAACTGAATGTATTCATTCTCTCGTTTTACGAAAGGCAAACTGAAATCATGCTTCATATCCGCAGCGGCTGATTGCAGTCCGCTATCCCACCAGTTGTGTTTGATATGAAATAACATGCGGTCATAATCATGGAGCAGGGCGCTGTCGGCAATGAACAGATGCTCAGAGCCGCTGATGAAATCAATTGCGGTATTTTTTGAAACGCTGTAAACTATCAGCGTGCGTTGATATTGGTTTTGAATTTTTTCAGCCACGTTCCATCCGAGCAGCAACACCACCCACATAAGCGCAGCGAGGAGAAACGAATTGCGCCTCCAGTAGATAAACGCAACTACTGCGAGGAGAGAGGCATAGATGAACCATGATTCCGGCACGCTGATAGAAATGCCTTGCAGCAGCGCGTAGGGTAGGGCATCAATCGTGAGTACCACCCAATTCATCAGCCATAAAGATTTCTCCAATAGAAACCCAACAAGCTGATTGATGCCCGGAATCCAAAACACGCCAAACAGAAGCACACCGAGATAAAGAATCGCGGTAGATACAGGAATTACAAAAAGATTTGAGACAAGAAAGTAAACAGGGAATTGATAGTAGTAGAGCAAGCCAAGCGGAAACGTGGCAACCTGCGCAGCAATAGATACTGCCGTAATCATCCAGACTTTATCAAGCACCCAGTTGCGCGTGTAATAGAGCGGGTAAATTTTCGGTTGTAACATTACAATGCCGATTACTGCGAGATAAGAAAGTTGAAAACCCACTTCCATCAAATAGTAGGGATTGTAAAGCAAGAGCGCAAATGCGGAGCCGGCAAGCATGTTATAGATGTTGGTGATGCGCTTCATATTGCTGCCAAGCGCAACGAAGGTGAACATCACCGCTGCACGCAGCACGGAAGGCGACAAGCCAGTGAGCGCGGCATATCCCCAGATAATCAAAACAATGATTAAAGATTTGAATGTTTTTAGTCGTGAATTTTTATCCAAAAAGAAAAACAGGTAACTGAAAATCTGAAACATGATCGCCACATGCAAACCCGAAACCGCCAGCACGTGCATCGCACCCGAACTTGAATACGCTTTGATTAATTCATCATCAAGTTTCTCGCGCAATCCAAGAATCAGGGAAGAAGAAACGGCATAAGCCTGGTCGTCTTTCACATAGTTCCGCAGGATGCTCAACAGGCTGCCGCGCAATTGCAGAACGCCTGCCATCAATGGATTTCCTTTATCCTCTTCATACAGGAGCCAATCTTCCTTTTCAAAAAACGCCTGATGATAAATATTGCGAAACCCCATGAATCGCTTATAGTTGAATTCGCGCGGATTTTTCGCGTCAGGCAACGCTGCGAAATTATTTTTCACCAAAATCCAGTCGCCATATTTCAAAGCGAATGCAGCGGAATCTTTTCGCAGGTAAATCTGCACTTTCCCAATCACCTGCTGAATAGAAGTTGAATCGGTGATAGCGATAACTTTCCCGATTGTCTTGTATGTTTTTGCGCTTTCGGCAAGCGGCTCGTCAATCTGGAGCACGAGCATTGAATCTTTGCGCAGGAAATTGCTGAAATGCTTTTCATTGTAAATCTCCGTGTGTTGCGCGCAGAGTAAATAGCCTGCGAGATAAAACATGAAATGCGTTACAATGCCCAAAAGCCAGCCATACGTATTGGATTTCTTTAGCAAAGCAAGATACCGGCCTGCTAAAAAACCGGTAACGCAGAAAGCAAAAAGCAGTAATACAAACCGAGTGTCAGGATGAAATGGAAAGAAAACGAAACTGACTATCCCCAAGCAAAAAGGCGGGATAAGCCGGACATAAGAGATTTCTTTGAGCAGCGAAAGCACACATAAATATATAAAAAAACACAATAAAAAAGGCTTCCCGAGGGAAGCCTTTTTTATAAAACGGACACTGAAAAAATTATCTGCTTACGATAATCTTTTTTGTAGCTGTTCCTTTTTCTGTTTGAATTTTCACGAGGTAAACGCCTTCAGAATTTCCGGAGAAATCAAGCGTGTGCCTGCTGCCTGCAGTTCTTTCATTGATTTCAAACGCCTTCAATGATTTTCCAACAAGGTCAAACAATTCGATGCGCACTTTTTCAAAATCAGAAGTTTTGATTTCGAGCGTCAGCAAGCCGCTTGTCGGGTTGGGGAATATATCAAATGAATTTCCAATTGCAACATCGTTAATACCTACAGCATCCACTACTACATCTTTGCAGGTTTCCTTTATGGGTTTGCTGAAAGGCGTACTGTTGTAAACATTGGATGCTTTCAGGCAAACAGTGTAAGTGCCATTAGCGATGTATGTGCGGCTTGGGTTCGGTTGTACGCTTGCAAATTGGTCGCCAAAATCCCACTGCCAGCCTGTTGGATTGTAAAGTGATTCATCTGTATAAGCAACAGTGCCACCACTCACAACATAGGTGAAGTCCGGGTCGGGTTCTGTATTCACTACAACCACTCTTGTAGCGGGAGTAGCTGCGTTTCCTGCTGCATCGGAAACTGTGTAAATCACAGTATAGTTTCCGCGCGCGCTTACATTTACAACAGATGAAGCATTGCTCACAACATCTCCCGTAAGGTTGCCGTCAACGCAATCAACAGATGCAGCGCCCGGATCAGTAAAATTTTCACCGAGATAAACATAAAATGGGTTAGCGCCCAATGCTATTAACGAAGGCGCAGTAATATCGGCAGTGATATTCACCGTTCTTACAGAGGAAACAGGAGCATTCACCCCGTCAGTCGCGGTATAAGTAATGGTATAGGAGCCTACAGTGTTTGTATCAACAGTGCTTACAACAGTCAGCGACAGCGCGCCTGCGCAATTGTCAACCGCAAATGCTCCCGGATCAGCGAAGTTTTGGCAGATTTCAATGTTCAGGGGATTATCTCCATTCAGCGTAATCGCGGGAGGAAGGTCAGAAACATTCACCGTGCGTGAAACTGTTGTAGCAACATTTCCTGCGCCATCGGTTACGTCATAATCAATCGTATAGCTGCCCGGAACAAGCGGTCCCGGAACAGTGCTGGTAACAGTGATATTGTTAGTGATGTCGCCATCCACGTTGTCGTTAGCAGTTGCACCGGGGTCGGAGAAAAAGCTGCAAACGTCAATGTTAATGGTGGATGTGCCAGTCAGTAAAATTGTTGGGGGCGTATTGTCGGGAGTTGCAACCACGTTTACAATTCTTGTAGCGTCACATGCTGCGTTGCCGGTAGCATCTGTAACATTATAAGTAACGAGATAGCTGCCAACCGCAGCAGTATTTACTGCGCTGATATTTGCAACGATGTTGGCGGTGATATCGCCATCCAGATTATCATTTGCAGTAGCGCCCGGGTCAACATAAGGCGTATTCACAACCACTGTGATGGGCGAGGTAGCGTTCAAAACAATCACAGGCGGGAACACATCAATTGTGAACTCACTTTCCATGTATTGAATATCTTGCACGTAATGGAACGATGTGGGTTCAGCATCAGAACCGCTTGCATTCAACTGCGTGAACACAGTGGGAACACGATACGTGTTTCCGTTATGTTGCGCAACCGGTGAAAAAGAAGCAAACAACGCGCCTCCTGCCCAAATCGGGTCAGTGTCAGTGCGGTTTACAACAGGCGCTGCAAGTCCAGTGTTCACATCAAGGGCGCGTGTCTTCAGGTTGGGTAATTCATTGGAGCCTCCGGTTACGGTGGCATCTGAATCAAGCCATCCGAAAAACACTTTTTGTCCATCGGGGCTGAGCGAGCATTGCGGGCGGTTGTCCTCTGTAACATCAGCCGTAATATCGCCACGTAAGGTTGCTACATCATCAATGAAAATCGCCTGCCATTTGCAATCATTTGCACCGGTAGGAACATACGTGATGTCATAAATCTTCAAGCCTGCTCCGGTGCCAGTTGAGATAGCGTAATCCTGTCCTGACGAGCCAATCACCACGAGCATGTGGGGACTGCCGTTTCCATCTACCACAATATCCATATCAAATGCGGGCTGCGGAGTGGGATTCACGCTAAGGTTATTCACCACATTATTAAAGGTGGAAAGGTCGAGCACGATAGGTCCTGTCCAGTTGTCACCGCCATCGGTAGTTTTGTAAAGCACGGGAGAAAGCACATTGTCGCCACCGCTCACCACGTCACCAAGGAACGAAACAAATCCATATTGTCCGGTGGGGTCAAATGACATGTTCAGTGAAGTTGCCTGAATGGTGCCATCAAAATCCAAATCATAATCAGGAGAAACTTTTAAATATTCCACCCAATCCACATCATTTCTATTCGGATTCCACACGCCTTTGAAAATAATGAACGAGGTGAAGTTTGGCGCCAGGTCATTGGTGTTTTCCCAGTTTACCGCCCAAAAAGTGCCTTGTGTGCCATTACACAAGCCGCCTACTATGCTGATATCGCCATTATTTGGCGTAGAAATATTTTCAGTATATGTGAGCGTATCATTGTCCAAACGGGCAACGCCTGAGAAGTGGCCATCCCAACTGCCACCCGCATCAAAAGGCAACCAGCTTCCGAGGTAAAGCATATAAGCGCTGTCCGGGTCGGTGTTGCCGGTGGGATTGTAAATAGCAGTGTTGGGATAACGTCCTGCCCTTGTTTGCTGGTTTCCTTTGGGATTGAGCACACCCTGATTGAGCGTCCATGTGGCGCCACCGTCATAAGACACATCATAGCGATATTGCCCTACGTTGCTTAACGGAAAAATCGAAGGGTCGGAGCGATGCACAAACACTACTGTGTTCAGGTCGCCATTGGTGGCGATGCGGTTTACCTCCGAAGAAAGGATGGTAAACAGGTTGCCTGACGAGCCGATTTCCACCGATGTCACATTGCGCGCGCCTCCGCGTGGCATGTTATTTTGCAATTGATTTTTCAGGTAAAGATGCGTTTGTTTAAATGGCGCAGGATTTACCGATTGATAATCATCCTGAAGGCATTTTGTTTCCTTCATCTTCACGTTTACGATATTATTGCTTTGAGCAACAACAACAGTGATGATGCTGCCTAACAGCAACATGCAGAGAAATTTTTTCATGACCAGGTTGTTAAATTTTGGGTTAAAAATTACGAGAGCGTCAAAAATATAACATTTGCTTAAAAGCGCAAAGCTATAACAAGACATTAGTGGATAGTCGGAAGTCATTGGGGATTGGTTGCATTTCATGCCAGATTGTTTTCTGAATAATCTTTTAAATTTTCTGAACATCTGTTTTCTGTCAGTATTGTTGTTATCCACAGGCAGGAATAAATTTTTCTTTTCTCAACTTAAACAAAGCGCGAACTTGGCAGCTATCAATAAAATTCAATCGTGCGTGAATTGAGAAAACAGGTAAACCTCATTTTGCGTTAGCGTTTTCACTCCCTAAAACAAACACCTTGTATCTCTTCTTTGACACCGAAACAACAGGACTTCCCCGAAACTGGAAAGCGCCCGTAACAGAGGTAAATAATTGGCCCAGAATGGTTCAACTCGCGTACCTCTATTATGACAGCAACGGGAATAAAATTGCGGGCGGGGATTTTATTATTAAACCGGAAGGCTTTACAATTCCTGCTGATGCGAGCCGCATCCACGGAATCACAATGGACAAAGCAACCCGCGAGGGGAAAATGCTTTTGCCGGTTTTACAGGATTTTCAATCGCTTGTAAACCAAGCAGGATATTTGGTGGCGCATAACATGAGTTTTGATGAAAAAATTGTAGGCGCAGAATTTTTGCGGAATAACATGCCGAACAGCGTTGCTTCCAAAAAGAAAATCTGCACGATGGAAAGCGCGACAGATTTCTGCGCAATAGAAAGCGCCTATGGAAAATACAAGTGGCCCAAACTTTCAGAGCTTTATTTTAAGCTGTTTCGAACAGAATTAAAAGAAGCGCATAATGCCGCGATTGATATTGCCGCTACTGCTGCATGTTTTTGGGAATTGAAGCGACTTGGAAAAATCGCAAGAGGAATTCCCTCCAGTGCGCAAACGGCAACGCTATTTTAATTTTTCAGCCCGATAATTCCCGGAATGTTCCAAATGGACATGAACAGAAAATCCCAGCGGTTTTCTCTGATTTGCATCGCCTCGCGTTTCCAGAAATGCAAGTCATGCACGGTGTAGAGATAACCATGTTTGTAAGAAGAGTGACTGGGACGCTTTGTCACTAAGAGTTCTACGGGGTAACGGTAGTCAGCTTCTCTGCGCTTAACAATTTCAAGAGCGCTTGTCATACTAATCTCTGTTAAATGCACTGCGCAGTTTTCGCTTTTAAATTTCGCATCCTTCTCTCTCAAATCAAGGAGGGTTGCCACTATCCCCTGGCGATATTTCGCGCGAAGCGCGGTAATTCGAATACCATCGCTGAGTTCATCAAATATTTTTTGCTGAAGCGAATCTTTGAAATGAATTTCACCTGTTGATTTCAACAGCGCATTGGTAGAATCAGAAAAAGCAAGTAATGGTTGAATCACTTCGTAATGCGCTTGTTTAATGAATTCTGCATCCGCTTCTTTACGCATCCATTTGTAACTAACATCAGGACGCGGATGCAGTTGCAAATTGAAAGGTCCGGGCATTTCATCCGTCACCGTTTGCGCGGTCATGTAGCGAATCAATTCTTTGTCTTTGATAGAATGCTGTTGCAATTTCAACGCTTCATCAAAGAAAGCGGTCACCTCATATGAATTGAAAAGCGTTGAGATGAATTGGGTGGGGGTTGGTTGAATCTGTATTCCATCTTCTTCATGCTTCCAACTCCAACGCGCGATGCACCAGTCGAAAAGCCAATAGCCCCATTCCCATCCTGAGCTGAATGTAACATGCCCCGTGACATTAAGCGAATCGCAGAGCAGAATATCATCGAGCCGCGCAGAAAGATAGGGCAGCAAAAACATCGGCACGGAATTGTCAAACGTAATCCAGTAAGCCGATTCGGGATAATACCATGTTTCGCGTTGTTTCTGCTCAAGTAGCAACGCATCAAGCATGTGCTTGAGATTTTCGTTTTGATAGACGGGCGCTTTCTCATCCACCATTGAATAAAACATCACCGTGTGAATGAGAATGCCGCGATGACTATCAAGGAGCGAGTCCTCTTTTGTGAAATCAAAATCTGTTTCTTCACCCGCGCCTACCATTTCTTCATGTTTCACAACATGCATTCGTCCCATTAGCTTCACGTCATATTTATTCACGAGGCAGTCGGTGAGATACAATTGCAATTGTTTTTTCTGCTTTTCATTTCCCTTCGTGAATTCGGTGGTGGAGAATTCTACATCAAACACGTCCCAATCGGCTTTGCAGAGTTTCGCAAGGTTTCTGTCTATCTGTTTTTTCTTGCTGCGAAATGAATTTGGAAAACTTTCATAGAGCATGAATGCCTTTTGCTGAATCATGTGCAGTGAAATATCCAATCCCATCAGGATGCCGCGCTGATGTCCGTATTCAACAAGAGGCGCGATATTTTTTACCCAACTTTTTAAATGAATACTTTCAAGCAAGTTATACTCGAAATAATTCTGCTGATTACGCGCAAGCCAGTCAATATATTCTTTGATACGATTCCTCGCTTCCTCCGTAGAAGGATTCATCAAATCTTCCGTCAGTTCCAACGGGTGCTGCGTGTGCAGGTGAAATCCCATTTTGTGAAAACGCGGCACTGCGCTCCAGTGAAAATTTGTGGGAAGCGTCCATTCCTCAAAATGCGGAACGAGCATTTCACGCGGATGATAAAATTGGAATCCAAGTTTTTCCTGCAACAACCCATACAACCCGAAACTGATTGCATTGTATGTTCTTGCCTGAAGCGTCAATACAATTATTCCTGCTGAATCTTTTGAAATCCATGTATAATTCTGTTCAGAATAATGCCTGACGGGGTAGGGCTGTTTTTCAAAATCAGTAGGAGTTGTTGCAAAGGCTTTGTTGATTTCGGGAAGGATTAATTGAACGGTTGCATTTTTGTTATTCCATTCCACCGGGCAGTTGCAGGCTTGATGCAGCAACTGCGTAACATCCTGAATGGCAAGTTGCGCAATGGAAGATTGCAAATGTTGGTTGCTTCCCTGAAGAGAAATAGTCAATGAAGCTGATGCAGTTCCCGATAAAAATAAGGACAGGATAAAACGGAAAAATCGCATGGGGCTAAAGATAACAAAGGGGCTTCTGCAGTATTGACATCTTCACTAACTTTAGAACTAAATAAAATCATCCCGATGCCAAAGAAAAAATCAAAAACAGGCAAACCACAACTTCATAAAGAACTTGAAGGTTTTGAAATGAGCATCAACGAATTCGGTGAAATAAAAAGCACTATGGATATTCAAAAGGTGAATGAGTTTCTGAACCGTCATGTTGACGATAAAAAATTTCTTGAGCGCGATGACCAGGATGTGATTAAGGAAGGAAAATTTGTAAAGAAGGAAAGAAAGAAATCAAAAGATTGATTTTTGGAATGCTGCGCTGCAGGCGCACATTCAGCCTCCGTTCAGGTAATCTCGCAGATATTCATAGCGCGTTGTTAAATCCCCATTCTGTGCAACCGTAGCGCGTTCAATCATTCCGCTCTTTTCTTTCAGCAATTCCGGCAACACTACATTCGCCATTATTTCTCCGAAACTCTCCGAAGCATCGCGTGGTAATTCATTCGGAAGATTGTCAACCGCCATCATATCAATCGTGTGTGATTGGAAGGGTGCAGTTTCTTTTTGCGTTTGCGGGTCATAACCGAACACAGGTTCGGCAATTGTTGTGGAGCGCAGCGTAGCGGGAACAGAACCATTGATATCGCAGGAAATATCTGCAATTGCTCTGATTTTGAAATCAGGCGATTTCATTTCGTTTAACGAAAAATAACGCGGAGCGCGCGGGTCCCAGAAAATAGCGTTGAGCATTAAATCTGTGTTGCCATACCATTTTCTGAAATCGCAACTGAATTCGTCAGGCTTCTGAAAGAACTCGTGCAAGTCAAAAGGCTTTTCGCTTTTGTGTGCATACATCTCTTTTGGAGAAAGCTGAGCGTAAACGGCTTCGCTGAAATTGCCGCTCAGATATTCTTCCGGTGAAACTCTTTTTATGTTCAGTAACCCCATCACCTCCACCGCGCCACTCGCTACTCTGCCATCACCGGTGATGAGAATACGCACAGGGGGAATTTTAATTTTTTTGTAATCCTCTTTCAGCGCTGCATAATCTTTGTATTTACCCACGCGCTTTAAATCCAATTTTCCTGTTTTCTTTCCCCAAGTGAAAAGCCCGTTGTGCGCGCCAACGATGCCCGCCCATTTTCCAAATGCAATCACGCGGATTCCTTTTTCATCGGTGATACATTCATAATCAATCAGCCTGATTTTCTTTTTGATGATTTCTTGTAAGAGCTTTTTGTTTTGCGGTTGTTTTTTGATGGTGTGTGAAAAAAACAAGTATGTCTTGTCAGGAATAAGTTGTTCAACCGGAACTTCTTTCACCCCAATCAAGATGGCGCAATCTCTTACATCTTCTGCCAGCAGAATTCCTTGTTCCGCAAATTCATTATCTGAAAAGCAGCGGCTTGATGAAGGTTGCGCTTTTATTTCAACAGCAGGAAATTTATCTAACAACTGCCTGCACTCTTTCGGTGAAATCGCCACGCGCGAATCGGGGGGCTTTTTGCCTTCGCGAATAATGCCGATGCTTTTCAAGTTTTAAGTTTGGAGTTTGAGGTTTAAAGTTGTTTTCAAACTTAGCTTCAAACTTCAAACTCTAAACTTGAAACTATCCCCATGGAACCTTTACCTTTGTTTCTGTATTATCACATCGAATTTGTTCCTTGAAATAAAATTGGGGCTGACCGGAATTGACAGCGGGTGTGGCAGTACACCGGCATGCCGAGCATTGTGCAATTTGGCTCGTGAATCTCAACGCACACAACTAGTTTTATAAATGGCGAAGTAAACTACGCCATGGCTGCTTAATTCGCAAAGCGAATCTAAGTGCCTGCTCCTCATGTGTTTCGCCCGACAGGCGCGTGAATGAGCACCATACTTATCGGGTCGGATGATGCAAGCGCTCCGGTGCATCATACGTAAACAGGAGATCGGGTTGCAGTTTGGTGCGTTGCCTCTCCTGCCGCTTCCCTAAATCAAAAGGTAACTAAGCATGTAGTCGTTGTGTTGACATCTCGTCTGGACGTGGGTTCGACTCCCACCAGCTCCACTTTTAGATAATATAGAAAATGTTAATAAAAAGTGGCTTGTCCCAAGATTTTCTGTTGCCTATGCGACAGTTTAACCTATGCGGACAAGCCCTTTATCTCTTTAAGCTATCCTCCTCTCTTCTTTTTTCTCCAGGGCGCATCCTTCATCCAATCGCCAGCCATGATGCAGCCAAACGGAAGAATTTCGTCCACAATTTCTCCGAGATTAAACTCTTTCATTTGGTCTTTTACCATCTGAGCATTTTTATAAGCGCTTGGTAATTCTGAAATGTCAATGTTGCCTGAAAAAAACCGCACGTCAAGACCTTTTGTTTCTTCTTGAAAGATTTCCTGAAAAGTCCTGTGAGCATTCTTTTTCTTATGCTTATTCCTGCTGATATTTCGTCCTGCGCCATGTGGCGCAAAGCCCAGATTATTCTCTGTGGTTTCGCCTTTCACAATCAAGACAGGTTCGCTCATATTCAAAGGAATCAGCCGCAACCCTTCTTTTGAATCAGGCACAAACTTGTCATCGAGCGGTGTGGCTCCCTTCGCGTGATAAAATAAATCACCTTCTTTAAACACAAAATTGTGTTCGTTCCAAAACCTGTCCACCGGTTCTAAACGAAGTTTCTCTGCGGTCGCTTCATGTATGGTTGTATGATTCAATTTTGTCCACTCCCGTACTAATTGCAATGCTTCCCAATAGGCTTTTCCTTCATCCGTGTCAAACGGAATCCAAGCATTTCTTTCTAAAGTCTTAGGAGAAATCTCCTTGCGGAAATGTTCCGCCAACTTCATTCCCTGCGAATAGAGGTGCGCTCCAAATCCACGACTGCCGTGATGCGTAACCATCATAGTTTCCCCTGTCTTCTTTGAAAAGCCTACAAAGAGAAAGTGGTTGCCGTCACCCTGAGTTGCCAAATGCTGCCGTGCGAAATTTAAGCTTCGTTCGCTGCTCAGGAATTTATTCGCTGCCATCTGCTGCTCAAACTCCTTCGGCAAGGTCGAAAATTCTTCCCTCCCCCCAGCGCCAAAATGCGTGATTGAATGAGCGGCATCCAAAATTGCCTTTGGCGCAATGTGCCCAAAGTTCGTCATCATCACCGAACAACAAATGTCCGCGCTGTGCATGGAAGGATGAATTGCATTTTTAGCCACGACAACACCGCCTACGGGAACCTGCCCTTCTCCTGTTGGGCAGGCATCAGGCATCACCGAACCGCCAACCAAAGTGGGAGTTTTCATCAGTTCTTTCATCGTAGAAAGAACAGCCTGAACATTTGCTTCTTCTTCTTCGGATTCTGCCTTTATGTTGAGATAAAATTCAACCGGCTCTTTGAAAGGCTCAACAATCTTCGGGCTTACCGTTTTCAGGTACGCAATCAGTTGTTCTCCGCTCAATTCTTTTGCATTGGCGAATTCAATGGCTTCTTTAAACCATTTGGAGGGCTTGTAGCCCATTTCAATCAGGTCTTTTCCAGTAATCATATTTCAAATATTTTGCGGGAGCGACAGGAATTGAACCTGTATTGCCGGATTTTCAGTCCGGTGCTTTGACCAGCCTCAGCCACACTCCCATGAGAACGGGGCGGGAATCGAACCCGCAGAAAGCAGTTTTGCAGACTGCCGCCTCACCACTCGACATCCCGTTCAACTTGTGGGCAAGAGCGCTCCGGGCAAAAAAAAACCCGGACTGACTTGCCCGGGTTTCGTTTATTTCTTGCTAAAACAATCAGCAATATCGCAAACGACACGCGCAGGCTATCTCCGCACTACCCGAAAAGGTTCGGGGTGTGCAGCAACTGCTTCGATCACTTTTATATACGCGTATCGTTGTCATGATTTCTTTCAAAAGAGATGCAAATGTATAGTTATTTGTTTTAGGTGACAAATTTTTTTAGATACCCCTTTTACGCATCCTTAATGTTTGTTTAAATTCTGGTATCCAAAATGGTATCTATTCACGTTCAATAATTTCTAATCAACTTGCAATCAGCGAGTTGTCAAGGAAGGTGCATTTCTCGCCAGATGCACTGTATAGTAGAGAAACATGAGAGTTTATTTCAAGGAAGAATTTCTACACCGGAAAATATCCGTTCAAGTTACCGCATCAGCGTCACCGAGCCTTTCTTTACTCTTACTTGTGAATTGCTCAACGTGTTGAGCCTTACCTGATAGATATAGACATCAGGACGCAATAAGTTTCCGCGATAGATGCCGTTCCATTTGAAAGTAGGGTCGTTTGATTCAAAGATTTTCTCGCCCCAGCGGTTGTAAATCTGCGCTTCAAAAAATTTGATGGTTTCGAGGTTTCCGTAAATCTGAAAATCATCATTGTTGCCATCGCCATCGGGAGTAAACACGTTGGGCGCAACCACTTCACCTTCTTCAATCACAGTAACGCGAATCGTGTCAGTAGCGGGACAACCTTCTTCGTTCAAAACTGTAATCGTATAAAGCGTTGTCACTTCAGGCGTAGCATCAGGCTCTGGGCAAGCGCCACAATTCAGCGAGGCAGCAGGCGACCAAATATTCGATACGATATTTCCTGCATTGCCTGCTGTAGTGTAGCCCAGCGTTACGGATTGACCCACCGTGATAGTTGCTCCATTTCCTGCATCGGCAGTAAAGACATATTCATAAGTCAACGTGAAATCCGCAGTTTCCGCGCAGCCGTTATCATCAGTCACCGTAACGGTATAATCTCCCGGGGCAACCGCAGCATTGGTTCCGGCTCCGTTTCCATTTGACCATGCGTAAGTATAAGGCTCTGTTCCGCCTGTGCCGCTCACGGTGATGGTTCCGTCATTTCCGTTAAACGCGCATGTCGGATTTGTTTCCGTTGCATTTAGAATAATTACATCGCCTTCGCGCACAAAATAATCCGCAGTGACAGCGCAAGAGTTTGCATCCATCACTTCAACAGAATAATTGCCGGAAGAAAGATTGATTCTGTCTTCATTTAAATCGCCATCGCTCCATGCGTAAGCGTAGGGGGTTGCGCCACCGTTGAGTGTAATATCAATTGCACCATCAGCTTCACCCAGACAACTTATGTCTGCGATAGTTTCAGTAATCGCAATCGCATTTGGTTCTGCTACGATTGCTCCCGCTGTCGCTCCGCAGTTGATGGCATCGGTAACGGTCACGGAATAATTGTTTGCAGGCACACCGGAAATATTTTGTGTAACTGCTCCATTGCTCCAGAGATAAGAGTAAGGTAACTGTCCGCCATTCACTGTAATATTCACCGCGCCATCTGATTCGCCATTGCAGGAAACATCATCGGCAATTGGAGTAATAGTAACAGATTGCAACACATCAACCGTTGAGGAACCTGTGCCTGTGCAGTTGTTGGCATCGGTGCCTGTCACTGAATAATTAGTTGTTGCAAATGGCGAAACCGTGATTGTTGTTCCCGCTTCTGACGTACTCCATAAATAGGTTGTCGCGCCAGTAGCAGAGAGCGGCACGTTTTGCCCGCCACAGATACTGCTTGATGCAGGCGAAATGGCAACAAGCGGATTTGCATTTACCTGCACGGTTGAAGAGGTAGTTGCCGAACAATTGTTCGCATCAGTTACCGTGACAGAATAGGTAGAAGTAGTGTTTGGTGAAACAAGAATATCCGGTGTGATTTCAGTAGTGCTCCAAGCGTAGGAAGTTCCACCCGTTGCAAAGAGCGAAGAACTACCGCCTTCACAGATAGTTGATGGCGTGGATATAATTGAAGCTAATGGCAACGTGTTCACTGTAATAATTTCAGAAGTTGAAGCCTCGCAGTTATTCACGTCAGTAACCGTGACAAAGTATGATGTAGTTGCAGCAGGTGAAACAGGCACTGTTTGAGTTGTTCCCAAACCGTTACTCCATGCGTAACTCACGCCACCGCTTGCAGTCAATGTTGTATTCGCACCTTCACAAATTGCTGATGATGCAGGCGTAATTGCAGCGATGGGAAGCGCATTCACCGTAACATCGCGAGATGTGCTCGCAGTGCATCCGTTGATGTCGGTAACGGTTACATCATACGTTGAAGTTGTGATTGGCGCAACTGTGATTACAGGAGTGATTTCAGTCGTACTCCAACTGTAGTTGATGCCACCGGTTGCATTGAGCGTAGCATTTTCACCTGCGCAAATTAAAACGGTTGCCGGAGTGATTACTGCTGTTGGATTTGTATTTACTGTAACATCACGCGAAGCAGTTCCCGTGCAGCCGCTTACATCGCTGGCAGTAACGGAATAAGTTGTTGCCGCAAGCGGGCTTACGATGATACTTGATGTGATTTCCGTTGTACTCCATACGAAGGATGTTCCTCCGCTTGCAGTTAATGTTGTGCTTGCGCCTTCACATATCGCAACAACCGCAGGTGAGATATTCACTACAAGACTCGCTCCGACATTTACATCTCTTGTAACCACTACCGAACATGAGTTTGCATCAGTTACCGTAACAGAATAAGTAGTTGTTGCTAATGGAGAAACAGTAATGCTCAGTGTAATTTCCGTAGTGCTCCATAAATAAGTTGTTCCACCGTTTGCTGTGAGCGTAGCGCTGGAACCGGTGCAGATGGACGCGGTTGCCGGGGAGATTGTCGCGTTGGGAAGCGTATTCACAGTTACCGTTGCCGATGCAGTTGCAGAACAAGAATTTACGTCCGTAGCAGTAACGCTGTAAGAAGTTGTTGATGCCGGATTCACCGTGATGCTTTGCGTAATTGCTGAATTGCTCCACAGATAAGTTGCGCCACCGCTTGCTGTGAGTGTTGCGTTTCCTCCATCGCAAATTGCAGCAGATGCAGGTGAGATAGCAACAACAGGATTTGTATTGACCGTAACATTCCTTGTATCAGTTGCAGTGCAGTTGCTTCCATCGGTAACAGTTACCGAATAGATTGTGGCTGTTGTCGGAGCAATCGTAATATCCTGCGTGATTGCTGAATTACTCCACACATAACTTACTCCACCGCTTGCCGTGAGCGTTGCGCTCGCGCCTTCACAAATTGCAATTGCTGCGGGAGAAATCGCAGCAACCGGATTTTGATTTACAGTAACTGTTGCAGATGCGCTGGCTGTACATCCGCTTGCATCGGTAATTGTAACTGAATACGTTGTTGTGGTGATTGGCGCGACAATAATGCTTGTCGTGTTCTCAGTCGTACTCCAAGTAAAACTTCCTCCACCGCTTCCTGTGAGTGTCGTGTTTTCACCCGCACAAATTGAAACAGCAGAAGGTGAAATAGTTGTAATGGGCAGCGCATTTACCGTAACTGTTGCGCTTGCAGTTGCAGAACAAGAATTCACATCAGTAGCGGTAACGGTATAAGTTGTCGTTGTTGCCGGATTCACGGTAATTGTAGGGGATACTTCGGTTGTGCTCCATACATAAGAGTTTGCCCCGCTCGCAGTAAGCGTTGAATTTGCGCCATTACAAATTGAAACGCTTGCAGGTGAAACAGCAACAACAGGAAGCGCATTTACATTCACCGTTCGTGAAGCAGTTGCCGTGCAGTTGTTCGCATCAGTAACAGTAACCGAATAAGTTGTAGTTGCAGCAGGAGTAATAGAAATGCCTGGCGTATTTTCAGTCGTACTCCATAAATAAGAAGTTCCACCGCTTGCAGTTAAAGTTGCGCTTGCGCCCGTGCAGAGCGTTACATTCAACGGAAGAATTGTTGCTGCCGGATTTGAATTTACGGTTACGGTTCGTGATGCCGATGCCGTGCAGTTGTTTGCATCGGTAACAGTAACCACATAATTGCCGCTTGTTGAAACCGTGATGGATTGCGTGTTTTCTGAATTATTCCATGCGTAAGTGATGCCGCCATTTGCTGTGAGCGTTGCTGATGCGCCACTGCAAATGCTCGCTGTTGCAGGCGAGATTGTTGCAATTGGAAGCGCATTCACCGTAACGGTTGATGTGGCAGTTGCCGTGCATCCGCTGATGTTTGAAACTGTAACGGTGTAAGTCGTTGTAGCAGTTGGCGCAACAGAGGTGCCTGGAGTATTTGCTGCATTGCTCCACGCATAACTTGTTCCTCCGCTTGCGCTCAGCGTTGTGCTGATGCCGGTGCAAATAGAAACTGCGGCTGGATTGATGAGCGCGATAGGGGATGCGTTCACCGTGATTGTTCTTGTTGCGGTAGCCGTGCATCCTGCCGCATTCGTCACAGTAACAGTATAAGTTGTATTTATTGTTGGAGAAACCGTGATACCTGCGGTATTTTCACTCGTACTCCACGCATAGCTTGTTCCTCCGCCTGCGGTCAGGGTAAGCGTTTGTCCGCTGCAAATGGAAGTTGTTGCGGGATTGATTGTCGCAACAGGAAGCGCGTTCACGGTAACGGTTCCTGACGCTGTTGCCGTGCATCCGTTTGCATTCGTAACTGTCGCGGTGTATGTCGTTGTTGTGATTGGATTCACTGTAATGCTTGCCGTGTTTGCTGAATTACTCCACGCATAGCTTGTTCCCCCGCTTGCAGTTAATGTTGTGCTTGCTCCATTGCAAATAGAAATAGTTGCGGGCAAAACGGATGCAACGGGATTTGCATTCACCGTTACCGTTGCCGATGCAGTGCCTGTGCAGGATGCGCCATTTGTTGCCGTGACGGTATAGGTTGTTGTCGTTGTCGGATTTACGGTGATGCCTGGGGTGTTTGCGGAGTTACTCCATGTATAACTTGTTCCTCCTGTTGCTGTCAATGTTGTGTTTGCTCCGTTGCAAATCGCAGGCGCGGAGGGATTAATCACCACAGCGAGATTTGAATTTACAGTTACCGTTTGCGTTGCTGTTGCAGTGCATCCACCGACAGCGGTCACGGTTACTGTGTAGTTTGTTGTAGCGGCTGGTGAAACTGTGATGCTCTGCGTATTTGCAGAATTACTCCATGCATAACTCGCTCCACCGTTTGCAGTGAGCGTAATATTTTGCCCCGGACAAATGCTTGTCGCAGTCGGTGAAATCGCAGCAGTAGGGGCAGGATTTATAACTACGTTCAGCGAAATCGGAGGACTGGTGCATCCGTTTACGGTGTAAGAAAAATTGTATGTTCCTGCAACGGGTGGATTTCTTGTAGGGCTGCGCTGATTTGATGTCCATCCGCTGGGACCTGTCCATGAATAGGTTGCGCCCTGCACCAATGGTCCTGTGAGTTGCAGCGGTAAGTTGTCGCAAACAGGCGAGTTTGATGAAATATTTAGTGAAGGTAATCCGATGGAAGACGTTCCGTTGAAATCCAACCGGAATGTGGAGCTTGGTTCATACGCCCATTGATTAATTAACAAGTAGTATGTGCCCACCGCCATGTTCGCCTGACTTACCCAGCCATCTCCATTCACATCTTCTGAAGGGTCGCTTGAAATAGCGCGCATCCCTGTTGCACCTGTGTTTGCCGCATACGAGCAACGTATTGGCGCTCCTAAGTTGGCGCACCCGCCAGCTACAGGTCCATAAAGCGTGAAATCATAATCAGCAATGGTTGGAGTTGGAGAAATGGTGAAGCCCATTGTTCCGACCGCAGTTACATTTAAAATAAACCAGTTGGAATAATTCTCACTGATGGCGCATCCTGAAACACATGCATCTGATACCAAGCCCGGTCCCTGGCTGTTTGCATTGAGTGGTTGTAAATTATCGCACACATATTGCGCATTGGCGCAATCGTTACTCAGCAGTGCGCTTGGTCCGCCTCCTGCGCAGGGAACGCAGGTGATATTTGCCCGCCATCCTGCGGCATTGATAACCGCATCTGAAACGAAGCGCATCGTGAGGCAGCCGCTTGGGTCTGTTGAAGTAATTGCCGGAGGCAGCGTTGTTCCGCAGCCCTGCCACACCACCGGGCTGTTTTGCGTAGGTCCGCTGCCGATTGTTAAGTAGTCGTAGCAATCTCCGAAAAAGTCAGGGGCTTCGAGGCTAAACTGCGTGAAGGTTAAGCGGATGCACTGCCCGGGCGCGCTTGGGCAAAATGTCCGGTAAATGTTATTTACGTTGTTTGCATAATTGCCTCCGGTTCCCCCGTCATCGGTATAAACGCCTGAACAAAGGTTCACTTCACAGTTTCCGGCAAACGTACTTTGAAGTCCTGCTGTAGGATGTAAATAGGTTTGGGCAAACGAAAATTGCACGGCAATGCAACAGCAAAGCAGAATGAAAAAACGTGAGGTTGCAGAAATGGTCATGTATCAGATTAGGGAATGTCCGAAATTCCACTTGAATTTAGAACTCCCGCGCTTAAGAATCAATTAATATTTACGCCCGATTGTTGATGCAAAAATAACAACGCATTTAAGGAGAACAACTGCGCTATCTTTTTTTCGACAGATTACGGAGAATTCCCTTCTCGGGAGGCTTCCTCGAAACTTACAGATGATGAAAAACAAAGGGCGCGAAGAATCTCCCCGCGCCCTTTGCAAAGCTGCTCTGCTTTTGTCAGTTTGAAAATTTCATTTCCCTGCCTTGCGCTCGTTGCCAACGCACCCCCCTTCGCATCCGCTCACTGCCACCACGCAAGGGGGACTTTGCAGCCCTCCTCACCATAGCTTTTGCGAAGGCGAGGTTATCTGCTCACCACCAAACGCTGCACTCCTGTTTTATCGCTGCTGATGATTTTCACGAAAAAAATACCCGTTTTCAGGGCTTTTATATCCACCAGCATTTTGTCAGAAGTGACATCATCGCTCAGTACGATTTGCCCCAACTCATTGATGAGTTCAAACTGGGCATTACGGCTGAATTTTCCACTTAAGAGAATTTGTTCTTGTGCCGGATTAGGCAGAATACTGAATTCAAATCCAGCGAGTTGTCGGATGCCTGTCGCGTCTTTTAGTGTGTTCACTACCGTGTTCGTAATCACCGGCTCGTTGAAATCAAAATAGATTTCTGCCGTGTTGAAAATCTGCGTGCCTTCGGTGAGTCCCGGTTTCAGATTTGCTACAACTTGAATGAAGCCGTGGCTTTCAGGCTCGTTGCTGTTGCTGTCGGGCAGCAGGATGTTGTTGAATGTCACTACCAGCTCATTGCCGATAATGTCTGTGATATGCTCATGGCTGGCATCCATCACTTGCATGGATGTGAGGTCAATGTTGCTGTCCATTGCATCACGAATCACCACGTTCACCGCAGGCGCAGAGCCTGTGTTTTGAAAACGGATTTTGTAAGAAAGCGTTTCGGTGTTCACAGGAATCTCTCCGTCATCGCCAATGCCTTTTGGAGAAACCGCTTTGTCATTCGGGTCCCACGAGCCGATTACGGTTTCGCTGATAGTGGAAATGTTATTCGCTGGATTGATGTCGCCCGAGATTGGCTTCACCCACATTGTGTCATTTGAAATTGAACCAAGAGGTAGAGATTGATTTACTGTTAGATCAACAGCAATCCTTCTACAAGAACCTGGGAGTAAATTGCTGAAATTGAAAGTCAATAATCGCTGCGAAACATCATGCGCTACGGGGGTAGGCGTTGCGGAAACAAAAACAGTTCCAACAGGATAACGATACTCCACAGTTCCATTCATCTGGATTGTTCCATAGTTGCAGTAGGTAAGGTCAACCCAAAGTGGGAAGCCGGGCGTGACAGTCGTATAGTGAAACAGATGAGCTGATAAATCCTGAACTGGAATATTCCCCGCATTTACTTGTTTGCAGGTCGTTGAAGTACATCCGGTCGGGTCTGTCATAACAAGACACACATTGTAAATTCCGGTAGTCGCGTAAGTATGCATTGGGTTTTGCACAGTTGAGAAATTTCCATCACCGAAATCCCATGCAAATGAAACAGGGTTGTAAAACGATTGGTCAACGAAATGAAAAATGAAGGATGAAATAACTCCGTTTGTATCAGGAGCATTAAAGGAAGTGAATTTGGCTTGGCAAAAGCGATTCGTATCGGGAGAACAACTGATGTAAATAGGTTGTGTGAATGTACATAAATTGTTTCCAAGGGAATCTGTCAAAATCATCGTCACCGAATAAACAACATTGCATGTGTCATAAATATGTGTAAGCGTAGTTCCGCTTCCTGTATTTCCATCACCCAAATCCCAACCAATATTTGCTGGGTTAAGCTGCTGGTCAAATGATGCAACGAATACAACAACAGTTTGAAGCGCAGGTCCGTTTTGCGTATAGGTGAAAATGCAGGGCTGACCTATCCCATTACACGCAGTTCCCACACAGCCAGCAGCATCAACTACTGATACGCAATAAGAAACTCCGGAAATTATGTTACATAATGTTGACGTATTTAACACTGAGCCATCTGACCACAAATATTGATAGGGTTGCATTCCTCCCGTAGCAGCAACGGTCAAGCAATTGTTGAGGGAATCCACAACAATCGTAGCTGTAATCTGACATCCTCCTCCAACCGTTCCGCACTGCACATCTGTGCATCCCTGCGCATCTGTAATCGTTACACAGTATGTTCCCGGATTGTTTGGACAAATTGAAGTAGTAGTAGAGCCTTCATTCCATTGAAAAGTGTAACCGGGCGTTCCGCCAGTTACGGTTGTTACTAAGCAATTGCCTGATTGAGCAATCGCTCCGAATAAATTGCATCCGAAAGAATTGCAGGCTGAAGCGGTGCATCCCTGCGCATCGGTAACCGTTACGCAATAAGGGCTTACTGGGTTAGGGTTACAAATGTCAAAGTTTGTGGAGCTATCAGACCACAGATACGTGTAAGGAGGGGTGCCCATAGAAATGAGAAGAGCCCTTATGCAAGCAAATGAATCTTGCACCACCACCGAAAGGTTGCAGCCACCACCCGTAACACTCTGGCACGATGAAGCTGAACATCCATTTGCATCAATAACAGTTACACAATATGTTCCTGTGGTGAGATTGCACAATACATCGTTTGTTGAGGCATCATTCCATAGATAGCTATAGGGCAGAGTGCCGCCAGTAACGACTGCCGCAAGGCTGGGCAACGGTCCTGCGCATGGTCCGGTTTGTACTGCAACAGTCATGTTGCACCCGTTCGGCTGCACAACGAATGTCAGTTGTGCAGAATCACAAAAAGGAAAAGTCCCTCCGCTGATGCAGTAATACACAAGCGATTGGTCTGTTCCGACAAAGCCGCTGTCAGGGCAATAAATCCAGGAGTCGGGTCTGCCTCCGGGAGTAAGTTCTCCGTTCAGTGGTCCCCATGAAGCAGAAAATGAATCAAGCGTAAGTCCGGAGCCTGCAAGAAAAGAATCAATCTGAAGGTCAACGCATTGTCCCTGCGTAGTGGTGAACGTCACCGGAAATAACTGCGCGTAGGAATTGGTGAATGCAAACATCAAAAAGCAGAGCAGCGCGGTTTTGATGGTTTGAATTGTTGATTTCATAAAGCTGATTTTTTAAAGTGATAGAAAAATTTATGGTTGAATAAATAATTTTTTTGTGATTACGCCATCGCGCGTGCGAATGGTGATGAAATAAACGCCCTGGGTGAAATCCGTTTTCATATCCATGCGATTGCCGGTTGCAGCGGAATGGAAAACAGTTTTTCCTGCGACATCTGTGAGGATGATTTCTTGCAAATTATTTCCGGTTACATAAATTTTGCCGCTGCTCGGGTTAGGATACACTTCAATTCTGTTTTCGCGTTGCGCGATTCCCGTTGTTGTTTTATTTACCCTGATGCTGGGTTGCTCCACGCACACATCACGCACGATGTCGTATTCGCTGATGAGGCGCACTTTTGTGAGATTCAGTTTAAAATCATGCCAGCCGGGAGCAACAGCGATGCCGTCAATGTTGTCATCAATCGGAAAAATCGCGCTGAGGATTTCACCACCGCCATTGGCAATGATGTGATTTGTTTTTGAAAGCGCGATTTCAAATTCTCCTGTTTGCTGAAAATCTTTTTTAAAGAAAAGCGGAGTGTCATTCTGAATCAGCCACGAGTTGTCGGTTGAAAACTGAACCTGACTGCCGCCAACAAAGCGGTTGTCAAACTCAAGCGTGAACGCAATTCCGTACGCTTCATTCAGCACAGCGCTTTCTCCTAAGCGAATGGAAACTATCAGCGTGTCGCCATCAAACAATGAATCACCTGAAAGACTCTCAATGAAAAATGAAATTCCGCTCGCATCACATATACTTGTGTCAACTGTGTAGGGTTTTAAAACAGGAAACGTGTCGCGATAAAAATTTTCAATCACCGCAACATCCGCGCTATCAATCACGCCATCGCCATTACAGTCAGCCGCACCGGGGTCGGTATTGATGAATGGAATCGGCTGCCATGCAAGCCCGTTTGACAGCGAATCGCGCGAGGAACCCTGCGCGCCAAACGCCAATCCGATAGTGAGCACATCAAAGTGCTGCACCGTGCCGTTTTCATCCGCATCGCCAGCATAGATTTTATTGTTGGGCGGAAGCACATTGAGATACACTGTTGCGGTGTCGGTGCTTCCGGCAGCGGTTACGGAATACTGAAAAAAGTCAGCGCCCTGAAAATTTGAGAATGGACAATAGGAAAGGAAATTTCCATTTGTGAACGCTGTGCCATTTGCGGGTTGGGTGATGATTTGCAGTAGTGAAACGGGAAGCGTATCTAAGTTATCGTTTGCAGTTACGTTCAAATAATTATTGCACGAGTTGCGGAGGACAGCGAAGATGTCATTCTGCGCGTTGGGTTGAGCAGAGGCTTTCTCGCTTACACACATCAACAATGTTGTAAGTGCAACAGCATTTAGTAAGGAGTTTACAGTTTGCAGTTTACAGTTTGCTTTTGATGAACTGAAAACGGAAAACCGAAAACTGAAAACTCGGCTTGGATATGTGCGATTGAACTTCATCTTTTCAACTGGATACAAAAATGGAAAGGTTGTGTGGCAAAAAGTAATACATTTTTTAGTAGCTTTCGGATATTTACACAATTAATATGATAGCTGCTTCCTTTAGCATTCGCCTTGAAGAATTGTATAAAGTCTTGTCAAGTTACGAAAAGCGCGAACTGACGCGGTATTTGGATTCGCCCTTTTTTAACCGCGACAGCAACCTGCTGCCGTTGCACCGCTATTGCACAAACGCAGATGCGCTTACGGATAAATTCAAAGCATGGAAAATAGTTTTCAAATCAGCGCGATTCAATGAAAAGAAATTTCGCTACTTGGTTTCCGACCTTATTACAGCGATTGAAGCATTCATTTTTATCAGCAGCGTGATGAAATCGAAAAACGGCTACATCCACGCGCTGGATGAATTTTTCTCAGCTCGGGAAGCACCTGTGAACAAAGCCGTGGTAGCGGCAAAAATCAAAAGCAGCAAAAGCGCGAAAGACGGCACACTCAATCCCGAACAGTATCTTGAGCAGCATTACGAATCAGAATTGCTTGAAGAAATACACATGACTTCCTTTAAGCAATATTCCCGCTACGTGCAGGAAAGCAACAAGGGCGAGCCGGGCGGACTTGATTTTTTTTATGCCATCGAAAAACTGCGTCAGGCTTGTCTCGTGGCGAATAACAACAATATCTTCGGAATCAATATCAAATCCTGGTTTCAAAAAGAGACGCTGGAACTTGCGTCACAAAAACACTTCAAGGGAAATCCGTTTGTGAAAGCCTATCACAGCGTTTACCGGATGCTGGCTGAAAAAGAGGAGCAGCATTACTTCGCGCTAAAAAAAATCATTGACGACTATGGCTATGAGTTTGAGGATAAAAATCTTGCGGAGTTATTTATCTACGCGCGCAATTTCTGCATCGGAAAAATCAATTCGGGGCAACATGAATTCTATAAAGAAATTTTCTCGCTCTATGAGCAGGGGCTCTCAAAAAGAGTGTTACTGCTGAATGGAGAAATCAATGAGCGCAATTTTAAAAACATTGTCACCACAGGATTGCGCATTGGCAAGCAGCAGTGGGTGTTTGATTTCATCAATGAATATCGTTACAAACTGAATACCTCTGTGCGTGAAAACGCTTTCAACTATAACCTCGCCAATTATTTCTTTCACACTGCCCAATATGTAAAGGCGTTGCAGAGTTTGCAAAAAGTTTCACTTGCAGATTTGTTTTACGGGCTGGATGCCCGCTCACTGATGCTCAAATGCTATTCTGAATTAGACGAACACGAGGCGTTCTTCAATACCTATGAAAGCTTTCGCGTGTTCGTGATGCGCAGGAAAAATGTTTCCGAGCAGCATCGCAGGAACTATCTCAATTTCCTACGCATCGCAAAGAAGCTGATGAACCTGCGCCCGCGTGATAAAAAGAATATTCTAAGCATTCGCGAGGAAATCAAAAGTCAAAATGCTCTTGCCGATAAAACATGGTTAGAAGAAAAGCTCAAAGTTTTCTTGGAATAGGCTTGTTTCTTTATCTTTGCCGCACACTGACCGATAGTGTAACTGGCAACACGTCAGATTCTGGCTCTGAAGACTCTAGGTTCGACCCCTAGTCGGTCAGCAATTTCCCTCCCGCTTTTCTTGCAATTAATTTTCCCATAACATGCAGGATGCAACCATACGTTGCCTTTTTTACTTCTATGCTGTTGTTTCACCGTTCAAAAAATCAGTATGAAAATCTGTCTGCTACTTGTATCAGTTTCAATTTCTCTTGTTGTTTCTGCGCAAATCAATCCAGCCAAAGTCACCATCGCGCGCGACAGCTTCGGCATTCCGCACATTTTTGGTAAAACGGATGCAGAGGTAGCTTATGGTTTAGCATGGGCGCATAGTGAAGATGATTTCAAAAACATTCAATACAATATCCTCGCAGGAAAGAACATGCTGGGCAGAGTGTTGGGCAAAGACGGTGTGCTGTTTGATTTCGGCTTGCAGTTTCTCAATATCAGCGAAACGGTGAATGCTAAATACGAAACCGACATTTCTCCTGAATATAAAAAAGTGCTTGAAGGCTATGCACAGGGCTTGAATGCTTATGCTGCTGCGCATCCGAAAGAGGTGCTGCTCAAAAAAGCGTTTCCTGTTACTGCGAAAGAAATCCTGAGAGGAGCTGTGCTGCAAACCTCACTTATGGGAGGCGTGGGCATGGCGATTAAATCTATCCGTGACGGGCGTATCAAAGAGTTTTATCAAATCAACGATATAGGCTCCAATGCGCTGGCGATTGCGCCAACCCGGACTGATGACGGCAAAACGTGGCTTGCTATCAACTCGCATCAGCCAATTGAGGGGCGTTTTGCATGGTATGAAGCGCACTTGCAAAGCGATGAAGGCTGGAACATCATAGGAGGATTGTTTCCCGGTGGCAGCACGATTTTCGTGGGCAGCAACGAGCATCTCGGCTGGGCGCACACTACAAACTATCACACCTTTGGCGACATCTATAAAATTGAAATCAATCCTAAAAATAAAAATCAATATAAGTATGATGGACAGTGGCTCGAATTCGGGAAGCGCATCGTGAAGCTGAAAGTGAAAATCGCAGGCATTAAACTTCCTGCGAAGCGCACCGTGCTGCTCACGGAATACGGTCCCACGTTCAAGGGGAAAGACGGGTTATATGCCATTCGTTTTCCTGCCTATAATGATATTCGCGCCACAGACCAGTGGTATCAAATGAACAAGGCGAAAAGTTTTGCTGAGTTTGAAGCTGCGGTGAAAATGCAGGCGATTCCGCTATTTAATATCGTATATGGCGACAACGAGGGCAACATTTACCTGCATTCAGGCGGTATTGTGCCGAAACGCAATCCGGAATTAAACTGGAGTCACCCGATTACGGGTACATCATCTCAATTTAAATGGACTGCTACACTGCCGTACGAAGAAATGCCTACCGTGCTGAATCCTGAATGTGGTTTTGTTTACAATTGCAACAACACCCCGCTCTGCGGGGCAGGCGAAGCTTGTGAGTGGAAAGGGGATTTTATTGGTCTGCATCGGTTTACTTACAATCGTGGCGAGCGGTTTAAATATTTATTGGAGAAGCACGAAGGAAAATTTACGTGGGCTGATTTTCATCGCATCAAGTTTGACAAGAGTTATCATACTGATTCTACAGCTTCGTATCGCAGTCATTTTAAAAACTTGTATTCCCTTGACGAAAAAAAATATCCCGACATCGCAGATGCAATTTTAAAATTCAAACGATGGAATCTTTCGGGCGAAGCAGAAAATAAAGATGCCGCGCTTGCTTTGGTGACACATGATTATTTACTTACAAAACTCGATGCGCCTTTCGCTTTTTTCATGATTGCAAAAAGCGATGTGCCCGAAGCGGATGCGTTGGAGGCAGTGCGCTATGCGAAAAAGTTTTTGCTGAAAACGCATGGCAGTATTGACGTGCCGCTGGGCGATGTGCAACGCCTCATTCGCGGCAAGGTGAGCGTTCCCGCGAGCGGCTTGCGGGAGGTGGCAAGGGCTGCCGATGGAAAGCTGTATGATAAGAAGAAAGGAATTTACAAAGTTGTGAATGGAGATGGCTACATTCAGTTGGTGAAATTTTCAAAAAATGCGCTACCTGAGATTTATAGCATCAACGCTTACGGTGCATCTTCAAATCCCGACAGCCCGCATTACACCGACCAAATGGAAATGTTTCAAAAAGAACAGTTTAGAAAAATGACGTTCGATAAAAACACAATAATGAAACATGCGCTACGTATTTACAATCCGGGCTAATAAATCCCGTCATTGCGAGCGAAGCGAAGCAATCCCAACTTGAAGCTGCTATTATGAAGGGGATTACTTCAGGAATAGCAAGGCACGATGGCTCATATTCCCTCGCAATGACGATAGTTAAAAAAATAACTTTTAAAAAAATTAATACTATGCCAGTAATCTTCTTTTTCACCGGAATCTTTTCGTGGACATTCTTTGAGTATATCATTCACCGCTTTGTAGGTCATCAGAAAAAAGAAAACAACCCTGCCACCGTTGAGCATCACCGCCATCATCGGGAGGGGAGCTACTTTGCACCGCTATGGAAAAAGACATTGCTTGCAGCAATTGTTGTTCCGGTGATTGCTTTACTTGTCGGTTTATTTTTTGGCTTGATGAACGGGCTGGTGTTCTCAATCGGTTTGGTGGGAATGTATTTAGTTTATGAAGTATTTCACAAACTGCTGCACATCCTTGCCCCGCTCACCAAATACGGACGCTGGGCGCGCAGGCACCATTTTTATCATCATTTCAAAAGCCCTGCAAAAAATCATGGCGTTACTTCCCCGCTGTGGGATATTGTGTTTGGCACTCATGCGCCCGTGAAAGAAAAATTGCGCGTGCCGCAAAAGATGGCGATGACGTGGTTGCGCAAGCATCCTGAAAAATTCAGTCGTGATTTTGAAATTGTAGGCGCTAAACCCTGAGCTGAAATTTACTCCACCGTTTTTCTGTAAACAGTTTGCGTAGGAAATGCAAACTCCAACCCATTTTCATTGAAGGTTTTTAAAATCTGCAAATTGATGATGGATTGCGTTGCAAGAATATCCTGCTCCTTGCGGATGAAATAGTAAAAATTCATATCGAGCGAATAGGCGTTGAATTTCTCGAAAAAAATCATTGTGCGTTCATGCTCAATAAGATGTTTATTGTTATTGGAAATCTCACGAAGCAATTTCAGAGCAAGTTCTACACGCATGGCTGATGTATCATAGGTGAGTCCGAGCGTGGTGTTCACTCTCCTGCCGGTTTCAATGGAAATGTTTTCAATCGGGCGGTCTGAAAATTGCAGATTGGGAATGGTAACAAGTCTTCCGTTGAGCGTCCGCAGGCGCGTACTGCGGATGCCGATATATTCCACAAAGCCTTCGATAGCGTCAATTTTGATTTGGTCGCCAATGCGAAACGGCTTGTCAATGAAAATCACCATACCGCCAAAAATGTTTTTCACTGTATCCTGCGCGGCAAGGGCAAGCGCCAAGCCACCGATGCCCAGCCCGGCAATCAGTGCGCCCACGTCAAAGCCTGCGTTGTTCAATCCTGCGATGATGCCGATTGACCATATCAGCGCGCGCACTATGCGCTTGGTAACCAACAGCATTTGCTCGTCAATTCTGTTGCCCTCCACCTTTGAATAAGGCACGAGGTAAGTTTCAATCAGTGAGTCAATAATGCTGATTAAAAACCATGCGATATTCAGCGTGATGATGAAAATGAAGCCGCGCTGAATCCACAAGTCAACCCTTTCGGTGAATTCAAGCCGCTCCAGTGCAAAGCGGATGCCGAGCAGCACAATCAGCATCAGCACTGGGTGCTGCATCCGCTCGATAATTAAATCGTCAAGCGATGTTTTCGTGCGAGAAGTAACTTGCTTGAGTGCAATGCTGAAAAGCCAGTAAACCGCCTTGGCGGTAAGTATCGCGCCTGTAATAATTGCAGCCGAAATAAGCCAGTCTTCAAGTGTGTTGTAGTAGTATGTTTTTAAAAAAGGGTTGTTCATTTGCATAAAAAGCGCTGGGGCAAAGTTAAACTTCTCGCAGTTTGAGCGTGTGCTGTCATGCTGAGTTTATCGAAGCATCGACAGGCTCACACCACCCTTCGATAAACTCAGGGTGACTGCGCTTCCAAAAATTTAAACTGAGGCAATATCATTTCTTGACCTTAATCAATTTCATTAGCAATTTTCAAAACCATCTACTATCTTTGAATCGGTTTTACCAAACAAGCGTTTGATAAAATCGTAAACAGCACTTAATTGTTTAACTAAAAACAAACAACATGTTACCATTTCAAGATGTTCTGGTTGACTACACAACTGTGCTTGCAGTTGCTGTCGTCTTTGCAATTTTAATAATCGGCTTTACGGGAGCGCCTGTATGGACGCTTGCCGCATTGGTTTTTGCTTATGCGTTTGGCGCACCGGTTTGGCTACTTGCCATCCTTGGCATTGTGGCGCTGGTGGCGAATGTAACGCCCTTGCGCGCCAACCTCGTTTCGCGCCCCATTATGAACCTGCTGAAATCTATGGGCTTCCTGCCTACGATTTCTGAAACAGAGCGCATCGCGCTTGATGCAGGCACCGTGTGGGTGGATGGAGAATTTTTTTCCGGCAAGCCTGATTTCAAAAAGATTTTGCAGGAAAACTATCCTGATTTATCAGCGGAAGAAAAAGCCTTCATGGCTGGTCCTACTGAAGAACTCTGCCGCATGACGAATGACTGGCAGATTTTCAAAGAGCAGGATTTGCCTGCTGAGATTTGGGATTATCTGAAGAAAGAACGCTTCTTCGGAATGGGCATTCCGAAAGAATATGGCGGTCATGGATTTTCCGCAAACGGTATGAACGCTATTGTTGCGAAAATCGGCACGCGCTCTGTTCCGCTGTGTGTGGATGTGATGGTGCCGAATGCGCTTGGTCCTGCCGAGCTGCTTGTTCACTATGGCACAAAAGAACAAAAAGCATATTACCTGCCGCGCCTTGCAAAGGGAGAAGAAATTCCTTGCTTTGCACTGACTGAACCGAATGCAGGCTCTGATGCCGCTTCCATTTCATCTTCCGGTGATGTGTTCCGTGGTGAAGATGGCAAGTTGTATATGCGTCTGAATTGGAACAAGCGTTACATTACGCTTGCCGCCATTTCATCACTGCTTGGTCTTGCGTTTCAACTAAGAGATCCTGAAAATTTATTGGGCAAAGGAACGAATCCGGGCATCACTTGTGCGCTGGTTCCAACCGACACTCCGGGTGTGGTGCTGGGCAGAAGGCACAATCCACTGGGTGTTCCTTTTATTAACTCACCCACTGATGGACATGATGTCGTGCTTTCCGTGGATTATATCATCGGTGGTCCTGCTCAAGCGGGTAATGGATGGAAGATGCTGATGGAACAGCTTTCTGGCGGTCGCGGAATCTTCTTGCCTGCCATGGGTAGCGGTGGTTCCAAGATGATAAGCCTGGCAGGTGGCGCTTATGCAATGGTGCGTCAGCAGTTTAACACACCGATTGGAAAATTTGAAGGTATTGAAGAATTGCTTGCCCGTATCGGTGGACACGCTTATATCCTCGAAGCAATGAGCCGCTTCACTTGTGGCGCATTGGATAAAGGAAAGAAACCCGCGGTGATTTCAGCGATTGCAAAATACAATGCAACTGAATTCAATCGCGTAGTGGTGAATGATGCGATGGATATGATAGGAGGTGCAGGAATCTCGCTTGGTCCTAAAAATTTGATTGGGCACGCATACATGGGGCTTCCGGTGGGAATCACCGTGGAAGGTTCAAACATTGTAACGCGCTCGCTCATCATCTTCGGTCAGGGGTTGATTCGCGGACATAAATATGCCGTGAAGGAAATGGAAGCCATCATGGCGAATGATGTTCCCGCTTTTGATGCTGCATTCTGGGGACATATTAATATGACCGTGCGTAATGGTTTCCGTTCGGTGTTGTTGAGCTTAACACGTGGTTATCTTGCAGGCTCGCCTGTGGGTGGCGCTACTGCGAAATACTACCGCAGGCTGTCCTGGACTTCGGCAACATTTGCGTTCATGTCTGACATTGCGCTGTCATCACTTGGCGGACAGTTGAAGATGAAAGAAAAACTCTCCGGCTATTTTGCAGATGCACTTTCATGGCAATATCTCGCGGTGTGCGCGCTGAGAAGGTTTGAAGCTGAAGGCAGAAAGAAAGAAGATTTGCCATTCGTTCAATGGGCTTGTGAATTTGCATTGTTCCGCATTCAGGAATCATTCGACAAGATATTTGAAAACTTCCCCGTGCCGGGATTGAGTGCAATCCTGAGTGGTCCGGTTGCATTGTGGTCGCGCCTCAATACATTGGGCGTAAGACCTTCTGATGAATTGGGACATAAAGTAGCTGATGCGTTGCTGAATCCCGGACCTGTGCGTGATAGAATGAAGGAGGGCGTGTTTATCCCGAAAGCAGCGAATGAACCATTCGCGCAATTGGAAGAAGCATTCAATCTCGTGCATGAAAGCCTTGGCGTGTATGCCAAAATCCGTAAAGCGGTGAAAGCAGGCACAGTGAAAAAAGCGAAAGGAAAACAACTACTCACGAATGCGCTTGAAGCGAAAGTGATTAACCAGACAGAATACGACATGGTATTACGTACCGAAAAAGTGCGCAACGAAGTCGTGCAGGTTGATTCATTTGACCTTGATGAAATGCCGGTGAATATCAAAACGGTAACTGCACCGCCTTCCAACTGGAAGAAGGAAGCGGTGTTGTCGTGATGTGATTTTGAATTAAATCAAAAGAAAACCCTGTCAGAAATGGCAGGGTTTTTTTGTTTTCAGTTAGAAGAGTTGAGGATTGTTTTTTGTAATTGGAATCAGAACAAGCAACTAATTAGTCGTCCCTCAAAAAGTCCTTTTATACTTTTATAAAAATGAATTTTGGTTGAAAATCGAAATAGGAAAGCAGGAATTGCATTC
>ENA-ORBV01002190-ORBV01002190.1-microbial-mat-metagenome-genome-assembly--contig:-NODE-2190-length-41702-cov-15.336120_pt1 | contig 41702 bp, 32 predicted proteins | sample MGYA00237777_ERZ505514 | MGnify/ENA primary metagenome ERZ505514 (study PRJEB26160, sample SAMN06269048) | microbial mat metagenome | isolation source: Oligotrophic lake microbial mat | place... | reverse complement strand
AAAGCGTCCCCCACCGAGTTTGAACTCATCGCCAAGAACAAACTGGGCGACGAGGTGTATGCAACGCCAACGATTGTGGGCGGAAAAATCTACCTTCGCATCGCGGAGTATGTAAACGGGAAAAGACAGGAGTCGGTGGTGTGTGTGGGGAAGTGAGAAGTGCTAGCGAAAATGATCAGGATGTCTTACAGCATAGCGGTTAGTGGAATTCGCCGTGCCCACCGTATGCGCTGTTGAATTTCGTCCCAGTCGAGAGCCGAGGCAGGATTAGCGGTTAGTCAGGCCTTGCGCTCCTCCAACTTTTTGAGTTGCCAATCATGCACCGGCACAGCCGAGGGATCGGCGGCGAGGTCGTCCCAAAGGTCTTCGACCAATTGAAGTTTTTCAGCAGGGCTCAGATCAAATATGGAAGATGGGGTCATGGCATTATCTCGAAAGCATTGACCCAAATTGCGATACGCAAGATTATAGCTGATAGCGATAGCCAATCATTACTTCGCCCCCACTTCTTTTAGCTCCGCCATCGACTTGGGCGCACGTTTGCCCGCTTGTTTCGCAGCATCTTTGCGACCTTCAGCCATCAGTTCATCGATCTCTGCGTCCCATTTCTTGAGGCGCTCCAGCGCATCGGGCAGGTACTCTTCTGCGGGGGTGAGTGAGGGGAGCCAGATGCGATCCCATTCGACGCAGATGGGGCCTTCGTAGCCGATGCCGCGCAGTTTTTTGAGGAAGAGAGGCACATTGCAATCGCCATCGCCCAGCGCGGTGAAGCCGGTGCCTTCGCCGATTTTCAGGTCCTTGACCTTCACGAGTTTGATGCGGCTGTTGAGCATCGTCACCGCCATACCGCCGCCGCGTTCGGCAGGGTCAACGGCTGCTGCGCTGGCGAGATTCCAACTCAGGCCGACGATGGGATGATTGATCAGATTCAGGAGCCACCACCATTCTTTGGCTGCGCTGAAACTGCCTGCGTTTTCAAAAAGGATTTCGACACCCAACTCGCCCGCCCTTTCCGCCAAGGCGGGAATGCGGGAGGCGATGCGCTGAATCACCACGCTGCGCGTTTCGTTGACGCCGACCTTCTGGCCGAAGAGGCGAATGCTCGGCGCACCGATGGCGGCGGCGAGTTCGATGTGTTTGATGATCTCGTAATAGCTGGCTTTGCTGGCACCGGCATCGGGATCGTGCAGGCTTGACGAGGTCGCCAGGCAGATCGGCTTGATATCTGAGGCTGCCAGAACATCGCGAACCTTGGAAGGATCGGAGAGCGCGGGGTCACTGGCGATACGCGTGGAACCCTGGCCGAAGGTGCGCAGCTCGACGCCGGTGTATCCGAAAGCCTTGGCCTGCTGGGCGACTTTCTCAATGGACCAGTCGGGACACGCCACGGTGCTGAATGCGAAGGAAGTGGGCATGAGTCATCCTGAAAATGAAGGTGGACACAAGGTAACGAAAAGGAGCGGCCATGGGAAGGTGGCCGCTCCTGATCAGTGATCGATGTCCTACTGTAGTTCACTTTCTGTCAGAACCGGTGATGTCCAGCTTCACCGACTTTTCCAACTGATCGACTTTGCCTTGCAGTTCTTGCGGAACCTTGGCGCGCTCCTCGGGGGTGTTGATCGGGCCATTGAAAAGTTCCCTTCCCGCTTGATCTGAAATGGTCAGATGGCGACCTGCTTCGCTGCTCTTGAGTGTGATGATGTGCGAACCATCATTCATTTTCGCGACTGATTCACTCTGTCGAGCTTCGTGTCGAAGGGTGATGCCTGGTCCGCCTGGTACAGCCTGCGGTAACTCGCCTCGCTGGATTCTTCCTTGAATGTCTTTCTGCTGCTGCCGGGCTTTCTGCATCATTTCATCGACTTGCTTCTTCATTTCTTCGATGCGCTTCTGGAGTTCCTCTGCCTGTTCGCCTTGCACGGGTAGCCCTTGCAGTTGCTTCTCGATGAGTTCCTTGATGCGTTGCCCTTCCAAAGGGCCTTGGATTTGAAAATCGAAATCGACATCAACACCGGGAAGACCGCCGGGGAAGACGCCTTGGGGCAATCGCTGAATCTGCACGCGGGTCGATTTTTCCAGCTTCTCCAATTTCGGTTGAATCGCCTCGGGCACAGCCTTGCGCTGATCGGGTGTGTTGATGGGGCCGTTAAACAGTTCCTTGCCTTCTTTGTCCTTGACGATGAGAGTCTTGCCATCTTTGTCGTTTCTGATTTCGAGCTGATGTTCTTCATCCGCAAAGCGCGCGGAGCCTTGAATGATGTGCTGCTCCCACTTGACGCCAGGTTCACCGCGCGCAAGCCATTTGATGCGAGGCGGCTGCCCCTCATCACCGCGAAAAATCATCTCTGGCGGGAACGGCATCAATTCGACTGCGGGCACTTCCTTTTCCACCAGCGTCGCTTTGATGGGCATCTCCTTGCCTTCACGAATGATGACAAGATCGATCACATCACCGGGCTTTTGAGCACGAACGAGTGTGCCCAGTTGCATGGTGTTGACAAGCTTTTGATCGCCCATACGAACGATGACATCGTTAGCCTTGAGGCCAGCCTTCTCGGCAGGCTCCTGAGCCTGCACGTGATCGACGACCAAGCCGAACCCTTCCTGCAATTTGAGGTGCGAAGCAAGCTGCGAAGAGACTGGCGACGTGGAGACGCCTAGGTACGCCACCTTTTTCATGGCGATGGAAGCGTTGATTGCACCCGCCTCATCCACCGCAACAATAATGGCCTGTCCAGGCGTGCTTTGCACAGGTTCTGCGTCAACAGCCACAACCGTCACTTGGCCCTGCGTTTGAATAATCTCCGGCTTATCAGCAGCCATGAGGGGCAACGCACTGCAAACAATCAGTGGCGCATAAAGCGATCGACGAATAGGATGGCGAAACATGTTGATACTCCAAAAAAAGTTAGAAGTTAGAAGTCAGAGGTTAGAAGTCAGAGGTCAAAAGTCAGGCAACCAAAACACGACACTCAAGCGCGAGGAATGACGCTGTTGCCAAAGCGTCATCACGAAACACATCACATATCACTCGTCAGTGATATCTCACTGGCATCACAATTGTCTCGCGGCGAGGCAACATGTACTCAATGCGAATGTTGTTTTTTTCATCAATCAATTGCACGTGATCAAAGGTCTCTCGCTGATAACGACGAAGCGGATCGCCATCAATCACCACCACGCCTTCCGGCTCCAGATTGCTCCAGGACTGCTCGATACGCACAGGATTGAATTCGCTCCACACTGTCTGAACAGGCGTCTGGCCGCGCGATCCTTTCGCCAGATTCTCATCGGGTTTCACATCAGGATAAAGCTGCGAAAGCAAGGCCCATCCGATGAGCGCCACCAGTGCAAGCAATGCAGCGACACGCAGTGCACTTTGAAGAACTGGACGATTGAAGAAACTCATTGGCGCAGCCGATGCAACAGTCTGCGAAGGCTGTGCGCGGAAAAGACTGCTCATGCGTTCATCGAGCTTCGCGGAAGGCTGTCGCAGAGGCTGGCGAGCGATCAGCGATTCGAGTTCGTGTTGTTCTTGAATTTCATCCATGGCAACTTTCTGATTCAAACTAGACTGGCCAGTTGTTCTTTGAGCTTGTCCAGTGCCCTGCGGTAGCGACTGGCAACGGTCGATAGCGGCTCGCTCAGTGCTGTGCTGATCTGGTCGAAGGTCAAACCGGTGTAGAGTTTCATGATCAGAACTTCGCGCTGCGGGTCAGGCAGCGCTTCAATGGCTTGCCGAATCAGGCCGTTGGCTTCTTCTGCGGCCAGCTCATCAATCGCATCAGTGCTGGCGTAGATCGAGCCGGTCGCAGCACTATTTGTCTGCACCACATTCAAAGCTGCACTTTGAGGTGATAGATCAATACTCAACTCTGTTCGCTTGCGAGTGATGTCGATCGCAGCATTGCGCACCGCACGAAAGGCATAGGCCACGAGGTCATCGGCTTGCGATGCAGAGGCGCGGCACAGCCGGGCAAAGGCATCGTGAATCGCGTCTTCGGCGCGATCGGCCTGCCGGGTGATCGAAAGGGCCACCGTAAATAGCCCCTGTCGATGCTCGGTGTAAATCGCTTCAAGCTGCTGGTGCACCGGGTTGACTCGCTCCTGATTTCGATTGGTCGTGCTCAAATATCCGTACATCTACATGACGCACGGTTCATTGCACTTTACGCATCAAAAGCAAGAAAGATTTGCGTACTCCATCCATCACACCATCTGGCTCGGAGCCACATCGCGCTCGCTGACAAGCAACTCCACTGAATCGCCAAGGAGCGCCTTGATGCGATCGCGATAGATCGGCAGATAGGGCCGTTCTGTTTGAGTATGCCCCGCAAGCAAAATCGCTTTGCCGCTGGCTGTTGCGGCGAGCACAGCGTGGTGACGCATCTCACCGGTGACAAACGCATCCGCTTCGCCCACCTCATCGAGCAGCGATCCGCCAGCGCCAGCGCAGAAGCCGATCGTGCGAAGCTTCATTGCATTGCCCGGTGATGCAACGGGCGCTGCGACTTCGAGCGTCTTCAGTTTCAAGTGCTTTTTCATTCGTGTGGTCAGCTGCGCGAGTGTGATGGGTTTGTCGAGCGTGACGAGTCGGCCTTGCCCGACGCCTTCGCCGCCTGAGCTGGGAGGCAGGTCGAGACGAATGAGATCGAACGCGGGTTCTTCATAAGGATGAGCATCCATCAGGGCGGCAACGACCGAGGCAATCTTGCCAGCTGGCACGATGGTTTCGATGCGCCTTTCGATGACTTTCTCAAGCCGGCCGGGCTGACCAATGGTGGGATTCGTCGTTTCGTCGCCGCGAAAAGTTCCTTCGCCTTCCATGCTGAATGAACATTGATCGTAAGCACCGATACTGCCCGCGCCCGCAGCAAAGAGCGCTGCTCGTACCTGATCAAACTGAGCGGCGGGAATGAAGGTGACGAGTTTGTATGGCCGCTCCTTCTTGATGGGGTTGCTCGGACGAATAGCGCGGATGGCGCCGCCTTTGGCCTTGGCGCTTTTGTTTGTCGAACTGACCGCATCGACAATGCCAGGCAGCACCGCTTCGCAGAGCCAATCGTTGATGCCGCCTGCTGCGGAATCGAGCGCGGTGTGCGGCGAGTAGATCGCGATCTGATGCGCGATGGCATCGATGATGGTGCGCTGCTTCCAATCAGTGGCGACGAGTCTGGGCAGCGGGTCGAAAATCGGCGGGTGGTAGGCCACGATCATTGATACGCCTAGCTCAATCGCTTCCGCCATCACGGCTTCAGAGAGGTCGATGCAAAGCAGAATGCGTGGTTGCGAGAGGCTTTTTTTGTTGCGAATACTTCGCAAGTTCCATTGGCTGTCGCCGACCTGGAGGCCGACTTTGTCCCAGGTCTCGGCGAGGTGTTCCGGGGCCAGTTGACGCAGTGCGTGAAGGATTTGAGCGACTTTCATGCAGGGAGGATAGCCGGTTGTGATGCAGATTTCATGCAGGAAAGCGAGGCGAATGGCCGAATAACTAAATGGAGACACTCCATGAGCGCAAATCCATCCGTCAATTTGATGCCTGCCGCCGACAGTTCAACGACTGCGCTGACGACGGCGCAAAAGCTCGAAGCCCTTCGCCGTGTGCAGGGACAAGCTGAGCAGCGCGTCAAGCTGGGCACGCAATTGCTCAAGGCGGCTGAGGCTCACGCATCGCAGACGCACAGTCACGTTGAACAGATTCGGCAAGAGCAAAATGAGCTGCGTGAAAAGCTGGAGCATGATGTGGCAGCGGCGCTTCATCAATACGATCAGTGGGTGGGCACGATTGATGAATCGCTAACGCGCCGCCTTCAGCAAACCGAAGAACGCCTCGACGCCCTCGACAAACTTTGGGAAGAAGCAGAACAGCGGATGACACGCATGGTCAAGCGCGCGGAATTGATGTTCGATCAAAGCAGATCATTGCTGGAGTCGGCAACGAGCAAGCTCGATCGCCTGGTTGCGATTCGTCCGACACCGCCAGCGGCGATGCCCGCGCTCAAGATTGATGGCCCGATCTTGCAGACTGAGGCGGAGATCATCGATGCAGCCGACGCCGATGACACCGATGATGCGGGAGCGGCAGCGCCGAGCACCATGCTCTATGCACATCTGATGAAGCGACTGCGCGAGCGCGGCGATGAAGCGCCGAAGGAAGAAGTGGCGTGATGTGAATCGGTGCTTCGCCAGTATCGTTTGAACATTCACTACTTTGCACAGAACAAAAAAACAAGGCGCGTCCATGACGCGCCTTGTGGTTTCTTACTTTGAATTGTCTTTCAAGACCGCTGCGTCTCAGGTGCTTTCCGCAATGGCCTTGGCGGGTTCTTCCTTGGCGGCGGGAGTTTCACCATCGATGGTGAAGGTGATCTCTTCCTTGCCTTCGAGCTTGGCTGCCCGAATCGTCGCACCGTTCTTGAACTCGCCGCGCAGAATGGATTCGCTGACCGGGTTTTCGATGTAGCTCTCAATCGCTCTTCGCAACGGCCTTGCGCCAAAGTCAGGGTTGTAGCCCTTATCGATCAGGAAATCCTTGGCAGACTGTTCGAGCACCAGCCCCATGCGACGTTCCTTGAGACGCTTGCCGACCTTGTTGATCTCGTACTCAACAATCTGCACGAGGTTGTCGCGGGTGAGCGGACGGAAGACGATCGTCGCATCGAGGCGGTTGATGAACTCAGGGCGGAAGAAGCGCTGCATTTCCGCTTCGAGGGTCTGCTTCATCTTTTCATAAGATGCTTCAGAGCTCTTCTTACCAAAACCAAAACCCTGGCCCTGATTCTGAATCATCTCAGCACCGACGTTACTGGTCATGATGAGGACGACGTTGCGGAAGTCCACATGGCGACCGAAGGAATCGGTGAGCTGACCTTCTTCCATGATCTGGAGAAGCATATTGAAGACATCGGGGTGAGCCTTTTCGATTTCATCGAGCAGTACGACGGAGTAAGGACGACGGCGAATCTGCTCGGTGAGCTGACCGCCCTCTTCGAAGCCGACGTAGCCGGGAGGAGCGCCGATGAGGCGGGAGACGTTGTGCTTTTCCATGTACTCGGACATGTCGATGCGGATCAGCGCATCGGCATTGCCGAACATGAATTCTGCGAGGCTCTTGGCGAGCAGTGTCTTACCGACACCGGAGGGCCCGATGAAGATAAACGAACCCATCGGGCGACGCGGATCCTTGAGGCCGGATCTTGCACGACGCAGCGACTCGCTGATGCGCTTGATCGCTTCGTCTTGCGAGACGACGGTCTTGTGCAGTTCTTCTTCGAGACGGAGCAGCCGCTCAGTCTCTGCTTTTTCGAGACGGGTCAGCGGAACGCCGGTCATCACGGAGACGACCTCAGCGATGATTTCCTCATCGACCACGCCATCGACTTCCTTCGACTTGGTGCGCCATTCCTTCTGAACGCGCTCTTTCTCACGGCGAAGGTTTTCGACCTTGTCGCGAAGTTCCGCAGCTTTTTCATAGTCAGCCAACTTGACCGACTCATCTTTTTCAACGCTGGCGCGTTCGATCTGTTCTTCCAGATCGGCCAAGTTCGGCGGCTTGGTCATGCTCTTGAGGCGAACACGCGCACCAGACTCATCGATCACATCGATCGACTTATCCGGCTGCACACGGCCAGTGATATATCGCGTCGAAAGCTCTACAGCCTGACGCAGCGCCTCATCGGTGATCGTCACGCGGTGATGCGCCTCATAGCGATCGCGCAGGCCTTTGAGAATCTCGAAGGTCTCTTCCTTATTAGGCGGCTCGACGACGATCGTCTGGAAGCGACGCTCCAGCGCGCTGTCCTTTTCGATGTACTTGCGGTACTCATCGAGCGTGGTCGCACCGATGCACTGAATCTCGCCACGGCTAAGCGCGGGCTTGAGCACGTTGGATGCATCGATGGCACCTTCAGCGCCACCAGCACCGACAAGCGTGTGAAGCTCATCAATAAAGAGAATCACATTCTTAGCACGGCGAACTTCATTCATCACCGCCTTGATGCGCTCTTCAAACTGGCCGCGGTATTTCGTACCGGCCACCATCATGGCGAGATCGAGCACGACGATGCGACGGTCGGCGAGAATCTCGGGCACATCATTGCTGATGATCAGCTGAGCCATACCTTCGACGATAGCGGTTTTGCCCACGCCTGCTTCGCCCAGGAGGACGGGATTATTCTTAGTACGACGGCAGAGAATCTGCACGAGCCGTTCGATTTCCTTAGCGCGGCCGATGACCGGATCAAGCGACCCATCACGGGCCAGCTCGGTCAGATCGCGCCCAAAGGAATCCAGCGCGGGCGTCTTGCTGCGGCTCTTTTTGTCGCCGGGCTCGCCGCCGCTCTCTTTGCTGCTGCTGCCGCTTTCCTTGGTCTCTTCCGGTTCCACGCCAGCGCCCAGAAGATTGAGCACTTCCTCGCGGACTTCTTCGAGCTTGAGGCCAAGGTTCATCAGCACCTGTGCCGCGACACCTTCGTGTTCGCGCAAAAGCCCGAGCAGCAGATGCTCAGTGCCGACGTAATTGTGATTGAGATTGCGGGCTTCTTCGATGGCGTACTCGATGACTTTCTTGGCGCGCGGCGTCTGCGGGAGCTTGCCCATGGTGACCATATCGGGGCCACTCTTGACAAGCTTTTCGACTTCGAGGCGGACCTTGCGAAGATCGACATCGAGATTTTTGAGGACATTGGCCCCGACGCCTGAGCCTTCCTTGACGAGTCCTAGAAGGATGTGCTCGGTGCCGATGTATTCGTGATTGAAGCGCTGGGCTTCCTGATTGGCCAAAGCCATCACTTTGCGGGCACGGTCGGTGAATCGTTCAAACATGGCGTCCTCGCTTTCGTTGAGAGGCATCGTGCCTCGCTCATTTGTTCCTGAACTTCATCTTCGGTTCAATGGACACTCTATTGTAGCGCATCAGCGCGAACTGTGTGCGGTGTGGCTGCGAATGATGCAGGCCAGAGGGCTTCTTATCGTCGCGCAATCGCGTTAATCCACGTTATCGGCTCAATGAGATGGTTGGCACGAAACGCATGGACAAGGCTCGTTAAGTCTAAGAGCAAAGACTGTGCCTATCGAATGCGTGGGAAATGCTTTTCTCTTCGCGAATACCTGACAAACTGTGCAGTTCTTCTGTGATCGCAAGTCAGTTTGGCGGCCATGCGAGCGCGGTGAAATCATCACTCTTCCATGCCGATGGTGTCCGCGACGTGTTACGTCGCGGCTCATGATCCAAGCTCATCCAAACAAATTCATCTGCCCGCCTTTGCCCGGTTTGCGAAAGGCGGCCCTGGACATGGGCGGGTGTGGCTCGCCTAGTTTGTAGCGCTTCTTGAAGACAGTGAAAATATTCTTGATCTGCTCCGCAAACGGCCCGACACCGCGGCGACGATCAAAGTGAGCTGCGTCATAAAGCTTGCCGTGGTGCGCCGAGCGAATGAGCGATTCCACATGCGACGCCCGGTCAGGAAAATGACGCTTGACCCAGTCGAGAAATAATTCCTTGACCTGCCACGGCAAGCGCAGCAAGGTGTACCCTGCATTTACCGCCCCTGCTTCGGCGGCGGCTTCGAGCAGCGCGGGCAATTCACGATCGTTGATCGCCGGCAGAATCGGGGCGGTCATGACAGTCACAGGTATGCCCGCTTTCGATAACTCACGAATCGCCTTGAGCCGATCTGCGGGAGCGCTGGCGCGAGGCTCCATGATGGCGGCCAGTTTCGGATCGAGCGTCGTGAGACTGATGGCGACATGCACCGCATGATGCGAGGCCAGTTCGGTGAGCAGATCCAGATCGCGCAGGATGCGTTTGTTCCTCGTAATGATCCCCACCGGCTGACGACACTCGGCGAGCACTTCAAGACACGACCGCGTGATTTTCAATTTTTCTTCAATGGGCTGATAGCAGTCGGTGATGCCGGACATCACGATCGTGTCGCCGTTCCATTTCGGCGCTGCCAGTTCCTCGCGCAGCAACTCAGCGGCGTTGAGCTTGGCCATGATCTTCGTTTCAAAGTCGATGCCGGAGGAGAACCCGAGATACTCGTGATAAGGCCGCGCGTAACAGTAGATGCAGCCGTGCTCGCAACCACGGTAGGGATTGAGCGACCAGTCGTAATTGATGTCGGGACTGTTTTCGCGATCGACTTTGTTGATGATCGATTTGCTCTTGTCGCGGTAGATGGTGGTCTTGATCTGATTGCTGGGGGCGTCGTCTTCAGCGTCGAGCTGAATGCGATCCAGATGATCGCCCAGAACGTGCAGCCGCGTCGTTTCAAATCGGCTCGCAGGATTGAGCCCGGCCCCGCGCCCCTTCTTGAGTCCATCGGGCAGAACATCGCGATGCTCATCGACTTCGCTGTGGCCTTTCGGATTGTCGTACCACTTGGCAGGCATACCGAACATTATACAAACATTTTTTATTGCGACATTTGCGAGAGGCAATCAAAGTGCAATTGCATGAGGCTTTGCGATGTGGCTTCAAACTCCGCTTGCGAAGTCGAATACTCAATCGGTTTTACCACGAAGGAAAGGCAGAAAGGATGAGATTCATCAATTCATGGATTCAAAACTTCGTGCCTTCGTGCCTTCGTGGTAAAACGAATTTCATCACTGCTATGCCATTTATAAAGGCTTGGCAGATGCTCGCTCACTCCACTTTGAGTTCCGTCACGAGCGCTTGCGCCATCGCCTTGGCGTCGCCAAAAAGCATCGCGCAGTTGGGCAGGAAATAAAGCTCATTTTCCACACCCGCAAAACCCGTATTCATCGAACGCTTGATGACGATGACACTGCGGGCCTTATCGACATCGAGAATCGGCATGCCATAGATCGGACTCGCTTTGTCATGACGCGCTGCGGGATTGGTGACATCGTTAGCACCGATGACCAGCGCGACGCCCGCTTGCTCAAACTCTGCGTTGGCACCATCGAGATCGAGCATCGATTCGTAAGGCACGTTGGCCTCGGCGAGGAGCACGTTCATGTGGCCGGGCATGCGACCGGCGACGGGGTGAATCGCATACTTGACGGTGATGCTGCGCTCTTCGAGCAACCGAGCCAGCTCCGCTACTGCATGCTGCGCCTGCGCGACCGCCATGCCGTAGCCGGGCACGATGATGACCAGCCCTGCTGCTTCGAGTTGAATGGCCACATCTTCCGGACTGGCTTCGCGGTGCACGCCCTTGAGTCCGCCGCTGGACTGCGCGACTGCGCCGCCCACGCCGCCGAAGAGCACATTGAGCAGCGAACGATTCATCGCCTTGCACATGATGCGGGTGAGGATGATGCCCGAGGCACCGACAAGAGCGCCGGTGATGATGAGTAGTTCATTGCGCAGTACGAAGCCAGCCATGGACGCGGCGATGCCCGAGTAACTGTTAAGCAGCGAGATGACGACCGGCATATCCGCCCCGCCGATGCCGATGACCAGCAGAATGCCCAAGGCCAAAGCGATAAGCACGAGCGGCGAAAGGAGCCATTGGGAGCCGGGGTTGTAAATGAGCAGAATCGCAAGCAGTAAGCCCAGGAGCAGCAGCGCGGCAATGAGCACTTTGCCGCCGCGAAACTGCACCGGTCTGGTCGGCGTGAAAGGTAAGCCGGCGAGTTTGCCGTAGGCGACGAGACTGCCGGTGAAGGTGACGCCGCCAATGAGAATGGTCAGGCCGATCGCCATCATCTTGTCGAACGCAAGCGTCTCGTAGGCACCGGTTTCAACTCTTGCATAGTCTGCGATGCCCACGAGCATGGAGGCGATGCCGCCAAAACCATTGAGCAACCCGACCATCTGCGGCATATCGGTCATGGGCACCCGCAGCGCGCTCCACGCACCGATGGCGGTGCCAATGATGATGGCGACAAACACCCAGATGAGACTGACGGAATTCGCGCCGCTGATATAGAAGAAGGTCACACTCGCAGCGATGAGCATGCCCATAGCGGAGACGGCGTTGCCGCGCGCAGCAGATTTAACCTTGCCCATCATCTTCAGGCCGAGGATGAAACAGACCGCCGCCAGCAGGTAGGTGAGGTTGATCCAGTCCGTTTTGGCGAGTGCAAGAGTAAGCATGGTGAAGTAGTTGCTGGCCCAACATATTTAGCCGTTCGTCTTCGCGAACGATGTTTGGAATGGATTGCGATGATCCCTGTTGAATCACTTTTTCGACTTGAACATACGCAGCATGCGATTGGTTACAACATAACCACCGACGACGTTGATGGTGGCGAAGATGATGGCGAGAAAGCCCAGCACGACGCCGAAGTTGGCGAAGGTGGAGTTAAAGGAGCAGATGAGCGCACCGACAAGCGTGATGCCGCTGATCGCGTTGGACCCGCTCATCAGAGGCGTGTGCAAAGTCGAAGGCACCTTCTGAATCAACTCGACGCCGAGGAAAATGGCAAGTGTGAAGATGACGATGTGGGTGATGAACTGATCCATTTCAATAAATCTCAAATGACAGAAAACAAATCACAAACAACACGGCGGAATCAAGCCAAAGAGGAAAGGACACTCAAAACCACGGCGAGCCTTTGACCATTGGATTTTGGACCTTGGAGCTTGTTTGGAACTTGATGATCGTGTTTTGGCCTTTCACATACTTTTCTGCTTCACCATTTCATTGACCACTTCACCGCCATGCGTGATGCACGCACCTTTTTGAATTTCATCGGACAGGTTCAGCACCACCTGGCCATCCTTGATGATCTCTTCGAGGAAGGCATACATGTTGTTCGCGTAGGCCTGACTGGCATCCACGCTCAGCGTCGCGGGCAGATTGATCGTGCCATCGATCAGCACGCCATTGTCTGTCGTGTAAACCTGCCCCGGCTTGGTCGCTTCGCAATTGCCTCGGCCCGCATCAACATCAGCAGCGAGATCGATGATCACCGCGCCCGCTTTCATCTGTGCGACAACTTCGTTTGGAATCAGAAGTGGCGGAGCCTTGCCGAATACCGCCGCCGTGGTGATGACCGCGTCAGCGCCGATGACGTGCTTGCTCATCAGGTCCGATTGCTTCTTGCGATCTTCTTCGCTCAGTTCCTTGGCATAGCCGCCCGCTGTCTGTGCATCGCCCGTAGGCATGGGCAGTTTCACAAACCTTGCGCCCAGGCTCTTGACCTGTTCTTCTACCACGGCACGCACATCGAATGCTTCGACAACTGCGCCCAGTCTGCGGGCCGTGGCGATGGCCTGCAAACCCGCGACGCCGGCACCGATCACGAAGACCTTTGCTGGCGAGATCGTGCCCGCTGCGGTGATCATCATCGGATAGACGCGCGGGCTGGCTGCGGCTGCCAGAAGCACCGCTTTGTAGCCACCCATGCTCGCCTGCGATGACAGCACATCCATCGTCTGAGCGCGACTAATGCGCGGCACAAACTCCATCGAAAACGAAGTGATCTTCCGCACCGCCAGTGCACGCACCATGTCCGCCTGCTTCAGCGGAGCGAGCATGCCCATGAGAATCGCCCCTTCACGCATCTTCGAAATCTGCTGGGGATCGACCGGCGCGATCGAGACAATCACATCACTCTGCTGCCAGAGCGAATCAACTGCCGCATCACTGATCATCGTTGCACCGGCCTGTTCGTAAGCAGTATCCGCGTGAAATGCCGCCGCCCCCGCGCCAGCCTGAATCACAACGCCAACTCCCTTGCCGGTGAGCTTCTTGACCACGGCGGGCGTCAGCGCCACTCGCTTCTCATCCCCGGCGGTTTGTCTGGGTACTGCAATCTGCATTACACCATGCCTCAAATAGATTGATGATCGTGAGACCCGTACAGTTGCACGATATCCGAAACTGCCTAAGGGTGTAAAAATGAGATGACCTGATGCGGGACATGATCGAAGCAGCACAGGAAGCGATCAGCATGGGGAAATGCGCTGGGGCCAGATCGATCAAGCGGTCAACATTCGTCAGGTCGCCAGCGAGGTCTATCGCCCGGACATTTATCGCAATGCCGCGGCGCAGCTTGGTATCGCCTGTCCGCCTGGCGACTACAAGACCCAAGGCACGCACGTCGATCCGTGGACGCTGCAAGAAAGCTCATCGCTCATTCGCCTGGGGGCCGATCGATTCTGCGACCTGCGCCCGTTCGATCCCGCCAATCCCATCGATTATCTGCATCAGTTCCCCGTCGGCTCCATGGTCATCGATCCAACAGCGCTGGCTGCGGCGAATGCTTGAAGATGCAGTGTGCCAACCACTTGCTTTAGTTCACGTCAAGTTCACGTACTACGTTTCAACAGAACCAACTACCCACAATTCGCTTCCCCTTAACCCCCCATCTTCAATAGTCGATACATGACTAAGCGCCTCTTTACCTGGTGGGGATTCCCTGCATGCGTCGAGTCATCGACATTCTGATTGTGCTCATGCTCATCGCTGTTCTGGTCGGTCTGGTGTGGCATTATCGGAGCGAGCAGAAACATCTCGAAACCTATCGCACCGTTCACGACTCCATCTCTCGACTCTACGAACAAGCTCGATTTCAAGGTTCCCTCGAAGATCACGGCACTCGCGGCGGCTTCCCGCTCATGATTCAGACCTCCTGGTTCAAAGACGGCCTGCCCCTCAATGTTGCTGTCCCTGCCAATCAGCCTTGGCTTGATATTGCCCCCATCGGCGATACCGGCGACCATCCGCCCGACCCGGTCATCACCAGCCGTGAACAGGCAGGCTTCTGGTACAACCCCAATCGCGGCCTCTTCCGAGCGCGGGTGGTGCCACAGTTTTCCGAAGAGGAAACAATCGAGCTTTACAATCAGCTCAACAACACGGCGCTCAAGTCGATGCCTCGGGAAAACAAAGCCGAACGACGCGCCATCTCCGTGGAAAAAATCATCGCCGCTGCGGATCAGGAAGTGACCGATCATGCCAACGGCAAGGTCACCTCGCCGGTGCTCAAACGGCGTACGCTGCTCGATGTGAAGACCAATGAGTAAGGTTGGGCGCCACGCAATTCACATTCGTTGCTCAAGGCAAACGCAGATGACTTTTTCTTATTCCCCTCCCTCCTAGGGAGGGGTTAGGGGAGGGTCGCGTTTCCGATCATTCCCACGGGAAATACAGCAATATTTTTCATCGATGACTCGACCCTGCCCCTCCCTAAGAGCGTGTATGAAAACCCCATATAGCCCCGGCCTTGGCCGGGGAGACCCGCCGGATTCCTTGCGTTACCCCGGCTAAAGCCGGGGCTATATGGGGTTCTAATACAGGCTCTAAGAGTGACGGGAGTACGAGCCAAATGCGCCGGCCCTGTTTCATTTCTTCTCCCGCTATCTCATAACTTTCTAACCCCGCTACACTATGTTCAGGTGCTTCTCGCCGAGGCATTTTTTTGTTGCTACTGGCTTTTCCCTCCTGCGTTCTTCTTGTGCTCGAGGCGAGTAATCACCATGAAAAACTACGATCTCTGTGTCATTGGCACTGGCCCCGCTGGCCAGAAAGCCGCCATTCAAGCTGCCAAGCTCGGCAAACGCGTCTGCATCGTTGAGAAGACGAGCGTCCTTGGCGGCGCGCAGGTCAACACGGGTACGCTCCCTTCCAAAGCGCTGCGCGAAGCTGCCATGCATCTGACCGGTGCCAACAAGCGCGGGCTCTTTGGCGAGAGCTATCGCGTCAAGCGGGACATCACCATTGATGATCTGGTTGCTGTTTCGCATCAGGTCAGTCGGCATGAATGGGATGTCATCCGCGATCAATTCGATCGCAATCACATCGACCTCATCTGGGGCAAGGCTCACTTCGAAGGCCCCAATCTGATTCAAGTCAAACGGCCAGAAGAATCGGAAAAAATCACCGCGGAAAAAATCGTCATCGCAGTGGGCACCAAACCCGCCAAGCCTGCAAGCATTCCATTCAACGATCGCAATGTCTTCTGCTCGGACTCGCTACTTGCCATGGGACGATTGCCCAAGTCACTGATCGTTGTCGGCGGCGGCGTCATCGGTGTCGAGTATGCCTGCATCATGGCGACGCTGGGCGTGCGCGTCATTCTCGTTGAAGGGCGCGACCATGTGCTGGGTTTTCTCGATCACGAAATTGCCGAGGCATTTCAATATCACATGCGGCAGATGGGCATCACGCTTCGCATGGGTGAGAAAGTCGAAAGCATCGTAGAGCTGCCACCGCACAACGGCGATGGTGTGCTGGTGCAGGCGACGCTCGAGTCGGGCAAACATCTCAAAGCTCAGTCACTGCTTTACTGCGTCGGCCGTCAGGGTGTGTGCGGCGCGCTGGGACTGGAAAATGCCGGGCTGACTTTTGATGATCGCGAACGGCTCAAGGTCAACGAGTTCTATCAGACCGAAGTACCTCACATTTATGCTGCCGGGGATGTCATCGGCTTCCCCGCGCTGGCATCGACGGCGATGGAGCAAGGCAGGCGCGCTGCGTGTCATGCGTTTGGCATCGAGACGAAATCGATGAGCACGCTCTTTCCCTTTGGCATTTATGCCGTGCCTGAAATTTCCATGGTCGGCGCGACAGAAAAAGAACTCACCGAGCAAGGCATCCCATACGAAGCAGGCATCGCCAGCTATCGCGAGATCGCACGCGGCCAACTCCTGGGCGATGAAACCGGCATGCTCAAGCTGCTCATCCACGAAGAAGATCGCCGCATTCTAGGCGTCCACGCCATCGGCACCGGTGCGACTGAACTGATCCACATCGGACAGGCGGTCATGGCGTTCAACGGCACCGTCGATTACTTCATTCACAACGTCTTCAACTTTCCCACCCTCGCTGAGGTCTATAAGGTGGCCGCGTTCAACGGCATCAATAAGTTGCAGCATGTTTAGTGCCACTCAGGCGCAGGCATAACGATGTCGCGTGGCGCATATCTTTTCGATTTAACTCTTGATTATTTGTTTAGTCCATGCTAAACTACGCTTGGCTCTGACTGGTTCGATCATTTCTACGTCATGAAGGGGATGGGGGTGGACGTCTACCCGTTTACCCCTAGACACGAGTTAATCTCAATAAACAGAACGACTTACAATGACAAATGAAAATGAAAAAAGCGCAGGTAGACAAAACTCAGCTACGAAATATGCAATGCGCAATCGCCCTGTAGACAATCGTTCCGAGCGACGGACAGTCAGTGGCACTCGAATTATTCAGATTGATTTGCTCCAGCAATCAGGCGGACCATCAGGGCACTTCCACCACTGGCGTCGAACGAAAACTTTTCCAACCAATGGCACCATCGAGTTCAACATTGACCTGCACCATGCCGAGCTTCGCGGTGACCAGTCGGGTGAGTTTCGGATCATTAAGAAGGTCAGCCCACAGGTCAGTGCGCAGTCGAGCCGGTCCACTGGATTGAAGAACGACCGTCGGAGCGACTGCGGCAAACCACTGCGGCGATGCGCGCACGAAGCTGCCATGATGAGGCAGGTCGGCGATGTCTGCGCGAAGGTCATCGCCGGTCTCGATGAGCTTGGGAATGGCGATTTGATCAATATCGCCGCTGAGCATCAGACGACGATTGGCCGCGTGCAGGGAAAGCACCAACGACGTGGAGTTGGCGCGATCCGAAGTGAAATCCGCCGGTGGCCAGTGGACGGTCGCTTGTGCATTTCCAAGCGAGGCGCTCCAGCCGCGCGAGATGGTTTCGATGGGAATGCGTTTATCGTGAAGATGATCGACGAGCAGTGCTGCTGCGGATCTCGCATCATCCTCTGCTTCACGAAGCATCTGCGGCGGCATGAGCACCCGCTTCACTGAAATATAATTGACCAGATCGATGACGCCGCAGAAGTGATCGAGATCAGCATGAGAAAGAAACAGAGTATCGATGCGTGTGATGTTGTTCTGTCGCAAAGCGGGCACGATGGAACGCGAGCCGACATCGAGAAACCCCAGCGAGCCGCAATCGAACATCAGCGTGTGCGGCGAGTTTTCCTCTGTTCCCGCCAGTTGTACGAGGAAGCACGAGCCATCACCGACGGCGAACATATTCACCTGCATCGCCGACTTATGTTTGAAGGGTTCAAGAATCGCTGCTGCCAATGGGTGATGAAAAAGCGCCAGCCATGCGATGCAGGCCGTGGCGAGTAGCACGAGTAGCTTCCGTCGCATGGCAAACACGCCCGCCATCGCAGCGCAGACCACCGCGAGCGTAGTGACGAGCCACACCGCTGAAGGCGAACTGCCCAGCGCAACAGAAGACGCGGGCCACGTCGCCGCATGCGTGACCAGACTGGTCATCGAGTCAGCAATCCATTCGAGCGGGCCAGCCAGCATCGCGCCAATACTGGGCACGATCAGCCCGATGAGCATCTTCATATAGCCCAACCCGATGGCCGCCGTGATCACCGGTATCGCCAAAATGGAAAGCAACATCGCCAGCGGACTGACCCATTGAAAGTGATAAGCCACCAGCGGCAGCGCAATGAGAAATGCCACGAGATTCATGGCAAGGTAATCGCACACTCGCCGCTCGATTCTGGTACGCGTTTCATCGACCGGCGAAACAATAAGAGGATCAGGCCGTATCCATCGGCTGACTCGCGGCGTAAACACAAGCAACCCCGCTACAACGCCATAGCTAAGCTGCGCCCCTGCATTGAAGACATCCGCAGGACGCCAGGTGAAAATGATCAGTGCCGAGAGAGCCACCATGTCGATTGCTCTCACTCTGCGACCGCTGGCCGCCCCGATGCAGACCAGCCCCGCCATGACCCCCGCGCGCACAATCGGCGCACGCCAAGGCACCGCCATCATGTAGAGAATTAGCACGGTCAAAACCACGATGGCGGCGCGCGAGGGATGACTGATAAACAGTCGCACCACCGCCCAGACGAGCAGCATCAAAATGGTCAGGTGTGCGCCGCTGATGGAGAGGATGTGCGTCAGTCCTGTCTTGCGAAAAGACTCGGACAGTTCATCCAGATCACGGCTCCACCGTCCCAGCAAAAGCGTATCGAGAAACGCCAGCCGCACCGGGTCGTTCTGCATGCCTTTGCGAAGCGATTGCGAGCAACCATCGGCAATCTGCTGTCTGAGCATGCCCAAGTGCGTCCATGAAGAACCCGACTCGATGCGCTGGCAGTTGCCGCGCACACTCATCGTGATTCGGCCGTGGATGCCGCGGTCTTTGCAGACCTGCCGATAGTCGAATTCGCCGGGATTGCTTGGCCCATCGATCAGTTGCATCCAGCCGGTGATGATGACGCGGTCACCTTGATGAAGACGTGTCTCTGCTTGTCGTAACTTGGCGATGAGTTTGCCTTGTGTCGGTTGCTCGATGCCATTGGCAACAATGGATTGCACATCAACGGTGAACGTGGTTGAAGGTGGCTCGAATGCAAAGGAAGCGAATGGGCCGCGCTGAGTACGCGTGACAGCGACGGGGCTGTCGATGGTGGCAGTGACGCGAGCAAGCTGCGGCTCGCTGGTGAGGTAGTGAATCAGATGATCTGATGAAACATACTGCTCACGCGCCAGCAGCCATGCGCCGCCCACCGAAGCGATCGCGAAATAGCCGCACAGCGCAGCCGAGCGCGTGCGATGACCTAGAAATAATCGCATCGCACCTGCGGTCACCGCCGCAAGCAGCCAGAGCGCAACCCAGGGAATCAGAGGCGCTGCGAGTAAGCCCGCGACATAAGCAAGCGTTGCACGCGGCAGAGGGCCAAGCAGTTCTTCTTTGGTTGCGTCGGGGAGAAGCTGCTCGTGGTAAGGCACGTAGTCGAGGTGATACTCGACTGCTTTTGGCGAATCGACGCGCGAAGCCGGGGCTTCACTGGCGAGTGATTGCCCGTCGGCAGTCGCCTGGCCGACTGTTTCAGAATCGCCAGGCGAATGCAATGCCGGGTTGCCGTACTTTTCGGGTTGAGATGGTGCCGATTCATCCGCCATGCGTGGTTCATGATAATCCATCGCGATGACTTGCCCACTCGCGACGAACTATTGATTTGTCAAAGTAGTGCGACATCGCTTCATGAATTCGCACAGGTCGAATTTTCCAAGTTTTCTGTGTCATTTTTCCCGAAGTGCGCTTGCGTACAAGTTTTCGAGGATAAAATTAACATTGATGAGATATAAGGATCATCCCTCCATGCAGCACTTGTCATATACCTCGTTTCGTCGCTTCGACCGAGCCTTCACGCTCATCGAGATGCTTGTGGTCATTGCGATCATCAGCCTGCTCATTTCCATCGTTTCTCCCAGCCTTCGTGGTTCGCGTGAAGCTGCTCGCGGCATCAAGTGCATGGCCCAGATGAGGCAACTGAGCGTTGCCACCGGTATGTTTACCGATGAACACAAAGAACGCCTTCCCGGCATTATGGGAGCCGCGTGGGTCAATCGCAATGTGTCAGGTGGCGGCTGCTGGCTCAGCAATCCGCCCAGCGGCCAGTCGTACTGGCAGGCAGCGCTGCAAACGGGTGAGATATGGAGCTACACGGGCACTGAAACGGGCATCTACCGCTGCCCATCGCTTCAGAAAGGAACGCTCGGCTCAGGCGTAGGAAGTAACGGCAAGTTCGATTACTCCGCCTTCCACGCCTTCGCAGGTGCCCGCATCTACAAGCTACCCAAAGACTCGACCATCATCGCTTCAGGCTATAGCGACCGCGTCGTGAGAACACCTTGGATCATTGAAGAAGCGCCGGATCGCTACATCAACACCTCCAATATCGAAGGTGGTTTCGGCGGCGGCGATTTCATGGGCAACTGGCACAACGGCGGCGCCAACCTCGTCGCCTTCGACGGCTCCGCCATCGCGCTACTCAACACACGTGACCTCACTTCATCCTCTTTCACCGCTTTCACGCCCAGCAACCAGCTCACCATCCTCGCTTCACACGGCTCAGGCTGGGGCGGATGGGATAATCGCTGAGCATCACCGATCTCAGCACAATCATTCTTCATGTCGTTGCCGCTCGTACCCTACTTCTTCTTCACCACCAATTTTCGATCATCCAGTTTCACCCGCAAGTGAAACACCGGCCAAACCGCCAGCGCGCCAAGCGCCAGCCAGTGAGGCATCGACAAGATCACGCCCGCCTGCTGACAGGCAATCGTGAACGTCCCTTGAGCGTGACGCGTCACCACCGACCAGTGCGTCGAAACATCCCATTGATAAGCTTCCGATACCGCCAGACTGCGCACCCATGACGCAGTGATCGCAAGCATCAGAATCAGACAGACCACAGTGATCATTTGACGAAACATGGCTCGCTCCTTTCGCGAGATTGGCCATGCCTCCCAAAGCATTATCGGGCGATGATAAAGGCGACTTGATCCCCATATTCCATCACCGCATCCTCATTTTCCGCTTTCCTGCTTTCTCGCTTTTCCGCTTTCCCGCTTTTCATTCAGTACCCCTGCTGCATACTCGTGCTCACCAGGCGCGGGGCGATGCGGGTTAACTCCTTGCCTTCTTTGTCGAACACGATCGCGGTGGCGTGGAACGCGCCTGCTGTCGCATCATCGAGTGGCCAGCGGGCGTAAGCCCGTTTGAAGTTGCCATCACTCTGAATGGTCTGCACATCCGCGTCATACTCGCCGATGGTCTTGCCTTGAAGGTCGGTGAGGCGCACCGTGATCTTGCCGATCTCGCTTTCGTGATTGGGCGGAATCGTGACATAAGCGTGGCCACCCGCTTTGCCCAGTTGATTCCACGACACATCACAGCGCATCGGCATCATCACCGCACCACACGCGGCCCAGTGCTCCTTCTCAAACTTCCCAACCAACTGAATCTTCGCCAGGCTCGCAGGCTGCTGCACCGAGAGCGGCGAACCATATGCAAAGAACCGATCCACGCGTGGCCCGCCATCGGAATAGCAAAGCTCAGCGTCCAGCGCTATCACGCGATCCTCTTTCACTTCAAACTTCGGAAAATTCTTCCAAGGCATCTTAAACTCCACTTCCACCCCCAGCTTCGTCCGGCGAGCGCCCACCTCCACGCCAAGCTTGGGAATCGCATTGAGAAACCCAGGACGCAGACAAAAGCGCGGCTTGATCTCACGCCCCGCCAGCCCCACCCAGTAGCAATGCACGCTGCCGTTGTTGGCGTTGATCCATTCGTTAGAACGGAACGTGGCATCTTGTCGGGTATCGAAGTACCACTCGACACCGTCGCCTTCCCACAGCCGATCATCGGAAGCGTTGTTGGCCGGCCGCTCGTCGAGTGTTCGAAGCCCTGCGTAAAACGCTTCATCGTCCCACATGTAAAAGAACTGAGCAGGACGATTCTTGAGGTCAGGATGGAAGTAATTAATCGGCGTGCAGAACGCATCCTTAAACTCCGAAAGATCGCCATCGATCTTCATCTCCTTGGGCGCCCGCGTTGCCAGACCACGCACCCCTGCTGCCAGTTCACCCGCGCATAGAGTGGAAGTTGAGCACAGAGCTGTAAGCAACAGGACCGCCAGTGATGACCTTCGCATGGTTGACTCCTGAGATGAAAAACAATTGGAACCGGTGCGCGATTGTACAAAGCCAGGAGGAAAGGCAAGTTTTTGCTCACGTGCTGTCAGCCGATGGACCGATTCATTTCTTGATCGCATTCTTGAACGCTACTAGAATCACGCAAGTTCAAGCTGTTCCTCTAGGGACCACTTCATTGAAGCGAAAATGTGACCATTGCGAAAAGCCTGCGACCCATCATTCGGTGGAGATCATCAAAGGCCAGAAAATCGAAAAGCATCTGTGCGATACCCATGCGTCACAGGAAGGCTTGGCGATCAAGACCGCTCACACCCCCATCAATGAACTATTGACCAACTTCGTCAAACTGCACAGCGGCGCTGCGACCACCACCACCGAAGTCAGTTGCGATCACTGCGGACTCACCTTCGCTGAGTTTCGCGAACACAGTCTGATGGGTTGCCCCAATTGTTACACCGCTTTCAAAGGCCCGCTCTCGCCGCTGGTCGAACGCGCACAGGAAGGTGGCACGCATCACATCGGCAAGGTGCCTCATCGCGTGCATGGTCAAGAGAGCGAAGTGCGTCAGCAGAAGCTGCTCGCCCTGCGCAAGCGCATGGGCGATGCGGTGACCAATGAAGATTACGAACTGGCGGCGCGCCTGCGCGATGAAGTTCGCAGGTTTGAGGAGGATGCGTCATGAGTCTTCGTGAACTCACGGAACATGCAGGCGAATGGTTACGCGGCGCTGGCCCACACAATGAAGTGGTCATCTCCAGTCGCATTCGATTGGCTCGCAATCTGGCGGGTTATTCTTTCGTCAATCGGGCGACGCCGCGCATGCAGCAGGAAGTACTCGATCGCTGCCGGGAGACGATCACGAAGCAGGACATGGGCGATGAAGTGCTCTGGGTGGAACTGAAAAATTGCCCGGAAGTGGATCGTCAGCTTCTGGTCGAGAGGCATCTGATCAGTCGAAATCACGCAGTGGTTGACAAAGTCCCTCGCGCTGTCGCCATCGGGGCGCAGGAAACTTTTTCGATCATGGTCAATGAAGAGGATCAGCTTCGCATTCAGGTGCTGCGCTCAGGCATGCAGCTTGGCTCCGCGTTTGATCAGGTCAATCGCATTGATGATGCGCTGGAATCGAAGCTCGATTTTGCATTCAGTCAGCAGTGGGGATACTTGACCGCTTGTCCGACAAATGTGGGCACAGGCATTCGCGTCAGCGTGATGCTTCACCTGCCTGCGCTTCAGCTCACAGGCGAGATTGACAAGGTTCGCCGGGCAGCGCGGGACATGCACCTTGCAGTGCGCGGTCTCTTCGGCGAAGGCTCTGAAGCGCTGGGCGATCTGTTTCAGATTTCTAATCAGACGACGCTTGGCCGAGGCGAAGAAGAAATTCTGGCCGACTTCGAGCGCACCATCGTGCCGCAGATCATCGCCTACGAAACACAGGCCAGGCAGGCCCTCATCAAGCAGCGGTCAAGTCAACTCGATGACAAGATTTGGCGAGCGTGGGGACTACTTACTCATGCCCGCACCATGAGTACCGAAGAGGTGTTGCAACTGCTCAGTCATTTGCGATTGGGCGTGAACCTTGGCCGCATTGATACGGTCGATATCCCCACGATCAACGATCTCTTTCTCTCAACGCAACCTGCACATCTGCAAAAACTCACAGGCAGCGAAATGGATCAGGCCGCGAGGCGAGAAGCGCGTGCGAAGCTGATTCGTCGTAAACTCAATCGTTCATAACCGAAGAGCGACCTAATGCGCTTCGCTTTTTGTAGCCGCAGCGTCCTCGCTGCGCGTGCAATTCTCAGACGCGCAGCGAGGACGCTGCGGCTGTGAATGAAATCTCATCTCACGCAATGCGATCGAGCGCCAGTTCGTGCGCTTCGTTGTAGCGACGGCCCAGGTTGTGCCAGTCGAAGTGTTCCGCAAAGCTTTCCACTGCGTTTCTCAGCGCGATTCGTTCGCGCTGATTCAGTTGGCAGAATCGGAACATCAAATCCGCCAACTCATCCGCAGACTGATCGAATGAAGAGTAGCGACGATGAATACAGTAGATGCCGCGCTGATCGTGCTCGGGCAAGAGCTGCAACAGATACGAACCAAAGCCTGAAAGATCACTCGTCACCGCAGGCACACCCGAAGCGATTGACTCGAGCGGCGTGTAGCCCCAAGGTTCGTAGTAGCTTGGGAAAATACCCAGGTGACAACCGCGCACAAACTGATCGTACTCCATGCCCCAAAGTGGATTAGTCGAGTTCACGAAGTCCGGGTGGTAGATCACCTTCACCGGGTCTTCCTGCTTGTTCCATAGCTGCGAATGGCGCAGCTGATTGAGCACTTCATCATTGCGATCATCAACCAAGTCATGCGTCACAATACCCGGCGGCATGCTGCTCTTCCATGCATGAATCGTTCGGCGAAGGCGCAGCCGCCAGTAGTCATCGACAAACGTATTGAGATCGGGAATGCGTCCTTCCGTGCCTGCGCGGAAAAGCTTGTCGCCCACCTGCGTCTTGATCTGATCGCTGACTTCCTTGAATTCATCGAGCATGGCGCGGTTATGCAGCGCATGCACGTTGATCGACTTGAACGGCCGCTTGGTGATGATAAACGCCACCACCGTCAGCTTCACCCCCGCCAGTTTCATGCGGTAGTTGAGCCGGGCCAGCGCCTCGATGGTGAGATCGAGGCCCTTGTTGCGATATTCGTAGCGACCACTGGTGAAGAAATAGAGCGTGCGATCGAGGTCGAATGAATAGCTGGGGAAGAAGTGCCCCATGGTGAACTCGTGCACCTTCTCCTTATAGACGCGGTGGAGATTCTGCATCTCGTGCAACCGCTCGAACCTGCGAATATTCAGACCATTGGGCAGCAGCAGATCGGGCTGCCTTCCAAGAAGGCTGCGACATTCCAGGGCGGTGACATCGGAAACAGTCGTGAAGACGTGCGAGCCATGCGCTGCTGCACGCTCGATGCCATGCTGCGCTTCGACGTTGAAATTCTTTGCTTCTTTTTCGGGATCGAAGAATGAAAGATGGTCGTAAAAGACCGGATCATTCATCGCCAGGTAGCGACCCAGAATGGTGGCATGGGTGGTGAAGATGATGCCGCCGGGCCACTGATCGCGCCGCAGCGAGGGGATCGCGGTGCCCGCCATCCATTCGTGAAAGTGCGCCAAAATCGGCCGACGCGGCGACTCTTTCTGCGACACCGCCCAAAGGAACAAGCGAACGATTTCGCCGAAAGCGACGACGTTGTTGATCAGTTCATCACTAGCGGGCGTGGGGATGCCGTGGTTCTGCCAGAGGTGATATTTGATTTCGTGTAACCGGTTGAAGATTGAAACATGATCGAGCAGCACGACGTTTGGCCGACCGGTGATAAGCCAGCGCCCATAGTGCGCGGTGATGCCCATGTCGCGTAGTTGTTTGACAGCCTGGCCGACAGCGCCGGTGAGCGGTGCTTCTTCAAATTCCACAGACGCCGTCTGATGGTTGTATGGCCCGATGAGGCAATAACGACTGCTCCAGCGATCGACCATACTGGGCACTTTGGAACGCAGCACGGTGTAGATGCCGCCAACCTGATTACACACTTCCCACGCAATCTCGAAGAGCATCGGCTCAGCGCGGCGGTTGCGCGCGTGCACATCCTCCTCAGACTCTACGACTGGCTCGGGCACCAGCGGCGCAGCCGGTGGCAATGCCGGGGAGACTGCCGCGGGAGGCAACACTTCCAGTTCTTTCTTCGTACTCGATCGCGTGTTCTTGGACTTGGCCATCAATGCACCCAGACGACGTGAAATATCCTCATGGAATAGAACCTTGGACGGCGATTGTACGTGGAGAGCGAGAAGCTTGCAGGGATGAAAGTCGCTCAGCGGATTTGCTGCATGATGATGAGTGCACAGTCGCAATCAAGCGTGCGCAGCAAGCATGCCGATGGCAGGTTATATGGACCGCCCTTCTCGTTATGCTTCGTGAAGAATCGCAGCGGCGACTTGCAATTTCCGCTGGACATTGAACACTTGCATAGGCATGGTCCACGCCGATCGCACTAGGGAGATTTTTCATGGCTCGCATTGACGATGTTTTCAAGCAGTTGGAACTGGCCTATCAGCCGGACAACATTTATTTTCAAACCATCGGTTCAGTCCTGCACGCCGCCGAGACCTGCGCATTGCCTGAGCAATTGCATCTCGTGCTGGCGCAGCCGAAGAACGAAATCATGGTGCACTTCCCCGTCATGATGGATGACGGCTCGTATCGCCTCTTCAAAGGCTATCGCGTGCAGCACAACAATGTGCTTGGCCCCTTCAAAGGCGGCATTCGCTATCACCACGATGTCAGCCTCGATCACGTCAAAGCACTCGCTGCGATCATGACCATGAAGTGTGCACTGGTTCGCCTTCCCTATGGCGGCGCTAAAGGCGCGGTGCGTATTGATCCACGTGCGCACAGTGCTGGTGAAATGATGCGCATGACGCGCCGCTTCACGACAGCGCTGGGCACCAACATCGGCCCGGACTACGACATTCCCGCACCCGATGTCGGCACCACCAGTCAGCACATGGCGTGGATGGCGGACACCTACATGAACCTTTCCGATCCGCATGGCCGAACGCGCGGGCTGGGTGTGGTGACGGGTAAGCCGATAGAGTTTGGCGGCTCGCATGGTCGCAACAAAGCGACGGGCCAAGGCGTGGTTTATGTGCTTGAAGAGATCGTGCCTGAGCTTGGTATTCCGCTGGAAACCGCGACGTTTTCACTCATCGGCTACGGCAACGTCGGTTCGTGGACCGGCAGACTGCTTGCACAAAAAGGCGCGAAGCTCAAGGCTGTGCTCGATCACACCGGCGCTATTCATAATGAGCGCGGCATCGATGCCGAGGCTCTAGCAACTCACGTCGAAAAGACCGGCGGCATCGCAGGCTTCACCGGCGCCGAAGCCATCACCACGCAGCAGTTCCACACAACGAAAGTTGATCTCTACATCCCCGCAGCGCTCGAACAAATGATCGATCAGCACACCGCTAAGATCATCGATTGCAAAGTGCTCGTCGAAGCGGCCAATGCTCCTGTGACCCCTGCCGGTGAGCGCGTGCTCATCGAACGAGGCATCGAAATCCTGCCCGCGATTTTGTGCAACGCAGGCGGCGTCACGGTCTCCTACTTCGAGTGGAAACAGAACAGGCAAGCAGAGACGTGGGACTCCGATGTCGTGGATGATCTGCTCAAGAAGCACATGGTTTTCGCGGCAAGGCGCACGAAACTGTGCGCTCACAAATACGAGTGCGGCATGCGCACCGCGTCGTACTGTGCAGCGCTCGATTACATCGGCCGGGTGTATGCACTGCGCGGGATATTTCCGTAACGGGCGCGAACGCGGGCCGCCGCAGAGCCTTTGGCCCGCCGCTAAACAGAGACATTTCTCGAACACACCATGACTCTGCTACGCTTTGCGCGTGGAAGAAAATTGGCAGCCTTTGGTTCGTGAAGTCCGCGCCGATCTCGCCTGTCGAGAATGCAGTTACAACCTGCGCGGGTTGCGTTTCGATCAGTCATGTCCCGAGTGCGGCACCGCAGTCGAATGGACCACGCATGGCCACCAGCTTCGCTTTGCGAGCGTTCGCTGGTTGCGCAACCTACATCGCGGCACACGACTGATCATCGCCGCAACGATCATTCATGTCATCACCACTATCTGGGGCGGTTTGATGACGATTATTCCCCTCTTCGGACTGACGGGCGAACTCATATTGCTCGCATTGATTCAAGCATCAGTCGTTGTCGCCATTTTTGGCATCATTCAAATCACAACCGTAGAGCCACGCATCGCTGCGATCGAATCGCTGGTCAGCTCCCGCCGTTTGACTCGATTCTGCTGCGCCTTGACTGCTGCGAGTTTCGGCATTTTCGCCCTCGCTCAACTGAGCAAGACCATCCCTGCATCCTTTTTTTTTTCACATATTGCACACTGGATTGCGATGGCAACTTGGCTCATCTTGATGGCTATGCTGCTTCATTCACTTAAGAATCTTGCCATCCGATCCAGCTACTTCGGCATGACTCGACGCATTAATGGCGTCGGTGCCGCGCTGGTGCTCCTCTTCGCCCAGCATGTAGTCGCCGCGTTCTCGACATTCAGTGGCGACAACAGCATTCCGTGGAGCTGCCTCATTTGCGGAGGCAGCGTCATCGCATGGCTCTTCTTCACCGGCCTGCTCCTGATTCTCTCCGAACTCAGCAGCGAACTCCACACCGCCATCCGCATCAGCGCTTCGCGTCCATGGGTTGCTCCATCGGTCGTATCATCCGCGTTCACCGCCGGTAAATCTGCTGCCGCCGCGTCATCTGATACTCACTCCAAGGAACAGTGAATTGGAACTAAGCACACTCGACCAGATGCTCAAGGCCACACTTGAAGATGAGAAGTTCACCCGCAATGAACGGCAGGCACTCTCGCAGGTGATCGCTGAGGAATCCCCTGATTTCAGGGCCTTGTCGCTCTATCGCCATCGCGCCTTCGCCTTGGCCAAAGAACATCTGGGGCAATGCGACGGCGTACTCGAATGGCTCGAAGATGTCGTCAAGCTGATGACGCCCACGGCTCCGCCGCGCAAGGTTGAATCGCATGCCTACTTCACGCCCGGCGATGACTGTGCCGCTCGCATCGTTGATATGATTCATCAGGCAAAATCAACGCTCGACATCTGCGTCTTCACCATCACCTATGACCAGATCGCCCGCGCTATTTTTGAGGCTCACCAGCGCGGCGTCGCGGTGCGCGTCATCACCGATGAAGACAAGTCTCGCGACGTCGGCTCCGACATTGACCGCCTCATCCGTGAAGGCGTTCCCGTTCGCCTTGAGTCAACCGATCACCACATGCATCACAAGTTCGCCATCTTCGACGACGACACGCTTCTCAATGGCAGCTACAACTGGACCCGTTCAGCAGCGATTCACAATCAGGAAAACATCCTCATCACCAATGACCCATCGCTCTGCAAAGAGTTTTACGGGGAGTTTCAACGGCTGTGGGATGCGTTCCAGTGAGCACGCGACATGAGTCAATCTTCACTGCATTCACTGCAAATTGTGTAACTGAGTAGGCCGCCGCATCAAGCCCATTCGTAAGATAGTCAAGGTTCCATTCACGCCTCTTCACTTTCACCAACCTTCCGTCAGGAGAACGCCATGTTCGCTCATCGTTCAAAAACTTTTCTCATCGCCTGCATGGTCGCGGCTTTGTCGCTGATGACCTCACTGGCACACGCTCAGAACCTCAACCCTGATTTCGTCAAGAAGATCGATGACGCCCTGCCCGCCAAGGCGACGGTCAAGCCATCGAAGCAGCACAAGGTTTTGATCTACACCTTTGCTGCGGGCTTTGTGCACAGCTCGATTCCTTATGGTGCTTACGCGGTCGAAGCGATGGGCAAGAAGACCGGCGCCTATACATCAGTCACCAGCAGCGATCCGGCGGTCTTCGATGACCTCAAAGGCTATGACGCGATCGTCATGGTCAACACCACCGGCGACTGGCTGATGCCTCGCAATCCCGGCGGCGAGCCCAAGAACGATCCCAACAAGCCCGACCCCAACTACGAAGCCAAACTCGCGGCATGGAAAGCTGCCAAGGCGCAGTACGACGCGGACTCGAAGAATGCCAAGGAAAAGGTCGAATCCCGCCGCAAAAATCTGCTCGACTTCCTCGCAGCAGGCGGCGGCCTCGCGGGCTTTCATGCCGCCAGTGATGCACAGTACAACTGGAAAGAGTTCGGCCTGATCATCGGCGGCTACTTCTGGGGCCACCCCTGGCACGAAAAAGTCGGCATCAAACTCGAAGACCCCAAGCACCCTCTGCTCAAAACTTTCGAAGGACAGGACTTCGAAATCACCGACGAGATTTATCAGTTCAAAGAGCCTTACAGCCGAGGCAATCTGCGCATTCTGCTTCGCCTGGATACCAGCAAGACCAACATGAAAAAAGGCGGCATCAACCGCAAGGATGATGACTTTGGCGTCGCCTGGATTCGCGACTACGAGAAGGGCCACATCTTCTACAGTTCACTGGGTCACCGCGAAGAGATTTACTGGAACCCGGCGATCATGCAGTTCTATCTCGATGGCATCCAGTTCGCGCTGGGTGATCTGAAAGCGGATGCTACGCCCAGCGACAAGAAGGCTGCCGCAGCGACGGAATCATCGAGCAGCAGCAGCGCCATCGCCACCGCTGATAGCAGCGACAAGAGCGACAAAAAAATCCTGTTCGATGGCAAGAGCCTCGATGGCTGGACCTTCAATAAAGATGGCTGGGTGATCGAAGATGGCGCGATGTCGCTCGTCAAAGGTGGCGGCTACATCTGGACCAAAGAAACCTACGGCGACTTCGAACTCGATCTCGATTTCAAAGTCTCCAAAGGCTGCAACAGCGGTATCTTCTTCCGCACCAATCCCAAGAACCCCGTCAGTGAAGGCTTCGAGATTCAGGTGATGGACTCCCACGGCAAGAAGCCTGACAAACACAGCGTGGGTTCGCTCTATGACGCTCAGGCTGCAAGCAAAACGACTGTCAATCCCGCTGGCGAATGGAACACTTACAAGATGATCTGCAAAGGCCCGAAGATCACCATTTTCATCAACGGCGAAAAGATCAACGAAGCGGATCTCGATCAGTGGACGCAAGCCAACAAGAATCCCGATGGCACCAAGAACAAATTCCCCACCGCACTCAAGGACATGCCACGCACCGGCCACATCGGTTTCCAAGATCACGGCCAACCCGTCTGGTATCGCAATGTGACCATCAAGACACCGTGACAATCGTTGTCTCACTCAACAACACAAGCCCGATAGGCAAACGCGTATCGGGCTTTTTTTATAGGCAAAAAGTATGAAGCATCCTCTCAACATATCTCGCCGTCAGATGCTCGCCACGAGTTCCGCCCTGTTCGCCACGACAGCGATGGGTGCACAGAACAATGCGGAGGAATCCAAGGTCGCCTTCTTCTTCGTCAGCGACACGCACTACCTCGCCGAGAAAGATGAACCTACGAAGATTGACGAAGAATCAGCCGCCACATGCGGGCAACTCATCACAACACTCAACCAACTTCCCGGTTCAACAATTCCTGATGAGCTAGGAGGCGGCAACGTCGCGACTCCTCAAGGTGTGATCCACGGCGGAGACCTCATCGACAGCGGCGACAAGACCGGCCCCATCCACGAAGCCATGCAACGCACCGAATGGAAAGCCTTTGTGGCGGACTACGGACTCACCGGCAAAGATGGCAAGCTGAAATATCCCGTCTATGAAGTACACGGAAACCATGACAGTCCACCGGGGAAGGGACTGGTGATCGAAGGCATCCTTGAGCGCAACAAACAGCGACCTGCCATCGACCACGTTTCATCCAATGGACTCCACTACGCGTGGAACTGGGGGCATGTCCGCTTTATCAACCTCGGCATCACCGTAGGTCAGGTCAAAGAGGTGACGCAGAAGCGGCGATACAACCCCATGGAGAGCCTCGATTTTCTCAAGGATGATCTCAAGAAAAATATCGGAGACAGTCGCAAGCCCATCGTCATCACTCATCACGTCGATCTGGGCCGATACACCGTCGCATGCGATGCCGATGATCCGAAAAACCTGAGCCGGGAATGGCACCCGTGCGATGTCGCTGCGTACCACGCAGTGATCAAGCCTTACAACATCGCCGCCATTCTCTATGGCCATACACATGCGCGCTCTGTCTTTCGTTGGGATGGGCAGTCCACTAAATCCAAGGAAGGATTGGCCGTTTTCAATGTCGATAACTCAAGTCATTTCGCTTCCGACCATCAAAGCTTCTTCTATTTTGAGATCGCCGCGAAGACTGTCACCGTCCGTGAACTGGTAACGAAAGATCGCTGGAAAAGTCATGCATGGTCGCAGCAGTTCTGGCAACACACTATTGCATGATGTTGCATGAAGTAGCCTCGCGATCATGTGAGCCATCACGGCGGGTCAGTGGCCTTTGCATCTTCTACAATCCCCGCATGGCCACCACCAATCAAACCCTCGCTGCATTTTTTTCTCAGATGGCGGACGTGCTGGAAATTCTCGAAGGTGATCGCTTTCGCATCAATGCCTTCCGCAAGATCACCCGCGTCCTTGAAGAACTGCCCGAGGATGTCGCTGCCATCGGCCCTGAGGTCAGCAAGCTCTCGAAGATCGAAGGCATCGGTAAAAGTTCTGCGGAGCGCATCGCAGAATTTTTGATCACGGGCAAGATGAAGGATCACGATGAACTGCTCACGAAGATTCCGCCAACACTTTTGGAATTGCGCGAAATCTCCGGTCTTGGCCCCAAGACCATCGCCATGTTCTGGAAGGAAGCAGGTATCACCAGCAAAGCAGAGCTCGCAGAAAAGCTCAAAGGTGATCAGTTGAGCAACCTGCCGGGCATGGGCGAAAAGAAGCTGGAAAACCTGCGTAAATCGCTCACCTTCTCCCAGACGGCAGGCGGCCGTGTACGCATCGGTCAGGCGATGCCGATGGCCAAGTGGTTCGTGAACAAGCTGCGCGATCTTAAGACTGTCAAGCAATGCGAATTCGCAGGAAGCCTTCGCCGAGGCAAAGAGACCATTGGCGATATCGACATCCTCGTTGCTGCCGACGCGAAAGATGCGGCGGCGATCAGCGAGTTTTTCATCAAGCTCGATGTCGTCAGCCAAGTGCTCGCGCACGGCGAAACGAAATCCAGCGTGCGCACCACTGATAATCTGCAAGTCGATCTGCGCGTCATCGAGCCTTCCTCTTTTGGCGCAGCGCTCATGTATTTCACCGGCTCCAAGGAACACAACATCCTCATGCGCGAGCGCGCCATCAAACAACACGCCCGGCTCAATGAATACGGCCTCTACAAAGACGATGCAAAAACGCTCGTGGCCGCCGCGACCGAAGAAGAGGTTTACAAAGCCCTGGGCCTGGCGTGGATCGCTCCGACGCTACGCGAAGACCGTGGCGAAATCGCGCTTTCGGAAAAAGGCAAACTCCCCGCACTCCTAAAGCTCTCCGACATCAAAGCAGAACTCCACGCCCATACCACCGCCAGCGATGGCATGTGGTCCATTCGCGGCCTCGCTGAAGCTGCGGCAGAGCATGGCCTGGAAGTCGTCGCCGTCACCGATCACTCCAGGAGCCAGTTCCAAGCCAACGGCCTCGATGAAAAACGAATGGAAAAGCACCTCGTCGAAATTCGCAAAGTCGCAGACGAGATGAAAAAGACCATCACCATCCTCGCAGGTACCGAGGTCGATATTCTCAGCGATGGCAAACTCGATTATCCCAACAGCCTTCTGTCGCAGCTCGATGTCGTCGTCGCCAGTCCGCACGCAGCGCTGACGCAAGACCCGGAGAAGGCGACTACGCGATTGCTCAAAGCGATCGAGAATCCGTGCGTCACTATTCTGGGCCATCCGACAGGACGCTTCGTCAATCGCCGCGAAGGCCTGAGCCCGGATATGAAAAAGATCATCGCTGCTGCGAAAGCGCGTGGCATCGCATTGGAAATCAACGCCAACTCCTGGCGACTGGATTTGCGCGACATACATGCCCGCATGGCAATCGAAGCAGGCGTGAAGCTCGCCATCAACACCGATGCCCACGGCCCAGCCGACCTCAACGAACTGCAATACGGCATCCTCACCGCCCAGCGCGCCGGAGCAACAAAAGATGATGTGATCAACTGCCTGCCCAAAGCTGAGCTACTCAAGTGGCTCCCATCGACGCGATCGTAGAAAGCAATTGGCGAAAGTCGACAGCACCAATGTGCTTGGGCGTAGTTAGCGATCGGCTGCAAGAGAAAAAATCCAAAGCGGGCGAAGGGACTCGAACCCTCAACATTCAGCTTGGAAGCCGGTAGTCCGTATACCTTTGTAAGGTCAGAAGTTATGAGTTTTCATTAGTTTAGCGTCCTGTCCCACTATTGCAATCATCAACATTCAAAAGCACTGAGAAACACTCAAGAACAGTACTACCGGTTATCAGAAACGGTAGTCGCCGGTAGTCGGCGAACTCATGGCTGAAGTCGAAGAAATCGAGCGCGTGCCTGAACATTCACGTTGGGGCATCGGAACAGTTCCAAACCGTGATGGAGTTCTCTCATATGCACTGGGTCAGGAGTTCCAGAAGTGATCAACCTATTCAGGGCAAATCGGATTTCGTCTGGTAGAGGAATGGGCGACGAAACAGGCCGCCGAAATGGTGTGGGCAATTCCCTCGCAGAGTAATCGTGTTGTTCCCAGGCTTGAGTTTGCCCGTCACATCTACATCCCATTGGAATGTGTAATCATTTCGCCACCATGGCTCGCTGTATTTTCGATGGGCGACCATCTGGCCGTTGATATATAGCCAGCACTCGTTGAACAGTCCGGGGAACATCAGGTGAAGTGAACCCTTCACCTGTTCGGCCCTCAGCTCCAATGGCGTTTGATACCAGTAATGTCCCGTGTAACTCTGACGGTCGGCATGCCTGACACCTTGCCCCTGGATGTAAATATCCGTCCGTACTTGTTCCCACGCGTCGGGATAGTCCTTGCGTTTTTCGAGAGAAAACATTTTGCCCTCTGTGTTCCAGAAGGAGAGATCAGCTTGTCCGTAACCCCATCCTCGAGCAAGGCCGGTATCGTGTGGATCTCGTCGAAATGCCCACTCCAGTGGCGTCTTGGTAATGAGGGTCCCACGGGTTCCGTCGGTTAGTTGAGCCAGCGATTTCATCTGTGCGACTTCGCCCGGCCACCACGCGGCACCATGTTCACCAATATTTTTGTACGTGGTGAATGTTCCATTCATCTCGGTCAGTTTTTCTCGGGCGGCCAGTCCTTGGTCACCCGCCGCAGCGGCCGTCACGTAGTCGCACTGTCCTGCTCCCGCCGCCGTCATCGCCATGTACTGCTGGATAAGGTCAAAACTCAGTTGTGTGAACTTCATGCGCTCGACGTACAACTTCTCGTTTCGAGTTGGATTTTCTTTATGCTGCAGAGTTGAGACCAACGATTGGGCCTTTGCGAGATGTTGCTTGAGCGTCGCCAACAATTCCGGCGTGTAAATCACAGGAGCTATAAAGTACTCGTGTTCGGTAGCAAGGGTTTCGTCCCATACCTTATATATTGCGTTCCAATACTGAGCCATCGGTTCCGCTGCCGGGCCGTAGAAATTCGCGTAGAACTCAGCGAGTAACGCGTTGACATCCGCGTTCGGATTCCACATCAACTGTCCTCGAAAGAACAAATTGCAGAACGTGGTCGCCATCGCGCCTCGGCTCTCTGTTCCAACGCCCAGAATGCCGGCCTTTTGATAGTGCTTCACATCTTTGGCAAATGCTTGATGGGAAGGATTGGGCAAATCACGCCAAACAAGTTGACCCTGGTCATAGTCGTAAACGGCCAACCGTCCTTTCATCAGTTCGGCCCAGCGATACAGCATCTCGCGATACTCACCTTTCGGGGGTGAGTCCGGATCATCCATGCCGTGATTGGGATCGATATCAATCGGTGCGATCCACATCACGATATTGGGTTCGATGTCCGTGACCTGTTGTGGCGGGATGGTCACATTGGCGTACGCCATGCCGCCGATCTTGGTTTTGCTGTCGGGGTGCTTCTCGCGCAGGATTTTTGCGACGTTGTTGTAGAGCGTCATCATTGCATCCGTATTCGAAGGCTCCAGCGCGTACTTGTCACGAAGTCCCGCCTGCAATGCGGCATCGCGCGGCGAGTCGTTCGTGTAATTCCCGTCTTCGATCGCCAGCGAAATGCCAGCAACATCGCCCTTGGCATAGGCCGTGTCGAGTTGCTGAGCGATGGCCTTCGCCGTTGCCTCTTCCGCCAAAGGCACGTTGAACATCGACTTCCCCTCGGGAACAAGTTTGCTGGTGTACTTGCCCAGTGCGTGCCCCATTCCGGCAAAACTGGTTTCCGTCATGAAATTCCGACGACGAAACTCGCTGGCACCTGTTTGGTCACCGTTCCAACTCAACCAATAGTGACGCAACTCGAACGGCGGGGCGTAGGCGAGATCGACTTCGCCCAGTGTCAACGTGTCGTGATGTGGGATGCACTCGCCAAATTGGGTGGGCATATACCAGCGGCAGCCCCAGTCATTGAGTAAACGGACGACGGCGAAGTAGTGCGACTCATCATTCGTGCCTGCCAGATAAACGTGAGTGCCCTTGCGGCGGACCACGATGGCGTCGGCGCGAATCAGCGGATTTGTTTTCGCCACCTTTGCGAGCGCCGCTTGTAACTTCGGCTCGGCTGCCAAGGCAGCTGAACCGACGAAAATAGTCGGTCCGGTCCCGACAGTCGCAGCGAGCTTCGGTCGACTCCCGGTCATAAGCTCGATGAAATGCACCAGATCTTCGGCGGCCTTCTTTTCCCACGTGCCCGCATTGGCGCTCACCACGACCGTGGCCTCGGTCTGCCCACGCCTGGCAATGACCAGATCCTCCGCTTGCGTCTCACCCTGTAACAACATTAGAACGGTGAGCAATGCTAGGAAGGGATAATGCATTCTGAATTTCCTCATCGATGTCATGATGGAGTTTGGAAAGTCGCCTGAAGAGGTAACGGATCAAACAGGCCAGATGGTTATGATAACGAGACTAGGCGCGTTGCAACTGAGCTGACCGAATGTGACCATGCTGCGTGCTGTCTTCCCATTGAAAGTAACATCCAATGAATCGAGACTTTCCGACACGTCTTCTAGCATGCCTCATCCTCCTCACTGCGACGGCTGTGCTTTGTGCCGAAGAATCTTCGACGCGCAAAGGGCCAGACCCTCTGAACAACACGAAAGGCCCCAAGGTCACCATCACCGCTTACGACCACGGTGATATCTCTCCTTGGGCGGAGTTCTTCATCTTCGATCGGCCCAGTCATCCGAAGATTCAACAGCTTCGGCGCGACTACAAACTGGACGAGGTGGTGCGTCACGCGAAGACCGATCTGGACCGTGTCGTGGCACTCAAAGCGTGGACCTTTGGTTCACTTGTCTACGGTCGCCCTGCCCCCAAAGTATTCAAAGACTGGAGCGCGATCGCCTTGCTGGAAGGAGCAAAACGCAACGAAACCGTCTGGTGCGGTCAAGCTGCGATGGTCTTTCAGCAGGCTTGCATCTCGCAAGGCATGGCATGTCGTTTCATTGAATCCGGCGTGCAACACAATCCCGCCAACCATTTTCTTGTGGAAGTTTATCTGCGTGAATATGAGAAGTGGGCTGTGATCGATTCGACAGCGCACAAAGATTTCGATGTCTACTACACCGTGAAGGGAACGCCGCAAAGTGCACTGGAGATGCATCAGCACATCGTCAACAAAACACTCGACAAGGTGACCGAGGTTCGTCCAACCGGCAATCGAACGGGAAGCGACCGGGTGCCGACCAATCTTTTTTACTACCTTCGCTGGCTGACGCACAATGATATCGTGACCAACACGCCGCGCTACAAGCACATGGAAGATGTGTTTGACAAACGCTGGCATACCGTCGAATGGACTGATGATAAAACCATCCCATGGGAGAAGCAGAATATGTCCATGTGGTACACGCGTAACGAACGGCTCACCGCGTGGACTATTTCGGACCCCGCTGTCGTCTCGTGGAAGCCATCAGACCGCGTCATGATTCGCGTTTGTCCTAATGAAAATAACTTGGTGTTCTTCCAGTTCTGGCAAGCGGATATTGATTTCGATCATTATCAGGTGAGCGTCGATGGTCAGAAATGGGAAGATCTACCCGATGGGAACATCACCGAAGGTTATGGTGAACGTCTGGGCTGGAGCGGTGTGAAAGACGATCGACGCTATGGCTGGGGCAACAACCGCTGCTCGATCTATGCGACGCCGGGCAAGCACGAAATTCGTGTTCGCATCGTTCAAGGCAGCGGTAAGACCGGCCCCGAAAGTTTCGTGCAACTTGAAATTCCTTCGCAACCTAAACCACAAACCAAAGAATAAGGCGCTCCATAGAAACAAGCGCGAGTATCTGACATGAAAAACTCTATCCAAATGATCGCGATGGGGCTGCTGTTCTCGTTCTATCTATCTGCCATAGGCCTGGGGGCGGACCTGCCTGTCGTCGAACTGTCGAGTAAGGGCACCGCAGCGCTATCGATTGTCGTCAGTGAGCGGGCGTCGAAAGAAGTCAAGCAAATTGCTGCAGAACTGGCGACATATCTCGGCAAGATGAGTGGCGCGATGTTTGTTGTTGAAACGGGTGACGGCAGTCGTGGCATTGTCGTAGGTCAGCCGAGTGAGTTTGCCGCGCTGCCGCTGAAGATTGAGTTTGAAGCGGGACCGTTTCATCGCGAAGATTATGTTTTACGTTCGCATGCGAACGGGTTGTATTTGCTTGGCTCATCGGACCTGGCCGTGTCGCACGCGACATGGGACTTACTATATCGCCTGGGCTATCGGCAGTTCTTTCCCGGTCCGACGTGGGAGATCATCCCCAAAGCACGTGACCTGAAACTGGCGGTCAATGCAAACGAGCGTCCCGACTTTTACGCGCGGCGAATTTGGTACAACTGGGGGTTGTGGGGTTACAACAACGAACCGTACAAACAATGGTGCACTCGCAACCGCGCCACGCAAGGATTTCGTCTCAATAGCGGCCACGCCTACGACAGTATTCTCGCCGCAAACAGTAAAGAGTTTGCCGCCCACCCGGAATACTTCGCCGAGATCGATGGAAAGCGGCGAACTCAAGGCGGCGATATCAAGTTTTGTATATCCAATGCGGGGCTGCGCAAGCTGGTTGTCGATCATGCCGTGCGCGTGGTGAAGGCGAATCCAGAGCTCGACAGTATTTCGATGGACCCCAGCGACGGCGGCAACTGGTGCACCTGCAACGCGTGTCAACAAATGGGAAGTGTCAGCGACCGCGCCCTCACGCTGTCCAACGATGTTGCAATAGGTATCAATCAACTGGATCTAGGCACGAAGTACGTCGGTATGTACGCCTACAACGAGCACTCGCCTCCACCAAAAGTCAAGGCTGATCCCCGCGTGATCATCAGTGTGACCACCGCGTTTCTACGAGGCGGCTACACCTTCGACCAGATTATTGAAGGATGGCAGGCACAAGGTGCAACGACCGGCGTGTACGACTACCTCAGTGTGGTCGCGTGGGATTGGAACCTGCCGCGCGGTGGCAAAGGAGGTCAACTTGCACAACTCCAATCTTCGCTGCCTCGGTTCCATAAGCAAGGTGCAAGGTTTTACGATGCCGAGTCAGGCGATTGCTGGGGACCGTGCGGGCTAGGTTATTTTCTTACCAGCCGTCTGATGTGGGACGTGGATGAAGCGGCACAAACCAACGATATCGTTGAAGATTTTCTGGACAAGGCATTTGGGCAAGCAAAAGAACCCATGCGCGAGTTCTATCATCTGATCAATCAGGACAACAGTCGGCGCCCACCGGCTGACATGATTGGAAGAATGTACCGGTCGCTTGATGCTGCACGAAAAGTTACGAAGGAAGAAAGCATCCAAGCCCGGCTCAAGGACCTGGTGTTGTACACGCGATATGCGGAGTTGTACTACAGCTTCGCCGCGAGACAGACGCCCGTCGATGATGTCGCCCGTCACGCTTATCGCATGCGCACAACAATGATGGTTCACAGTTATGGTTTATGGGCGCGACTGGTCAGTCAAAACGCGGCCCATGCCAAGGAGCATCCATTCAAGAGTGAAGAGCCGTTTACCTCTGAAGAAATCGCCAAGTTTCTCAAGGATGGAATCGCGAACAACGTACCGGTTGATCCTGGCTTCAAGAGCATCACGTACAGCAAGAACCTTGTACCGGCAACTGCACTTCAGCTGCCCAAAGTCGAAACAGGAAGTTGGCCCACCAGTCCGCAGGATTACCAACAACACTACATTTGGATGGAAAAGGGTTCAAAAGAACTCAACCTGAACATACGTGTCAATAAACGCTGGGCGAACCGGATGCCAAAGCTGAGCCTTTTTTCACCACAGGAAGTATCGATCAAGCCGGTGGCAGAGAACGAAAGCTACAAACCCGACGGCGTGGAGCGCGAGTTGAAACTTACGACGCCGTATGAAGGGCTGCACCGCGTCGTGACAGTCGATGGTGGCGACTATACATATATTGCGTGGCCCAAAGGAATGCCTGTCACGATCGAATCGGGTATTGAAACACCCGACGTCACATCGCATTTTCGAGGGGAATGGACACTTTACTTCTACGTTCCCAAAGGCAGCCAATCCGTGGGCGGCTGGGCGTCCCGCATCGCCAACTGGGCACCGCGCATTTCCGGCAAATTGCTCGATGGTTCCGGTCGCGAATTGCTCGACTTTGGCAAAGCCCAAGAAGGCTGGTTTAACGTGCCGGTCCCTGAGGGAGAGGACGGCAAACTCTGGAAGTTCGAGCGCAGTCAGGGCCAACGATTGCTGATGACTGTTCCACCGTATTTGTCGCGTTCTACTGAGGAATTGTTGTTGCCTGCGGAGGTCGTGAAGGTGGATTCACCACGTTGAGCATGATCCCAAGAGCGCTTACATCGAACACCAACGGAACGGGATCATCGCGCCGCAGCCGGACCACCATTTGATGGAACACATCAGTATGAGAACCGCCGTTCGGCGGTTGGTGGATGATCTGAAGGCCATGTTGTAGCCGGCCAGCCAATTCGGATGTTACGTCCGTTCTCCGTGTGAACATAGCCTCGCCCACGTGCGCACGTGGGCTCCCACGAAAGATTGCTTGCACAACAATGGTGGGTGACGGAGGTTTGACCGTCCCCCCGTGAATTGATCCAGATCATGTGAGAGAATCCAACTGGCCAGAGGCCGGAATGGATTCCCGATGAAGAAACGACAGCAGTCCCGAACAGATCATCGCCAAGCTGCGTGAGGAGGAAGAGCGATGACGATCGCCGTTGCTGGAATTGCGATTGTCTTCCAGTTCAGATTGCCCCCCTTCCTGATATCTAAAAGAAAGCCCCCCGCCTTCGAGGGGGCTTGTTCTTTCTGTGCCTGTATGAAGCTCACCGCCAGACCACCTTCACTTGCCAGCCCAGTTGCGTGAAGAATCCGGTGAGCACTTTCTGCGACTGTTGCTTGGCCTGATCGAGTAGCTTGGTATCGCTGCCTCGCATGGCAAACCCTTGCTCGGCTTCACGCCAGGCAAGCTCCACCAGTTCGGATTCGCCCGCATCGCCTAGCACCATGAACCAGAGCTGTCTCTTATACACATCTCCGAGCCCACGAGACTAAGGCGAATCTCGTATGC
>ENA-ORBV01002189-ORBV01002189.1-microbial-mat-metagenome-genome-assembly--contig:-NODE-2189-length-41710-cov-16.838566_pt1 | contig 41710 bp, 33 predicted proteins | sample MGYA00237777_ERZ505514 | MGnify/ENA primary metagenome ERZ505514 (study PRJEB26160, sample SAMN06269048) | microbial mat metagenome | isolation source: Oligotrophic lake microbial mat | place... | reverse complement strand
GTTCGATAAATCCGATCTACATGAATTGATTCTGGGTCAACTCCTGTGAATCGTTTAAATTCTTCTACTTGTGTTTTTAAGTCTACAGACTCGTTAAAATTATCCCAACTAATTCGGTCTAAAAACACGTAGCCATTACGACAACTCGCTGACAGTTTTGCCCCAAATTCAACGGATTTCCCGGCTTTTCCTCTGACAATTGGGCGGATGTGTGGTTGTGTTAAACTTACTATTCTGTCCTGAATACTCTGTTCTTTATTTTCATACATCCATAACTGTTGACGGTAGACCTCTGTAGCCACTAACAGCATTTTATAATGATATTTACTCAGCAACTGTAGCTGACCCATTTCATCGATATGAGCCAAATTTCTTTTGATATATTGAAGTTGTTTTTTAATCGCTTTTCTTCGTGCTTTTCGTAATGGCTTCCGGTTTTTGGCTATTGTTAAGTATTCTTTTCTGGCTGTGTTTCGATATGTTCTTGGTTTTTTTTTACTGGTAACTGAATTCGAGTATGTAGAGCGTCTATGATTTTTTCGGTATGTTCTCTCGCTTGATTTAATAGTCCTAAGTCGGTCGGATATTTAATGTCGGCTGGCGCACAGGTTGCATCTAATATTAATTTTCCTTGATTTTTAGGCTCATTTATTTCTGATGACTTTTTTTCGACTACTTCGCCTGGTACTTCAGTCTGCTCTTTGACCATTTTTTCGTTGATTTTATTGACTAGGTTCACACCTATTCTCTGCCTAAAATGAACGAACATAGATGAGTCGAATGGTGCTTGACTACTATAGGTTGTCATGCCTATAAAGTATTGTAGGTATGGGTTTTCTCTTATTTGTTCTATTGTTTCTTTGTCGCTGGCTCCTAACCTTTCTTTAATGATTAATGCGACCATAGCCATCCGAAATGACGCAAGCGGGAGCTCCCGTTGAAACTGTAAAATTTTGGGCATATTCTGCTTCAAATTCTGACCACGGAATTAGTTTTGCCATGATTACCCAACGATTATCATCTGACAATTGCCCCTCGAAGGGGAGGTCAAAGTTGGATGGCTCTTTTGGGGTTGGGTCAACTTTTCGGTACATTACGAAAGTGATGGTGTGCTGGGCTTTTGACTCATTTTAACTACTATCTTTGCACATTTTCAGCGCTCAAACGACCCCAAGTCTTTTGATGTAAGGGTTTTAGGCTTTTTCAGCAAACCCTACATATAGAATACCTTCGTCCGGGACTGTCTAGGCTATGTTGAAATTGGCAGCACTTATCAAGCTGGCAGATATTCCATTGAGAGAGGCTAAAATTTCACCGGTTGCTGACAAACGGATGAAAGTTGAACTGTTTTCTTGAGTAATTGACAATTGTGCAAAAGTGAGATTGTTACCCAATACTAACAAGTCTTTACCAACTTCAAAGTCAGTAATAGTATCAGTGCCGGCATTGGTAGCAAGCAAGAATTTATCATTGCCATTACCTCCCGTCAAAATATCACTTCCCAAACCGCTAGTCAGCAAATCATCACCCTTACCTCCCAGCAGAATATCGTTACCATCGCCGCCATTCAAAATGTCGGCACCGCGACTGCCAAACAAGACATCATTACCGCTACCTCCCAGCATAATATCATTACCTTTGCCTCCGAAAAGAGAGTCATTTCCGATCGCACCGTCGAGGTAATCATTGCCACTCATGCCCATCAAAACATCATTTTCGCTGCCGCCAGTCAGGATATCGTCGTCATTTGTACCGAGAATGCGATCGGGGGAATTGCTGCCGAAATCCGCGTCACCGGTAACAACAGGAACCGCAAGCCCAGGCGCAGGCGAGGTTTCGTCTTGAATTTTGCTATCTAAAGCAGCACCAGTATTCTCAGCAACTAACTGGGAAATTGGCTTGCTTCCCGCACCAACTGCTTTAAAGTCTTGAGTAGTTGCGCCCAAAGTTACTTTTTGGACGCGGGCGACTGCTTCGGGAATGGATGTTCCTGTTGTACTGGAGACAGCGGCATCAATGCGTTGATTTGCTGTTGCCATTACAGTCGCAGCTTGCGAGGCAAGTTGGGTGAAGTTTTGACTGTTAAAACTGGCGTCAACTTGCTTGATTCTACTGACAGATTGCTGAATTATTGGTTCTAAATCTGCTGCATTGCTGAGGTTTAAAACTGTACTGGATTGAATTCGACTCGTAATTGAACTGACGACAGCTTTGACAATATCCTTAGTTAATGCACCAGAAGCACCGTCAATCAAAGCGCTAGTTTGAGTGATGATGTTTTGGACTTTCACCATTGCGGATAAAACTTGGACTCCCCCTGGCTCGTTGTTGTTGGTTGCCTTGATGGGATCTAAGCTAATTAGGTCAACATTAGCGGGGATGGAAAGGGCGGTTTTGACTAAAGATTGTGCTTCTTCTGATGTAACTCCTTTGTCGATTAAGTCAGCAACTAAGCTGGTTAAAAGGGTGACAACAGTAGCATCTGGTGGTGCGGTAACTGGTGTTTCTAGCGGTAAACCCGTGGCAGTATCGGTGCCACCTATGGCAACTATATTACCTTCTTCTGGGTCAATTTCCCCGTTTTCATTTTTGTCGAAAATGTCGGAGGCGAAATTCAGATTGAATTCACCATTAGGGCTAGTTATGGCAGACGGTTCGTTAGGATCGAGGATGCCGTTTTTGTTGGCATCTAAGAAAACAGTAGCACCAGCAATGTAATTGTCAATCACAAAACCAAAACCGCTGAAATTGTTACTATTAAACCGGACGATCTCGCTAACGCTGGCACCTGATGAATCCGTTCCCGTTATCTTCAGCCAGTAGCCAAAATTCTTCGGGCGAGTTTCGCCTATATTAATGGTGCGAGTTTCGGGATTGAAAGTTAACCATGAGGGGAGAGGAATTGCAGCAAAACTTGACCCATTTATCAGCTCCCGATAGTCACCGTCGTTGAGATCCTTTTGCCAAGTGAATGCAGGTCGCTGCGACGCGATCGCGATCGTATAATTAATTCTGTCGCCCGGATCGGGGTCAGTATCAGTGTTTGCACCGAAGCTAAACACATTGCCAGTTTGAAAAAAATTTCGCGATCCACTTTGCGACCAGACAGAAATATTTACAACTGGCGGGCGGTTATCTGTTGGTGTGGGCGTTGGCGTCGGCGTTGGTGGCGTTGGCCGCGTTGGTGGTGTGGGCGTTGGTGGTGTTGGTATTGGCGTTGGCGTTGGTGGTATGGGCGTTGGCGTTGGTGGTATGGGCGTTGGCGTTGGTGGTATGGGCGTCGGCGTTGGTGGTATGGGCGTCGGCGTTGGTGGTATGGGCGTCGGCGTTGGTGGTATGGGCGTTGGCGTTGGTGGTATGGGCGTTGGTGCAGTGTAATTAATAATAGTTGTAGTAGCAGTATCAGCAGTAATTATCGGTGTTGCCGCTGCGACACCTATGGGATTTGACAAGGTGACGGTAATAGTTTCATCAGGTTCAACTACGGTGTCGCCTAACACATCCAGAGTAATGGTTTTCGATGTTTCACCTGTCACAAAATTAATCGTGCCAGTAGCAGTTTTTGCCCCAGAAGTGCCGCCGATATTGTTATAATCGGTGACGTTGCTAGCAGTTCCGGCGATCGCATATTTGACGCTACTTGCCCCGTTAGTGACGTTGCTGCGAGTCACAGTGAAAGTTAGAGGTTTTTTGCCGCTACTGCCTTCGTCAATGCTGGCAGTATCGGTGGCAATGGCATAAGCAACAGAAACCTGATCGGCGATAGTTAGTGTGGTTTGTTTTGTGGGACCCGCAATCGCACCAGTAATTGTACCCAAGTTAAAAATTGCGGTTTCGGGGTTTTCAGAGATACTGTCAGCCTTGATAGTAACTGCAATATTTTTGGTGAGTGCGGCACCTGTTGAACCAGCGGGGAATGTAATCGAAGTAGGGGAAAAGGTGTAGTCAGAATTTTGGGTGGCTGTGCTGCTGGAATCGAGGAGAATTGGGACAACTATATCGTTTAAGGGAGTGCCACCGGTGATTTTGACGGGAATATTAACTACTGTGTCTGTTGTTCCTTCCACACTGTTGTAAGTGGCCGCACCGAAATTAACTGTATTCGATGTATTCAGCAGAACCGAGACATTGTTATTGAAAGCCGTAGCTATATCCAACTTGCCGTCAGCATTAAAATCTGCCGCAGCCATGGAAACACCACCCCCGACAGCCGGCATCATAAAGTTGCTGATATTACCAAATTTCCCCGTACCATCTCCTAACAAGACTGAAAGATTGTTAGAAACGTTAGACATGGCTAAAGACGTGGCTAAATCGAGTTTCCCGTCGCCGTTAAAGTCGCCTGCAACCACAGAAAAAGCACGATTTGCGACAGCAAAGTTGGTAGCAGTACCAAAATTACCCGTACCATCTCCCAAGAAGACTGAGACATTCTTAGAAAAGTCGTTACTTGCTGCGATATCGAGTTTGCCATCACCATTAAAGTCGCCTGTGACGACAAAGTGATTCTCTTTCCCAAGAAGATTACCCGCGCTAAGGTTAACGGGGGAGTTAAAGCTGCCATTACCATCTCCTAAGAAAACAGAGATGTTGTCAGTGACTTCATCGTTCGACGTGACTAAATCGAGTTTGCCGTCGCCGTTAAAGTCGGCTGTAGCAACAGTGGACTTGGGTTTTTGTGTATTAATCTTAACGGCAGTGCCAAAGCTACCAGTACCGTCCCCGAAAAGTATTGAAATTGTTGAAATGTTGTTGCCCGCCAAAGGGACTGTGGCTAAATCTAACTTGCCATCTCCATTGAAGTCGCCGGCTGCGATCGAGCTATGATTTATGTCTTGACCGAAGTTGGTAGGATTGCCAAAACTGCCCGTACCTGTCCCCAGCCGGATCGAAACGAAATAGCCGTTATTGGAAAAACCAAAATTCGCTGTAGCTAAATCGAGTTTGCCGTCTCCATTAAAGTCGCGCACTACAACGCTAGAGGGATTCTCTTTATCTTGCTTAAATAAACTGATAGGAGTACCAAAGCTGCCCGTAGTACCCGTCCCCAACAATATGGAAATATCTGTTGCGAAGTCGTATGTGGAGTTGCCTACCACTACTAAGTCGAGGAAACCGTCGCTGTTAAAGTCGCCTGTACCAATGTCTTTAGAATTTTTTACACTATAGTTCCTGGCTTCACTGAAGGTGGAGAGAACGTGGCTGTATGCTGCTAGAACTTCGGGCCGAAATACTAAAGGTGCTGCAATTTTCCCGGTTGTAACTTCCAGTTTCCAGTCGCCGCCTTTTGCTGCACTTCCGGTGAGGTTTTTGGAGGCGGCAACGTTGGTATTTGTGAGTTGGGCGATGCGCTGGATGAATGCGATCGCACTTAATGCCACATTACAACCATAAATCAGAATGTCCGCGCCCAGACAAAAAGCATTCCGCCACTGCTGCAATTTCTCTGAATAAGCTTCCAGATTGTCTAAACTCAAGCCGCCGCTACCTAGTTGCAAGCGGCCGGGACTGCCGTGAGAAATGATGTGGATGCTCTCAATATTCGTGCGATGAGCTAAGATTTGAGTAATTTGGTCGATCGCATCCCTTTTCCCATCCAAAACCACTACTTCCGTACCCGGTGTTACCCCGGCAATCAAACTTTGATAATCTGCAACTTGACGATCGATAAAGGCGATCGTACTTCCTGAAACTTGATAATTAAACTTTGGCATCACAGCACCTATTCCTGATTGAACTAGAGTGAAAATTTGTTGCATCAACCATAACAGTTGATTGCATAAAACTATGTAAAGATTGGGTAAATATCTATTGATACATAGTCCCTCGATCGAATCGATAGGTTTGTCCGCAGATCCGCCGGGTTGGTGTGGATATTGTGGCACAGTATTTACGGTGAATTATTGCGAATTTGGAGGTGAACCCATCCTAGAGCTTATTGAGAATGCTGCAAGATTTCAGCTCGATCGCACTTTCTACCGTATTTTTATTAAATCAGGTGGCTATTTGAGAACGTGAGTGAGTTCTCATCGACTTCTCATCGACTTTTCATTAGACATCTCGCATACTTAGGTTTTTGTCCAAGTAGGTCAAGGCGTAATACTAGATCTGCGTTAAATACCCCATTTGTAATTAACCGCTACGAAGAGCAGATGCGAGGATGGTTGAGTTATGCAGCCAAAGCACAGAGTATTGAACAGCAAGTTGAGGCGTACAAGCAGCTAAAGCGCCAACTTATCAATTATTGCGTTATCCCAATTCTCGATTTTGACAGGGAGGCGGTGCAAGAATTTCAGCGTCTTAAAAAATTGTATCCAAGACTAGGCGCAATGGATTTGAAAATTCCTTCAGTTGCACTGGTGAATCCAGCAGTTTTGTTGACCAAAAATAGTCACGATTTTGGACAAATAGGGGGTTTATTTATCGAAAATTGGACATAGCAATTTCTCAATCGCTAGCTGCTGTTTCCAATTTCTGTCCAATCCTCGGTTCAGTACCATTCAAAAGCCGCTGAATATTGCTCCGATGCCGCACAATTACAAACACACCGCCCGCAATTCCAAACAATACATAAGCCAGCGGCTGATGTAAAGCAAACATCAATCCAGCAACGCTAATTGCTCCGATAATCGAACTTAAAGAGACAATTCGCGATACCGCAAATACTATCCCGAAAATTCCGAAAGTCCCCAAACCAACTGGCCAGTACAAACCAAGCAAAACTCCCAAACTCGTAGCCACAGATTTACCGCCGGTAAACCCCAGCCAGATTGATTTGCTGTGGCCCAAAACAGCAGAGAAACCCGCCAAAGTTGCCATCCAAGGGAGGACAGTTGCAGTATTTTCTAAACCTGCGGCGGTTGCTAGCTGCTGCGTAAAAGTAAGAGAATAAATGTAGCGGATTAGGACGATCGCACTTACCCCCTTCAACACATCCACCAGCAACACCCCCAACCCCGGCCACTTACCCAAAGTCCTCAGTACGTTAGTCGCACCCGTCGAACCCGAACCAACCTCTCGAATATCAATTCCTAGCATCCATTTCCCCAAGGCGTACCCAGTAGGAATCGAACCCAGCAGATAAGCTGCTATTAGCAATGCGCCATTTAAAATTATCCAGCTAGCCATTTTTTAATTTGAGATTTCGTGTACTTTTAAAACTTGCAACCTTTTCCATAGCATAATTAGCAATTAGCAATTAGCAATTACCGATTAGCAATTACCAATTACCAATTACCAATTACCAAATCAAAAATCCTTAGCAGCCATCAAAGTTTGCGGATCGGCAGCAAATGCCAGCCACAGCGGGAATTGCAGGATTGACAAACTAATTAAATCCTCAGTTTCATCAATGACAATTAGCGGCAATTTGCCATCTTTCACCAGTCGATCGGCTTTTTGAGCCAAAGCTTCTGCAGACTCAAACATAATAATCCCCCTTTCCGGGCCAAAATCGCTGCGAGTAATGCCCAAACAGTCCTGCAAACCCCGGCGCCACTCTCCCAAACGTTCGGGACTGTTGGCGAGCACCAAAGTCCGCACCCGTCCACCGTAGACGCTTCTGAGTACAGAAATAATAGTCGAAGTAATCAAGATATTTTGCAAGCGCGAACCCATAGTTCGCAAAGCACCCCTTCCTCCTTGGGTGAAAAACCAGTTAGAAACTCGTTCCGCGTGGATGGGTTCAAAAGTGCGACGGAGTTGCCAAGGCGGCCCGTAGTAGTCGGGGAGAGTGCGGTATTGATCGAGGGTACGGCGAATTTGTTTGGCTTGTTCTTGAAATCCTTGTTCGGCAAATCTGGGATTTACTGTTGCTGAGGATTGAGACTCCTCAGCAGGAATTTGCTTGGGCGTCTCTTGCACCGGTGGCGTCAAATCTAAGAGTTCGGCGGTAGCGGCCAAATCCTGCAAACTGCCTACTAGATAGTCTTTGAAACCCTGGACTCGAATTGCTAAATCTTGGGAAACCCCGGCAAAAGTGGTTCGCATTTCCTTTTGAATTCGATCGCGCCGGCGTTCGAGTTTTTCTACTTCGATTTGCAGCGCTTGTTTGCGGTGATCTAGTTGAATCAAGCCGTCTTGTACCAAACGCCCGATCGATGCTTGAGCGGAGCCCAACGCTTCTATAGCATTAGCTTTGTCGGCTTCCAAGGCGGCAATTTTTTCTGTCAAAGCTTGTTCTTGCTGCTGCAATTCTTTGACTCTCTCTGCCAACTGTTCGGTAACATTTTCTGGGATGGGCGTTACCGTTTCTGCGGTTGCTGTTGGCTGCGAGTCTGTTGGAGGCTGGATTTGATCGATCGGACTTTCTGAGGAGCGATCGTCGGTATTGGGCGGAATTTGGGCAAGCGCGCCTGCTTCGTCCACGAATTGGGCGATTTCGGCATCTTCCTCGCCCAGCGGGTCTGTTTCTGGCGGGAGTTGAGCTTGCAGCTCATTTTCGTCGATCCACAAATCCCGTGTTTGAGATAGAAGTTGGTACTCCGTCTCATTCACGGGTAAATTGACTTCGCCGTCACCGCTTGGCGCGGCTGGTTGTGCTTGCGGTTTTTGAGTTGGAGATTCGTCTGAATTCATGGGAAATTTTGTTCGGCGTGGGGCACGGAAAAGTTAAAAATTTAAAATTAACAACTTTTTTAGTCTTGACGGGGACAGCGCTGTTCTAAGCAGGTCTGTAGCATTTTACGATCGAACAGAACCGGCAGAAAGTGAATGCTGTTAATTTCTTTGAAATAGAACAAAATCGGCACAGCGGGCCAAAATATCCGCCAATTTTGCCATTCTCGGTAAGGAAAGCGGCGGATTAATTTGGACGATCGATAAATGTCCAAATCTGTTGGGGTAAATTGTAGCCGGATGGTGGCGGCTTGGTACATCAGAAACAAGCCGAACAGCGAAAGCGGCAAACCCGCCCACTTCTGCACGAACAGCAGCGGTACGGCCGCCAGTACCAAAACTAGGGGAATCGCATAACTCGGAGCAAGTTCGATCGTATTTGTCGGCGCAGTCGAAGAGGCAGTTGTAGTCACGGTTTTAAATCAAGGGTAGTAAACGAATGTTGCCAATTATTCATATTTTATCTTTTTCCTAGCTTACAAGCCTTTGAGTACGCTAGAGCCCGTCCCCTGAAACATCACCCAAGTCATGAAAAAGTTCACAATAAAAATAGCCAGTAAAGCCGTCACCACGGCCGTAGTAGTCGATTGACCGACGCCTTTTGCCCCGCCGGTGGTGGTCAAACCCCAGCTAGTGCCGATTACAGCAATCAAACCACCGAATACAAAAGCCTTAATTGCCGCGCTGCAAATATCCCACAGACTCAGGAAATTGCGGACTGATTCTAAAAACACGCTTTGAGAGATGCCGTACATCGTGGTAGCAATCAGCAGTCCGCCGGCGATGCCGGTGACGAGACACATGATGGTTAAAATTGGCAGCATCAAGCAGCAAGCAAGGACGCGGGGAATTACTAAATAGTCGATCGGGTCTGTTCTGAGCATCAGCAGGGCATCTATCTGCTCTGTGACCTGCATCGTGCCGATTTCCGCCGCAAAAGCCGAACCAACCCGTCCAGTCACGATCACGGCTGTTAAGACGGGGCCGAGTTCGCGAGTCAAAGACAAAGCCAAAACGCCACCGACGACATTGCCGGCCCCGAGGTTAATAAATTCCCTCGCTACCTGAATAGTAAATACCATGCCGACAAAACCCGCAGTCAGCAAAGCAATCAGCAGAGATTCCGGGCCGACTGCGGCCATTTGATCGAGGGTGTTACGGCGGTGAATTTTGCCCTTCAGCAAGTGCAGCATGACTTGGCCGCCCAATAAAATTGCTGCCAGCAACCGCTGACTCCACAAACGGAGGCTCGAAGATGTAGTGGTGCTCAAAGGATTTCGACTCTAGAACAACTGCCAAAAATGAAATCTATGTACAAATCTTAAACAACTTTCTTCTCTAAGATTTAAGATTTCTGACAGAACCGGCCACAGAGGGCGATCGCTGCCTATCGTAGAAAAGGACAAGTTTTGTTTGCTTGTACCTTTCGGCAGTTTAGCTGAATTTACTGACTCTTATGAGCATTTTTCCCAATTTTCTTCGCTCTCTACTGCTGACCAGCCTGTTGAGCTTTGTCGCCCCCTTATTGTTAATCGGCGCGGGATTGACTAGCTTTTCGCTGCTCGGCTTTGTGCCTGCTCTCCAAGGAGTTGGTCGTTCTGGAGAAGACCTAATTTTGCAGTTTTTAGCTACTTTCGGCAGCGGCTGTCCACTCCAGGGCTTTTTCGTCATTGGTCTAACTTTTGGTTTGGTGGGTGCTTTGTTTGATACCTACGCTTCTTATCAGCATTCGCGGTGGGGTTAATCGAACCTTCGATTTTAGATTTTAGATGGGAATTCCTCGATCGAATCTAAAATCTAAAATTGCTGCGTTCGGGTTGGATCGGATACCCGCACCTGGGATGATTTTACAATACCGATCGCGAATGTTCGGAAATGCGATCGGTCTTTTTGCGGAAAACCGAATCCCCCAGTTTCGGGAGCTAGAATATATTAAATACAAGTTGAGTCAAGTGTTTCTCAACCCCTAAAAACTTCAGATAGTCGAGGTATTAGTTATGGCACTTATTCGTTGGGAATCTTTGCGATAAATGGACTCCTTGCAGCGAGAAATGAATCGGTTGTTTGATAGCTTGACTCCGGCAACCGATCGCGCATCTAACGGTGTTGCTTTTGTACCCGCCGCCGAACTCGATGAAACTCCCGAAGCCATCCACCTTAAGTTAGAAATTCCGGGCATGGAAGCTAAGGATTTGGACGTACAAGTAACCGCAGAAGCTGTTGCTATCAGCGGCGAACGCCGTCATTCGATTTTAGATTTTAGATTTTAGATTTTGGAGGCGACCCCACGGATAAATTCGGGGGCTTGAGGATTTTAGATTTTAGATTTTGGATTGATTCCACGGATAAATCCGGGGGCTTGTACCATCAAGAAATTCTTGGTCAGGAAACTAAGAGTGAAGATAAAGGCATAACTCGCTCTGAATTCCGTTACGGTTCCTTCCGCCGCGTGATTCCCCTACCCGCACGGGTTCAAAATAACAGCGTAGAAGCTGAGTACAAAAATGGAGTTTTGCACCTGAATTTGCCCAAAGCGGAAGCGGAAAAGAACCGCGTGGTGAAAGTGCAACTCGGCTAATAAATAATTGTTGGATAATTGCTGATAGGGCGTGCGGTGCGCGCCCTATTTGTTTTGACGGTGCGCGGTTCCGATTCTCCAACCGTGCTAAACTCAAATCAGCAATGGTTGGTGAGGAGACTTGCGTGCCGAGTCAGGGAGTTGGAGGAAATGGAACTGCATCGGAATTTGGAGACTTAACTGGAATGACTCGCCAAGCAGTCGATGACTTTTTGCGCGGATTGGGTGCTAAGGTAAAAAGTTCTTCAGGAAATTATGTTGAATACAAATTTTCTGACAAATCAAAAGTCATAATCCGTACTAATAGTGAAGTTGTTCGCCTGCCAGCAGCGCAATATGGCTCCGATGGTAGAAGAATAAATAGGGGTTTGCGTCTTGACAAAGATGGTAGCGTGCTCTACACACGCGATGAATTTGGTAATCAAATTCCTGGTACGCACATTACGGGAGAAAAAGTGAGTAATTAATATGCCAGATGACTACAACTTGCTGAATTTAGGTGGATTTACATCCCTCGTGCAAAATGTCAATGTATCTTTATGGGGGAATGAAGTATTGCTGGAATGTATCTACGATCCTACAGGCGATCGATTGCCTTACTCTTTAGTTTTCCAAGACTGTCGAGAAATCATGTGGGAAGTACATGACGAAGAAGAGGTAAAAGAGCCTGAAGCTGATTTGATTGGCATTCATTTGGGTGAAGACGCGCACCGGAAAGCAGCTTTAATCCATACGGATATTTTTGAAATTTCAATTCTGTATGGCAGTTTCAGTATTCATAAGGGAGAGGATTTAAATTCCGCATTAGGAGAATTAGAAACAGAGGTTTTAATATCTGAACCCCAAGCAGTCTTGTAGCAATTTAAATGAGTGATTGGAAGGACGATTATAACTTGCTTGGCTTGGGTGGATTGACCTCTTTAGTCACAAATGTCAAGGTATCTTTGTGGGGAAACGAAGTATTAATCGAATGCGTCTACAATCCTGAAGAAAGATTGCCGTATGTGCTGGCATTCAAAGATTGTCGCGACATCATCTGGACTGTACACCATGAAGAGGAAGTTGGCGAACAGGAAGCTGAATTTTTGGGTATTTCTTTGGGCGAGTCGGCTCACCGCAAGCCTGCGGTGATCACTACAGACATCTTTGAAATTTCAATTTTGTACGACAGTTTTAGGATTCACAAGGAAGAAAACCTAAATCCTGAAATAGCGCAGATTTAGAAACAGAGGTTTTGGTATCACAAGCGCAAGCAGTCTTGTAGCAGTTTACTAATTTACTAATTTACGAATTCCCAATTATCAGCATTTTCAAAAAAGACAGTAGGTATTGTTGCCCGCATCAGTTTAGGATACTTAATAGAACTTTTTTTGCCAGATGAGGTAAAACACAATGCCTGATATTGTTGATATTGCCGTAGGTGCGGGTTCGTTCCAAACCCTCGTAACAGCCGTGCAAGTAGCTAATTTAGTAGACGCGCTCAAAAGTCCGGGTCCTTTTACTGTCTTTGCACCCACTGACGATGCTTTTGCGAAATTGCCGCCGGGAACTATCACAACCCTAGTGCAGAACGTTCCCCAACTGACCAGGATTTTGATGTTTCATGTCGTCTCCGGCAAGTTTATGAAGGCTGATTTGGCCAAACTCGGTTTTGTTACTTCCTTGGAAGGTTCGCCGATTAAAATTGATTGTTCTGAGGGTTTTGAGGTGAAAAATGCTACAGTTGTCGCTGCGGATATCGAAGCTGACAACGGCGTGATCCATGTGATCGATAACGTGATTTTAATGGGATAATTTCGCCGTCTAATCTCGCTGCGGGAGCAAACCAGGTGCCTTGCGGTGCCGCTTTGCTCCCGATCGCGCGCTTGTTTTTTAGCGGTTGAAGGTAATTTCAATATAAAAAAGTTGTTTTTTCGGCGGATGTATTTTAAGATGATTGTTTGAAAAAGTTTAAAAATCAATAATTATAATACAAGCAAACCAGTTTGGTGAGCACTATGCAAATCCTAGCCGCCAGCCTCAAAGCAAAAGTCCGCCAGCGTACCTTGGAACTGCAAGTTCTCAACGAACTTACTGCAAAAGTTCAAGCCGCTCTCAGTGCTGATGAAATTTGGTCTGCGTGTCTGGCACATCTCGATCGCCTCATTCCCACACAGGCGATCGCCATTTTGACGCTACCGGACGATCAAATATACCTGGAACACTTACAGCCGTTACGTCCTAGCACCAAAGCCGAAATGGAAGGGCGCTTGCAAGCTGCTCGCGCTGAATGGCTTGCTGGCAATCGGGACTGGGCGCACAACATCACTCCGCCACCAATTGCTCAGTTTCAGTCGGTCTTGATGGCACCAGCCAACCTGGATGAAAATGAAGAATTGTTGGGAGTATTTTTCATTGGTGCAGAGCAGGCAACTGCTTTTAATTTGGAACACCTTTGTTTGCTCCACACTGTAGCTCAAATTTGTGCAAAACAATTAATAGTTTTAGCACGTCAAACGACCAGTATCAAGGATAAATTTCCAAATAATTTTGCTCTGGATTCGGAAAGTCAAGAACTATTGTTGCGGGCTGTAATGGACGAGGCCCCGGACAGAGTTTTTGCGAAAGATAGAAACTTTAGATACATTTTTGTAAATCAAAGTTTTGCTGAATATGTGGGGAAAAATGTTGAGGAAATTATCGGCAAAGATGATATTGAATTAGGGTTTTCAGCCGAATTAGTATTTGGCGATCGCAACGGCCAAATTAGGGGCATCCGCGAGGAAGATCGAGCTGTGCTGGCTGGGGAGAGGGTTCGCAATCCCAACCAGGCGATCCTCTTTGAAGGTGGCAAACAGCACATCTTTGACACGCAAAAAGTGCCACTGTGCGATGCAGAGGGTAATATATTTGGGGTTTTGGGTTTTTCTAGAGAGATTGGTCAATTGCAGGCCACAGATGAAGCCAGGAATCAAAGCCAAGCCAAACTGCAAAAAATTACTGCTAGCGTACCCGGTACGGTATATCAAATTGACTTGCTTCCAGACGGCTCGATGGCTTTCTCGTTTGTGAGCGCGGGCTGCCGAGAATTGTATGAAATAGAACCAGAGGCTGCTCAGCAGGATTTTAATGTAATTGTTGACATGATTCATCCCGAAGATCGAGATGATTTTCTCAACTCTGTGACGCTTTCTGCTGAAAATTTGCAGCCTTGGCGGTGGGAAGGAAAAATTGTCACTCCGTCAGGAAAACTTAAATGGGTGCAAGGAGCTTCCCAGCCAGAATTTCAAGCATCGGGGGAGATAGTTTACTATGGCTTGTTCACGGATATTAGCGCCCGGAAACAAGCTGAACGGAAGCTGCAACTTTATCAACAAATCTTTTTGAAATCCAACGATGCGATCGCGATATTAGACCCCCAAGGCTATTACTTAGAAACAAATCAAGCTCACACGGCTTTGCTGGGTCACAGCGCGTCAAAATTGTGGGGAAAAACGCCTGCAACTCACATGGGAGAACAGGCATTTATGTCTGTGCTGCAAAGTTTGGCAGAAACAGGGAGTTACCGAGGCGAAAAGACCTGTATTAAGGCTGTGCAAGAAGGAACAGTTGAGGTGGAGGTTTCGGCTTTTGCGGTTTTAAATGATGCTGGGGATGTAGTTTGCTACGTAAGTGTCAAAAGGGACATCACCGAACGCAAGCGAGCTGAGGAAAAACTCAAACTTTACCGACAAATATTTTTAAACTCCAATGATGCGATCGTCATTATCGATGGTGATGGGTTTTTCCTCGAACAAAATCGTGCTCACGAAACGCTTCTAGAATACACAGACGCGGAATTAGAAGCAGAAGCTTCGCCGCTGGTTGCGGGGGAGCGCTTTTCGGCAATTGCCCAAAGTTTAGCGAAAACAGGAAGTTTTCGGGGCGAAATTACTAACTGCACTAAAAAAGGTCAGACGCTGGCGATCGACGTTGCGGCATACTCTGTGATTAACAACGCCGACGATGTAATTTGTCACGTCTGCGTCAAGCGCGACATTACCGAACGCAAAAAAGGAGAAGAAGAACGGCAAAAATTTGTGTCGCTGATTGAAAACAGCAGCGATTTTATCGGTATGGCTAACCTGAAAGGCAAAACACTGTTTGTCAACGAAGCCGGACGAAAACTGGTGGGTGTAGAGAATCTTTCGGCAGTGCTTTATACGGAGATATGGGATTATATTGGGCCCTATTTTCAACAGAAATTCAGTCAAGAGATTTTACCAACAATTATCAGTCATGGCCAGTGGCAAGGCGAAGGTCAAATGCAGCACTTGGGCAGCGGACAACCCATTGATGTTGTGATGAATGCTTTTCTGGTCAAGCACCCTCAAACCACCGAACCGCTGTGCTTTGCTGCGGTAATTCGCGATGTCACCGAACGCAAGCAAGCTGAGAGAATGCTGCGGGAACAAGCAGAACGGGAACGGCTGGTTTCGGCGATCGCCCAGCGAGTCCGCCAGTCTCTCAACCTGACTCAAACTCTGAGCACTGCTGTACAAGAAGTGCAGCAGTTGCTGGTAACTGACCGCACGGTAATTTATCGTTTTGAGTCCGAGGAAACAGCGGTTGTTGTTGTGGAATCTGTAGGGGATGATTGGATGCCACTGCTGGGCAGAGAAGTTCCAATGACATCCTTTGGGGAAAGTTATGTATCCCTGTACAGCGCAGGACAAATTCAAGCAATTGCAGATATTTATACTGCCAGTTTGAGTGAAAAACACCGAGATTTACTGGCTAGTTTACAGGTAAGGGCTAATTTAGTTGTACCAATTTTTATAGGCGATGAAAGTCAGGAGTTGGCAACAGAATATTTGCCGAAAATTCCCCGAATTGGCTCCCATGGAAGGAGTTTGGAAACGAGTCAAAATCGGTTGTGGGGATTGCTGATTGCCCATCAGTGCAGAGCTCCGCGCGTTTGGACTGATTCTGAGGTGGATTTACTAGGAAGGTTGAGCGTGCAGTTGGCGATCGCCATTCAGCAATCTACTCTTTTTGAACAAGCGCAGCAGGCCCGAGAAGCAGCCCTAGAAGCGTCTCGAATGAAGTCGTTATTTTTAGCAAATATGAGTCACGAAATCCGTACTCCGATGAATGGAGTGATGGGGATGACTGATTTGCTGCTGAAAACGAATCTTACTCCCGAACAGATTGACTTTGTGCAGACGCTGAAACTCAGCGGTCAAAATTTACTCTCCATCATTAACGATATTCTGGATCTCTCCAAACTGGAAGCAGGAGAAATGCGCTTAGAAATACTAGAATTTAACCTCAGTATCTGTATGAATGAAGTGCTGGATTTGTTGGCAACTCCCGCACAAGAAAAAGGTATAGAAGTGGTGGCACTGATTGACAGCGAGGTGCCGCTGCAAATTAAAGGCGATGCAGCGCGGTTGCGGCAAATACTCACTAATTTGATCAACAATGCTATTAAGTTTACAGAAGCAGGAGAAGTGGTAATTGAGGTTGCTGATGCTAGTAATCCTGGGTTATTGGCAGCCAGCGATAATCAGAAAATTTTAGAGAATATCGAACCGTTAAAAATAGAAAACAATGAGTCGATGCTCCTGCTGTTTAAAGTCACAGATACAGGAATTGGGATTGCTCCCGAAGACAAAAAAAAGCTGTTTCAATCTTTTACTCAAGTTGATGCCTCTACGACAAGAAAATATGGTGGCACAGGTTTGGGGCTGGCTATTTCTAAGGAGTTGGTGGAGTTAATGGGTGGGCAAATCGGTGTGGAAAGTACCCCTGGCCAAGGCTCGACTTTTTGGTTTACTGTGCCGACAGTTAAGGAAAATTTAACTGCTGTCGGGACAGCGTGCGAAGTAAATTTGGAAACGGTGCTGGCGGGGCGAAAAATGTTAGTTGCGAGCGACAAGCCGACAGTGCGAAAAGTGTTAGTGAGAATGGCTGTTGTGTGGGGAATGGAGGTTGAGGAGGTTGAGAACGGTTGGATGACGATCGCATCTCTGTACAAAGCTGTCAGCGTTAATTCCCCTTACGATATCGTTTTGGTTGATATTCAGTTGCCGGAAATGGTGGCGGGAAGTCTCGAAGGCTTGAGGATTTCTGAGCCTGCAATGCAGCAGACAAAGTGGGTGGTGCTGGCTTCAATGACTCAGCTTGCAGAGGCGAAACGCTTGGTAGATAGCGGTTTTAGCGGGTATTTAACTAAACCTGTGAAAGCTCACCGACTATTTGATTGCTTGGCGAATGCGATCGCCCCGATGACGCTGATTGATGAGCCGCTGGCAAATTCAACTTCCAATAGAGCCTCAGCTATTGACAACCGGGAGTTAGCAAGTTTAAAGATTTTGTTAGTTGAAGATACTCCAATCAATCAAAAAGTTGGTATCAATCAACTCAGAGTTTTGGGATGCACCGCAGATGTGGCCAATAACGGCGCAGAGGCGCTATCTATGGTTGCTCTGAAAAAGTATGACATTGTGTTGATGGACTGTCAGATGCCGATTTTGGACGGTTACGAAGCAACGCTGGAATTGCGCCGCCGGGAAGCGGCAGATGTTGCTGCTGGCAAGATGGAGCCACATCAAAAGACGGTGGTGATTGCGATGACTGCGAATGCTTTGAAGGGCGATCGGGAAAAGTGTCTGGCGGCGGGCATGGACGATTATATTAGCAAACCTATTGCGATTGAAAAGTTAAAATCGGTACTAGCAAATTGGTCGGCCAAGCTAAAAATTGAAACTCCCAAGTTTAAGGGCGAGGAACTTCCAAACTCTGAGCCAGATATCGAATCGGTAGTCGATATGGCACGTTTGCACGAAATTGCGGGCGCTGATGTAGAGTTTGAGCGGGAAATACTGCAAGCTTTTGTGGTGGATACTGCTAGTTATTTAGAAGCTGCTAAGGAGGCGATCGCCTCGGGAGATATGGAGACACTGGCCCGCCACGCTCATCAAATTAAAGGTGTCAGCGCTACGGCGGCGGTGCGGTTAATGCCCGATATGGCAGATCAGCTTCAAAGTCTGGCCGAATCAAATGATTTGGAGGGGGCTACAAAAATCATCGCTGAATTAGAAATAATTCTGGCAGGGGTTCAAAAGTTTGTGGCTACTGAGTAATCAATCAATTTTCTAAGGGCTAAAGAAATCCTCGGCGGTTGGAAACCGCGTCTACACAAACGATGTCCGCCTCTGCGGACTAAGAAATATGGAATTTTAGAGAAATGTGCGATGGCTTACGCCCCGCTACGCTACGACTCTTCAACCCGCGGAGGCGGGTTTTGTTTGTGTAGACGCGGTTTCAACCGCCGGGTTTCAAACGCCGGGGTTGGTGATATCTGATCCGGTGACATCGGAATCATTCATCTCTTCCTCTGCATCAAGAGCGGTTTAATCATTCCGATACAACCCGAATTGATATCAGTCCTCAAATCGTATGTAAATATTTGTATTTTTTTATCACGATATTTATCTCAATGTGACAAAATTCGGAACTCTTATAACATCTTGTGTGTTGTAGCTTGTGACACTACTGTATTGAGTTATTGTGGTCAAATATAAAATAATCATTAAGCCGATGGTTCTAAAGGTGCTTTTCGTCGATCGGCTTGAGACAAAGACCAGGTTTTCGCCCAGCCCGCCCATTAACTGCGTATTTACGCTCAAGGAGGTTTTATGACTCCCATCATGTTACGTCAACTTTGGTCGTTAATTGAGACCACCCAAGCTACTCTGTTAGTGAATTTGGACGATGCCACCCTGGTACAGTGGCTGCTGAAGCAGTTGAAGATGAACTCTGCGCTTAATGGCAAAGAAGCAGATTTGTTGAACGAATACATCCAGTCTCGCCTGTCCCTAATCCGCGATTTAGCTGAGCAGCGCCTAGCACCAGAGCGGTTCTGAGCGCATTAAATCCAAATTCCATAAATATTGCAGCAAAGGGCGATCGCCACAGTGGGCAAAAAAAATAACAGGCGGGTAGCCAGTACACTTGTCAGGGTGCAGAACGGCTAAGCCAGAAGCGGTCGGCTATTATACATGGCCGATCGCCACAGTTCTCGACAGCTACAAGGTAGGATTGTCAGGAAAGCGTTCTACTAAAATCTATGCGTAAATGGGGACTTCTGCTACTAGCAAGTGTGTTATTTGTGACACCGTTGGCGTCTTGTAGGGATCGATCGGCACAAATCGGACAAACAACAGCAACAACTACTGCAGGCGGCAACTCGCAACAAGGTTCCAGCCGGATAGATACAATTGTCAGCCGTGGCAAACTGATTTGTGGCGTCAGTGGCGAACTGCCGGGTTTTAGCTTTGTAGACGAAACAGGCAAATATTCGGGACTGGATGTGGATGTGTGCAGGGCTGTGGCGGCGGCAATATTTGACGACCCAGAAAAAGTCGAGTACCGAAAACTCAACGCCAAAGATAGATTTACAGTTTTGCAGGCGGGAGAAATCGACATTCTCAGCCGAAATACCACCTACACGGCGAGTCGTGACAGCACTACCGGACTGGAATTTGCCCCGGTGATCTTTTATGACTCTCAAAGCATCATGGTCAAAAAAGACAGTGGCATCAAGAGTTTAAAAGATTTTGCGGGCAAATCTATCTGCGTGCAGACAGGTACGAGCACCGAACAAAATTTGTCCGACCAAATGCGAAAATTAGGAGTTAAATACACTCCTGTCGTGTTTGAAGATGTGAATACTACCTTTGCTACCTATCAAGAAGGTCGCTGTCAAGGTGTTACTGCCGATCGATCGCAGCTAGTCTCGAAGCGGACAACTCTGCCGAATTCCGAGAATAATGTTGTTTTGCCGATCGTGATGTCAAAAGAACCGTTAGCCCCAGCGGTAAAAAGCGGCGATCCTAAATGGTCGGACGCGGTGAGATGGATTATTTTTGCGGCGATTGAAGCTGAAGATTTGGGAATTAATTCGGGAAATGTAGACCAAATTGTGGCAAGCACTACAGACCCGAACGTCAAACGTTTGCTAGGAACAGAAGGAGATTTAGGTAAAGGTTTGGGACTCCCGAACGACTACGCTGTCCGCGTTGTTAAGAAAGTCGGGAATTACGGGGAAATGTACGATCGCAACCTCGGCCCCAAAAGTACACTTAAGTTAGAACGGGGTCAAAACAGACTCTGGAAAGATGGCGGTTTGCTTTACTCGCCGCCGTTCCGCTAATTGCATCAGGACTTACACGAACTTCCTCTGAGAAACCGGGTTTTTTACGCAAATATACGTTTAGCCCTTTACCGATTAAAAAACCCGGTTTCTTTGGTATTAGTGCCTAAGTCTCGGTATAGTTCGATCTACATTAAACAGTTATGAACCCAGAACCTCAACCGGGCAAATCGCAGAAATTGCCTTATTTTCAAAATGTATCAAAACTGCTGCGGGACGATCGCTTCTGGAAAATAGCCGGACAGGCGATCGCCCTAATTTTAGTAATAGTTGTTATCGCCATTCTTTGGGACAATCTCAGTGCCAATTACGCGCAACTGGGGATTGCGTTTGGATTTGATTTTCTCAATTCCCAAGCATCTTTTGACATCGGCGAAAGCGTGATTCCCTACAGTCCAGAAAACAGTTACAGACAAGCTTATTTTGTCGGTTTAATCAACTCGCTGCGGGTGATGGCGATCGGCATTGTTTTCGCAACAGTTGCGGGTTTGACGGTAGGAATTGCGCGGCTTTCCGACAATTGGCTGCTACGAAGTTTGGCTGGTTTGTACGTAGAAATTCTGCGAAATACGCCGTTATTGCTGCAATTATTTTTCTGGTATTTCGCAGTTTTCATTTCCCTGCCAAAATTGGAAGACAACCCGCAGATGAGAGGGCCGATTTACTTGACAAATCGCGGCATTGCTGTACCTTGGCCTGTGGCTTTGCCAGGTTTTGAGATTTGGTTGATTTTGCTAACTGTCGGAGTTTTGGCGGCGGCGGGGCTGTGGATGTGGCGGGCGCGGGTGATGCTGGAACAAGCTAAGCCGGGAAGACAGTTGTTTTGGGCTGTAGGTGCGATCGGGCTGAGTGCCATCTTAGCTTTGATTATTACCAAAAATCTGCCTTTTCGTCTAGATGTTCCGCGCTTGACGCCAGAATTGCAACTCGAAGGAGGATTAAAATTAACTCCAGAATTTGCCGCCCTGGTGACAGGACTCAGCTTGTATACTGGCAGTTACATTGCAGAAATTGTCCGGGCCGGAATTCAGTCAGTATCGAGAGGCCAGTGGGAAGCGGGAAAGTCTTTGGGGCTGAAGTCTGGAACAATGATGCGGATGGTAATTTTGCCGCAAGCTTTGCGGGTGATTGTGCCGCCTTTAACCAGTCAGTATCTGAATTTAGCTAAGAATTCGAGTTTAGCGGTTGCGGTTGCTTATCCCGACGTTTATTTTGTGGTGGGCTCTCCGACGTTGAATCAGACCGGTCGGGCGATCGAAACAATGCTAATTATCATGGTAACATACCTAACAATTAGTTTGATAATTGCTCTATTTATGAATTGGTACAATACAACCGTACAACTCAAGGAAAGGTAAACTCTGACAATTTTAGATTTTACAAGTAGGAGTTAAGGAGGAAAAAAATGGCATACAGTGATTTTAGTTTGGCAAAAGTATCTAAAACATTTGAATTAACAATTTCCGATAAAATTAATATGTTTTCTGCTATACCAGACTTAGAAAGCAGTAGCTTTTTAGAGGAAACTCTTCTATACAGTGTGCCGTTAGCTATTAGCAGTAATACTGAAAAAGCTCGTTCAGAAATGATTATTGCACCAGTTTTAATAGAACTTAGAAAACTGTTAAATAATGAGATTAGCTTTTTTTCGGGAATAGATTTTACGGTTGATAGCGAAAAAGGATTAAATGGAAATTGCGATTTTCTGATTAGTCGTTCTCCAGAATTATTAGTTCTTACCGCACCAGTCATTATCATTGTAGAAGCAAAAAAAGAAAATATTAATGGTGGCTTGGGACAGTGCGTAGCAGAAATGTTGGCAGCTAGAATATTTAATGAACGTGAAGGCAACCAGATTGCGACAATTTATGGATGTGTGACTAGCGGGACTAACTGGAGATTTTTGAAACTAAAAGAAGAAGTCATTGAAATTGACTTGAACGAATATTACCTGAGAGATGTCAATAAAATCTTAGGAATTTTAGCAAGTGCCATTAGGAATTAATAACTCACAGGTAACAACGAATACCACTTGTTAGTCGAAAAAATGTAATTGTCAGTAAGTTACAAACCCCGATAGTTATCAGTATGCAATCAAAAACCTAAAATTGCGAAAACTATGGAAACAAGCCCCGTACTACCGCCCCCAGCCACCGAATCGCCCACCCCGTGGAATTGGGCGCGCCAAAACTTATTTAGTACCTGGTACAACAGCATTCTGACAATAGTTTGCTTAATTGTCGCTTTCCAAACTATCAAAGGAATTATTGTTTGGGCTACAACAAAAGCTCAATGGCGGGTATTGGAAGCCAACTTGCCGCTATTTTTCGCGGGCAGATTTCCCAGCGAATCCTACTGGCGGCTGTGGATAGTGGCGGGAATAATTGCTTTGTTGGGAGGCTTGACTTGGGGAAATATTCAGCGGGAAGAACGTCTTTGGAATCCGCCTACATTGATTTTACTCGGTACTGCCGTTGTGGGTGCGGTCATTTCGCCGATCGACCTAACCTCTCGCTTCTACCTCTTAGGAATTATTATCGCAACCGCCGCCAGCTATGTCATCGGCAGGCAAATTAACCCAAAAATCATGGGCTGGATGCCAGCAGTTTGGGTTCTTTCCTTCCCAATAGTTTTGTGGTTAATTAAAGGTGGGTTAGGTTTGACAGAAGTGTCAACAAATGATTGGGGCGGTTTAGTATTGACGCTGTTTTTAGCAGTTATTAGTATTGTGCTTTCCTTTCCTTTAGGAGTATTGCTAGCACTCGGCCGACAAAGTTCTTTGCCCGTTGTGAGACTGTTATCAACATTATACATTGAAATTATTCGCGGTTTACCATTAATTGGCATTTTGTTTTTAGGTCAAGTGATGTTGCAACTATTCTTGCCGCCAGAATATCCGAAATTGGATAGAGTAATTAGAGCGATTGCTGGCTTAACGTTATTTAGTGCGGCATACTTGGCAGAAAACGTGCGCGGTGGCTTGCAAGCCGTGCCCAGGGGACAAATAGAAGCCGCTAGGTCGATCGGACTCAATACACCCTTGCTGACAATTCTAATTGTACTGCCTCAAGCACTACGAATAGTCATTCCTGCGATCGGCGGTCAATTCATCGGATTATTCATGGATACATCCCTGCTGTCTCTATTCGGAATGTTAGAATTAATCGGAATATCCCGCGCAGTTTTAGCAAATCCATCCTATATCGGCAGGTACGCGGAAGTTTACATATTCGTCGGCATCATTTATTGGATATTTTGCTACTCAATGTCCCTAGCCAGCCGCAAAATAGAGCGAAGTTTAGGGGTAGGTCAAAGGTAAAAAAATATCTACGTTCATCCGCGTTCATCAGCGGTTTAAAAACAAAAAAATATGGAAACTAAACCCACAATCGCAGAACAAGTAATCGTAGCAGAAAACGTCCACAAATGGTACGGACAATTTCACGTACTGCGCGGCGTCAGCATGACCGTGAACCGAGGTGAAGTCGTTGTCGTGATGGGGCCATCCGGATCGGGAAAATCGACGTTTATTCGCACATTCAACGCCTTAGAAGAATACCAACAAGGTAAAATTACGATCGACGGAATCGAACTTTCCCACGACTTACGCAACATCGAGACAATTCGCCGCGAAGTAGGAATGGTGTTTCAGCAATTCAACCTGTTTCCCCACTTATCAGTCTTGCAAAACGTCATGCTAGCGCCAGTATGGGTGCGCCGCTGGCCGAAGAAAAAAGCTGAAGAAGTGGCGATGCAACTGTTAGAAAGAGTGGGAATTTTGGAACAAGCAAAAAAATATCCCGGACAGTTGTCTGGAGGACAACAGCAGCGGGTCGCTATTGCACGTTCTCTAGCCATGCAGCCTAAAATAATGCTGTTTGATGAACCGACATCAGCATTAGACCCGGAGATGGTGCGGGAAGTGTTAGATGTAATGCGAAATTTGGCTCAAACAGGAATTACAATGGTGGTGGTGACTCACGAAGTCGGGTTTGCGCGCGAAGTTGCCGATCACATTGTATTGATGGATGGTGGCGTTTTAGTTGAAGAAGCGAAGCCAGAAGAGTTTTTTCAGAATCCGAAGGAAGAACGCACCCGCAAGTTTTTATCTCAGATATTGTGAATTTGATAATCGATAAGATAGGACTCGGCGGTTGAAACCGCGACTACACAAACGAAGTCCGCGCAACGCGAGACTGAAGAGTAAATAGGGTTCCTAAGATTGATATCATATCCGCTTGTATCAATTGCGTAGGGCCGGGGCGAAGCATATGCCTGCGGCAGGCTGCGCCAACGGATACAAGTCTAAAATTTATTGCAATAATTATCGCCCGAATGCTTCTCCCCTACGAATTATATACACAACCAATACTACCGGACACAATATGATTCTACTGACAGCGTTACAATGGTAGATATAAGTCAGAAAATATCGATTTTATATGCCATCAATAAAAACACTGCCGCTAATTAAAGATGCAGAACGCCTAGAAAGCCGCCTCAAAGAAATTCCGGCAGTTCCTGGTGTATACTTAATGCGCGATGAGAGCGATCGCATCCTTTACATCGGCAAATCAAAAAGACTCCGAAACCGCGTCCGTTCCTACTTCCGCGAAAGCCAAAATCTCAGTCCCCGCATCGCGATGATGGTGCAGCAAGTGCGCGAAATTGAATTCATCGCCACCGACACAGAAGCGGAAGCTTTAGCGTTAGAAGCAAACCTCGTAAAACAGCACCAACCTTACTTTAATGTCCTCCTGAAAGATGATAAAAAATATCCTTATTTGTGCATCACTTGGTCGGAGGAATACCCGCGCATTTTTATCACCCGCAAACGCCGGGCAGGTAGTGCAAAAGACCGCTATTACGGCCCCTACGTTGATACAGGGGCGCTGCGGAGTACGCTGCATTTAATTAAGCGGATTTTCCCGCTGCGACAGCGCCCTCAACCCCTATTTAAAGACCGTCCCTGTCTGAACTACGACATCGGGCGCTGCGTTGGCGTTTGTCAAGGGTTAACTTCGCCGGAGGAATACCGAAAAATCATCCAAAAAGTAGCGATGATTTTCCAGGGAAGAGCTCAGGAATTACTCGATTTGTTAGCGCCACAAATGGAACAAGCGGCGGAAGATTTAAACTTTGAAACGGCGGCGCGTATTCGCGACCAAATTAAGGGTTTGCAGTCTTTGAGTGCGGGTCAAAAAGTGTCTTTGCCCGACGATACTGTTTCCAGAGATGCGATCGCCCTTGCAGCAGATACCCAGCACGCCTGCATTCAATTATTCCAGATTCGCGCTGGTCAATTAGTCGGCAGATTGGGATTCATGGCTGATGTGCCTGCATCTCCAACGCCTTTGCTGCCAGAAAATGTGAGTGAAAATAGTTCGCCTTCTTCCCAGGAATCACGAATCGGGAAATGGGAATTTCAATGCGGTGTGGAACCGGGAGCAATTTTGCAGCGGGTGTTGGAGGAACATTATCAAAATGTCGAATCTGTAGAAATTCCCAGCGAAATTTCAGTACAGTACGAATTGCCAGAAGGGGAAATATTAGCAGATTGGTTGAGCAACCGTAAGGGGCGAAAAGTTACGATTTTGACGCCGCAGCGGCAAACTAAGGCTGAGTTGATTGAGATGGTGGAACGCAACGCTGAGTATGAATTGGCGAGAATGCAAAGATTGAGCGATCGCAATTCTCAAGCAATGCAAGATTTAGCAGAAATTCTCGATTTGCCAGAAGTTCCTCGCCGCATTGAAGGTTACGATATTTCTCATATTCAAGGTTCTGACGCCGTAGCTTCCCGCGTCGTATTTATTGACGGTTTGCCGGCTAATCAGCACTACCGCCATTACAAAATTAAAAATCCTGAAATTAAATCGGGTCATTCTGATGATTTTGCTAGTTTAGCAGAAGTTATCGGTCGCCGATTCCGAGGAGTGAAGGAAGAAGGAAGTTCGGTAGCGGATTTAACGGATGGGAAGAAGGAAGAAGAAAGAAGTTCGGCAACGAGCAATGTACGGGATTTAACGGATAGAAGAAAGAAGGAAGATGAATTGAGTAATGTAGGAGAACCGGAAGAAATTAGTAGTTTGTCTTCGGTTTCTCATACTATTTCCGACAAACCCGACTTAATTATGATAGATGGTGGCAAAGGTCAACTGTCAGCCGTTGTGGCTGTTTTGCGGGAGATGAATTTGCTAGAAGAGTTGCGCGTTGTCAGTTTGGCAAAGCAGCGAGAGGAGATATTTTTGCCGGGGGAATCTTTGCCGCTGCCAACTAATTCTGAGCAGCCTGGTGTACAGTTATTGCGGCGGGTGCGGGATGAGGCGCACAGATTTGCTGTGAGTTTTCACCGGGATCGAAGAAGCGAGAGAATGAAGCGATCGCGCTTAGATGACATTCCGGGATTGGGACACCACCGACAAAAACTGTTGTTAGCACATTTTCGGTCGATCGACTACCTCCGTTTAGCGACTCCCGAACAGTTGGCAGAAGTTTCTGGGATTGGCCCGCGTCTGGCTGCTCAAATTTACGATTATTTTCATCCGTAAAGCCTTACCGAGCATCCGAGACGGGGATTTTAGGCGCGATCGGGCGATCGAGCCGCAAGTCCCGATTCAGCCAGTGTGAGGGAGGTATTCAAAAATTTTGCACAGGCCTATTGCAATCCCCAGAGACTTGTGGTATGTTTAGTTTCTGTGTGCGGGCATAGTTTAGTGGTAAAACTTTAGCCTTCCAAGCTAACTATGCGGGTTCGATTCCCGCTGCCCGCTTACGAATATATGAGCCTCAAACCAACGATAAATCAACGGTTTGAGGTTTTTTATTGTTGATTTTCTCGGTTGTCGAGCGGTCGGATTGACTAGAAATTGACTAGAAATTGAATACAAAATGACTACGATTTGACGACGGAACGACCAAACTGAGTATCAACTGAGTATCCAATGAGTACCCGATCGCCCTTTTTGGAGACAATTTGGAGACAAATGAATACAAATTGAATACAAAGCATAACTGTATTCAGTTTGAGGCGTTTAGCTTTGCAAGTATCTCTCAAAACGCCTCCACATCTCAGCTTGTGGTGAGCTGGGTACAAGAATAATGAGTTAACATAGAGTGCCCTGATTTGGCAAGATTGCCGATCGAACTCAGCTTGAGTTATGACTGATTCGGAATCGCATCAGTCAAAAGGAGGGCCCGTGAAATATTTTTCAGTAGTAATGTATTTGCTGCGGGAACGGCAACAGTTTCTCGAAGAAATTCGCCAAGGTGTCAAGCTCAAATCAAAAATTTTTGGTTTGTTGATTTCCAGTACCATATTTTTTGGGATTTACGGAGCAATATTAGGTGCATCTAGTACGTGGATGCAATGTCTGGTTTCAGCAATCAAGTTGCCAGCACTTTACTTGCTGACACTGATTATCTGCTTTCCCACACTATACTTTTTTAATGTCATGTTTGGTTCAAAACGAACTTTTGAACAGTATTTGACATTGTTGATGACATCGATGGCGATGATTAGCGTTTTGCTGCTTGGATTTGCGCCTATCAGTCTGTTTTTTCTCATAAGTAGTACCAATTACAATTTTTATCTACTGTTGAATGTTGCAATCATGGCAATTACAGGATTTTTGGGGGTAAGTTTCATTTATCAAGGAATGCACTTTCTGTCCGAACAAGATGCCGAAGGCAAAGACATCAGGCTAAATATTTTGCGCTTCTGGTTGGGACTTTATGCGTTTGTTGGCAGTCAATTGGGATGGACGCTGAGACCGTTTTTTGGCGCACCTGGCCAAGCTTTTGAACTGTTCCGAAACCGAGAAAGCAATTTTTATATGAGTCTGTGGCAATCAATTATGTCTCTGGGAGGATCGTAATTAATCGCAATTTAAGGAGATTTTAAAGAGTGATACAAGCAGATTTGGATGAGTTGACAATTCCTGAAATAGAGTTAGAGGATTTGAGCGGAATAGCTTTGAGCGACGGTTTTGCAGCGGATTTTTACCGACCTGCGGCACTCCGGGACTGCAAAAAGCTGTTTGCTCTTTTGTTCCATGAGTTGTTGATATTTTGCGTGACGCTTGTTGTCTCGCTGCCTGTGGCTTTGCTGGTCAATAAACATCAAGTTGGTTCATTTAGCGATGCTGAGATATTTGTCAGGGTTTTACAATTAACTTTTGGTTTGTCGCTGGCAATTACTATTGCTTGGAATGTCTATAAATGGGTGAAGGCAAAGCCTCTGGCAACGCTGGCGGGTCTGCTGGATGAAGTTGAGAAATATCATGAGGTGATTCAGGCTTTAGATATTATCGATCGCCTAACGGCTGCTGGCAATTTACAAGCCAATTTAATTAATCGACAAGATGCAATTGAGGCATTAAAAATTACTAGAGAAAGTTTAGTCTGTGCTTTGAAAACAGAGAGGATTCTCAGGGAAAATCAGAGATTTATCGATCGCCGTTACGAGTTATTTGCTAATATTGAAACTAACTTGGCTGCTTTGATGGCCGTGGATGTGAGCGATCGGGCTACTGAATACGGGCGGTTGTTGAATGAGGCTTTGGAAATTGGGATGAGCGTACACAAAGAGGTAAGAAAGTTGCAAAATGGACGTTAGAGTTGTTGCAGAGTTCCTGGTTTGTTGTAAAAGTAGTAACTGAGATATTGCACCATGCTCAAGAACAGGCAGGATGCCTGTGCCACAAAAATTAAATTTTCTTGTGGGGTGGGCATCCTGCCCGCCCCTGAAAGGCTTATTGAAAATGGTGCAATATAGAAGTTACTACAAACTTTTTTTACCACCGGAAATTTCAATCATCAAAAATATCCAACTGTTCGCCCTCAGACTCTTTTTTACCATCTTTTTTAACACCCTTTCGTAGCCCGATCGCAATTTTGCTATGTTTCTCAATCTGCTTCATCACCTGTCTCGCCCTGTCAATCACCGACGGCGGCAAACCGGCCAATCTCCCCGCTTCAATTCCGTAAGATTTGTCAGCACCTCCCGGCTGAACTTGGTGCAAAAATACGATTTGATCGGGCAATTCTTTCACTGTTACTTGATAATTTGCGACATTATCTAAAATAGAAGCTAACTCATTTAACTCGTGATAGTGAGTCGCAAAAATTGTCCGCGCCCGAATCTCATTTGCTAAATATTCTGCCACAGACCAAGCAATCGAAAGTCCGTCAAACGTCGCCGTTCCCCTGCCAATTTCATCTAACAACACCAATGATTGCGGCGTTGCGTGATTGAGAATATTTGCAGTTTCGTTCATTTCCACCATAAACGTAGATTGACCGGTTGCCAAATCATCTACTGCGCCGACGCGGGTAAAAATGCGATCGCAAATTCCCAAAGTCGCAGCTTTCGCCGGCACAAAACTGCCCATCTGCGCCATTAACTGGATCAAACCCACCTGCCGCAAGTAGCAGCTTTTCCCGCTAGCATTCGGGCCGGTTAAAATAATTAAATCTGGGCGGTTTAGCGATGCTTCTCGACCCAAAAAAGCCGAATTCGGAACAAAAAATCCCGGCGGCAAAGACTTTTCCACCACAGGATGACAACCTTCAATAATTTTAATTTCCCGACTTTCTGTCATAGTCGGGCGGCAGTAATTCTGGTAAACTGCTACTTCTGACAAACCACACAAAACATCCGCCGCCGCCACCGCGCGGGAAACGTTGCGAATAATTTCGGAGTGTTCTCCTACCTCCGATCGCACTTTAGCAAAAATATCGTATTCCAATTGATTTAAATCTTCCCGCGCTGTCAGAATTCGCACTTCCCTTTCTTTTAATTCTTCTGTACTGTAGCGTTCTTCATTAGTGAGAGTTTGCTTGCGGGTGTAGTCCTTCGGTACTTGGTCAACTTTCGATTTGGGAATGCTGATGTAATAGCCGAAAGCTTTATTGTACCCTACTTTTAAATTAGCAATTCCGGTGCGTTTCCGTTCATTTGGCTCTAAATTATTCGCCCATGCTATGTCTGCTGATGCAGTGTGGCGCATTTCATCTAGCATCGCATTGATTCCCGAACGAATCAAACCTCCTTCTTTTAAAAGAATCGGCGGTTCATCAACTAAATGAGCGTGAATTTTACTTGCTAATTCTTCTAAAATTGGCGGTACATTTTGCAGTGCTTTCAAATAGGGCGATCGCCCTTGGGCTGCGATCGAGGCTAATTCCGGCAGTTTCGAGAGAGAATCAGCTAAAGCGACCAAATCCCGCGCGCTAGCTGTTCCAGAACCAGCGCGGCCTGTCAGTCTTTCGATGTCGTAAATTTGGCGCAGCAACTGCTGCAAATCTTGGCGCAGGGCGTTATTTTCTACTAATTCTTGAATCGTGTCGTGTCGGGCGCAAATGCCTTTAATGTTGAGCAAAGGTTGCAGCACCCAGCGACGCAAAGCGCGGCCTCCCATTGCGGTGCTGGTTTTGTCTATAGCCCACAGCAGCGAACCATGAAAAACCCCATCTCTCACTGTTTGAGTAATTTCGAGATTGCGGCGGGTTTGGTAGTCGAGTATGAGAAAATCGGTGAGTGTGTAAGTGTGCAATCTTTGCAAAGAAACAGCTTTTTCCTTTTGGGTTTCTTCGAGGTATTGCAGCAAACCGCCGGCGGCGCGCACTGCGAAGGAAAGGTGTCCGCATCCCATGCCTTCGAGCGATCGCACTTTGAACTTTTGCAGGATTCTCTGTTTTGCTTCGGACAAAGTAAACGGAATTTGCGACCGCAAAGAATAGCAAAACGAATTCGGCAAACAATCGGGTAAATGCTCGGATTTCTCTCCGGGCCTCAACATAGTCACCAAATCCGGCGCATTAGTCGGTACCAAGACTTCCGAAGGCTGCAAACGCAGTAATTCTAGGGTTAATTGTTCTAAACTGTCTGCTTGGGTAGTGACGAATTCTCCCGTAGAAATATCTGTATAAGCTAATCCCCAATGTTCCCCAGCGATGACGACTGCTGCTAAAAAATTATTTTGTCTGGGTTTGAGCATTCCATCATCCGTCAAAGTTCCGGGAGTGAGAATGCGGGTAATTTCGCGCTTGACTTGGCGGCCTTCTTTAGCAGCAATCGAAGCATCTTCAACTTGGTCGCAAACTACCACAGCATACCCTTTTTCTACTAACTGAGAACTGTAGCGGTCGAGGGCGTGGTGCGGCACTCCTGTCATCGGCACTCGTCCAATTTCTTTGCCACTTTCTTTACTCGTACAAACAAGTTCTAATTCCTGCGAAATAGTAACTGCATCTTGGAAAAAACACTCAAAAAAATCTCCGACTCGAAACAATAAAAGTGCGTGGGGATACTGTTCTTTCACTTCCACATACCGCTGCATCATCGGCGTCAGCTTGGTGAATTCTAGTAGGCGGTGGTCGGCATTGCGGATGTTGGGTTGATTGGGGTCTGTTGGGGTAGATGCAGTGTAAGGCATAAAAGGCGATCGATAAATTTTAATCTTTAACAACTTTAGCGCAAGCTCGGCTTTTAGCTATAACTAATGATACAATATTTGACGATTAATCCTCCTTAAGCAGGGTGCAGGATTCTCCAGATTAGGGTTTAGTGTTGAGCTATACAAAAGCCACGCACCCTGCTTAATAATTGATAAACCCGCTTTTACTTGAGAAGTTTTCGGTCGCTCTTTATCTCAAGTGAGCCAAAATATCGGCTACAGTGAGGGAAAGTGCGAAAATTTTATTGATTGTGAGAAGGGAGCGATCGGCGCTCGACAAAAACAACCTCATCCATCTCCCTGTTAGCTGTTATGGCAGAAGGAAGAAGGAAGAAGGAAGAAGCAAGGGTTTCAGTAATTAAGAACGTCCTAAAAGTCGGGCGCGCTTGCTATAACTGTTGGGGGTTAACAAAAGAACGTTAAATCTCCCGCACTTTCTTTGGGGATAAACTTTACATTTTTGTTATTTAAAACAGCCGGAAGATAGATTTGTAAATTATACCTCGGATAGAGAGAGAATATATTTTATATGCTTAAAATTAAAACATCCAAGCAGGTAATTTATCGGCGTAGTAAATTTAAGATTTAGAATCAAAAATCTGCTAGCTAGTAGTTAACTAGAGGAAAACGAACTAATGAAAGCTCTTTGCTGGCACGGAGCAAATGATGTGCGAGTTGATAATGTACCAGACCCAACAATTATCAATCCGCGCGATGCGATAGTTAAAATCACGTCTACAGCAATCTGCGGCTCAGATTTGCATCTCTACGATGGCTTCATCCCGACGATGCAATCGGGTGACATCATGGGCCACGAATTCATGGGGGAAGTAGTCGAACTCGGCAGCGAAGTCAAGAACTTAAAAAAGGGCGATCGCGTCGTCATTCCTTTTACTATTTCTTGCGGCAGTTGCTTCTTTTGCAACCGCGATTTGTGGTCGCTGTGCGACAACTCCAACCCCAATGCTGCGTTGGCTGAAAAAATCTACGGTCATTCGCCGGCGGGACTGTTTGGCTACTCACATTTAACGGGCGGCTATGCAGGAGGTCAAGCAGAATACGCGCGGGTTCCGTTTGCAGATGTCGGCCCTTTAAAAATTCCTGACGGACTTTCGGACGAACAAGTATTGTTCCTCACTGATATCTTTCCAACCGGTTATATGGCGGCCGAAAACTGCAATATTCAGCCGGGAGATACAGTTGCTGTTTGGGGATGCGGGCCGGTTGGACAGTTTGCGATCAGAAGCGCGTTTATGTTGGGGGCCGATCGAGTAATTGCGATCGACAGGGTACCGGAACGCTTGCAAATGGCGGCCGCGGCTGGGGCTGAAATCATCAATTACGAAGAAATGGACGCCGGGGAAGCTGTCACCGAAATGACGGGGGGACGCGGGCCAGACGCCTGTATCGACGCGGTGGGAATGGAAGCCCACGGTACTGGACTCGATGCTTTGTACGACAAAGCTAAGCAAGCTGTGCGCTTGGAGAGCGATCGACCTACCGCCCTGCGACAAGTAATCCTCGCCTGTCGCAAAGGTGGCACAGTGTCAATTCCCGGCGTTTACGGCGGTTTTGTTGACAAAGTGCCCCTGGGTGCAGCTTTCAACAAAGGCTTGACCATGAAAATGGGACAGACGCACGTTCACCGCTATTTGCGGCCTTTGCTCGATCGCGTTCAAAAGGGCGAAATTGACCCGTCATTTGTAATTACGCACCGAATGAAATTGGATGAAGCGCCCCACGCCTACGAGATTTTCAAACAGAAAAAAGACAACTGCATCAAAGTTGTCCTCAAACCCTAACTCGCATTTACCCTTCAAGGAAAAACTATGCTTTTACAAGAAAAAGAATCAGGCGACTTGATAGAAATCCTCGATGTAGAGGCTTTAATCAGCCCTACAAAAAATGAAGTGCCGGGAAAAAATCAAGCTGGTCAGGAAGAGCAAGAGACAGCAACTTTTGCAAAAAGTAATTTAGTGTTTCCTTCCGGTGAAACTCTGCCGCGCTGTTGGACTGAGGAAAATTATCAAACTCATTGATTCAAGGGAAACCCCCAACCTAATACCCAGAGCCCCGACTTCTTAAAGAAGTCGGAGCTCTAACAGTTTTAGGTAAAAAGGGAGATTAATTGTTAACGATCCACTCGACTTGATGTGCTTCTGTGATGTCTGGAATATCCAGTCGCGCAGCTAACTTGCGAATGACTGCTTCCGGTACTGTTGCTATGCGCGATCGATTCCGCTGCAATACTTCATCCAAAGGAACTTCCAGGTAAACAATGCGAATTCGCGCTTGATAATCGGCAAAAAAATTAATTAATTGCTGGCGCATTTGTTTAGTAGTGTTGGTAGCATTCCAGATAAAAGAACGCCCCACTCTCATATATTCCCGCGCTCTATTTTTGGCTTCCATTATTACATTGCCGGGAGTTTCATCTGGAGGGACATTCATCTCTTTTCGCAGTGCATCCAGCGAGATTACTGGCAAATCTGCGAGATTTTTCCGAATCCAATAATCTTTACCGCTTCCTGGCAAGCCAGACATCAAAATTACTTCGCATTTAGTGTCGTCAAATGCTTCGTAATCCGGGTTGCCGTTCTCTTTGCGGAAGTAAATAAATCGGCTGTGTGCTGATGGGAATTGTCGGGGAGAATCCAAACAATTATTTTCTTGACAAAACTCGCGAAATAGTTCTATTTTATCGAGCAATTCTTGTCTGTCGCTACACTGTCGGCCGCGCACGTCTGCTTCGGCTAAAAGTGCGAGGAAATCGCAGCGGACAACTTGACTGACTTTAATTACAGACTGCTGGGGATTGGGTTTGTCGATCAGCCAGATGGGTAAACTGCCGAATTTGACGATCGCCACCACTGTTTCGCGAATCTCAAACTGCACTGGCGGCTCGAATTGAGATAAAATTTGTCTGACCATTCTCGCACCTTGGCGGGCGTGACCTTTTGAGCTAATTCTGCCGTCGGCTTCTATTTTTGTAAAGGCTGGTTTGGCGACATCGTGCAGCAAAGCGGCGGCAAAAAGCATCGATCGTTCTTTTTCGGGAAGTTGTCGCCAATTTGGAGAAGATATTAAGGCTTCGCAGACCATTTTGGTGTGAATAAAAACATCTCCTTCGGCGTGATAAATCGGGTCTTGCTGACATCCTTTTAAGTTTTGAATCCAATCGAAATGATTTTGAATGCTGTCCCAATCCAGGAACCAATCGGGCGGTTCTGGACAAAAGGGAAAAGTCCAAGATCGGGATTGTGATAATATAGCAGTCATTGTTTCACCTATTTGTTAATAACGTAATTTCTTAGTCCGCGAAGGCGGACATCGTTTGTATAGGAGCGGTTTCAACCGCCGACTCTTAGGAGTTTTTAAGTAAAATTAAATAAATCTGCGCCGGGACGCAAAATATTCGGTACAATCGGACGATTCAGCCAATGTCCCTCCGCATTTTTAATAGCTGTTAAAAAGCTAGCGCGCACGTACTTGTAACGCGCCTTGACAATTCCATCTTCTTCGACTTTAATGTACAGACCCTCCATGCGATCGCTCTTATCAGTCTCTTTCAAACACCGCTCTTCATCCAATTCCAATTCCCCGCAGTACAAACGCAAGCGTTCCAAATGTCCATGTTGAATAAAATTAGATTTTTCCATAAACTGCATCATTTGCTTGGGCGATTTTAGCACTCCAGAAAACAGCACGGGAACTGACACTAACGGCAGTCCGCTTAACAAATTGCGGCGGGATTCTGTACTCAGAAATTGACTGGTTTCTAAGTCCAGCACGTCGTATTCCATAAAATAGTGCGGCAAAAAATCATAAAAAACAGTGTGTTTCGCATAAAGCCATTCGCCGTAAAGAATGTAGCGATTTCCCAGCACTTCTCCCAGCGGCCTGCTGAGACTGAAAGCCCACTGTTTGAATAAGTTAAAATGTTTTTCCCTGGGCCCGCCGGTGAGATAGTGGCCGCGACTTTGCAGCAGCATTTGTCCATCGGGTGCGAAGCTGATGCCTGTATTAGCGCCGTCTACCTTTTCTTCTAGAATTAGAGGGCGATCGCTCAAGGCGCTAAATGGCACGCTGTCGAGGTCTTCATCACCTGGTTGGAAACGCGAACCTTCGATGTGATAAGTTCTAGGATATTTAACAATTTTGCTCATCAGCCAATCCATTTTAGATTTGAGATTTCAGAGGCAACCCCATCCATTTTAGATTGTAATTTTAGATTTTAGACTTTAGATGCGCCCGAATCTATTTAACCATTATAATGGAATCATCACAAAGGAGCGTGTAAGTTGAAAAATCAAAGTTTTCAGAGCATATCATCAGCCCTCGCTGGGATTCTATTAGTAGGCGCGCTACTCATCGCCTTAAACTCTTTTGTCATCATCAATCCAGGTGAAGCAGGGGTGGTTAGCGTTTTAGGAAAAGCCACAGATGGAGCATTGTTAGAGGGGTTTCACCTCAGACCCCCGCTAATATCCAAGGTAGATGTGTACGATGTAACCGTGCAAAAATTTGAAGTTCCCGCCCAGAGTGCGACTAAAGACCTTCAGGATTTAAATGCTAGTTTTGCGATTAACTTTCGCCTCGATCCTGAGAAAATAGTGGAGATCAGAAGGACTCAAGGAACTTTGGAGAATATAGTCTCAAAAATTATTGCTCCTCAGACGCAAGAAGCATTTAAAACAGCCGCTGCACTGAGAACCGCAGAACAATCTATTACTCAAAGAAGTGAACTGAAACGAGATTTTGATAGTGCACTTAAGGAAAGGTTATCAAAGTATGATGTAATCGTGCTGGATACAAGCGTTGTCAACATTCGATTCTCCACAGATTTTGCGAAAGCGGTTGAGGAGAAACAGGTTGCTGAACAGCGGGCGCAAAGGGCTGTTTATGTTGCTCAGGAAGCAGAACAACAGGCTCAAGCTGACATTAACCGCGCTCAAGGTAGGGCAGAAGCTCAAAGACTTTTGGCGGAAACTTTGAAGGCTCAGGGCGGCGATTTGGTGCTGCAAAAAGAGGCGATTGAAGCTTGGAGAAGCGGCGGCGCTCAGATGCCAAAAGTGCTGGTTATGGGCAGCGGTTCGAGTCGGGTTCCTTTCATTTTTAATATGAATGATATGCAGGAAGAACCCGATCGCAAAAAAGTCACCAGTAATTAAAATAGGACTTATAGTAAGAAAACCGGTTTCTCGCTAGAAACCGGGTTTCCTCAGAAAGCGTGCATAAGTCTTATGAAAGTTACCGGAGTATGCTACACTTTTGAAGGTCAAAATATAACGACAGCTTGAAACCTGTCGCTATGAAAGCGAAGTCCGCAATTTATATGCTGACAACACACTCATTCTAGAAAGTAAGGAAAAAATCATGACCCGCGCGATTATGGAAACGAACAAAGGCACAATCAATTTGGAATTGTTTGATGCAGATGCGCCTAACACAGTTAAGAATTTTGTTGACTTGGCAGAAAAAGGTTTTTACGACGGATTAGCGTTTCACCGAGTCATTCCTAACTTTATGGTTCAAGGTGGCTGTCCAAAAGGTACTGGAACCGGCGGCCCCGGCTACAAAATCAAGTGTGAAATCAACTCGAACAAACATTTGGCAGGAACTTTATCGATGGCTCATGCAGGTAAAGATACGGGCGGCAGCCAATTCTTTATTTGCCATTCTCCCCAGTCGCATTTAGATGGAGTTCACACAACTTTTGGCAAAACTGAGGATATGTCTGTAGTCAATGCTATCCGCCAAAGCGATAAGATTATTTCGGTCAAAATCGAGCATTAATTCTCAGTAATTAAGTTGCTTTTGTAATAAGGACTCTTAGTCCTTATTACAAACTTAACCTGGTTAAATTGAATCATTCATCTTCGAGGGAAGTCTCTAACAGTTCCATTTCCAGACTTTCTTCCTCATCTTCATAATTAAATTCCAATCTGCTCTGCTTAATAATTTCGTTCAACATATTATTTAAATATCCTTTGGCAACAGCCTCTTCAAATCTTTCGATAAGAATAGCAACATTAATTATTTCTTCTATACATTCCATGTAACGTGAAACTATTGCATTTATTGAATACTGTTTTCGAGCTTGTGCTTCAATTTTAGATTTAATTTCAATATCAGAATCTGAAGATTTAACGACAAATGTTATCGGATACTTTTCAATTTTATCAATGTCTAGGAAATATTTATTCATATCTACAGTTTCTGTCACCTGAAAAAACCGTCCCAGAGGCTTCATTACAAAATCAATGCCACCATCATTTGCATTTGTCCGACCTGTTTTAAACAGTTTTAAATTTTCTTGCTGGAGCTGATCAACCTCATAACCCCAATAAATCGATCGGTCACTATAGTAGTATTTTAATATACTGTAGCTGACGATCTCGAAGATTCTAGCATCTACCGTTGGTGCGAGTATTTGTTTAATAAACTCTATTACTTGACCCTCTGTCAATGCTTGAGCCTCTTTACAAAGTTGAAGAAATTTTTCAAAGCTATCTCTCTTAGCTTCAACGTAGGCATCAATAATTTGAATTACTGTTTCCGCTATATTATGTACGTTTTCCTGAATTTTAACTTTTAATAAATTTTCGTTAAACCAATACCTGTTAGTTTTCGGATTTCTCAGAATAGGGATGAAGTCACAAGTAGGAAAATATCTTTTAAATTCTTCATTAAGTCTGTGGTTCAAAGCATGGTTCTGAAGCTTTTGTCCAAACGGTAATTCGCGCTGTCTCTTAAAAATATTTGTATAAACTGCACCTTCATAATCTGAATACATCTCGCTTTGATGAAAATCTCTTGAAAAATAGTCTTCAACTAAAACATATATACCGTATAAATTGGCAAAACTCCCTCTTGATTTTGAGCCTTTATTTGCAGATTTAGTTTTGATATTCAAATATTGAATTAGCTCGCTTCCAGCAAATATTTGCTCGCCCGACGCACCAAAGTTTTCTTGTAAAACTTTTTTAATTGTTTTTGTAAATTCGTGTTCCATTTTATCAAAATTGTAAATTGAGTGTTAGTTGTTTTGGTGAACTTGCAAGTGAATTGACTTCGGAGCTTTGAGCCTGCTGATTGTCATCAGAAGTAATCTGTAATCTATTTAATCCTATTTCTACATATTTTTCTTGTAATTCTATTCCGACTGACTTTCTATTAAGCTGTTTGGCAACAAATGATGTAGTAAAAGTTCCAGAAAACATATCTAGTACAACGTCTCCCTCATTACTACTTGCTTTGATAATTCGTTCTAACAAAGATGTTGGTTTTTGGGTAGGATGATCTTCATATTGGGGCATACGATATCTGACTCTCGGAAACTCCCATACATTACCTGGAACTTTTTCAGAATTATATACTGATGGTGTAGACTTGCGATAGTCAATTAGTTTTCTAACAGATCCGGTTTTGGCCTCTACCAGAATATCTGAGGAATTAAATGTATAATTTCGTTTGTCTTTGACACAATATAAAATAGGTTCGTATAGAGAACCATAATATTTTTTTGCTTGGACACCCGAACTGTCATAATACCACACTATGCGAGAAAGAATGGTTAAACGATCGCGCAAATACAAATCAAAGTAAGGCATACATTGAGTGGATGCCATCAAATACAAGCTGCCGTTTTGCTTGAGCTTATCAATACATAAATTCAACCAAGTATAACTCCATTCTAAATAAGCGCTTTCAGATTCCCACTTATCTTTAAAACCATTGAAGTCCTTGCCAATATTATAGGGAGGGTCGGCAAAAATTAAATCAATTGAGTTGTCTTTAATTTCACTAGAAAGGACTTCTAACGCATCTCCCAATATGAGCTTGTGTCTGTCTACTTCAAAGATTTTCATTTTGCCTAACCTTTTCCAATCAATACGCGCCCTTATCAGATATAGTTGATATTTACCAGAAATATTCAATACAGTTCATACTTGAGCAAAGTACAAGGAATCGACCCATTGTACACTGGAATTCGCTTTGATGTCCTGAGTCCAACTTGTTTCCCCAACTCCTTATTTCCTGTCAAAATAAACGCATTCCAACCTTTAAAACGCTGCTTGAAAATATCGCCTAACATTTTATAAAGTTCTCCTAATTCGCTAGCGTCTCCCAGTCGCTCTCCGTAGGGAGGATTGCATATCAGAATGCCGCTGTCTGATGGTGGTTCTAATTCGGATAACTCGGTTCTAGCAAACTGGATTTTACCTGCAAGACCTGCTTGTTGTGCATTGGTACGAGCTTGGGTTATCATATCAGAATCGCGATCGCATCCTACAACTATTTGCTTAAGTTCAGGTAATTCGCTGTTTTCCGCTTCGGCCCACAATTTATCCCATAAAGGTTCGTCAAAATCTCGCCAAGTCATAAATCCAAACTTGTCTCGAAACAATCCCGGTGCAATATTCAAAGCCTTTAAACTCGCTTCCAAAGGCAAAGTTCCTGAGCCACACATCGGGTCTAAAAATGGCAAATCTGGTGTCCATTCTGCCATGTCTAACAAGGCCGCAGCTAGGGTTTCTTTGAGGGGAGCTAGCCCTACCGCAGGCCGATATCCCCGTCTGTGCAAACTGCCACCAGAACTGTCTAAACTTAAGATACCTCGATCGCGATGAATGTGAATATTAATCAGCAAATCGGGATTCTCGACATCAACACTCGAACGCTTGTTGAATTGATGGCGCTGTTGGTCGGCGATCGCATTTTTGACCTGCAAAGCTGTAAAGTGAGTATGATTTAACTTGTCGTTGCCACCTGTACAGTTGACTGCTAAGGTATTATCAGGATTTAGATATTCGTCCCAAGGAATTCTCTGGACTGCGCCGTAGAGCATATCTGAGTTGTAACACTGAAATTCGGCGATCGGCATTAGCACTCGAAAAATTGTTCTTGACCAAAGATTTACGCGGTACAATAAAGCGCGATCGCCCGCAAAGTAAACTCCTGTAAAATCGGGATTGACATCTTGTGCCCCTAAACGTTCTAATTCTTGGGCGGCAATTGTTTCTAAACCGCGCGCAACTGTAGCAAAATATTGATTCATTGATAATTACGAAGGAAGAAGTCATTAGTCATTAGTCATTAGTCATTAGTCATTAGTCATTAGTCATTGGTCATTAGGAAGAAACAGCTATTTGTGTATTTGTGATTTCGGGATTGTGAAGCAAGGTGCTTGGGGATTGGGAATGGGTTTTTCTCGATCGCCCAAATTAGATATTAGCTTGTTTTAATCCTAACTCTCGCAAAGAATACTCTACCTTAAGGTAGATGCCTCGGTCAAAAAAAATATTTATTTTCCGAACAGCTTGGTTAACGGGCGATCGCGCTAATCGACATCCGACACAAAAACCCACAGACGGTGCGCTGCGCTGCGGCGCACCGGTGCAAATTACAAACTATCAGTAATACTCGTGAAATTAAAAGCTTTCACGCGCACTCCGGGCACGACATTACCGCCGTAACGTTTCGCCTCGGTAACTGCATCCACATCGCGCAACATATCAGGTAAAACTTGATTGAAACGGAAGTTTTTAATCGGGTAAGCAATCTTACCATTTTCAATCCAGAAAGTACCATCGCGAGTCATTCCCGTTACTTCCGATGTTTTCGGATTCACGTAGTTGACATACCAAGCTCGACTAACGAAAATTCCTCGCTCGGTTTGAGCAATTAAATCTGCTAAACTTTGGTCGGAACCTGTCATCACCATCGGATAATAAGCACCTTTTGCTTCTTTGCCTTTTTGTGCGGCCCAATAGCGGGAATAAGACAAACTTTGAGGCACGCCATTTTTGATGATTTCCAAATAGTTATTGCTCAATCCATCGCCGAAGAAATTATTCGATCGCAATAAAGGATGAC
>ENA-ORBV01002187-ORBV01002187.1-microbial-mat-metagenome-genome-assembly--contig:-NODE-2187-length-41717-cov-18.688953_pt1 | contig 41717 bp, 34 predicted proteins | sample MGYA00237777_ERZ505514 | MGnify/ENA primary metagenome ERZ505514 (study PRJEB26160, sample SAMN06269048) | microbial mat metagenome | isolation source: Oligotrophic lake microbial mat | place... | reverse complement strand
GTGCTGTTGTTTTTATTAGATGATCTTGACGCTTGCAAAGTTAAGTCGTAAATCTAAGAGCACATTCGGGATTTTTTAGGTAAAATTGACTCATTTCCCTTTTCTCATGTAGCAAATTTAGAAAAAACACCTCACCTCCGTAGCATATTATTGAATAGGGCGATGACAAAAAGGAAGATACCCGGATTATCATTTTGCAACCTACCGTTCTTTTCGGACTGCCGCTCAAACGCAACCAGTCCTTCACGAAACAGAACAACTTTACGCATGGATACACCGCAATCTGCCATAAAAACCGCCCGTGAATTTGTCAACGCTGTTGTGGCGAGCGGTTTTCCGTTGAAAAAAGCCATTTTGTTCGGCTCGTACATCCGCAGCGAACGACGCTCCCATTCCGATATTGACCTCGCAGGGGGGCCGATGATTTTATCGGCGTGGGCTATTTTGACATTAATCACTTCATCGCTATAAAGATCAGCCAAGAAAAATACGCGCCTATTGACACACCCCCCTTCAATACGGATTATTTCTTGGCGGGCGACCCGTTTACCAAAGAAATCGAGCGGACGGGCACGACACTTTTTGAGGCTGCGAATAGCAAGTACGGACCCGTTTTGGCGTAAAAACCTCCCTCCGCTGCTTTATCCCATTTTTAAAACAATTCTCTGAAACTTAGCCTCACCAATCCGCTCTATAATCGCACTCAAATACCTCGCGGTATCCTCCGCATCGGGCGAGCCTATTTGCTGACGAATCTGATAAGCCTGCACTAAAAGCGGGATTGCTTCTTCAAATCGTTCTTGCTCAAATAGTATCGCTCCCATATTATTCAAGGTGGTTGCCATGATCGCAATATCTCCGATTTCCTGCATAATGCCCAGACTTTGTTCCAAATAGCGCAAGGCGGTATCGTAGTCGCCTTTGGCATGGGCAGTGATGAAAAATGCGCAACCGGAGCAAAGCTGAACCCTTGAGCTTGCTCTGCCCCGTAGGTGTCGCTTATCTTTGTGGACAGTGAAAAAGGGGGATTTCGATTTAGAGAAGCTAGCAGATTAGCAGCAAAACGGACGAGGCAGGCTGTTTTCCACCAGCCTTGAAGCTCCCTCATCCATTTGCCGATTGCCCCTCGGTTCCTGAACTGGCAGCGTTGTTTTTGATTAGTACGGTAGGTGGGAAGACAAAAACCGTGACAGTTTAGGGGGTGCATGAGGGAAATGGAAAAAGGCGGGTTGGGTTTGCGTGAAAGAAATTTTTTGAAAGCGTTGACCTGTTGCAAACAAAATGCTATTTTTACAATAAAATCTATGTTATGAGCTTAGAAGTATTGAAGCATGAAGGATTAAAATTAGAGCCAACAGAAAGGACACAATTAGTTCATTTTCTGATAGATAGCTTAGTAGAATTGGAAGTAGATGAAGTAGAATTATCTGCAGAACAACAGTCAGAAATAGATGGTCGGCTCGAAGCCTTTGAAAATGGCGCAATGGAACTCATTGATGGCGAGGCTTTTCAAGCACAACTAAGAGCTAAATACGGCTTATAAAACAATCCTTTTTCGTTCAGCGGTCCTTGATTTTCAAGAAGCCGAAGATTGGTATCAGGAAAGGTCGGCTGTCAAGGCAAAACAGTTTGTAAAAGCCTATTTGAAGTTAATTCAGTCTATTGAATCTGCCCCCTTGCAATACCCTGTCATTTACAAAGAAGTCAGAATGGCAAGATTTGGAAGAGCTTTCCCCTTGTATTCTATTTTGTTCTTTCTACGAGAGGATACCGCCTACATTGTTTCAATTTTTCATGATAACCGCGATTGGAACATCTGGCAAGAGCGGGTAAGTTGATTTTTTCAGCTTAGGGATGGGAATGAACCGTAGGTATTCCATCCGAATCGAAGTCATGGACAGCCTGACCCCGCCAATTTTGTCCTTTGGCGGGGTAAGCCCCAAATAAGAAATTATAATTCAATCGCCGATGTCTCTGGAAATACCCCGCTGCAAATCCTACATTTCTTTCCATTGTTGTTCCAGTCTATCCAGGTTTCTCAGGTTTTTCCCATTATTGCTGGTATACTCGCTGCCCAAAAGGCTATCAATCGTAGCCGAGGCGTTTGAGTGCATCTTTTGCATACGGACTTCCTTGTGAAGCTGCTTGACGATAAAGTATAACTGCTGCTGCGATATCTTTATTGACCCCTCTACCTGATTCATACATTTGGGCAAGAAAAGCTTGCCCAAGAGCATTGCCCTGCTCCGCCGATTTGCGATACCATTTCACCGCTTCATAATCATCCTGCTGTACGCCATTGCCTTCTCTGTACATATAGCCTAAACTACATTGCCCAAGAGCATCGCCCTGCTCCGCCGCTTTGCGATACCATTTTACCGCCTCGTAATCATCCTGCTGTACACCCCTGCCTTTGTCGTACATAGTTCCCAGCTTAAGTTGCCCATCAGCATCGCCCTGCTCCGCTGCTTTGCGATACCATTTCACCGCTTCATAATCATCTTTTGATACTCCCAATCCATCTCGATACATATCTCCTAAACTACGTTGCCCATAAGCATTGCCCTGCTCCGCCGATTTGCGATACCATTTCACCGCTTCATAATAATCCTGTTGTACCCCTTTACCTAATTCGTACTTATAGCCTAAAATACGTTGCCCATCAGCATCGCCCTGCTCCGCCGATTTGCGATACCATTTCACCGCTTCATAATCATCCTGCTGTACGCCTTTGCCTAATTCGTACTTAATACCTAAAATAAGTTGCCCATGAACACCGCCCTGCTCCGCTGCTTTGCGATACCATTTCACCGCCTCGTAATCATCCTGCTGTACGCCTTTGCCTTCATCGTACATATAGCCTAAATTAGATTGATAATTTGAGCTAAAGTAAGGACTGTTGCGATATTTATAATAAATGGGGAATGCCTTTGTATAGTCCTTATTATCGTAGTATTGCTTCGCTTTTGCCATTTCTCGTTGCACTTCTTCCTTGCTGTAAGTACTGGTGGCAACAGGCGGTGGCGCTTTTATTGCACCTACCCCTTTCAGCAGGTCATCCTGGCGTTTCCAGCCGTTGGCAATGGCGGTGCTGCGCATGGATTTGGAAGGGTGGGTGCTGGTTTCGCCTTCCAGCGCAAAGGTGTTGATGCCCGCCTGCGCTTGATCGAAGGTAGCGCCCAGCTTGCGCAGGATGCTGCCAGAGAAGTTATCGGCTTGTATTTCAAGGGTTTTCCGCTTTTGCGAGTTGGTTTCGGTGAAGTCGTGTCCATAGATGTGGTGCCCGATTTCGTGGGCGAGCATGCTATATGCAGCCCAGCGGGTTTTCGCTTCTTTTTTAAAATTTTCCAAAAACACCGGACTGTAAAGGATGTATTTATTCTTGTTCGCAAAGGTTGCCTGCGCGTTTTTCACATTCGCTTCTTTGAGAATAAAAGACATAAAAAACATGGAATTGGCTTCTAATATTTCCATTACAATCCGTTGGGCTTCCGAACTGGCATCGAGCAGTACGTATTCTTTTTCGGTTTCTTCTTCATCATAGTTACAGCCGTGTTCGATATTGATAAATTCCTGTGCAGGTAAGCAGTAGGTAAGTAGCAAGAAAAAGATAAAGGGGTATCTAGCTTTTTTCGTGGTATTGGCGGTTTTATTTACAAAGATAATTATAACATTTTTAATAAACTAATAGCTATTCGATTTAATTCGCGCTGGGCGGCAGCAGGCTCTATCGTGTCGTTATTTTTTTCTTCCTGTATTTCGTTATAGCGGCGCTGTAGCGCGAGGATTTCATCAGGTAATTGGTTTTCATAATGCGTTGTCAGCGATTTGAACACAGTTAGTAGTTGATTATCAGCAATATACTTGCGGCATTGGATTTTTAATTCTTTTGGAATCGTAAGTTTGGAGGGAGTTTCGGGCGTTTCTTCGTACGTCGTTTTGGTAGGGAATAAGGCATTTTTTTCGGAAAAACAAGATGCTGTAAGCAATTAGTAATAATGCATTGAAAGGCAATAGCCAGGTGTAAGAAAGTTGTAAATATGCTGGTAAAGTATAATCATTGTATTGCATAGCAAATGGCTCTGCCAAAATCGTACCCAATGCCAGCAGCAGATACGTCAGCGTGAACCAATATACCGTTCTAAAAGCAGATAACGTAATAATTTTGGCGGGATTGATATTTAAATAAATACCCAAATATAAAAGCAAGATACCAGGAAGCAAGTTAAACAGTACCCAAACCCACGCTGGAAGCGGCACTCCTTCAAAACGACCAAGAACGGTTTGCAGAAAGACCAATACTAAAAGAATAATGGCACCTATATTCCACAGACGCAGCAACTTACGTTATACATGGGCGAGAATAACTTCCTGCATAATTTAGTTTTTCAGCGATTGCCAGATATTGGATTTTTCTAAATGCGTTTTGCCAGTGTGGTCACTTGGCGTGAGTACGGTCGGTTCTTTGCCGGAACCATAGGTTTTAAATTCATATACTAATGCGGTAACATTATATTGATTATTAAATGGTAAATTGCTGATTTCTTCGGGGAGTACATTTGCGCCTTCACTGAGCCAGGCAACTGCCGCTTCGCGCGAAACTTTGGAACCAGCAGTAGTAAAAGATTCAGACGTTACCACAAAAGCGATGATGCGAAAATAGCCAGGTTGAGCAAAAAACAAGGATTTTAGATAACCAGTTAGCGAAAAGGATTCATTTGGTTTAGCTCTAGTTTCCCAACGTTTTGGCTCCTTTTTTGGAGTAGCGTCTTCATTGATTTGTTCTAGACGAGTTACTATCACAAAGCCATTGGGTACATAAAAATAACTTTTATCATAATAGCCATTTTCATTGAGTGATTTGCGTAATTTTTTATCAATTGCTGCCAAGTTTTTACATTGATTGAAAGCATCTTCTAAAACGAAGGTAGCAGAAGGCTTGCGCGGAGGCCAGTCAAACATCGGAATCGGGGGTTTGAAATTACCTTTTTCGTCGTTGAAATATTCTAAAGATTGGTTTAGTTGTAAGCTTATATCAGCTTTCTTTGAACCCTCGCGAGCAGAATAGCCTTCTTCCGTGAGACCATACATACTAATAAATGGTCCTTCCGGTTCTTTGCGAAAGAAGGAAATACGTTTAATCTGCTCAGGATGCGCTCCAAGAATGGTCAGTGTATAGCCTGCGAAACGATATGCTTCCTGTTCCTCCGTTTCTTTTGCACTGAGTAATAGTGTGTGTTCGTTCACATGATGTCCAATGGCGTGCGCAATAATGGCATAGGTTTCCCATTTATCTGTCAAGCGATGAATAAAATCAGGATTGTAGAGCAGATAACGTTTCTCACCATCTACAACTGTGGCTACATTCTCCACATTGGTTTCTACTAATTCGAAGTTTTGAGTTTTGTTGGTCGCAGTCAGGATTTTTTCAACGATACCAGGAACTGTTGCCGTAAGTGGAAATTTGAATAGTTCCGCTTCAATAGAATCACCCTTGTGAATGCAGCGATTTGTCGCATTGATTTCGATGAGTTCTTGAGCTTTAGTTCTATGTGTCGCTATTAAGGTTGTTATAAAGAGTAGGAAAACACGCATGGGGAAATGGTTTTGTCAAAATTAAGAAAAAAGAAGTAAAAATTTTAAAGCAAGAACGTATTTTTTGGAAATCGTAAGGGAGTGAAAAAGTAAATGACATTGATAGGTATAAAGTATGGTATTGTTAATCAAAAATACCAAAAAAGATAAAGTGGAAAGCCATAATTTTTCTTTGCATAATTTAATAAGGATAAAATTTGTAATGTTTTAGCACTTCCCGTTACGTGACCTAATGCCTCATATTGTGCATCAAAATTATTGTTTTGTTCATTCGCAACGTACAATCTTTTAGCTTGGCAAGGAAAAAGAATATATTGATTGGTTGCAATTGGTATAATTACTTCAAAGTCATTTCCATTTACACTTTCTTTTTTTGAGTGGAATAATCGAATTGGTAGCGGATGCTCCAAAGTTGCCTCAGCAATTTCACTCACAAGAAAATTTGAAATATCGGTTTCATATATTTTTGAATATTCTGATGACTGCATACTGGAAAACTTTAATTTTTCCCAAGTATGAGTTGACAAATAAGCAAGTAAATCTGTTAAGATTCCAGATTCTTCAAATTTATTCTTATAAATAGTTGATTTTTTTGTCATATTAAATTAAAAAAAAATCCGCTTACAAACATAAGATTGATTGTAAACGGATAGCCTCAGTTGTGAATCGCGAGTATAAGTAAAAATATTACACAATGCAACAGCTTACGAAAATTACCTGCATTCAGGTGATAGTTTCCATGAATTTGTCAATCAGGTACTTGACAATTTGGAAGATGGCGATGAATACTTTATTGTATCCAGCCAAACACCAAAGGAGATGCAATCTTCCGAAGCACTTTTTGTAAAAGGTATTTTAAAAGCAGTCGAACGAGGGGTGAAGTTTTGGTATATCTACCCAAAAATGGATTTGAATCAAGATAGTGAGGGCGGCATGGACAATGTATCGCGGTGGCTGTTACTCTGGTCGGATGCTATCAATTTGGATTTAAAATTTAAAGTGTGGAAAGAACAACTTATTGCTAGAAACAGCGACCTCGCTAATCGGATTAAAACTTGCGTCAATGGCATTGGCGTACAGACACAACACGAAGGATTCATGTTCGCACCGTTCATTCGTTACATCATTATTAAGTCGTTGGAACTAAAGCCAGAATCAGAAGAAAATACGAACCCAAAGGAGCGAAATTATACATACCAATCTTGGACCGAAATCTCCGAAACCCATAAATATGAGGAATTATTTGTAAAGTTGAATAGTACAGCGACCAGAGTGCTTGCCGATTATTGTATAGATGCGGTTCGTAAACAATTGACCAAATAATATTTCATAAAAAACTAAAAAACAATATCATGTTATTCATGTTTTCTTGGCTATTTCTTACCATCATTTTAGGGTCATTAATTGCCATGAGTTCCAGACGGCTTGGTTATGAAATCATTATTGCAGGATTTGTTGGAATGCTCGTTATTGCTATTTCCGTAGCAGGAAAGTCGGGAGCGATTCCGGGACTTGAAAACTTTACATTATCCGCCTCTATTTTTGTTTACAGTGCTACTTTCATTTTTACCGATGTACTTTCTGAAATCTGGGGAAAAGAAATCTCGCGCAAGGCGGTGTATGCCGGTGCTGTTATTTATCCTCTACTATTTGTAACTACTCAGTTTTCGGTCATTTGGGAGCCGCATCCAATTTGGGCAGCCAATCAAGAAGCTTATGCTGCTATCATGGGTACAACGGTGCGAATTGTCATTGCTTCTTTTATAGCGTTTGTAATCTCTCAACTACACGATGTTTGGTCATTTCATGTCTTGAAAAGATGGACCAATGGTAAATATTTTTGGCTGCGCAAAAATGTCTCCACCATCGCTTCTCAATTTATTGATACCGTTATATTTTATAGCATTGGTTTTTATGGCGTGTTTCCAATTTTTGAATTGATTGTCTTTAGCTTTGCTGTCAAAGCCTTTATTGCTATTGTGGACACTCCGTTTGTCCATTTTGTGGTTCACTTTTTAAGAAAAGACCCTGCCATTAGGGAATTAGAGGCAAATCATTATAAATGACGATTCAACAAAAACAATTGCACTACCAGCCTTACATTGATTGGATTATTGACGAGCATGAAAAGCAAAAAACGGTAGATTATTTTAAATTTGCTGGGTACCAATTCCTGGTAAAGCCACCCGTTTTTAATCCTAATATTGCCACCTCCAGCAAGTTATTTGCCGAAGAGATTTTAAAATTAGACCTCACGGGTAAAAAAGTGTTAGATGCCGGTTGCGGCAGCGGTATCTTATCTATTGCTGCACTAAAAGCAGGAGCAAGTTTTGTGTATAGTTTTGATATAAACGACCAAGCAGTTGAGACTACAAAGGAAAATTTGGCTCGCTTGGATTTAACAGCAAATATTTTTGAAGTACAACAAAGGAATAGCCTACCGGACCTTCCTAACTTATTTGATTACATCTTCTTCAATCCTCCTTTTTTTGACTGCAATACTGACGCAATTTGGAAAAGGTCCGTGTGTGATCCTGAAAAGCTGTTTTTGAGAAATGTCATTTCAAACGCGAAGAAAGTTTTACGACCGGATGGCCAACTAATGATGGTTATTGGTGGAGAACTTAATCCGAAATATATTAAGTCAAGGTTGATTAAATATGGCTTTTCGGAAGTTGAACAAAAATACATGGGAGGGAAGACTCCCTTAAACCTTCATTTTATCATTGCCCAAAAGTGATACCTTCGCTAACAAAATTTGAATCTGAAGTGAAGAAATTACAAATTAAAAGAGGAGAAGAAATCTCATATGGAATCATATCAACTCACTTTTCGTTTGAAAATGGTTTGAAAATAAAAAAGCACCTACAACATTTAAGTCGTAAGTGCTTGATTTTCAGTGTCGGGGCGGAGGGATTCGAACTCTCGACCCCCTGCTCCCAAAGCAGGTGCGCTAACCGGACTGCGCTACGCCCCGAATATATCTTCCGGTTTTGAGATTTACTTGGCATCGGAGGGATTCGAACACTCGACCCTCCCGACCCATCGGGATGCGCTGACCGGACTGCGCTACGCCCCGAGGTAACAAGAAATTTGAGATCTGAAAACGCTATCGCGCAATTTCACATTTCAATTTTCTTATTTCACATTTTAAGTGGCGGTGAGAGCGGGATTCGAACCCGCGGTACCGTTTCCAGTACGACAGTTTAGCAAACTGTTAGTTTAAGCCGCTCACCCATCTCACCGACTGTTTTTCTTGCGCTTTCATTTAAGCGAGTGCAAATGTAGAGAAACGCATTCTAATATGCAAGGCTACTGAACTTCTTTTTAGAAAATAAAACTTACGACCTGTTTATCAAAGTGTAATTTTCAAGAAAAAGTTCCACTTGCTTCAAATCTTCTAATATCCTCCTATCTTCCCATCCTCTTATTCTCCTTACTTCTCATTCAGGCTCATCTTGATTTTCTTTTCCAACTCTGCAACGGTATCTTTAAAAACAACATCGGTTTCCATCAAATCCTGCACAGTTCGACAAGAGTAAATGACGGTGCTGTGGTCGCGTCCGCCAAACATTTCGCCTATTGCTTTTAAGGATTTATCGGTCAGATTTTTGGATAAATACATGGATAATTGTCGAGCGATGACGATGGAGCGCTTGCGGGTTTTTGCTTGTAATTTATCAACCGGTACATTAAAATGTCCTGCTACCAGCTTCTGGATGAATTCCAGCGTGATTTCTTTATTAATTTGGGAAACGAAGTTTTTAATCACCTCTTTTGCCAAATCCATATCAATTTCACGGTCATTCAGAGAGGATTGCGCGACCAATGAAATCAACACGCCTTCCAGTTCTCGGATGTTATTTTGAATATTATAACAAATATATTCTACTACATTGGCTGGAATCTCAACGCCCTCCTGCCCCATTTTGGTCTCCATAATGGCGATGCGCGTTTCCAAATCAGGTACTTGCAGGTCGGCGGATAAACCCCATTTGAAGCGAGAAATCAAGCGTTCTTCAATGCCTTCCAAGTCTTTCGGAGGACGGTCGGAGGTTAAAATCACTTGCTTACCACTTTGATGTAATTGATTGAAAATCTGAAAGAATATATCTTGCGTTTTTTGCTTATTCGATAAAAATTGAATATCGTCTATCATTAATACGTCAATCAATTGATAAAAATTGACGAAATCATTCACTGCATTATTTTTCAGCGATTGTATAAATTGATTGGTAAAACTATCGGATGTGACATATAATACGGTTTTATCAGGAAAGCGCTTGAGTACTTCATTACCGATGGCATGCACCAAATGGGTTTTACCAAGACCAGTATCACCATAGACGAATAGCGGATTAAAGGACGTGCCACCAGGTTTTTTCGCAATGGCTTGACCTGCCGAACGCGCCAAGCGATTGCAATCTCCTTCAATATAAGTCGTGAAATCATAATTAGAATTCAACTGCGGGTCCACTCTATTTTTTCGGATGCCGGGGATGACGAATGGGTTTTTGATATGCTCTGCATCTACCATTCCGGGCGCATAAGCCTCGGTAGTACGAGCATTACTTGCACTTCCATTTCCATTGTGGTGGTGGTAGTGTCCGTTACCATTTTGACGGGCAAATTCGCGCGAGGCAGCAGTGAGAATCTGGTATTCCAACCGTCCTTTGTCGCCCAATTCCTTGCGAATCGTCGTCTTTAATACGTCTACAAAATGCTCTTCCAGCCACTCGTAAAAAATAATACTGGGTACCTGAATCGTAAGTGCATTATTGTCCAAACGAACCGGTCTAATCGGTTCGAACCAAGTTTTGTAGCTCTGCGGATTTACAACCTTCCGGATTGTCAGCAGACAGCTATCCCATACTGTAGCATGATCTCTCATCATTCTTCAGGCAAATTGACAAATATTAAATAAATAAAATAGGCTTACCCCTGCGCCCTGCGTAATTTTGGAAGTATCAGTAAACTAAACTAATACGCATCGCTGCGTTGGTGTTGATAGGAGCCCCAATCCCGAGTTGCTTTTTTCAGAAAAGCGAAGGACTACAAAGTTGAGAAAAAAAATCTAATCTTGAATGGCTTTTCGACCAAATTCAAAGATATTTTTTTTACTTATTTCACAAGTGTGTAAAGCTTTTCAATGTTAAGTAAATGTAACGTACTCATATAAGGGATAAATTATTTTATTTGTAAAAATATGACAGTCAAATGATTACAAAATTAGTTTAAAACTGTCAATTTTTTGCTGCTACTATTTCGACTGTGCTTTATTAACTAATATATTCTGGCAACTTACACATTTTCCCTTGCGATTTCGCTCAAAAAATACATCTAATCTACCCAAAATAATACCCGCCCAACCGACCTGATTAATCAACACTTGGCTTCCTTCAACGTTCGTTTCTACAATTGGTTCATCCAAAAAAGTGTGCGTATGCCCACCAATAATCAGGTCAATATCGCGGCTGCTTTTCGCTAATACAATGTCTGACACGGTGTTATCTTGATATTTATACCCCAAATGCGACAAACAAATCACGTAGTCACATTTCTCCTCTTTTTTTAGAATAGCCGCGTATTTATTGGCGTTGGCGATGGGGTCGAGATAGCGCGTTTCTTTGTATAAAGTTTTTGGTACTAAGCCGTCCAATTCAATACCCACCCCAAGTACTCCAATTTTAATCTGGTCTTTTTTGAAAATTTTATAAGGAATGACTTTGCCATTCATCACCGTATTTGAAAAATCGTAATTGCCATTGATAAGTGGAAAATTAGCGTTGGGCAGTTGTTTGTACAACCCGTCAATTCCTGCGTCAAAATCGTGATTGCCAATCGTAGCCGCATCATAACCCATTTCGGACATGAGTTTCAATTCCAATTCTCCACCATACAAATTAAAATATGGCGTGCCTTGAAAAATATCACCCGCGTCCAACAGCAATACGTGCTTTTGCTCTTGCCGAATGCGCTTAATCATTGCCGCTCGTCTGGCAGCACCGCCCGCGCCCTGATTGCGACTGCCGTCCATCGGAAACGGATCAATGCGACTGTGTACGTCATTGGTATGTAGAATGGTAAGGCGAAGAATTTCGGGTTCCGCCGCCAACGCTCGAAGGGGCAGTGCGCCTACGCCCGTGAGTAAGGCACCCGTGCCGAAGGTTTGTACAAAGTTTCTACGATTCATATTTTTAAGTGAAATGTGAAATGTGATTTGTGATTTGTGATTGGTGATTTGTGATTTGTGAAATGTGATTTGTAATGAGGGACTACTCACCAATCACTACTCACCAATCACTACTCACCAATCACATTATTTAACCCTTCCATCCGTTTGCGCGTCGAGTTTTTTGCCCTGTGCGGTTTGTTTTTTCACATATTCTATAATGGCATCGCGCATGAACACACCCAATGCCTCTTGCTTTTTATCAATGAAAAACGTACAGTCGTCCCCGCCATTTGCCACATAATCCGATAAACCGATTTTATATATTTTACCTTCTTGTAATGGTTGCCCGTTGATGCGTACGTTTTGCGCTTTGCCATCTTTTATATCCAACTGAAATTGCTTACTCACTGGGATGCCATTGCTTTTAGCGATTTTATCTGCAAACTGCTGCACCGCCGCCGCATCTGCATGAACAATAACCAACATATTATCAAAAGGCATCAATTCAAAAATTTTGCCGCGCGTCACCTCTCCTGCTTGTAAAGTCGGGATGCGAATGCCGCCATAATTCATACTCGCAAAGTCAATATTGCCCTTTGTGTATTCGCTCATTTGCTCGTAAAAAAGGTCTGCCATCCAGTTGCCAAGCGTACCTTCGGGTTTTTTATGCTCTAAAGTTCTGGCAGCTACACCGAGCACGGTATTCATTTCCGCATCCATTTTAGCTTTGTAAGGCGCGATGAGTTGTTCGGTTTTGCTATCAGCTGCCGAGACAGTCCGCTCCGACGTTGACTGCGCCTCCATGCGGTAGCTTTGTGGCTGCACTTGCGCCAAGTGATTGACCTTGCAAGAAGCGAGTAGAATGGCAAGGGCGAGCGAAAAACTTAGCAATAATTTGGTTTTCATCTGTATTTTTGATTTTACAATAGTCTCCCAATTTAAGCACAATTTATAAAAGTCGAGCTACTGGAAAGTTTAAGTTACTGTAAATAAAAATAGGTATTGTTCAATATCCTTGTGTTCCGAACAACAATGGCTTATTCCAACGAATAAATGACAAAATTCCGTATCTCAAATGTATTTCCAGAGCCTATTCTTATCCAGCCTATTTTATCTTTTGCCTTTGAAAATTTTCAAGTAATTTCATCTTGAACCAATAATTCTTTATTTTTCAATGTGTTCCGACTTCTAAAAATAGTATAAATAAGTAGGCAGTTTACAGTAAGCAGTTGGCAGTCGCTCAATCTGCTGACAAACAACGACTTAAGCTGGATTCATTTTATAATTTAAATATGCTCACTTACTTAATTTCATCTTCAACCGTCTTTTGCGAGTTTTGTGAGACAAATCAAATTTGTACAAAACAAAAGAAGGGCTGTAGCAAGTAGCCACAACCCCTTCAGTCTTTACCTTGATAGAAAAAAAAATCCCTAATCTTGAATATCAAAAATCAAATGTCTGCCAAAAATTATACAGCGAAAGTCAGTTCACAGTTAATCAATTTCACATTTCCTATTTCTGATTTCGCATTTTAAATTAAACGGGTACCATCGCTGATTTTACCGTCGTCACAATACGTGCTGCTACTTTGTAAGGATCAGCCGCAGAGTTCGGGCGACGGTCTTCCAAATAGCCTTTCCAGCCGCGCTCTACCGTAGCAATCGGAATACGAATCGAAGCACCTCGGTCCGACACGCCATAGCTGAATGTGTCGATAGACTGCGTCTCGTGCTTACCCGTCAAACGCAAGTGATTGTCAGGACCATACACCGCGATGTGCTCAGCTAATACTGGACGGAAAGCCTCCAATATTTCCACATAAGCCTCTTTGCTGCCTGCTTCGCGCAGGAGCGAGTTGGAGAAATTGGCGTGCATGCCGGAGCCATTCCAGTCGCCTTGCAGCGGCTTGCAGTGCCAGTTGATAGATACGCCGTAGCTTTCACCGACGCGCTCAAGGAGGTAACGAGCCAACCAAATCTGGTCACCTGCGGCTTTAGCACCTTTTGCAAAAATCTGAAATTCCCATTGACCCGTTGCCACCTCTGCATTAATGCCTTCCACATTCAAACCTGCTTCAAGACACATATCCAAATGTTCTTCTACAATATCCCGACCAAATGCCTTGCCATAACCCACCGAACAATAGTATGGACCTTGCGGTGCCGGATAACCATTGTCTGGAAAACCAAGCGGTTTATTATTTTCGGAATTCCAAAGGAAATATTCCTGTTCGAAACCAAACCAAAAATCGTTATCGTCGTCTTTAATCGTCGCACGACCATTGGATTCGTGTGGCGTACCATCGGCGTTCAACACCTCTGTCATTACTAACCAAGCATTCTTACGACCTGGGTCTTGAAATACCGCTACTGGTTTTAATAAGCAATCTGAAGAATTACCTGGAGCTTGTTCGGTAGAACTTCCGTCAAATGACCACATCGGCACATCATCTAAATCACCTTTGAAATCCTTCACTATCTTTGTCTTACTGCGTAGGCTCTGCATTGGCTTGTAGCCATCCAACCAAATGTATTCTAATTTCGCTTTATTCATGATGTTTAAATATTGAGTTATATGAAGCAATTTGATTTAAGTCCATCTTTTGAAGACTAAGAGACTTTGTGAACGAGACCAAGGGGCACGCTCTCTAAATCTCTCCGTCTTTTTAGTCACTTTTCTCTTTTTCACTAAGTCTCCTCCAAAGGCTGGAAATCTTAAATCAGTAATCTGCTAAAAGTCGTAGATAACTGCAAAGAGTACCCCAGCGTTGGTTTTCGTATTTTTTCCGTCCGCATCTAAAAAATAACCTTCCTTTGAAGAATTATCAATGCGGAATTCTGGAATGAGAATCAGCGGTCCTAATTTAATATTGCCAGACACGGTGAATGCTAAAATACTATTGTCTGCCACAGTAGTGATAATGCCATCATCATCCCCGATGTATTCGGCACGTAGGGCAATTTTAGCGGTTTCCGTTACTGGGAAATTCGCGTAAAGCGCTGTGCCAAACCAGTTGGTTGCATCGCCTTCTTCTGGGTCAAACATCCGATTCGTCACATTCAAACCCAATCCCACCTTGCCCACCGCAAGCGTAGCTGTCAAGTCTATCTGATGGCTGAATACGTCTGGGTCGCCTACATCCTCACCCTCCGCGTGTCTGCCGCCGAGATAATTCAAATACGCTCCAAGTACGCCATCATTAAAGGATAATTGTCCGCCGACGTGCTTGCCCGGCACCACATCTATTTTGGTATCCGTATCATTGAACACACCTACTAAAGCGCCGAACTTTTCCGACAGCTTAAAGTTTGCCTTCAGACCCGTATGAAAAAACGGTCCATTGGTAAACATATAGGAAGTACTATAATTCATATTTAGCGGTGCGTCAATTACTTCATAACCGACGAACGTGCTAAAATTTCCCAATGTCAATGTCACCCATTCAGCGGGCGTGTAGCTGGCATAGAGCTGCTTAATAAGTGTCAGCGAGGAAATTTTTCCGTTCGCATCTACATATCCGTTTGCGCCTTCTGCACGCGGACCAAATGCTAAGTCCGCTACAAAACCAAATTTTCCCGTTTTAGAGAACACAATATTCGCCATGCCAAGTGCAAAGGAATTGTGCGCATTGGTAAAGCTCGTGGTAAATGGTTTTTCATTGAATCCATATAAATAATAAGCGTCTACCGCGCCGCCAATGTCAAATGGGGATTCCGCTTCTGCTTCTGCCATTGGGGCTTCTGAGGCGGCTTTATCCGTTGAAACCTGCTCCTGAGCCTTTGCTGGGAGCGTACAAACGAGCAATACCAATATTGCTCCAATACTTAACAGCGTAGATTTTTTCATAATGCCAAACTTTTGAATTCTGGAAATAAGGTTTTGTAAAACTTTTTTTATGCTGAGAATAAGCACAAAAACGGTAAACCTAAAATCCGGTGCCTCAAAATGTTTGACAAAATGATTGCTCCGTTGTATATTTGCATTTCGGTTTGAGAATTCGGTTTACCGTTTTCTTGCCAGTGCCCCTGGGGTGTTGCCGCACTTCCAGGGGTTTCTTTTTTATCCAAGTCGTTGTTGATCCTTTATTTGTTGTTAATAATCATTTAAAGTTGGTTTCTTTTTAGGCATTTAAATCCCAAAATTCGCCGACACGCTATACGCGGTACGGCTACGTACTGCAATAATTTCATAACTTGGACGATGGTTAAGGCAGGAAAACGCATTTGATTTTGAGTATAATCCCAACACCTTTGTTTATATTTGGATAATCTCAAATCGCAATAGCAAAAGTAGGCTTACGGATAGGTACTTACAAAATGACTTTTTCGGGAGTGTGTTAAACCTAAAGCGACTTATTTTTAATCTAAACGCCTGAATATCAAATTATTAATTGTTTAAATTTTGTTATGTCCACCACAATTCAGAAGGATCAACTATTTATCTTGATAAAATCGCTGACAAAAGCGGAGAAGCGTAACTTTAAGCTCTATGCCAATCGGTTTGATAATAGTGGAGACACCAAGTTCATTCAATTATTTGATGCACTCGATAAAATGGCAGATTATGATGATGAATTGGTTATCAAGCGATTGAATGGCGTAGAAAAAAATCATCTCTCCAATCTGAAGCGTCATTTGTACAAACAAATTCTTATCAGCCTGCGCCTCATTCACATCCAAAAAAATATTGATATTGAAATACGGGAGCAACTCGATTTTGCGCGCATACTTTACAGCAAAGGAATGTATATGCAAGCCCTGAAAATGCTGGAACGCATCAAGCAAACCGCTATTGAGCACCATCAAGATATTTTGCATTTGGAAATTTTAGAATTTCAAAAACACATTGAAGCGCGACATATCACGCGCAGCCGCCGTGTACAAGGTAAGATGGAAGGATTGCTCGAAGAATCAGCGCATCGAAGTTCCGTTACCCTTTCTTCCAGTTTATTATTTAATTTTAATATCGAAATACACGGTTATTATATCGAAAACGGGCACGCTCGCAATGACAAAGACATCGCCGCTGCCAAAACATTTTTTCAAACGCATTACCCAAAGCTGCCAGAGCGCGAAAATACTACGTTTTTTGAACGGGTGAATCTTTTTCAAGCGCAAATGTGGTACAATTATATTTTGATTGATTTTCCCGCCTGCCGCGAGTATGCGCTGCAATGGGTGAATCTTTTTGCCGAGTATCCACAAATGAAAGAAAAAGACCCAGATTTATATATGCGGGCACTTTATTACACGCTGGTATTTCTTTACTTTACGCGAGAGCATGACCGATACGTACACTATTTACGAGAGTTTGAAGCATTTGAAGCGACGATTCACGAGAGTTTAAATACCAATTCCGGCACCATTGCATTTGTATATCTTTATTTATCAAAATTAAATTATTACTTGCTTACCGGCGATTATGATGGTGGTATTGCTTTAGTAAAAGAAATTTTAGATACGATACCACAGTACGAAAAATATACGGATGTACATCGGGTGCTGTTGTTTTATTACAAATTTGCGTATTTATATTTTGGTTGTGGACAATTTGGGAAAGCACTCGATTATCTCAATCAAGTTATTTTATTAAATCACGGTTATTTACGGGAGGATTTACATCACAATGCTCGATTATTACATCTCATTTGTCATTATGAATTAGGTAATCACGACCTCCTCTCCTACCTTATTCCAGCGGTGCAACGCGCATTTGCGCAAGCGAAAGAGGTAAGTAAAGTGCAAAAATTGACCCTGAATTTTATAAAAAAGTTAATTACACTACCACTGGCAGATGTAAAGTCAGCATTCGCAGTGTTTCAAAAAGAAATCATTACTTATACTGATAATGCTTATGAGCGGAAAGCTCTGCTTTATTTGGACGTACCATTATGGGTAGAAAGTCATTTACAAAACCGATTAGTGCGGGAAGTAAAAGAAAGCGTACAAAAAGCAAAAGCGCAAGGGTCGAGCGTGCAATAATCTGGTTATCAATTCATTGTTTATTTTTTAATCGTTCGATTTCTTGTAATAATTCTTCGATGGCTTTATCTTTTTGTTCTAATAACTCATCTTTTTGTTCTAATAACTCATCTTTTTTTTCTAACAGCGCATCTTTTTCTCGCAAAGCTTGCTCTAATGAATTATCAAAGGTTTCTTCAATTTGAATCTGCTTTTGTACTTCTTCGCTCTCTGCCGCTCTTGCCAAACGTTGCAAAATGGGCTGTAAAGACTCGTCTTGCAAATCTGCCGGATAGTTCAAAATCCTTTTGTTATCCGTCACCCAACGTTGACTGAACACAGACAAGACTTTTTCGACGCGGGTTTGCATTTTTTCTGATAATCGAGGGATTTGTACTACATAACTATCATGCGTTAATTTCTCAATAAACTCATCTTTTTCATTTATCTGTTCGCCATTTACTACATCAGTATACACCCTATTTACTTTTAAAATAGCTCGTTTTATAGACAATTCAAATCCCAAAATATAAATAGTCACTATAGGAAGTATCATTTTTTTACCTTCTATATCATCTTCTTGGGTATAATTTTCCGCTAAATAACGTCGAAAACGCATCATATCAAGTGGATGCTTACCCTTCTGTAATTCTATTAAAATTTTCTTTACTTCTCCACTTTCCGTCTTTACAGTCGCTTTGAAGTCCACTCTAAAAATGGTCACCAAAAATTTATCTGATTTACCACTTTGCTCCTGTGGACGCAATTCTAATTCTAAGATTTCTTCTCCCAAAATAGCTGACAACAGCTTTTTTGCTACGTGCTGGTCTTCCATCAAGTATTTAAAAACGCTATCATATATTGGATTGGCTATCAGCATATTTTTCTATTTCTGCACAAAAATACGGGAAATTAACAGAGCTATTGTAATTATTTTTTGTAAAACAACACACAACTTGTAACTTCCCGCCTGAAATCCAAATCTGATATGCGCCTTGTTTTACTTTTTTCGTTTTTTCCAATCTGGCTTCTTGCCCAGTTGCCCGATTCTACTGCGGTTGACCCGCCCAACGAAGCGCAGGAACGCATTGAAGATTTTTTGCAGAATACGGACAGCGAAGGCAGTTTCGATTTTAATACGCTTTTTGAACGCCTCGAAGATTTTCGGCAAGACCCAATTAATTTGAATAGAGTGACAGAAGCAGTGCTGCATGACCTGAGTTTGCTCACCGATGCGCAGATTTTGGATTTGTTAGCGTATCGGCAAGTGGCGGGCGACTTGATTTCAATCTATGAATTGCAGGCTATTCCAAGTTTTGACCTGACGACCATTCGGCGGATTGTACCGTATGTGACCGTACGCGGCAGTCTGGATGACTATCAAATTCCAATCTCTGAAATGTTGCGAAGCGGTCGAAATGAAGTATTTGTGCGGTGGTCGCGTATTTTAGAACGGCAAAAAGGATTTCAAGAAACGACTTCCAGCCCTTATCTTGGCGACCCAAATCAATTGTACATTCGCTATCGGCACGCTTACGGCACCCGGCTGAGTTATGGCATCACAGCAGAAAAAGACCGAGGAGAGGAGTTTTTCAAAGGCAGCAACAAGAAGGGTTTTGACTTTTATTCCGCGCATTTTTTTGTTCGGGATTTGAATAAAACCGTTAAAGCAGTCGCATTGGGCGATTACTCGGTGAGTTTGGGGCAAGGTTTGGTATTGTATACTGGTTTTGGAACTGGCAAATCCAGTAGTCCATTGATTCTTAAACGTACCGGAAGAGTTTTGAATTCCTACACTTCCGCAAATGAAGTCAACTTTTTTCGGGGAGCCGCCACTACCCTATCGCTTGGTAATCACTTGGAAATCACGGCATTCGGTTCGCTCCGCAATCGAGATGCCAACTTGATTATTTCCAATGACACGACCGATGTAGACCCAGAAATTCGCAGTTTTAGCGCCTTGGATATTGACGGTTTGCACCGAACGCCCAGCGAGATAGCAGATGAAAATGTATTGCAACAACTCACCGTTGGTGGCAGTTTAAAATGGAAAAATAACAATAGTCACTTGGCACTCAATGCGTTGTATGACCAATTTGATAAAAAGTTAGAACGACGGATTCAACCCTACAATCGTTATTTTTTCAACAGCGACCGTTTACTCAATGTAAGTTTAGACTATTCTTACCTCTGGCGCAATTTCAATTTTTTTGGTGAAACGGCGATGAGCGATAATGGCGCGATTGCTACCCTGAATTCGGTATTGATTGGTTTGGACCGCGCTGTTGATTTTGCAGTTTTGCATCGCCACTTTCCGAGAGATTATCAGGCTTTGAATGCCAATCCATTTGCAGAAACAAGCGGCGCTACGAATGAAAACGGCTTGTATCTGGGTATCGAAATGCGTCCGATTAAAAACTGGACCTTGAGTGCATATTTTGATGCGTGGCAACATCCGTGGCTTCGATTCAATGCGGACGCGCCTTCTCGCGGTTGGGAATATCGCAGTCGCTTGACGTATGAGTTGCGCCGCCGCCTGCGCGCCTATGTGGAAGTGCGCGAGGAAATTAAACAAAGTAATGAACCCGAATCTTACACCAAAACCGATATTTTAATAGAAAACCGTATTTTTCAGACGCGCTTGCACCTCGAAAATCAAGTTACAAAAACGCTGGAACTGCGCAGTCGAATAGATTGGGGCTTCTCACAAGGCGAAAACACAGAAAAAAGTACAGGCTTCGCCGTTTATCAGGATGTAATGTTTAAACCCATCGGTTTCCCCTTATCATTTACAGCGCGATTCGCCATCTTTGATACGCAAGGTTTTGCAACGCGCTTCTATTCTTACGAAAATGATTTATTATACACTTTTTCTATACCGGCTTATTACAATCGTGGCACTCGTTATTACATCAATTTGCGGTATCGCTTGGGTCGAAATATCACCTTAGAATATCGGATTGCACAAACGTATTGGGCGAACCAACCCACTATTGGCAGCGGTTCGGAAGAAATAAGTGGACAAAATCGGACGCAAACCAGCGCACAGCTTCGGTGGAAATTTTGAAAGTGGAGAATAGGAAGATGGGAGGATATGAGGATGCCTGAACCATGCTTGTCCGCATACGGAGGAATTTTTGTGATTTTATTGATTCTTATGATCTGCAAAATATACTGCGCCACCTATATGTAAGTGAGGTAAGAAACAAGCGAACCCCAAACTTTAAACTTATTAAATGCTGTCTCTTAAAATCAACCCCCTTAATTCCGGTGCTTCCCGCCGTACTCTTGATTTGGAGGTGGCTCCAATCATTCGTTTTTTGATTGCTGCTGCTTTTTCCGGCTGGTTCATGGCGGTATAAATTTTAATCAAGGTAGCGTATGCTTGGACGCTTTTGGGGTCTTGTTTGATCGCTTGCTCTGCCGCTTTAACTGCTTCTCTGTACTCGCCCAAGCTTTTGGTAGCATTCGCTTTGTCGGTAAGGGCTTTCGTATCAAGGGGATTGATGCGCAGTTGGTCATTTGCTTCTTGTTTCACTTCCTCTTGCTCCTTCTTTTTTTCTCGGATGTCTTTCAATCGTACCCGCGTGAGGCTATCGTTTGGATTTTGTTTTTGTACCGCTTGAAAGTCTTGCCAAGCTTCTTCCAAATTTTCTGCTTTCAAATTAGCGACCCCACGTCGAGTAAGCGTGCTCACATCCGCCGGTGAATTTTCTACCTGGGTATTTAAATCCTGTAAAGCCGCTATATAATCCTCTTGCTGAAAGAGCAAAGCCGAACGATTGTCCAACGCAAATTTATAATCGGGATGTACGGTCAATACATGGTCCAGCGAAGCGATTTGTTTGTCCTTCTGTCCGGTTTGAAAATACGAGTCTTGTAATGCCATGTTGAGTGCTAAAAAATTGGTAGAATCTTTTAGTTTTACTTGTTCCAACAATTCAATGGCTTTTTCATATTCTTTGGTTTCAAAAGCAACCAATCCAAATAACAAAAGCAACGACTGCTCAATATCCCCCGTCACCACGCCACTGGTCGCAATGTTAGAAATGGAAGTGACCGTATCTATCTCTGCTCGCTCGTTGATACGCAAGCGCGTGAATTGAAATTGTTCGCCTAATTCCAAAAACCGATAGCTCGTATTGACAATAATGGAGCCGTCCGGCTTTGGTTCTTCCTGACCAAAAATGACTAATTTTGCGGCGCATCCCTTCCCAATTCTAGCGGCTTGGCTAGAATTCGAGGGCAAAATCGTATCGTTACCACCGTCTCTGTAAGTCTGTAAAGATACGTCCAAATTATAATCACTTATTAAATTACCCAATTTTACAAGAATCCCCTCATGCGGTCGGGTGGGTTGTTGCGTGCCAAATCGCGTATATCGAAAAAGTAATATATTAAAGGTAGAGTCAGATTTGTCTTCAAAAGTTGGACAAGGTGTTGTGCCTTGCGCTACCGGCTCGTCTCCTTCGGTCTCTCGCGTCAGCAAAAAGACCACCACCGTTGCAACTACCAATACACCGATGCCTATGAGTGCCCAAGTGCGCCAAGGAGGCGTTGACCTTGTTACGGTGGAAATAACCCTGCCGTCTTCTAAGTTATCCAGAATCGTGAGAATCTGACGGGTCACTTGGTTGTAACTCAATTTAGCGTTGTCGAAACTGATGGTGCCGTTGGCTTCCTCTCGTTTGGTGCGTCGGTAAAAAGATTGCGCTTGTGTGGCATCTTGCCACAAGGCTTCGGATTGCTTATCTGGTTCTAAAAAAGCGACTAATTGCGCCAATGCGAGTTCTAATTCACCTTCGCTTACCAGTTTTTTGACGGCTTTTATAACTTGTAGCTTATCCATTAGGGTTCTATAATCGGTTTAAATTCAATGCGCTCAATATAGCACTAAACGGTTATAAACCAATAAATAGTCTGTTTGTTTGTTAATTGCAGGACTATCATGCACTTATAATTTTGTTAAAATAACATTGCCGGATTATTGATGACTGGCATTACGCACGCTCATTGCAATAATTGGAACGCGGATTTTCGCAGATTTTATTTGGTGATTTTAATATTGCTTAGCATGTAATCTTATTTTAAAGTCTATAAATGAATAAGCGTATGTGAAAGAAATCCGCACAATCCGCGTCATCCGCGTTCCAATTGTGATTATAAGTGCGCGTAACGTACTTACATTAACATTAATGAATCAAAATTAACACGCCAACCCCAATTAAAAAAGAGCCGAAATACCAAACAGCGCGCTTGCGGTCGGTGCGATGCAACCCGTGCGCACTCTCCCTACCGTCCGCCGCGATGGTACGAGCCACCGTAATAATGCGCATCAAAATAGCGGCAATCAAAAAATAAGCCAGTAGATAAATTTTATCCATCAATACCATATCACCTACGTCGGGAAGGGCATCGCTGTAGGATTGCTGTAAAAAAACGCTACTTAATAAGCCGCCAATCGGCAAGGAAATACGGGCATCAATAAATAAAGGATGAATCAGCAAACCGCCTAAACTGGCAAGCATTACCACCAATAAAGGCAGCATGAGTTTCATCAAAAAATAACTGGTCGGACGAGCAATCGTGAGTTTGAAATCAAAATCACTGAACTTAGAGCCGGTACGACCGGGTTCGCCGAAATTGGTATTGTAAAAATTAGAATTGCCAGACATCGAAGCGTCTTTGATTTCCCAGCCCGGAATAATGAAATCTTTTCGCAGTAAACTTTTACTCGTATCAGGCAAATATATTAAAGAATCGAGCGGATAAATAATATTTTCAATGCGAATATTGGGTGAGTGGCGGTCGAGCGGAAAGTCATCAAGCAAAAACGAGTAATAAAAACGTCCTTCCACGCGCATTCCATTATAATTATAACCATCGGGCAGCACTTGCGTGGTGTCATGAAATATTTCTTTAGTAGATCCCCACTTTTCTATTGCATTTACAAACTCGATATTCGTCGGGTCGCGGTCGCCTTTCCAACGAAACCAAATATAAAAATCGGCATAAAATGAAAATTCATTAATATCCAAATCATACACATTCATAATGTAAATACCGGTATAAACCTTTTGCGCCTGTAGCGGAAAGGTGTCGGGCTGTGCTTGCACGAATGAACAAAGGAAAATCAACAAGCCTGTTATCCCTATTTTTAGACCCATCATGTATTGGTGTGTTTTGGTGTTTTGGTGTTTTTGTCGCTCCGTCACTTGGTCTCTAAATCACTTTATTATTTATTATCAAATTTTAAAATATCTAACCAAGAACAATCCTCATAATTATTATAATTTTCTAAAATCTCCTCGCCTTCCATGATGTCTTTCAATGCGATTGAAATAAGCGGGTCAAAATCTATCGTAGCGCCTGAATTAGGTTCGGCAGCATGATTCACATATCGGGCATTGTCCAAACATAAAACTAAACTATCTAATTCTTTGGAATAATAGGCATATTTTGTAAATAATTCCCAAAGCGTGTCCGTTATTGTATTCTTTTCGGAAGCTTTATAGGTTTTATATTGCAATTCATTGAGTAATAGAATATTTAATCCTATTGCACCTTTCCACCATATCTTGCCTTTTGAAATATCTTTTTTAGCGAATAAACCAAGTCCGTGTATAGTGCTTTCTCTTACTTCGGTGAGCTCGTTCAGTGTTTCTAGCACATTCATCAATATTAATTTGTATTATTGAAAAATTGTAAATAAATCTATAATCGCTTGTCGCTGTTGAAGTAAATTTTCTTTTTCATTTCTATTTAAACGCTTTACGCGTGCTATTTCCATCTTTTCTTTATAAAATTCTTTATATCGAATTGCAAAAACGCCTAATAATGGAATTACCAGTAATAATAACCAATAAATCGGTTTTGTAAAAACAAGCAATACAATCAGCCACAATAGCCAATAGGCAAAATACGCGCCCAATGCCGCCGCGAGCCATACGGACGCATAAAACACGATGCGCTTTACCCGCGTCTTTGCTATATACTTTGCTAATAAAACAGGAGGTATATTGAATAAATAACCAATTAAAAAAAACGGTAATCCGAGGAGTAATAAAACATAATTTAAAATAGGCAAATTATATTTTTGCATCAGCGCACGGTCTGTAATGCGAAGTTGTTGCAAGTGATTGAAATAAGATTTTACTAAACTCAATAAATTATTTTTTGCAGCAGCATCCATTTTATTCATAGTGTCAGCTACTCGTTTTTCTGCTTCTAAAGGTGTTTTAGCATGTTTTGGAAAATTTGCAGGACGCTGCGAGCGGTCAAGCCGCAGTAAATATTCTGTGAGTTCTTCGTCTTCCTCTTTTTCAATGATGACGATGCGTTCTGCCATTTGCTGGCGCAGGGTTTCCGTGAATTCCGCGCTGGTTGATGCCGCATTCTGCTGATACCTTTCCCAAAATTGTCGCGCCGAAATTGGTTCGCCAAAATCAATCATCACCTTGGAGCGCGGTTGGTCGGCATACTCATAATTGACACCCACTGGCACGATGTAGACATCCTCCAAATCGGGAAATTTTTCAAGCGTTCCAAACGCGATTCTGGATGCCCCTTTTTTCAGTGAACGCAGTCTTTTTTCGTGTTCGGCACTTCCCTCCGCAAGAATTAGGACCGTCTTTTTTTCGTTTAATGCCTGATAACAGTATTCAAAAGTTTCATAATTTGTTTTTACAAAAGCCAAGCCTCGGTCTTTGGCGCGATAAAGCGGCAAGAGGTGGATGCTGCGCATCAGTCGGATGTAAAATGGCTTTACAAACATATCGCCCCGCACCAAAAAATGCAGTGGCTGCTCCAAATAACACGCAATAATGCACGGCTCAATGAAGCCAGTCGGGTGGTTCGCAGCCAAAAGAACGGGCTTATTTTTGGGAATACGGTGCGCATTGGAAATGTAGATTTTCCGATAAAAAACCTGAAGCATCAGGGTAACGAGTAGCCTTCCAAACGAATACAGCATGAATAGTGTTTACAGTGAAGTTGGGACAAAGTTAGTTTGCGTCCGCGCATTTTTTCTAATTATTTTTTATTTTCGAGTGTGAAGTTTCTTCAACGCAAGATTTACTGATTTTTTGAAATGTAGCAAATCTGTAACTGGTTTAGATTTATGGCTCATCAAAAATACCTCGTGGTAGTAGGCGGACCCACAGCGAGCGGAAAAACCGCCTTTGCAATACAATTAGCAAAACATTTTAATACCGAGATTATATCCTGCGATAGCCGCCAGTTTTATCGAGAGATGAATATCGGTACTGCCAAACCGAGTGTGGAAGAAATGCAAGGCGTGACGCACCATTTTCTTAGTCAACTTAGTATTTTTGATAGCTATAATGTGGGTGATTTTGAGCGCGATGCGATTGCATTATTAAAAATATTACATCAGAAATACGATATTATAATAGCCGTTGGTGGCTCTGGTTTGTACTTAAAAGCGGTGTGTGAAGGATTGGATACATTCCCAGAAGTACCCGAAAATATTCGACAGGAAGTACGACAATTATATGCAGAACAAGGATTAAAATATTTGCAAAAAGAACTCCAAGTCGTTGACCCTGAGTATTATACCATTGTAGACCAACAAAATCCGCATCGCTTGATTCGAGCCCTAGAGGTGACGCGTGCCAGTGGAAAACCATTTTCCAGCTTTCACAAAAATCGCTCGAAACAGCGTCCGTTTCAATCCATTGGTTTACAAATAGACTTGCCTCGGGAAGCATTATATGACAGAATTAACCAGCGAGTAGATGACATGATGCAAAAAGGATTGCTACAAGAAGCCGAAACATTATTGCCCAATCAACATCTTGTTGCATTGCAAACCGTTGGTTATCAGGAGTTATTCAACTATTTTAATAAAAAAATTACATTGGAAGAAGCTGTTGACAAAATTAAACAAAACTCGCGCAACTATGCCAAACGCCAACTGACGTGGTGGCGACGCGACGGCTCATTTCATAAATTTCACCCCGAGGCGTTGGAAGCAGCCATTCATCACATCCAATCTATTATAAAATAAAATTAAATGAATAGCACAGATTTGATATCCGGTGTAGGTGTTTTCCTCATTCTATTAGCATTTTTTCTACAAACATTTAATTATATCACCGCCAAGTAGCTTTTGTATTTATGGTTGAATGTAATTGGCTCTGCATTAGCAGGTTATGGCTCGTATTTATTAGATTCTATCCCTTTTATGATTATGGAAGGCACTTGGTGTATCGTCTCTGTTATCGGGCTATTGCGCATCGGTCGTGTACATACGGCACATTAAAAATGTTTTGTTCTGCTGGAACAATGCTCCAATCTCAAATACGTATTATCTAAATACTAAATACTAAGTACCAAATACCTAAAATCATGAGTAAAATCTGGAAACAACCCTTCACGCTGGATTCCATAAGTGTCTTCTTTCAGCGCACCCTTATCGAAACGCTCGGCATCGAATTCACCGAATTTGGAGATGATTATCTCGTTGCTAAAATGCCCGTAGACGACCGCACGGTACAGCCCATGCGACTGCTGCACGGAGGCGCAAGTGCAGCATTGGCAGAGACTTTGGGCAGTACGGCTTCCGTTTTTTGTCTGGAAGATGTCAACAATTTTCAAGCAGTTGGCGTGGAAATCAACGCGAATCACTTGCGCGGCGTTACGAGCGGATATGTACACGGCACCGTCCGTCCCATCCGCATCGGGCGCACGATGCACGTGTGGAATATTGAAATCAAAGATGACGCAGGAAAGTTGGTTTGTGTCAGCCGTTTAACAATTGCAATCGTGCCAATCAGACCGTAATGTTGTACTTTTGTCGGTTCAAAAACCGATAGGATGAAAAAAATAATAGGTACGTTTCTTTTAGTAGCTTGCTTTTGCAGCAGCTACGCACAATTTAATATAGAGCTTTTATCTAATCTGAAATATGATGTTCGGCTGAGTAATATTTGGGGTTGGACGGCGCCCGATAGCACCGAATATGCTTTGGTAGGTACGCAGCGCGGCGTTTCGATTGTGAGTTTGAAAGACCCGCGCAATCCACGGGAAGTGGCGGCAGTACCGGGTTCTACCTCCAGCTGGCGCGAGATAAAAAGTTGGGGTAATCATGCTTACATCGTAACGGACCAGTCGGGCACCGCCGATGGATTACTCATTATAGACCTTTCCAAATTACCAGATTCGGTAACTTATGTCAACTGGAAACCGACTATCGAAGGACTTGGGACGCTGGGTCGCGCGCACACTTTATTTATAGATGAAAAAGGTATTTGTTACATTTATGGAAGTCAACTAAATGGCGGCGGTGCCATTATTGCAGATGTAGCGACGAATCCAAAAGCACCTATTTATCTTGGAAAAGGAAATTCTGTATATGTACACGACGGCTATGTGCGAAACGATACGCTTTACGCAGCAGAAATATATGATGGAAGAGTCGCTATTTATGATGCAAAAGATAAAATGAATGTAAAATTGCTTGCTACTCAAAATACGCCGTCCCGCTTTACACACAACACTTGGCTTTCTGATAATGGTAAATATTTATTTACAACCGATGAAGTGCAAAATGCCCCAATTGCAGCTTATGATATTTCTAATCTAGATGATATTCAGGAAGTTACAGAATTTAGAAGACAGGAAACTTTGAACAGGGGCGTTGTCCCGCATAATGTACACGTTAAAGACCGCTTTTTAGTCACGGCATATTATACCGATGGTGTAAATATTATTGACGCTACGCAGCCCGATAATTTAATAGAAGTTGGGAATTATGATACCTATCCGGGTGGAGATGGTGGCTTCAATGGTGCTTGGGGCGCGTATCCGTATTTTCCTTCTGGCACGATTGTGGTGTCTGATATTTCCAATGGGTTATTTGTATTAAAACCAACGTATATAAAAGCTGCTTTTTTAAATGGAAAAGTGACAGATGCTGTTACTGGGCAGCCCATTTCGGATGTAACTATTCAGGTTCAATCGGCACAATTAAACGATCGTAAAACCGATTTGGCGGGCGATTATAAAACAGGGCAGGCAATAGCAGGCACGTTTTCGGTTCTTTTTTCTAAAGCAGGGTATGAATCAAAAACGTTGCAAGCGGGATTACAAAATGATAGTGTCACGATTTTAAATACGGCACTGATGCCTTTAATAACTTATAATGTAACCGGAAGAGCGATTCAAGCAGGAAATAACGCAGGCGTTGCCAACGCAAAAATTTTGGTTGTAAATGATACTTTTACGTATGAAACCACTGCTGATGTAGCCGGTAATTTTAATCTAAATGCAGTAATAGCAGGCAGTTATGACTTGTACGTAGGCGCGTGGGGTTATTTACAAAAAGTAGAACGCAATATTATAATTGATAATAACAAAACCGTCACGGTAGCACTCAATCGAGGTTATCAGGATGATTTTGTATTGGATTTGGGTTGGACGCAGCAGAACGAAGGCGCAAACACAGGGGATTGGGAACGAGGCATTCCGATTGGTACAAATTTTAATGGCTTACTGGCGAATCCGGGCGAAGACATCGCTTCGGATGAAGGAAGGGCTTGCTATATGACCGGAAATGGCGGCGGCTCGGCAGGAGATGATGATGTGGATGGCGGCACAGTGCGACTGCTTTCTCCCTCGATGGACTTGACTACTTATCAAAATCCTATAATTAGTTATTACACTTGGTTTTTCAATGATGGTGGCAATAATAATCCAGACGATAGTCTGGTGGTACGCCTTTCCAATGGATTAGACACGATTACACTTGAAACCCTAAAAAATTCCCAAAGCACTTGGCATCCTAAATCTTCCTTCCGAGTAAAAGATTTCATTACATTGACCAATAACATGATTATTTGGTTTGAAACCGGAGATGCCGCTCCAAATTTACACGTGGTAGAAGCTGCTGTGGATGCGTTTTTAGTAGCAGAAGGGATGCCTACGCCGGTGGCCGAGATAGAATCGAATCTGCTTTCCATCACTGCTTTTCCAAATCCTTTCTCGCAGCAAATCAAATTACAATATCAACTTCCAGAAGCCACTGACAAAGCTGCTTTATTGGTGTATAATGTAATGGGACAATTAATAGAAAATATTACAATCGAAAATCAGAATGGCATTATAGAATTGGGTAATTTATATAATAACGGCGTATATTTCATCAAACTACAGACAGATAATAAATTAAGTAATAGTTTGAAAGTTATTAAATCCAACTGAAAACACAGACGGGGCGCATCTAAAACATACGCCCCTTCCAATATCACAATATCCCAATATTTAATTCTTCGCATTCGCCGAGTAATCCACATCGCCCGTTTTGTAGCCAATGAAATTAGGTGGCGTTTCCCGATCAATAACTTGATGCACACTGGGAAAAAACTCATCCCAAGGATTCGTTTGGTCAAAAAACTCAAAATTTTGTGTAATAAATCGCCACGATGGGGCATTTTTGAATGTTGTTTCGATACCCAATATCAATTTTCGTATTTCTATGACATCCAGTACCGTTACTGTGCCGGAATCATTCACATCTGCCGCCAACAATTTAAGCGGTTCGTTTAATGGTTGTACCCCAAGAATATGTTTAGATATTAAAATAACATCGAATACAGATACACCGTTTACATCGCTGTAATCTTTTGATAATGACAAGGTTAAATTGCCGATCAAAGGAAGATTGTTAAAAATGTAAGCACCCGAAGTATCCGTAATAGTCGTAATAGGAATGAGTCCACTCAGCGTCACATTTACCCCTGCCAGCCCTTCGCCTTCCGCCGTGCGCACGTATCCATTCAAGCGTCCCATCTGCTGGTCATTAAATTCACTGCCATCCAAGGTTGTTACATTAGAAGTATCTGGGTCGAGCCAGTCTTTTAGGCGATTTTCTTTAGTACCACCGCCTTCCCACGCCAATGTAAAACGGTCATAAAAAACATTATTTACCGTACAACTTCCCAAGTCATTACCTCCATGCAATTGCCCGACAATCCTGCCGTTTTGGTCAAATAACGCAGCCCCCGATGAGCCTATTTCTACCGTACTGGCATCCATTTGTAAACGAAATAAATGATTGGTAGGGCTGGTATAATAAATAGACCCATCCCCTCTTTGCCAAGGATAGGAGGTGCCATAAATCGTAGCAGCCTGGTTATCTATGGCTATTTTTTTAATATCTCCCCTTGGATGATGAATACTCACACCTTGCGTAGGCGGCGTTGCGTTTCGGTTCCAACCATTAAAGAAAGCATTATAGGTAGGTGGAATTGTATCTTTTAATTCTAATAATAGAAAATCGTTTTGTCGCCGACTGGCACGCAGCGTACTTCCCAACATGGACTGATATGCAGGCTCCACACCTATATTTACACAATCCGGTGATTCATAATTAAAATCATAACGCCAAAAATCATATTTAGGAGTAAAGCCATCCTGACAGTGAAATGCGCTTAGAATATAAGGCTTACCATCTTTTTTTGTGTTATTCACTAAATTGCCAGTGCAATAACCCGTCCCATTTTCCACCACGACGAGTATGCGGCAGACTCCGCGTTTTTGTTGTTGCCAGTTGGCTCCTTGCGGACAATTAACATTCACGTTGCAAGCATCAGAAGCGCCAAACCCAGTTTCATCCAGCAAATTTTTTTCTTGAAATACCTCTTTTTTATAGGCATGGTCTACCCGAAAAATATGCAAACGTCCTTGTTCGCGCACCGCTTTTGGTTCATAATATTCTAATATGGCAGATTCTCCGTATATAAAGCCCGTCATAAAGGTGTAGTTGGGCGTATTACTTTCCCAAGTATATGCGCCGAGTATTTGCTTGCCATCTTCACCGTACATAAAGAGTTTAGCGCCTTTCGGCAAATACAAATCATCATACAAAGCGGATAAACCGAGTGCGCCCGCCGAGCGAATTTTCAAACGCCAGAGCCGGTCGCCGTTCTTTAATGCGATCCATTCTCCCGCATTTTGCAAACTCAAATTTACTTGCATGGATGCTGCAAATCGCGTTCCTACAAAAGATGCATCCTCTTTTCGTATTTTTTCTAATGGAAATGCAGGGAGCGTGATTGTTTTGACAGCCTTTTCCGCATATTGATTTTGGAAAATCGGACTTAGACTCAGCGGTGTGCCTCCGCTACTGATTTGTGCCGCAGCGCAATGCGCTCCAGCAAACAGGCAGCAGATTGCGAGTAGTTTTTGGTATAAATTTTGCATGATAATTCACCCTTTGTAGTAAAAATAATTCATTTATATTATTGAAGGTTAGTTTTTATAAAAACTTGTTATTCAGAATATTTAATCTTTATAAATGTATTTTTTTTAATAATATTTAACTAAATAACTGAAGTTTCAACCTCCATGCGTTGTTTTCAAAATTTGGTATCTTGTGTAAGGTGTGTAAAAGGATGCGTATTGATGAAGTTGGGAAAAGTAGGTTGTATGTACAAAGATAACTTTTTCATAGCAAATAACCGGATTTGTTTGAGAAAAACTTTGTAACCAGCTTTGCCAAACCAAAAAATATTTTCCAATTTTATACTAACCATCCCCTAATTAACGATGTATATCAGTGGAGGCAATCGCCCGTCAAGCGATGTGTCAATGGTAATTTATTCGTTTATAAGTCGGAAGTCGGAAAAGGTGAAGATAGTAAGTTCAATATTTAATGTTCAAAGAGCGAGCGTCTGGCATCTAAAAATCTGGCATCTGGCATCTAATTTTTAAAAGCGCTATTTACATGAAAAGTTTTAAAATACGAACTACCCTTTTATTGCAATTTCAAATTATTGCTTTTTTTACTTTTTTAATTGGCGCCGCCAACTTGTCCGCACAGGATGCCATGCGCGTAGTGCGTTGCAGCGCGATTGACCAGCGCTCGCCCATCACCAATATTTATGTGGATGAAGCCAATAACAAATGGGTCGCTACCAGCAAAGCAGTGTATCAAATACAAGCCTTAGACTTAGCTAATCCTTTGAAATTAAACGCCGGAGAGCAATCGCTACTGAGTATTTCAGGTGGGAATCAAGATATAAAATGGTCGGCGGATGCGCTCAAAGCAATTATCGGCGCGGACAACACTGTTACTGCTGGTTTTTATGATACCAAAAAGCAAGAATTGTGGATTGGCACACGCGAGGCGGGCGCTTTCCAAGTGAAAGTAAATCCGCAATTAAAGCTGCTCAACAAATTTGATAACAGTAATTCCAAGTTGAAAGCCAATGAAGTAAATAGTATTTTTATTGATAAACTTGGCGAGGTGTGGATTGGTACGGAAGAAGGCGCAATGGTCGGTAAAAATGGGCGATGGGCACTGGAAGAGCGCTTGTTGAGTATCGGGCGCATCACGCAATTTGGTTCGGATGTGTGGCTTTTAGGTAATAATGCACTTTGGCGCGTCAACGGCAGAGGCGACTGGATTCCAGTGGATGTAGATGCAGATAAAATTGAGGGCGATATTCGGGATATGGCACTGGATAGTTTGGGTAGAATTTGGATTGCATCGGAAGTTATTACGCGTTTTGACCCAGACACCGATACTTACACATTTTTTGGTCCAATACAATATTTTACCAGCCAGTTTGCCACTCGTTTAGTGGTAGATAAAGACGGCGCGGTTTGGGTTGGTACCGAAGACAAAGGCGTGTATTTGATTGAAAAAGAATCTTCTATAACGGTCAATGCGCTGGTAGAGAAAGAATTAGGCTGTGACGCCACACAAAATGATGCGGCAGTTAGAATAAAAATCACAGGTGGAAAACCACCGTTCACGTATGCGTGGACAGGCGGATTAGCAGGCGAAAATCCCAAAAATCTTGGTCATGGCGACTACACCGTCACCGTCACGGATAGTGAGGGCAAAACGAAATCTGCAAATGTAAAGATTGAAAATCCACGCTTCACAGTACAAGTGGCACAAGACAAAGAAGAAAGTCCGGGTAACACGGCGGATGGCGTAGCTTCCGTCACCATCGTTGGCAACGCGACTGATTTTACTTTTAAATGGGACAATGGCGAAACGACCAAAATCGCAAAAAAACTCACCACTGGCAATCACACGGTAACTGTCACCGATAAAAAAGGATGTAGTGCCATTGGCAATGTGACGATCGGTCAGCAGTTATTGGCGTTAACAATTGCTATTGAACAAGTCAATCCTATCAAATGTAATGGCGAAAGTAATAGCGCGCTGAAAGTAAATGTTTCTGGTGGCAAACCGCCTTTTCAATATAAATGGAATGACGCAAAAATCACAGGCGACCAACCCACTGGATTAGCAGCCGGTAATTATCAATTGCAAGTAACGGATGCCGCTGGCGGTAGTAGTTCTGCCCTTATTTCTATCAAATCGCCAGAAGCATTGAGTGCCACCATTCAAGCACAAGCCCCTGCCAGCACGGGTAAGTCAGATGCAAAAGCGATGGCACAAGTAAAAGGTGGCAGCGGAAATTACACTTATAAATGGGATAATGGCGAAACCACAGCGACCGCTATTAAACTTTCTCCAGGCAAACACAACATGACTATTACGGATGCAAATGGCTGTACGACAAGCACTTCCATTGATATTACAGAAAACGTGCTGCCTTTAGCAGTGGTCATCACTGAAAAATCCAGTACGAAGTGTGCGGGTAAATCCACGGCTGCACTCGCGGTACAAGTCACAGGCGGCAAAGCCCCTTTTAATTACAAATGGAGTGATACCAAACTCGACGGCGATGCGCCTTCCGGCTTGATGGTGGGCACGTATCAGTTGACTGTGACCGATGCAGCTGGCAATAAATCCAGTGCTTCGATTGCTATCAAATTCCCCGATGCGCTCTCGGCTACCATTCAAGTACAAGCTCCCGCCACGACTGGAAATGCAGATGGAAAAGCAATCGTAAACACAAAAGGCGGCGTTGGAAATTATACCTATAAATGGGACAATGGCGAGACGACACAAATAGCTACCAAACTCGCTCCCGGAACGCATACCGTAATTATCACAGATGCAAATGGCTGTGATACAAATACTTCTATTGAAATAACGGAAAATATTCTACCATTAGCGGTTAACATTATAGAAAAGACAATGCTCAAATGCACTGGTGCAAATGACGCTTCTCTCGCCGTACAAATCAGTGGTGGAAAATCGCCTTTCCAATATATGTGGAATGATGCAAAATTGAGTGGCGATGCACTTTCCAACTTGGCAGCAGGCACTTACCAAGTGACCGTCACGGACGCGACTGGCAAAAAAATAAATACCTCTTTTGTAATCAAAGCGCCAGAAGCAATCAATGCTACAATCAATGTGCAAGCCCCTGCCAGTACGGATAATGCAGATGGAAAAGCGATGGCGCAAGCAAAAGGTGGTGCTGGAAATTATAGTTACAAATGGGACAATGGCGAGACGACGCAAACGGCTACCAAACTCGCGCCGGGGAAACATACCGTAATTATTTCTGATGCAAATGGCTGTACCTCAACCGCTTCAACGGAAGTTAGTGAAAACATCTTGCCTTTAAATATTGCCATTGCAGAAAAAACGAGTTTAAAATGTGCCAGCGACCAAACGGCATCTTTGACAACGCAAGTAAATGGTGGAAAACCGCCTTTCCAATATCAATGGAATGATGCAAAATTGAATGGGGACGCACCTTCCAACTTGGCAGCAGGTATTTATCAATTGACCGTAACGGATGCAGCAGGTACGAAAGCAAACACAACTTTCACAATTAAAGCACCGGAAGCCATCGCAGCTATTATTCAAGTGCAAGCCCCTGCCAGTACGGGCAATTCGGACGGAAAAGCCATCGCGCAAGCAAAAGGTGGTGCCGGAAATTATAGCTACAAATGGGATAATAGCGAAACCAATGCGACAGCTTCTAAACTCGCTCCCGGCAAGCACAGCGTCACGGTCACCGACGCAAATGGTTGTGCGACAACGGCTTCCCTCGATATTTCCGAAAATATTTTGCCTTTAGCTTTAAATATTATAGAAAAAGCGAAAGTGCGTTGCAATGGTGCAAGTGACGGCGGTCTGCAAGTACAAGTTTCAGGTGGTAAACCGCCTTTTCAATATCAATGGAATAACGCAAAAGCGACTGGCGAACAACCCACTGGTTTGACTGCCGGAAATTATGAAGTCTCTGTCACGGATGCAGCAGGCAATTCCAAAACAATTAAATACACAATCGCGCAACCAACGGCTTTAGAGGCACTTGTAGGAGATGTCAAAATGGCAACCTCGCCCACTGTCACAGATGGCAAAGCAACGGTACTGGCAAAAGGCGGCGCAGGCACTTACACTTACAAATGGACGAACGGCGAAACCACCGCCACTGCTACCAAACTTGCGCCGGGCAATAATAGCGTGACCGTCACCGATGCCAACGGTTGTACGGCAATCGCCAATTTTGAAACCTCCCAGCGGATTTTGGCGGCATTATCTGGAACCGTTCGCAGTGGGCAGACCATTCGGATGGAACAGCTTCAGTTTGAAGCCGATAGTAGCATCATCAATGCGCCTTCCTTACCTGTTTTGAATGAATTGTACGAATTTTTGCAAGAGAATCCAGCTATTTTTGTAGAAATCGGTGGGCATACTAACAGTCTGCCGCCGGATGAAGTGTGCGACCGCCTCTCTACTGCCCGCGCTAAGTCTGTCGTAGAATTTCTCAACCAAAAAGGAATCGCAGAGAGTAGACTTTCTTACAAGGGTTACGGCAAGCGCGTCCCCATAGCCGACAACAACACGCCCGAAGGCAGACAGCAAAACCAACGGGTGGAGGTAAAAATCCTACGGGTGGGAAGACCCAAGGAAAGTGGGGGGTGATGGAATATTGGAAGGATGGAGGATTAAAAGGTTAGAAGGTTTAATTATAAAAATACCGAAGTGAATGGATTCGCTTCGGTATTTTTAATATAAATTTGAAAACACTACAAATGTGGGTGTAAGCTCTTGACAACTATTTATTTATATTACTTGTGTACTTTAATTACGTAAATTAAATATTAAATTTTGATAGTTTTAAAAGTTTTTCATTCCAATTGCTGAGAATGTCATTTTAAATTCCCATCTTTATAAAGAACAACACATCAAAAAAATCTTTTTCCAGCCCCTTCTTGAAAGAAGTTTTCATCTACCTGTTTTTATTGAAACAACATTTTTGTACGACAGTACGATGGTATTGTAACAATTATTTTAACGGAATTTTAATTTAATATTTATGGGTAACGATAAAATTAATGAAATAATAAGCCAACTAATTAAAGAAAAACGGTATGAAGAAGTACCAATTATTTTGAATGATTATTCTAAGACCTTTTGGGAAGAAGAGTATATCAAGATGAATTTTGAAGAAAAAATCAAATATTGGTCAAGCAGATTTCATAGACAAATGCGCTGGAATATAGAATCAGGTGTAGATGAAATGGCAGTTTTTTCTAAAGCTGATTATGAAACTCGGAAAAAGTATGAGCCAGAAATAGATGAGCTGTTACCTCATATTGTTAAATATCTTACAGTGAAAGAGGAAGATATTTATAAAGCACTTAAAAAATAATATTATGGAAGAAGAACGAGAAAGACTAATGAAGGCATATTACGAAAGAGACAAAAAGTATAAGGAATCTGAGAAAATATTTTGGGATATAGAATACCCAAAGAAAAGTGTTGATGAAAAAGTAACTTTTTGGACTGGTAATATTCACAGACAAATGCGTTGGAATGGAGAGTCTGGTTTTGATGAGATGGCCATTTTCAGCAGAAAAAATTATGAAAGCTGGAAGAACCTAGAACCAAATTTTGATGTGCTTCTTCCCGAAATCATAAAAAAATTAGGATCTTGGGTTTCAAGCGAAGAGGTGTATCGTAAAATAAAAGGTGAATAAATGCTAATTGAAATCCTAGCTGGCGCGGGTCTCGTCTGCCGATTAAAGATAATATCTTCATTTGTCAACCCCTCCAGCTTCTTTTTATTAGTAAAAAAAGTAATTTATTCTACATCTAAAGGTTCAACAGCTATTTTAAAAAGTTTTGAAACACCTAAGTTGGCATCGGTCGGGCTGCAAGTGGCTCGCCTCGCCCTTGTGTGAAATGAGTGGAGATATTTGTAGTGGTTTAAAATCGTAGTAGGCTCAATCTCAAAACAACTTCAACTGCCCATTCTTCAACTGCTCGTGTAAATCCAGGTTATACGGTGGGTACACTTTGTCTTTGAAATATAGCTTTTTTGCTAATTTAACTTGCTGGTGAATCATCTCTGCGATATTGCCCTCCCCACGCATGCGCGTACCAAAGCGATTGTCACTCAGGTTGCCGCCGTGACAATCTTTGATGCGATTCAGCACACGGTCGGCGCGGTCGGGCATGGCTTTGCGAATCCAGTCTTCAAAAATTTCAGCGACATCACCGTTCAATCTTACAATGGTAGAGCCGATAGCGGAAGCGCCCATCTCGGCTACTTTTTCTGCCATTGGTAGGATTTCATGATCATTCAAACCCGGAATAATCGGCGCGAGCATCGCGTTGACATGGATGTTGTTTTTAACTAATGTTTGAATGGTTTTCAGGCGGCTTTGTACGGAGGCAGTGCGTGGCTCAAGCAAGCGGCGCAAGTCTTCATCCAATGTTGTGACGGAAATAGAAATGTGTACCAAATTTTCGGAAGCTAATTTTTTTAGAATATCCAAATCGCGCAGCACCAAGCTATTTTTGGTAATCAAACTCACCGGATGGCGATATTTCCACAGCACTTCCAGAATTTGTCGCGTGATGCCAAACTCCCGTTCAGCAGGTTGATAACAATCGGTGTTGCCGGCAAACATAAGCGGCGTGGCTTTCCAGGATGGTTTTTTCAGTTCGGCTTCTAATAATTGTGCGGCGTTCTTTTTCACCAAAATCTTTTGTTCAAATTCCAGTCCTGCGCTGTAACCCCAATATGGATGCGTGTTGCGAGCGTAGCAATAAATACAGCCATGCTCGCAGCCTTGGTACGGATTGAGCGAGTAGTCCATCGGGATGTCCGGGCTGGTCACTTTGTTGAGAATGGTTTTTGGGTGGGTTTCTATATACTCGGTTTTGATTTGTGCGCCTTCCTCCCACTCATCAGCTGGAATGGGATTTTCGTCGTACACCAGCTTGTGATACGGATTGGCGGGATTGATTTGCGCTCCCCGACCCTTTAAAAATTGACCATTTTTCATTGAGTATTGACCATTTTACTTGCTCAATTTAAAACAAAAAGTTGGTATAAACAATGGAAATCGTCCACCAAATAGGTTTAACGGCTTTATAGCGTTTCCAAATAATCCAAATCCTTATTAAACGTCTCGCGCATCGTCGCCAACGCAATAAAAGCAATCGTCATACAAATACCACCAATTATAAAAGCACTACCAACGATATTCGTATAATTTTGAAAATAAGCAAACGCCATCGAAATCGGCACGAGCGAACCCCGCGCGAAATTCGGGACGGTTGTGGTCACTGTTGCACGTATATTCGTACCAAACTGCTCAGAGGCAATCGTGACAAAAACTGCCCAAAAGCCAGCACCAAAACCCATGAGGAAGGTTTTGAAATAGAAAAAGTCGAGACTGATATTTTTAGAACTCAAATAGAAAGCAATCGTCGCAGTCGAAATGGAAAGAAAAACATACATCGCTTTTTTGCGACTTTTTAAAAATTGGCTCAATAAACCACTCGATAAATCGCCCAACGTCAAACCCGTGTAGCACCACATCACGGCGCGCCCCGGGTCTGCGAGTTCGGTCATGTTGTATGCTTTGCTAAATTCCAATGCAAGTGCCACTAAAATGCCCACGATATACCACGTTGGTAATCCAATACATATACATTTTAAATATTTAAAAAATAAATCTCTTTTTGTGAAAAGTTTGAGAAAATTACCGCGCTCTACTTGCGTTTGCTGCACATTTTTGAACATTCCCGATTCATATACAGAAATCCGTAGCACGAGCAACGCCAACCCCAAACCGCCGCCCACAAAATACGCCGTGCGCCAGTCCCAAGTACGCGCCACGAAGTACGCCACGACTGCCCCCATGATGCCAATCGAAGCCACAATCGCCGTGCCATAACCCCGTTTTTCTTTCGACATCACTTCGCTTACCAATGTAATGCCTGCGCCGAGTTCTCCCGCCAAACCAATCCCGGAAATCAATCGAAGCCATTTGTATTGCTCGACGGTTTCTACAAAACCGTTGGCAATATTTGCTAAAGAATATAGGATAATCGAACCAAATAAAACCGAAAGTCGCCCACGCTTGTCACCCAAAATCCCCCAAGCAATACCGCCAATGAGCATCCCAGTCATCTGCCAATTGAGCAGGGAAATACCGACGTTTTTTAGCACTTCGCCCTCTGCTATCCCAATATCTTTTAAACTTTGCACGCGTACAATACTGAATAACAACAAATCATAAATATCCACAAAGTAGCCTAAGGCAGCCACGATAACGGTGGAGATAACTACTCCTTTTTTACTGGCGGTGAGTTCACTCATTTTTTGTTTTGTTTTTGACGGCACTAAAATAGATTATTTTGCTTACATAGGTGTGGCGCATTTCAAAAATGTGCCACACCTTATAATGTTCAAATAAAAAAGGCAGCCCGAAGACTGCCATAAAGTGTAACTATGAGAATATTAAACCTTGATTCAATGGATTGGACGATTACCTTGATAATTTTTTTGATTTTAACTGCAAACTGCTCACTTATCATACTGATGTAAATCCAGTATATCAATAATCTGAATCAGCTTCTCTGCATATCGTTTGTCGGTCGCGTAACCCGCATTTTTCAAGCCATAAGCCCAATTTTTGTAATCCGTTTCATACTTGGTGAGGTGATTATAACGGTCGCTCGCCAGTAGTTGGGAGTGTTCGCGGAAACTTTCCCAAGACGATTCAAACACCCGAAACATATCGTAAACGCTATCATCCGAATAATTGCGACACGTGCAACTCCGACATTTAGCGCGACATTTAATACCGAAGTGATTATTCGATTCGGAAGCCAAACGGCTCTCTCCCACATTCGATTCTAACAAACCTTGCGCCAGCGTGATACTCGCCGGAATGCCAAATTGCTGCATTTCTTGGATGGCAATCGGAGCATAACGCTTGACATAAGATGCGCACAAATCCAGCTTCTCTTGCACAATCGCAGGGTCAATGCCTTTGCGCTCGGCATAGTCAGGACTGAGTAGTGGCGTAAGATTTGAAAATGTATTGGCGACAGGAATTTTCTTCTCTTCTGTTTTCTTATTGACCTCCACTGGTTTTTTTGTAGAAACGACGGCAGAAGTATTCATCGGCGTATCATCGTGAAAAACGGCATTCATAGCGACGGATTGTTTATTAAAACCATCTGCGCCTGCTTCGGCAAAAACGCCCTCTGCCGAGCTTACACCCATTTGAATGCTGATGTCTTTTGTAAATAAAATATAAGTTCCTAACACAAAAAGTAGCCCTTGAAACCAATAGCGTTGCATGAGTCCAACTGTTTTAAAAATGGTATGGAATGAAGAAATGAGTAGTGGTGTTTGCATAACTTTCGGTCTTTAAAATGTGTTTGCAAATATACCAATAATTGTTTTAAATTGAATTTTAATTAAAACAAAAAGTTTTATTTCAAGTATTTTTTTCGACTTCCTTTTGTAGGCTGCGAGAAGTGTGTATTTTTAGTGCCAATGTATAACTTAGTGTCAAAATTACACTACCTTTACAGCCAAACCACGTTAAGCAAATGATAGTAGTAGTTGATAGCGGCGCTACCAAGGCAGACTGGATGGTACTGAATGGACAAAGCACCCAGTTAATCCACTCGATGGGCTTGAGTCCCATTTTTCATTCCGAGGACTTTATGTCACAGGAAGCAACCAAGGCATTTACCGGAAAGATTGAGGCACAGGAAGTAGACCAATTGTATTATTATGGCACTGGCTGTTGGGACCCCGGTCGAAAAG
>ENA-ORBV01002186-ORBV01002186.1-microbial-mat-metagenome-genome-assembly--contig:-NODE-2186-length-41725-cov-9.034167_pt1 | contig 41725 bp, 38 predicted proteins | sample MGYA00237777_ERZ505514 | MGnify/ENA primary metagenome ERZ505514 (study PRJEB26160, sample SAMN06269048) | microbial mat metagenome | isolation source: Oligotrophic lake microbial mat | place... | reverse complement strand
CGCAAATCAACCGAAATTTGCCCCCCAACCCCCAATTCTGGGGGAGCTAGAGATCAAAGTCCCCCAGAATTGGGGGACTTAGGGGGCAAGTGCATAAGTCCTAATAGCAATATAAATCACCTCCAGCACACCTAAAGTTTCAAAACGCGAGACAACCAATGATAGAAAAAATTCTACTAGCAAATTCCGGCACTGGACATTCTGAAGAAATGCTTAAAGCTCTGATGGATATTCCTTCAATTCAGCGAGCGAAAGTGACTGTTCTGCACGTTGTTCCTGCCCAAACGAGCGCCGAGGCAATGACCGAAAAATGGGAGGAAGGCGGCAAGGTGTTGGCAAATGCCATTCAATCATTAAAGCTTGATCCAAACCATGTGAATGCCATGTTGCGTCAGGGCGACCCGAAAGACGTAGTGTGCAGAGTGGCAGAAGAAATCGATGCCGATCTGATCATTATGGGATCGCGGGGACTCAAGCGAATCATGTCTATTTTGGAAAACTCGGTCAGTCAATATGTATTTCAGCTATCGTCTCGCCCCATGCTATTGGTTAAGGATGATATCTACGTTAAGAAAATTAAGCGGGTGATGGTGGCGATCGATAAATCTGAAGCATCCAAGACTTGCTTAAAGTTGGCGCTGTTTTTGCTGCGCGATATTAAAGGGAGTCAACTTACATTGGTACACGTTGATCCCAGTATGGGTGCAAAAACAGAACAGAAAAAAGGTGCTGAAGCGGAGAAAGACGCTGTTTTGGCTGCGGCGATCGCGGAAGTTAAAAAAATGGGCGTAGCTTATCAATGCATCTCTGCCGTGGGTAAACCTGGCGAACTAATTTGCAGCATTGCTGAAGATACTCACGCCGATTTGCTAGTGTTGGGGTCACCCGATCGCCGACCTTCGATTGCCAAAGGCTTACCCGACCTCGATCGCTTGCTAGGAACCTCCCTTTCAGACTATGTGCGAGTCTATGCCAATTGCCCGGTGCTGTTAGCGCGAACAGCAGGATAGAAAAATTGCCAGGGGCGCGAAGGCTAGCTCAGATGAACTGTCATTTCAATCCTCTCGTCCCGGCTTTCTTCTAGCCTATAGAATGAATTAACGTCAGATTCGCTTTAGGATGAATAACCTTAGAGATAGAATTGAAATTCGATCTAGCCTGATTCGGTAGCAGGTCTATTCCTTATCTCCAAAACCCCATTTAGGAAATGATGGTATTTTGATGTCATTAAGCGATCTGGAACGGTGCTACAGAATTTTGGGGCTTAAGTCAGGCGCTTCGTTGGAAGAAGTGAACCGGGCGTATAAAGATCTGGTCTTAATTTGGCATCCCGATCGCGTTTCCACGGGCAATCCTCACCTAGTTGAACAGGCAGAGGAAAAGATGAAGGAACTTAACCATGCGCGCGATCGACTGCGCGATCGTGCTAACGGGCAGACAACTTCTAACCGGGCTAATCAATCGACCAAAAGCACCCGCACAGAAGCGGAGCCACGTTCCCAATCACGGCGGCATTATTATCAACCCTATCCTCGCCCTCATCAGCAGCAAGAAGCTGCTCACGTAAAAGAAAAGCCGCGTTACTCTGCACCCTCTGGGCACACCGCCTCTCAATCAACCCAACACTCAAAGCCACCCGATCCACAGTCTCGTGCATCTTCAACCTTCAACCCGTCTGACTATGCTCGTTATCAGGCGCAGTATCAGGCAGCTTCCTCGCAGGTCAGTTCGGCAACCTCCACCACTAAACCACCCTCTCCACCCAAACCCGAACCGCCACCCCGTGCTGTTTACGAAGCCCCAGTTTGGCGATCGCCCCATCCCGACATGAGCGGCACCAATTTTAGTGGCGCAGATCTCGCAGAACGAGATTTATCTCAGCGGAACTTAAGCAATGCCAATTTAAGCAATGCCAATTTAAGCGATGCCTTTCTGCACGGCGTTAACTTGAGTGGGGCGAATTTGCAGCAAGCGAATTTATTTCGGGCAAATTTACTGCAAGCAAATTTGAGACAGGCAAATCTAAAAGAAGCTAACTTGATTGGGGCAGATTTGAGCGGAGCGGATTTAAGTGGGGCAGATTTGAGGGGTGCCAAGGTGAGTGCGGGCGATCGCGTCATGGTCAAACTGACTGGAGCTATTTTGACAGGAGCTATTCTGCCTGATGGTCGCATTTATAATTAAGCCCATAAATAGGCGTTGCCAACCTGAAGATTCTACTGCGGCAGGCTTTGCTAATTCTTCACTCCATTCCATTTCTTCTTTGGAAAAATTTCACGAACAGAATCACAATGGATGATTGATTTCTTGGCTCTCTAAGAATCTTCATTCAAGTCAAATTCGCGGTTCCAATCGGGGAAGTCTGCTTGAGGTAGGCGACCATAAAGCTGAATTTGGCTGATGGGTTGCCACGGCACTCGTTTGAGCAAGCTGACCGTTAACGCTGACATTTCAACCGGATCAGGAGCAGGGTCGGCTTCAAAAATAACCTGAAGGCGATCGCCGATCATTCGCAGCTTGGCAGTAACTTCCATAGGTTTAAGCGATTGCAGCATCAGCGTTGTCAACGTGTCTAACATGGCTTCAGGGCTTGATGCCGGAGGTGCAGCAACCGAAATATCAGCATCTTCATCTGCGGCATTAGCGATTGGAACAGGGGGGCGCATTGCCTGTCTGGGGTCTACGACATTCGCCGCTGGAATATCTTCTGGCAGAATAGTCGTCAAAATTTCATCGGTTAATGTGTTGATCACGGCTAATCGATTTGCCTGTTGTTCGATCGTTTTTTCAAATAAATTTCGCACCAAGCGTCCGTTACCAAAAGTGCGATCGCGATTTTTATATAGTTCCGTTAGCAACGTTTTCAATGCTTGGCTTGCCTCTTCCGTGGGTGAAAAATGGCTATCTTTGCACATTTTTTTGAAGATAGCGACCAGTTCATCGGGCGTATAATCATTGAAGTAAAAATAGCGATTAAACCGCGATTTTAACCCAGGGTTAGATTCAACAAATCGCGCCATTTCATCCGTATATCCAGCGGCGATTACCACCAAACGACTACGATAATCTTCCATCCGTTTTAGCAACACATCCACCGCTTCTTGCCCAAAATCACGAGAGCTATCTGCCGGAACGAGCGCGTAGGCTTCATCTACAAACAGCACACCATCTAAAGCTGATGTTACTTTTTCATCCACTTTTTTAGCCGTGCCGCCGATAAATTCTGCCACCATACCCGCGCGATCGGTTTCGACTAAATGCCCTTTGGTCAAAAATCCTAATGCTTTAAAAATTCGACCTGTTAGTCGAGCAACGGTCGTTTTTCCGGTTCCCGGCGGACCAGAAAACACAGAATGTAAAGACACTGAAGTATTTGCCAACCCCCGTTCCGTACGAACTTTTTGCACCTTCAAAAAATTGGTTAACGTCCGAATTTCTTCTTTAATATTGGTCATGCCAATCAATTGATTGAGTTCGTCTAAAACTTTTTCTAATGTTTCTGGCTCCTCAGTGTCAGCCGCATTTTCTGGCGGTGCTTTAGCGGTATCAGTTAAGGCTTTTGGAGCATTTTCGTAGGTGTGCAAGAGTTGCCAAATTGTGGCTAGCGCTCCCGCTTCTTCTAGGGTAATGTTGCCGTCTGCTTTGACAACTGATTGAGCAAATCGATAAAAACTATTTACAGTTTTATTCAGAAAATTTGTACCCTTTTCCTCATCCATTTTTTTGAGCAGCAATGGTAAGGAAAGCTGATTGGTTGTAGGCGCAGATTTTTGCAGTTCCAGCAGTATTTTTAGAGCTTCTTTTTGGTATTTCAGTCGAATATCTGGCAAAAATTCCCATTGCTCAAAGACTGCTTTCAGTCGTTCTTTATCTTGTTTAATTAAGGCATAAATTGTAATGAAGCCTAGCAGTTCATTGGCAGTAATTTCGTTGTTACTTCGTCCACAAATCAACACAATTTGAGCAAGATCGGTCAACAAAAAGTGTTCATATTCTTTGTTGATTTGCAGCAAAGGTAGAACTTCTGCATACAAGCTGTTAGCTTCTTGCTTAATTTCTCTTGTATCCATTTCAACCTCCTTTATGGATTAATTTCTTCCCAGAGCCGAGTCAATTGATAACGCCATGCACTGAGGGTTTCTTCTCGCGCTGTGGCACCCGCTTTCATGTCGCCCAGCAGTCCTTCTTCATAAAAACGATCTAGCGTTTGCAGGGTTGCTTCAAGGGATTGCCCCTGTTGTTTGGCAGCTTGAACAATCTGACGAACTCTAGCTTCTATCAGGCGACTAAAGCAGTTATCCAAGCCCTGCTGACGCAGATGGAGCAGCCGTTGCACTGCGGAGACGAAATCTTCTGACGCTAAACCTGCACAACTATGTTGGTAAACGCCCCATAAAACATCTTGTTGCAGGGCATAGCGGGTTTCTTGCGTCAGATCAAAGTTATCTTCCATCAGTTGCTCAATAAAGGGTTGAGCCTCTTGAGCAGGAGCGATCGCCACCAGCAGCCTTAGCCAAGACTGATCATCCGACAACAGCACCAGCAAGCGAAATTCGGGAGTATCGACTTGCCAAGACCCAGGGGCTAATGTTTCGACCTTTTCTCCAAATAGCTGATTTAGTTCAGTAGATAGTTCAGTTGAGATCATTAGTTTTTGAGTATCTTCTCACACTGCGATCGCCGTGTGATCTTGCAAAAGGATGAAAAATTTACCTGCCAAAAATCAAAAACTCCCCTGAACGGAATCAGAGGAGAAAGAGCTAAAGGAAAACTTTAACAAAAAAGCTAGGAAATCCATTCCTCAATGGCTTCTTCTTTAGTATTAGTCCGCCGCTCTGGGGTTTCGCGCTCGAACTTCATATGAATTGCCCGCATCTGCTCACTATCAGCGGCAACTGCCATGATTGGGTAGTCGATTAGCCCATCCTGAAAAGACATTTGAAACCGGAAGGTGCCATCTGCATTGAGGGCGATCGGGCGACCACCCACCGTCACTTTGGCATCTGGCTCCGTCGCCCCATACACAATCAACTCCGCATCTGCAATCAGCCAAAATTGACGAGGGCGCATGATGGGTAAGGAGCCTGAGAAACCAACCCCAGACATCCCAACTCCAGACATCCCAACTCCAGACATCCCAACTCCAGACATATTCATGCCGACTCCAGACATCCCAATACCAGAGGTTGTGATGCCAACACCGGACATATTCATGCCAACTCCAGACATGCCAATTCCAGAGGTCGTGACTGCACCGGGAACTGCCCATAGACCAGAGCCAGATGCAAGTACATAAGAGCTTACAGATTGCTGGATTGAACCCGCAACGTGTTGAACTGAGCCTGGAACTTGCGCCTGTTGCATAGAACCAAAAATTGAACCCGCAACCCGCTCAGCTTGATCAACTTCGGTTAAGCCATAGATGGGCTGATAACCAGAAACAGATGGATCAACGGTCATCTGTTTTCCTGGAGGTGTCAACGTGGCATAGGTTTTGCCGTGCAATTCTTCCTCCCAAGGAACCGTGATGAACTGGTCTTCAATCCAATCAGATGGATAGATGGGCGGAATCCGAACGGGGGCTGAGCGCGACAAAATTAACCAGCGTCCATCGGCACAGCGATAGCCAATATCGATTACATAGTCGCGATCGCTGACTGGAATTGGCAAATACCATTCCTGGGCGAGTTCGTCACAGGGATACTCCTGAATGCTGTGGGGTGACTGAAACATGAGGCTAACATCAGTCACATCATAAATACGAAGGGCAAGTTGCTGCCCGCCTTGCTGCCGTAGTTCTTGCTTTGCCGCGAAGGAAATATCCCAGTAGGTGTATGCCCACTGAGGATCGCGGGGCATCAGCACAATTCGGCTGTCGCCATAGCCTTGAGGGAGGTCGGGTAAGCCTTCGTCAACCGATGCCAAAGCTCCACTCGTGCGGGCATCTTGACCCAGATTAAATTTGGCAGTTTCCACCACTTCTTGAGGCGCTCTTTCACGCTGAGCCGCAAGCGCGCCTTGTTGCTGCATTGACTGAATGGCTTGAATCGCTGCCAATAGCTGATCTTTACGCATTCGGCTATAGCGAGAAACACCGCATTCACTGGCGACTCTCCGAAGTTGCCGCAGCGTCATTTCATCAATGGGAGGACGTTCTGTAGACATTGCAGATGATGGCTCCAAACTAAGCGAAAGGATAAAAATGACTTTCTATAAAAAACCGATGATCTCTGACTAACGCCTGATGGCGAACTAGGTAGTTTGGGGGATCAGGATGAAATTGTTAAAACAATGTTGCAAGAAAGCTGGATCAGGGTCAAGGGCTAAAACAAAGAAATTTGAAGCGTTTGACGGATGCTTAAGCGATCGCGAGATCAATATGTCAAGTTTTCATGACATATCGGTCTCAATGGGGATCATTCGGATGGATGAGATTATGAGATGCGACTCTCGTAAGGATTCCTGTGGAAAGCTTCGCTAACGTTTCACGAATCGCACCGGCAGATTAAAGCCGATTGAATAGCACAAGTCGATATACTCAGGGGACACGTCATCATTTCCAAAATATAGGTCGTATGTCAGGTCGTAAACCTCAAGAGCAAAACCATTTATCAGAGCTTGATTTGGTAATAGTGGATCAGACTAAGGAGCAGTCTAATCACAGCGATCGCCAGCAAACTCGTTTAATTAGTCGGGTTCTGTCGCCTGCGGTAAAGCTTTGGCTGCGATCGCAGCTTGATCATGTAGAAGAACTAGAACTGGAAATTGAGGCGGGCGATCGCCAGCTTTTATCGGGTTCACTGCATCAAGTAATTGCTTCTGCGAATCAAGCAATTTACAAGGGTTTGCACTTCAGCCAAGTTAGAGTCGCTGCACAAGCGATTCAGACTAACTTGGGGCAAGTGTTGCGAGGAAAGCCCTTCCGGTTACTCATCCCATTTCCGGTCAGCGGCACTGTGACCCTATCAGAAGCAGGTTTAAATGCATCCCTTCATGCGCCACTGTTGGGAAATGCAGTTAGCGATTTTTTGCTCGGCTTACTGAAAAGCAAGATAGTGGACGGTTCCGGTGATACCACTGCTGAACTCCAAAATATTCAGGTCAACCTCCGAGAAGGTGGCATGACATTCAATGCGACGCTAGTGCAGGATGGTCAACATTATCCGCTGATGGTGCAAACGCAGCTAGCGATTGAAGGGGGCGATCGCTTGCGGCTGGATCAGTTTGATTGCCAGTTGAAAGGGGAAGTGGAGTTAAGTACACTTGGTGACTTGCCAACCAGTTTTACATTTGATCTTGGCTCGGAAGTTTGTTTAGAGGAGTTAGCGATTCACCCAGAAAAAATAATATGCCGAGGACGAATGACCGTTATTCCGGCTTGACCTGAAGAATTATGGTGCGTTTCGCTATGCTCAACACACCCTACTTAAAATACTCAGACTGGCTATTTTAAGCGCCTAGCCAACGGGCGGCATCTTTCGCGTGGTAGGTGAGAATTAGGTCGGCTCCGGCACGTTTGAAGCTGGTGAGAGTTTCTAAAACGACGCGCTGTTCGTCAATCCAGCCGTTGAGAGCGGCGGCTTTGACCATGGCATATTCACCGGAGACATTGTAAGCAGCGACAGGCAAATTGGAGGCTTCCTTTACACGCCAAATGATATCCATGTAAGACAGAGCAGGCTTCACCATCAGCATATCTGCGCCTTCAGCAATATCTAGCTCAATTTCTTTGAGAGCTTCGCGGGCGTTGCCTGGGTCCATTTGGTAAGTGCGGCGATCGCCAAACTGAGGCGCAGAATCGGCGGCATCTCGGAAGGGACCATAATATGCCGACGCATATTTCGCCGCATAGGACATAATCGGCGTGTCTTGAAAGCCTGCTGCATCCAATCCTTCGCGCACAGCCTGGACAAAGCCATCCATCATGCCAGAAGGAGCGATAATATCTGCGCCTGCTTTTGCCTGAGAAACAGCAGTTTTTTTCAGCAGTTCCAAGGTGGGATCATTCAGCACTCGTCCCGTCAAGTCCCCCACTTCTAAATAGCCGCAGTGTCCATGGGCAGTATATTCACATAGGCAAGTATCTGCAATCACGATTAGGTCAGGCACCGCTTCTTTGACCGCCGTTGCCGCTTTTTGGACAATGCCGCAATCGTGCCAAGCGCCCGTGGCATCGTCATCTTTGTCGGCGGGAATGCCAAATAAAATGATGCCAGGAATGCCCAAGCCGTAGACTTCCTTGGCTTCTTCAACAATTTTGTCTACCGAAAGCTGAAACACTCCCGGCATCGATTTCACTTCTTTGGCGATCGCCTCACCCGGCACTGCAAACAGCGGATAGATTAGGTCGCTGGTGGTTAATACCGTTTCACGCACCATGCGGCGAAGTTGAGGATGGCTACGAAGGCGACGAGGACGATGAACTGGAAACATAGTTAGATTTAAGGATGCATCAGTTCTTAAAAGTCTAAAACGTTCTGTTGATCAAGGCTTCATCCAACACGTTACGTTCTGTTGCGCTGTAGTTTACGCTAGCTGCTTCAGGCTAAGGGCAAACAGAGTAAAGATGCTGAAGGAGCCAGTTGCAAACATCAGCGATCGCCCTAGGACAAAATTCACCACATAAAAAACAGGATACAAAGTTCGGGCAACGACAAAAGCGATCGCAGCCCATGCCGCACTGGGAGAGGTCACCTGAGTCACATATGCCATTAGTGCCGCCGCCGTAAATAACATAAAAGCTTCAAAGGCGTTTTGATGCGCCCAGGTTGCCCGTTGAGCATAGATCGGCAACTTGTCCACTAGCGCCCGTGGAGTTTCCAAAGCCTGAAACCCAATCTGAATACGCCCAAAAGCCACTAACAAAAAAGGTAGATAAATTAACACTGCTGCCGCAACAATGCCATAAATCAGTGCAGCAGGAGTAGAAATTGGAAGCTGAGGAAGGGTCATGATTCTATACAAATTTGTAGCGACATCTCTAGCGTACTGGCAGGTGGAGCGTGATGTTGATATACAACGATACTATCCACCGCTAACGGGCGGAATCAAAACCACCTCGTCGCCGGATTGCAAAATGGTTTCTGGCGGTACAAATTGTAAATTTACGCCAAATCGGGTTAGATCTTGCCACTGAGCCAGTTGAGGATGGGCGGCAATTAGGCGATCGCGCACCGCTTCAACCCTCGTGCCTGTGGGTAACTCTAGCTTCAAGTCCGACACTCCACAAGCCTCTTGATAGGCTGCAAATAGTTTGATTGTGACCGTAATGGTTGAAATAGACATAGTTAGTGATTGAAAAAGCGACCTTGCAATTCTGATTTTAAGAAGTAAAGACACAGAGAAAATTTAAGGTAATTCTGTTAAGAATCTATCTAAAGAGTGACTAGCGCAACTCACCCTTTGCAATAGTTTGACGCTAAAGTATCAGTGCTGCTGTGTTGGAGAAAAGGCGAATGCTAGAGCTATACCAATTTGAGATGTCTCATTATGTCGAAAAAATTCGCCTGATTTTGGACTACAAAGGATTGGACTATCGCAAAATCAATGTCACTCCTGGCATGGGTCAGTTAGACCTGATGCAAATGTCGGGGCAGCGGCAAGTGCCTGTGCTGAAAGACGGTAGCACGATCATTGCAGATTCCACCGCGATCGCAGAATATTTAGACAAGCAATATCCCGACAAGCCCATCATTCCTCACGATCCAAAACTGCGGGGCTTGTGCGTGATCATGGAACAATGGGCAGATGAATCCATTGGCGTGAACGCCCGCAAGTGCTTAATTGGTTCCTTAGGGCAAGATCAAAGCTTCCGCACAGCCGCCCTGCCATCCAACACGCCAGATTTCCTCAAAACCTTGGTAGAGTCAGTCCCCAACGATTTATTTAGCTTTTTTGGGTTTGGCGTGGGTTTGGGTCCCGATACGATCAAATCAGCTCATGATGCCATGAAGCGTGACCTTGCGGCTCTGTGCTTCATCCTGATAGAGCAACCCTATCTAGTCACCGACCATCCAACCCTGGCAGATTTTGCCGTTGCTGCATTAACGATGTATGTCAAGTTTCCTGAAGGTAACTATCTCAACATTCCTGAGTCGCTGAAGGGTAAAGGCGTTGCCGGGATCGCAGACATTGGCACCTTTAAGCCATTTTTTGACTGGCGCGATAAACTCTACGCCGACTATCGGAAACCGTTAATTGGAATGCCTTCCAGTGGGGCGCGTCCGACATCAATCAATATTGATTAGGGGTCGAGAAGCAAAGAGCTACCGAATGTGAATGTTGCCTCCTATTTTTGTGATTCTACTCAATTTTTTTCTTGCTTCAACTTCAAATTCTGCGTGTAACATAGCATTCCATAAAGGCTGATATGTGGGGGCTATGGTATGGCAACGCAACAACGAAGAAACGCGATTGGATTAGTTTTTGGAGGCGCGATCGCAGGATCGTTGCTGGCGACTTCCGCAAGTCTAGCTCAGCAGGCATTACCGCCACCGCCATCGGTGCCCAATCTAGCGCCTCTGCCCTCCTTGCAGCCTGTCAATCTCATGCCGGGAATGCAGCCGATGCCGGGAATGCAGCCAATGCCGGGAACGATGACCGCACCACAGGAAGCGATTTTTCAAGCGCCAGCCCAAGTTCCCGGCAACGCTCTTCCAGGCAACAGTGCCAGCTATCAGGTGTTGGTGAATGGAGACAGCCCCTATCTACTGCAACAAATTCAGCGCGTGGATGCTGCTTCGTTTGTGCGGGAATATCAGGGCAAACGGGTGATTCAGGCAGGTGTATTTAGCACGGGATCGGAAGCCCAGCAGCGGGTGGCGGTTTTGAATCAGCAAGGAATTGGCGCTCAATTTGTGCCGGCAACAATGGGCTACCCAAGCCAGGTAATGCCTACCCCGTATCCTGGTGTTCCCAATTCAGCCATGGGCAATTCAGCTATGGGCGCGAACTCCAATGCCATGAACGCCGATTTGCCAAAGGTTTCTTTTTATCAAGTGGTTGTGCCTACGCCGTCATCCAACTACGGCATCATCACCAACAAAATGATGACGATGGGTGTCCGACCGGAGGCAATTCAAACCCGGCGATCGCCCAATGGTCCTCATGTTGCGGTAGGTCCCTTCACCAAGCAAGAAGAAGCAGCAAGCGTCAGTAGCTACCTCCGCAGCGGCGGCATAGATGCACGAGTATTTTATTCAAAATGACGCGGCATTCTTTTTCTGATCGGCAGCAGCAGATCCAGCAGATTGTGGTTACTGCTGAGCAAATGCGGCAGGTAGAAGCCCGTATTTTTGCAGCCGGAATGCCTGTGGCAGCACTGATGGAGAAGGTGGCGATCGCGATCGTCCGTCGGATTATAGACTTGTATCCCGATCCAAAATCATGCATTGGAGTATTAGTTGGGTCGGGGCATAACGGCGGCGATGGGCTAGTCGTCGCACGGGAGCTACACTTTCGCGGCTACTCCGTTTCGGTTTATTGTCCCTCAAGCAAGCTCAAAGAATTAACTGAACATCATGCAAACTACTGCCAAAGCTTAGGAATTCCGTTTGTCGATCAGGTTGTCGCGCTGCAAGACTGTGATCTGTTGATTGATGCGTTATTTGGGATTGGGCTAGACCGGCAGCTATCAGCCGATCTTGTTGCAGTGATCAATCAAGTCAATACCTGGAGTAAACCGATTGTCAGCATTGATTTGCCATCCGGCTTGCATACTGACACGGGGCAAGTTTTAGGAGCCGCGATTCAAGCGACTCACACGTTCTGTTTGGGTTTGTGGAAACAGGGTTTGCTTCAGGATCATGCGCTGAAGTTTGTCGGCAAGGCAGAACTGATTGATTTTGATTTGCCACTTGCGGATGTGTGGGCAGTGGTGGGTGAATTGCCCAAAGTGCGGCGGATTACCACAGACAGCGCGATCGCCCATCTTCCTTTGCATCGCTCTGCCGTAGCGCATAAATACACGATGGGGCACCTGCTGCTGATTTGTGGCTCTCAACGGTATGGCGGAGCGGCGATTTTGGCAGGATTGGGAGCGCGTGCCAGCGGGGTCGGAATGCTATCCATTGCGGTGCCAGAGTCGCTGAAGCCGATCTTGACCGCCCAGCTACCGGAAGCGCTGGTTATTGGCTGTCCCGAAACAGCATCGGGCGCGATCGCCCACTTGCCCATAGACGATTTAGAAACCTATAGCGCGATCGCTTGCGGTCCCGGTTTAACCAGCGATGCAAGTGCTGTCGTGCAGCGAATATTAGACAGCGATCGCCCCTTATTGCTGGATGCCGATGGACTTAATTATCTCGCCAGTGTAGCCCCGGTGACGACATTGCAGCGGCGATCGTCGGCAACCATTCTTACGCCCCACTGGGGAGAATTCAAACGCCTATTTCCCGATCTAGCTGAAGACTCAATCTGTCGGATCACCGCCACTCAGCAAGCCGCTACGCAAACCGGGGCGATCGTCTTGCTCAAAGGTGCCCGTACCATTATTTCCGACGTGCAAACAACCTGGATCAATCCCGACAGCACACCAGCCCTTGCCCGTGGCGGCAGCGGCGATGTCTTCACAGGCTTACTCGGCGGACTCCTAGCCCAGCACTTCGCGTCTGACAGGCAATTACCTCTCGCCTCTCACCTCTCGCCCCTCACCTCACTCATCCAAGCTGCAACCTGGTGGCACGCTCAAGCCGGAATTTTGGCGGCTCAAGAGCGCTCCGAATTAGGCGTAGATGCTTACACTTTGACTCAATACTTATCGCAGATTTGGCAAACGCTTTGACTTCTGGCGATCGCGGGTAGGCGATCTTTAATCCTGATCACGTCCTTCTGCCGATTGCACTTCAGACGGCAGGGGCATCACCAGAACCTTATCCACCCGCGTTCCATCCATATCCATCACTTCAAAGCGAAATCCGGCTGCCTCAAAAAAGTTGCCTGATGTAGGCACTCGCCCCAAAACCGCCATCACAAAGCCACCCAGCGTATGGTAATGCTCATCTTCTTCTTGCGGTAGCATCTCTTGCTCCAATAGGTCTTTCAATGGCTCAAGTGGCAACAAACCATCTAGCAACCAAGACCCATCTTCTCGACGAATGATTTGGGGTTCCTCTTCATCTTCGACCGATGGCAATTCACCGACGATCGCTTCAACTAAATCATTCAGCGTCACCAACCCTTCAATGCCGCCATATTCATCCGTAATTAATGCAATATGAGTGCCCGATTCTTGAAAGATTTCCAACACTTTCAAGGCACGGCTATTTTCGGGAATATAAAGGGGCGATCGCAACAAGGTTTTGAGATCGACGGGTGCTTGCGCCAATTGCAGAGACAAGATATCCCGTGCCCTGACAATGCCCAAACAATTATCCAGAGTTCCCTCCGCTACCGGAAACCGAGAATAGGTATTTTCTAGAATTTCTTGCTGATTTTCTTCCCAGGGTGCCTCAATATCAAGCCAGGAAATCGCAGTCCGAGGAGTCATTAAGGTTTTGATGGCGCGATCGCCCAAGCGAAACACCCGCGACACAATCTCCTGTTCCGATTCCTCAAACATCCCCGCTTCAGTGCCCTGCTCAATCAGCACTTTAATCTCTTCTTCAGTCACACCAGGCTCATCCGATGCCTGAATATCTAGCAGCTTCAACAGCCCATCTGTTGAGGCACTCAGCAAATGCACCACGGGGGACATTAAGATAGACAGCGATCGCATAGGACCCGCCATGCTGCAAGCCAGTTTTTCAGGATTGTTGAGCGCGATTCGCTTGGGCACCAGTTCGCCGATAACCAATGACAAATAGGTAATCGCACTCACCACTACCAGAATACTGAGCGGCTTGCTGTAAGGCGAGAGCAACGGAATGGTCGTAAAAGTTCCCTCCAGCCGTTGAGCGAGAGTTGCACCCGCAACCGTACCGCTGAGAATGCCAATTAAGGTAATGCCGATTTGAACAGTAGAAAGAAAATTATTGGGAGAGCCTGCCAGCTTCAGCGCCAGACGCGCCCTTTTGTCACCTTGTTTGACCATCTGCTCCAACCGGACTTTCCGGGCGGAAAGAATCGCAAGTTCCGACCCTGAAAAGATACCGTTGGCGATTATCAGCGCAAAAATGAGAACAATCTCGGTGGCAACAGAAGACATACTGGAAAGACTTTTACTCCAAAGACTACATTCTACGCTCTTCAGCATAGGGCTTCTGTTTATCTATCACCGCATATTTTTTAGATGTCTAAGACGATGCGGTTTATTTTTCGATTCTTTCCATAGTACACTCAAGACGATTTTCCGGGTTCCAAGTTGATAAACGGCAGCGCTCCATTACCACCCATCACCTGCGGAAACTTGCCATCCCACTTGTCGATCGCCTGTTTTTGCAGTAGTTCTGGAGTTAATGTTTCTCGCAGCAACCGCTGTGCTTCTGCCAATCCCTTTGCCCGATTCACATCCGCTTCTGCCTCTTGCTCCGCTTCTTGAGCAATGTAAACCGCTCGTTGGGCACGTTGCTCAGCAATTTGCTTTTCTTCCACCGCTTTAGAAAACTCAGTCGAAAAGGTGAGATCGACTACGCTGGTATCCAGCACAATAATCCCGTATTTTTGCAGCCGTTCTCCCAAGGCAACATCAAAATCTTGCTTCAATTCGTCCCGCTTGGTAATCGCTTCTTCTACGGTGCGTCGTGCGGCAGCGATTTTGAAAGATTCCTGCGTTTGAGGGGCAATGATTTTTGAAACAATATTTTGCAGCGACCCTTGGGTGCGGCGAATATTGACAACTTGCACCGGATCAAGGCGGAAGTTGATGGCAAAGCTGGCGGTCAACTGCTGCAAATCTTTGGTGGAGCTTTGAGCGGGAACTTCAAACTTCTGCACCGTTAAGTCATACATATCCACCCGTGAAATCAGCGGCGGCTTTAGGTGAATGCCTTCTAGCAAAACTCCGGCTCTTGCCTTTCCTAAAACACTCAGCACTCCCGCTTCGCCTGGATTGATCACGACATAGGCATTTAGCCCAATCAACAAAGCGATCGCCGCTAGAAAAAGCAGCGCGGTTGTTTGCCAGTTTGTTTGACTTTTCATAAGAGATTCTTGTTACCACATCCGTTTTTGACATATTCCCAGTGTAGGTCTTGTCTCTCCGTTTCCAAGTTCATAGCGCGACAGAATATAGCCTGTACTCTGATCTCTACGATTGAACGGATACCGAATGTGGAAGTACATCCGTCCGTCATCTCCTTGAATAGCGTCTGGAGCGTTCAGCAATTCGACCTGATCGCCTTGTGGCAAAGTGCCGGAAGATCCACCATTCATGGCAGGTCGATAATACAAAGCAATCGATCGCCCTGCAACAACACGCCGACAGTTAGAGTTGCGCTGAGCCAGGTGCGAATCCAGCGATCGCCCTTGTGCCAGCGCCCCCGCCATCGTATCTCCCGCGATCGCTGCAAAATTGCTGCTCAAAGCGGCGATCGCGCTCAAACAAGCCGCCCCAATCAACCGTCTTTTCATTCTCGGTCTTTCCATAAACGATCCAAGATTAGATAGAACTACGAAGATAGACGATTCATTCTACAACAACTAAATTTTGCAGAAATTGTTTAGCAACCAAGGGCGATCGCCCTGCTTTATACATCCGCTTCGATCAGATTCTCACAGTCGCTGCGCTAAAATTTATTGGCTTCCTGCCGGGTCCGAAGTTATTGCCACCCATTTTAAGAGGTGCGGTATCCAAGCTGTTTAAGCAATCTGCGTAGAAACAGAATTAGCATAAATCCAATCACGCCAGTAGTTAGGAACATTCGGGCGGCTTTTGTATCTATGATTGAAGCCTGTAGTGAACGGGAAAAGCTTTGGTATCCGATTCAACGTCTCAAGAACCGCTGCCAAAACTGCGATCGCTTGGAGTCTCGTTGTTTTGACCGCCACTGCCGATGTGGAGATCGATAGATTGTAGTCGCTGCTGGGAATCTTGGAAAACAGCCAAATACATTGCATAAGAAAATGCGCGGTTCCGTGTTTAATGCACGATTTCCTGGCAGCTTTGACCCCTCAAATTTCTACATTGCTCATTCGATTTCCTCCTCAACTTCCGTCAGAATATCTCGAATCTCGTTTGCAGAAATGTCTTCGCGATCGGACTTTGAATAAATCGTCAGCAGTACCACATAGGCAGGCGACTGAACTTGATAAATCAAGCGATAGCCAGCACTTTTCCCTTTTTGGATATCACGATTGCGAACTCTTACCTTAAAGACGATATAGCCCTCGCCAATTCCAGCAACCCTGTCTCCTACAAAGTCTCCTTGTTGCAGTTGGTCAGTTATTGGCTGAATATCAGAGCGAATTCTGCGGAATCTCTTGGAGAGCCTGTACAGTTTCTCCTCAAACTCATCGGAGAATTGAATGAAAACCTCGTCATCACTCGGCATTAATCCTGTCCCACAGTTCCGAAATGGGTCTGGTTTGCCCTGCTTTGGTTTGTTGCAACGCCCGCTTCAGGCTGGCTTTCACTTCCTTAATGGGGGTATCGTCTGGGTCGTTTGGGTCGTCTGTCTCCTCTGGAAACAATACGATCACCCGTACTTGATGGGGGTAGTCTGTTCCCTGAATCGGTTGATCCAACACCAGGTTTCCCTGAGCATCAATTTTGCCCATGACTTCGATCGCTTTCATTGACTCATCTCGTATCTGAAAGGGCGATTCATTTTGGAGAGATCCTAACATGCGCTACGATGGCTCAACCACACCGATACATTGCAAGCCATTCGCGTTTAGCACTGATAAACCTCACATCCTATCTAACCTAAACATGAGGAACATTTGAGCCGCTTTTCTATCTATGATTGAAGCCTGTAGCGGATGGAAAAGCTTTGGTGTCCGATTCAACCTCTCAAGAAACGCGGCAAAAATTGCGATCGCTGATGATTGCTTGGAGTCTCGTGGTTTTGACAGCCACTGCCGATGTGGCGATCGGTGCCTGGAGCCACAGTCTAGCGCTGATTGCCGACTCTGGGCATCTGTTTGCCGATGCTGCCACCTTTGGGCTATCGGTAACTGCTGCATGGTGGGTGAGTCGCAAAAAACAGCCTTCTACAGGCACTTCTCGCCTAGAAGCGATCGCTGCCTTAGTCAATGGCTTGGGACTGCTGAGCATTTCGGCAGAGTTGCTGTGGTCTGGGCTGCATCGCTTGGGCGGAGCGGCTCCAGATATCTTAAGTGTACCCATGATCGTTATGGCGGGCATTAGCCTAATTGCCAATGTAATCAACGTACGGTTGCTGCATGGGCACAGTCACCAAGATCTGAACGTCCAAGGCGTGTTTTTACACTTGCTAGGCGATTTGTTTAGTGCGATCGGTGTGCTACTCGCCGCGATCGCGGTTTGGCTCTGGCACTGGACTTGGGCAGACTCCGCCGTTAGCTTGTTGGTTGCCATCATCGTCGGTAGCAGTGCTTTTCCTTTAATTCGTCGCAGTCTGCAATTGCTGAGGGCAGGAGACGCAATTCCCGTAGGGAGTCCTGCGGAAAGCTTTGCTAACGTTTCACGAATCGCCGATTTACCTTCAACCGCGACCCCTCCGTGTATCTGCTGTACTCCTGCGGAAATTCAAAAGCTTTTGCAGCCCAACTTGGAAGAACTAATTTAGCTTTGCAAGTGCAGACGAAAGTGCTTTGATTATCTCCTGTTGAGCAGTTAAAAACTGTCTATAGTCGCAAGGGCTGTGGGAACGTGAAGTTGCAATTTACCTGTGAGGTAGAATGAGCTTACGCAAGGAAGTGAGTGATTTGTCTCCGAGAATAAATAATGCCGACAGAATCAGTGATAGCCGAGCATATTGAGATCACGGCTGAAGTTTGTGGTGGTAAACCCCGCATCGCCGGACATCGCATCAAAGTTCAGGATGTGGTAATTTGGCACGAAGAGATGGGGTTATCTCCGAGAGGCATTATCCATCGCTATCCAATGTTGACGTTAGCGGATGTTTACGCGGCTTTGGCTTATTATCATGACCATCAGGAATTGATTCGGCAGCACATCGAACAAGATGATGCATTAGTTAAGTCTTTAAAGGAAGGTATTCCTTCAAAACTACCGCAAGGCTCGTAAGACAACGGTATGTCTGAGAAGGTTCGTTTTCATATGGATGAGAATGTAGACGGAGCGATCGCTGATGGTTTACGGCGACAGGGCTTGAATGTCACAACCACCCCAGAAATGAATTTGTTGGGAGCAACGGATAAAGAACAAGTCGTGTTTGCTTTGAGTCAAAGTCGAGTTATTTTTACTCACGATGCTGATTTTTTGAGATTGCATCAGCGAGGTGTCGAGCATTCAGGGATTGCGTTTGCACGGCAAGGAAACCGCTCAATCCGTGAAATCTTGCAATCGCTCTTGCAAATCTACAACTCCCAATCTCTAGATTCAATGCGTAACCATATTGAGTTCATCTAGGCACAATCGCCCCTCGTTGTGCATGAGGTTTTTTCTGTCATGTTGTGATTTGCGATCGCTAAAAGCACTGCGACACTTCCCATTGCGAAAAGAGATCGAATTAGTGTCCTATTTGCTGATTGATTTAGGTAGAAGGTTGTATGTAGCGAGATAGTGAATTGTTCGTCACCATCAGCGTAAACGCTCTTCCCCTCATTGCAGAATTGTATGAATTTTTCTAGAAACACGCTATATGTAGCGTGGGGCAAGATAGTGCCAACAACAGCGAAGCAGAGTTCGCTAGGATGAACCAGCATGAGAACAGTGAGAACAATGACACGAAGTGGGGTTGGCATTCGGACGGCTCAAGTCAGGTCGGAGCGTTTGACCGGACAAATCCATGTTTACGACGGTGCTGGAAAAGGCAAATCTCAAGCAGCCTTGGGCGTGGTGCTGCGATCTATTGGATTAGGCATTCACAGCGATTTGCAAACTCGTGTGCTGCTGCTGCGATTCCTTAAAGGTCCAGGGCGCACCTACGATGAAGATGCCGCGATCGAAGCTTTGCAGCGCGGCTTTCCTCATTTAATTGATCAGGTTCGCACTGGACGGGCTGAGTTTTTTGGAGCCGATCAAATTACCCGATTCGACAAGCTAGAAGCGCAGCGGGGTTGGGATGTGGCAAAAGGCGCGATCGCATCTGGGCTATATTCCGTGGTCGTGCTAGATGAGTTGAACCCCGTCCTTGATTTGGGCTTGTTGCCCGTGGATGAAGTGGTTAGCACTCTGCAACGCAAACCCGCCCACATGGAAGTGATTGCCACCGGACGCGCCGCCCCCCAACCCTTGCTGGATATTGCCGATCTGCACTCAGAAATGCGTCCGCACTATCATTCCAAAGCCCAGAATCACGGCATTGAGGGCATTGAAATCTACACGGGCGAAGGAAAAGGCAAATCGACCAGTGCTTTAGGCAAGGCGCTCCAGGCGATCGGGCGCGGCATTAGTCAGGATAAATCCCATCGGGTGCTGATTATGCAGTGGCTCAAAGGTGGCTCAGGCTACACCGAAGATGCCGCGATCGCTGCCCTGCGTCAAAGTTACCCAAACCTGGTCGATCATCAGCGCTGTGGACGGGATGCGATCGTGTGGAGAGGTCAGCAGCAAGAATTGGACTATGTGGAAGCCGAGCGGGGTTGGGAAATTGCCAGAGCTGCGATCGCTTCTGGGCTTTACAAAACTCTGATTTTGGATGAACTGAATCCCACCGTCGATCTCGAACTGTTGCCCGAAGAACCCATCGTGCAAGCCTTGCTTCGCAAACCCCGCGACACCGAAATCATTATTACCGGGCGTTGCAAAAATTTGCCTGCCTACTTTGATCTCGCCAGCGTTCACTCTGAAATGATCTGCCACAAACACTATGCCGAAAAAGGCGTAGATCTGAAACGGGGCGTAGACTTTTAGAACACTCTTAAGCGAAGTCTCAGCTAGATCGCTTTCGCCCCAAGCTTGATGTATTGCGTCATCAGTTGCGCTAGAGCATCGAGATCAATTGGCTTAGAAATATAATCGTCGGCTCCAGATTCTAAACAAACGGCGCGATCGCCCTTCATTGCCATTGCCGTTTGCACAATCACCGGAATAGCCTGATAGCGGGGATGCTGCTTTAGTTGCCGCGTCAAAGTAAGCCCATCTGCATCCGGCAAATTCACATCCATCAAAATCACCGCAGGCAGCGATCGCTCCAGCGCATTCCACATCTCCTTGCCATCTTTTGCCCAGGTGACCTCGTAGCTCAAACGACTCAAGTAAGTCAACATCAGCTTCGCATTCGGAAAATTATCTTCTACCAATAGCACTCGATTAAATGCAACATCCTGCTGGTTGGCATCCTCATCATCAAATAGGGCGATCGCGATTGAGTCAGGGTTTGTTTGCTCAACAGCACTCGTTCTATCTTGTGCTTGTACTGTTTCTGAGGTCACCTGTTTAGCTACAACTCCCTGGCGGATCGCCTGCGGCATAGAGTCTGACAGATCAGATTGAGGTTCATTCCCTGCTAAATACACATCACAAAGTTCCAAATCTTCAGTTAATCCGGTTGAGCGGCAAGGCAACACGATCGTAAACCGAGACCCTTGATTCAGTTCCGAACTCACTTCAATTTGTCCACCGTGAAGTTCTGCGAATTTTTGAGTTAGCACCAAACCTAGCCCCGTTCCTTCACTGCGCTCTACTGCAACGTTGGCGATCTGCGAGTAAGGCTTAAACAAAAGAGACTGCTGTTCAGGTGAAATTCCAGTGCCGCTGTCCCACACCGTAAAGCGGATTTGTCCCTCTGTAGACCGCACTTGCAGCCCAACTGAACCCCTTAAAGTGAACTTGATCGCATTAGACAGTAGATTAAACAGCATTTGCTTGAGTCGTAAGCTATCCGCTTCAAGCGTTTTCAGAGTTGGCTGCACTTCTAACTGCACACTTAATCCCTTGTCGCTGGCTTTTTCGCGCACTAGAGTCAGGCAAACTTTGCACAGTTCCTCCACGTCAACCGTTTCCCATTGCAAGGTCATTTGATTGGCTTCGATCTTGGACAAATCCAAAATGTCGTTAATCAATGCCAATAGGTGCCGACCACTACTCAAAATGATTTTGAGATATTCCTGATGGCGCAGATTTAACGGGTCAAAGCCCTGTTGCTGCAAAAGATGGGTAAACCCCAGAATGGAACTTAAGGGCGTGCGAATTTCGTGGCTAGTGTTGGCAAGAAACTCACTTTTTAGCTGGTTGGTTTGTTCAAGTTCTTGATTTCTTGTCAGTAGCGCTTGGTGCTGTTGACGCTGGCTGGAAATCAGCCGGATCTGGTGTAGCGCCGCCGCGCACTGTTGGGCAATCCGCTGCAAGGTTTTATCGGAACAGGGCGACTGAAGCGAATCATCAGATAACTTGCTTGGCTCCTCGGTTGCATGACCAATCAACAGCCATGCTTCGCACTGCTCTTCGCGAATTTTACAAATGCAATACGGGCTTTGCCCAAATGAATCAACGCGCTGCCGCAACTTGGCAAAGTCTGAGCGGCTGATTCTCTGTCCTTGCTTCAGAATAATCTCTTTGCTTTTGGATAACTTCCAGGTCAACGAGGACGATCGCTCACATCCGGCAACGCAGGTCACCACAAATTCGGTTTCAGGGTGATGTGATATTGGCAGCGCGATCGCGACCGTTGCATTTTCTAACAAGCGGCTCAAGCCAGAAACAACCTGCTGAAAAACTGCGAGTTCAGCTTGGTTCGCACTGTCCGGTGTGATTGCCTTTTCATCTTGCAAATAAGCAGTCACGCACTCAGTCATCTGTTGCCCTAGCAAAGCAACACAGCGTTCATTCCAAAGCTGAAGCTCTAATACCTGCGTAGAGTCTTTTAGGGGCATGGAGACTTTGACTTGAGAAAATTTAGATGAAGCACGAGGCATAAAAGAAGTTTGTTTTAACCGATTCGATCGCCGCCAGCGTATATCAACAGAGATCTTAAACTTAAGGGGTTCACTAATCTAAAAATAGAAACCCTGTGACACTTTAGTGATCAGATCAATCTATTTCAACACGATTTAGATTCGACATAACGCAGACACAACATTGAGTGTAAGTTGCAGTGCATCAGGAAAAGAACTGATGCACGTGCCTTATCATTTTAATTAAACTCCGTATATTTTCGTATATCCGATGCCCTAACCTTATTAAGGCTTCACATATAGGATGAAAATATTGCCCCGTAACATATTGCTGTTACTTAGGTTTTAGTTTCAGGATCGAAAACTCAAAACTTCCTTCCCTTCTCTGCTATATCATTGGCAATGCCTGACTACATGCCAGATTTGGCTTTATTTTGATGTCTCATCCTACTTCTGTTGCGATCGCGGTTCCTGCCACCACCGCCAATATTGGACCCGGTTTTGATTGTTTGGGGGCAGCTTTATCTCTCTACAATTCCTTCACATTTTCGCAGTTGGATTCTAGCCCTACAACCGTTGTGATCGCGGCAACCGGGGCAGAAGCGGCACGGGTTTCAACCAATGCATCCAATTTGGCATATCAAGCCTTTGCCAAGCTCTATCAACAGATTGGTCAGCCTATACCTTCCGTCAACATTGACATTCAACTGGGAGTGCCGCTGGCGCGGGGTTTGGGAAGTTCGGCAACCGCGATCGCGGCGGGGGTGATGGGCGCAAATGTTTTGGCAGGGTCACCGCTGAGCCTGGAAGCCGTGGTGAAATTAGCCGTGGAAATCGAAGGACATCCCGATAATGTGGTGCCAGCACTGATGGGAGGCTGTCGCTTAGCAGCTACGGGCGTGAAGGGTGAGTGGCAAATTTGTGATATTCCCTGGCATCCCAGCATTGCCGCGATCGCTGCCATTCCCAACTTTGAGCTATCCACCGCAGAGGCGCGTAGTGTACTTCCCAACAGCTACAGTCGTGGGGATGCCATCTTCAACACTGCCCATTTAGGCTTACTGCTGCGAGGCTTAGAAACAGGAAACGCTGCTTGGCTAGAAGCCGCTTTGCAAGATCGCATCCATCAACCCTATCGGCAAGCGCTGATTCCGGGTTATGCAGCGGTGCAGCAGGCAGCGATCGCCGCCGGTGCTTATGGGCTGGTAATTAGCGGCGCAGGACCGACTCTGTTGGCACTAGCAGAAGTGGCTCAAGCAGAACAGGTAAAAACCGCGATCGCCACTAGCTGGAATAATCAAACCATTGATGCGATCGTTAAGGTGCTGCAAATTGATCATCAAGGTGCGATCGCCCAGTTTTAATGAAACTCAAAACTTAGAACTCAAAACTCAAAACTCCCCAACAAAAAGCCCCCAGCTTGAGGCTGAGGGCGACAATCAGGGTGCATCTACCACTTAACTATTCCGAGTTCTCCTCTACAATCCGGAAAACTCTGAGAAATTTCTAAAAACTCGTTGCAGTGAATGGATAGTGGCATTGCTGCTATGATATGCGCGGTGTGATGGGGGGAGATTTTAGCCGTGATTTCTTTGCAGACACTTCAGGCTCAAGTTCAAAAGAACAGAATTCAGACAGAATACGTTGGTAGCCAAGCTTTAGATTTGTTCGATTCGCCAGCGCTGGAGCGGTTGGCAACTCAAGCAGCCATTGGTAGACATCTGCGAACTTCCACAGTGCTGGAACAATTGGAGGGTGACCAAAGTTTAGATGCGTTGATTCATCTGGGCAAAGCCTGTATCGCCGTTTGTCTGTGTGAAGATGACTATCCCGGCTGGATTTCGGTCAAAGATCTCGCGTATTTAGAGGAAGCTCCTCAGCAATATCAGCCGCTCTCACTGTCTGCCGCAGAGATTCAAGCAAAAATTCCAGATGCGATCGCCTTTACCCATGCGGCAAAAAATCAGCCCAACTATTATCTCTGGGGCGGCACGGTGGCACCCAACTACGATTGCTCTGGTTTAATGCAAGCCGCTTTTGCCTCAGTCGGTGTGTGGCTGCCGAGAGATGCCTATCAGCAAGAAGCATTTACTCAAGCGATCGCGGTTTCAGACTTGCAACCCGGCGATCTGATATTTTTTGGAACGCCTCAAAAAGCGACCCACGTTGGACTGCACTTAGGCGACAACCATTACATTCACAGTTCTGGTAAAGATCAGGGGCACAATGGCATCGCGATCGATGTCTTATCTGATCAAGCAAGCCGCGTCAGTCAGGCTTACTACGCTCAGTTGCGGGGAGCCGGACGCATTATTGCCATCTATCAGCCAACTCAAACCCTGTAGAATCAGATCGCATCTTCTCACCTTTATCGCACTCTACCTTCTCCTTCCGCATGACATTCACTGTTGCAAGCAGCAAATTATGGGCATCAGCCCTCCAGCCTCAAGTTTCTGTCGTTGTTCCAATTCACAATGAATATGAAAATTTGCCCCGCCTATTGGAGGCAATTTCTGCTACGTTGATCGCTGCCAACATCAGCTACGAAATCCTGTGTATCGACGACGGATCTACAGATGGTTCCGGTGATCTGCTCAAGCAAATTGCCAGCGATCGCGCCGATCTCCGCAGTGTAATTTTGCGGCGGAACTATGGGCAAACCGCAGCGATGGCGGCAGGATTCAGCCACGCTAAAGGACAAATCATCATCACAATGGATGGAGATCTGCAAAATGATCCGGCTGATATTCCCATTCTCCTAGACAAATTGAGCGAAGGCTATGACCTCGTGAGCGGCTGGCGTAAAAATCGGCAGGATGCCACGATTACTCGGTTAATTCCGTCTCAAATTGCCAATTGGCTGATAGCCCAAGTCACCGGGGTTAAGGTTCACGACTACGGCTGCTCGCTTAAAGCCTATCGCGCCGAACTCATCGCCGATATGAACCTCTATGGGGAGTTGCACCGCTTTCTGCCTGCCCTGGCATTTATTGAAGGGGCGCGGATTGCCGAAATCCCGGTGCGCCATCACCCCCGACAGTTTGGCAAAAGCAAATATGGACTCGATCGCACAATTCGCGTCGTCATGGATTTGATCACCGTCTTCTTTATGCGTAAGTTTTTGACTCGCCCCATGCACGTATTCGGCTCTATGGGCGTGTTATCTATCTTTTTAGGAACATTAATTGGTTTATATCTCACAACCCTCAAGCTCAGCTTTGGCGAAAGCATTAACCGTCCCCTGCTGATTTTGGTCGTTGTCTTGATTTTGACCGGGGTGCAGTTGTTTTGCTTTGGGTTACTGGCAGAACTGCTGATGCGAACCTATCACGAATCGCAAGGACGACCGATCTATCGAGTGCGAGAAGTGATTGAGCCGGGAAATCGCGGCAACAGCGATCGCTGAATCTGGATTGGTCATTAGATAATTCCCTGTACGGGCGTAGCATTCGGGCAAAACCCCTTGCATTTGACCAAAGATCTCCTACCGAATGCTACGCCCCTACTCTTCTGGCAAAATCCACTTGGGCGGCTCTGTCATTTTTTTCATGCGGGCTGACTCAGCAATTTCCAGCAGTTGATCGAGCGATGTTTCATTCACAAAACTCACCGCTTTCGCTTTGTACTCCAGGTTGGGGCACTTGTCGCCTAATACGCAGCCGTTGATGCAGGCTTCAGCGCAGTTAATGGTCGTGTTCTCCATCTCAAAACTCAGCTTGTTAAAAATTGGTGTTCAAATGTCATCTTACCGCGCTCGTTTTCAACTTTTGCGTGGGGTTGCAAAGATCAGCGATCGCGTTTTTTGATAAGCAGCAGCGCGATACCAATAGGCTCCTCGATTCCTCGATCGTCTTTGTGGGTTAAAGCGATCTACCCTTCCAAGAACACCCCATCATCAACTATGCCTGACTAACGGGAAAAGGGAGCTAGGTCGAAAACCGTACAGACGCTCAATACGCGAGTGTGGTCTACTACGAATCTACAGTTTTTGCTACTGTCATAAGTAAGATTTAGCGTTCTGCTTTAAACTGAAAAAATTGCTTTTTGGCAATGAGGGTTAAAGCGTTAACGCACTTCCTTTTGTTGTCGATTGTTTTTTCTCAACTAGCTTTCACTAGGAATAATTTCTATGCCTCTGTCTCAATCTGACGGTGTGGCTGCGAATTGGCTATTGAAAGCGCTGCCGCCTGAAGATTATCAACGCCTCCAGCCTCACCTAGAATGGGTTTCACTATCCCTTTATCAGGTGATTTATGAAGCGAATGATGTCATCCGATACGTCTATTTTCCCACCGGCGCGATGATTTCTTTGGTTTCGACCCTGATGGATGGCTCGACGATCGAAGTGGGCATTACAGGACACCAAGGCATGGCGGGGCTTCCAGTGGTTTTGGGTGGCACAATCGGAAGCCACCGCGCCCTTGTGCAAGTGGCAGGCGAGGCGATCCGGCTGAAGGCAACGGTGCTGCAAGCGGAGTTTGACAAGGGAGACAGCCTGCAAAAGATATTGCTGCGCTATGTGCAAATTCTACTCGCACAAACCTCGCAGGCAGTGGCTTGTAATCGCTTTCACACGACCGAAGAACGCCTAGCGCGCTGGCTGCTATTGGTCGCCGATGCTGTTTCCAGCGATGAGTTTTTGCTCACCCAAGAGTTCATTAGTCAAATGGTGGGTGTGCGCCGCGCCGGGGTGACAGTGGCAGCAGGCAACTTGGCTCAATTGGGGCTGATCCGCCATACGCGCGGCAAGATTGAGATTGTGAATCGACTTGGACTGGAAGACTTTTCCTGTGAGTGCTACGGCGTGATCAGCAATGAATTGTCCCGAATGCTGAGGCAATAGTCCCGTATTCGGACGATCCGCTAAAATAATGACTAAAAATTGACTGTATTGATTGTTTTGTTTAAAACCGTACTGACTTCTTGATCTAGAAAGATTTACAGTTCCCTTTAAGCCTTTACAGCCTTTATTGAGCAAGACTGGCGATTTAGGGAAGCTACCAAGAATTCAGTATGCAGGATCAGTTCTCAGAACTTACGGGATTAAGGATTATAGCAGTTGACAATGACCTAGACAATCGAGCTTTGTATAGCTGTTTTTTGGAAAGCCTAGGCGCTAATGTGATGACAGTCGCTTCCGTCGGTGAAGCCTTTACCGTTCTTACTCAGTTTACTCCCGATATTTTAATCAGCGACATTGCTTTGCCCAATGTAGATGGTTATGCCCTCCTTCGCAAGCTGAGAGCTTCAGAACTTGAGTTTGGTCAATCTCTACCTGCAATTGCGGTGTCAGGCTACATCCAGGGAAATGATGAGCTGCTGGCTTTAGCCGCAGGCTTTCAAAAGTGGCTTCCTAAACCCATTGACCTTGATCAGTTGATCAACACGATCGCTCAGGTCGTGCAGCATCAACGGAGCGGCGATCTTTATGGCAGCGATAGAGAAAATAAAGTTGAAGTTTGATCGCAACTTTCCTGAAATGAAGCAGTGTCGAGTGTGAATAGTAAGCAGAGTTTGCTGCCATTTCACCATGCTTGATTCGCTGATCCTTGCTTCTACTCAAATTTCTGACAAAACAGACAGCCTCGCTCCAAAAGACGAACTCCGGGCGCTCCGCAGTCAAGCAGTGCAGGCTGAAAAGCAGCGGTTGAACCAACTTTTGCTCAAGCTCAGATCGCCAAGTCGCCCTGAAATGATGACTTCCACAGAATTTTCTTCAGCGCCAAACGTCCCCAGGTCAGGTAGCCAGCTTTATTCTCAGCGGGTTGCCGCAGCCAGCACAGGTCACCTCTACACTCACCTGCCAACCAACAGCTTTCAATCGGTTTGGAGCAATGCCACCCAACAACCCACTTACGAGCAATGGCGCACTTTGATGAAACGGGAAGCCGCGATCGCGGCTAAAGCAACGACGACTCAACGCGTTGGTGTGTTGTTGGGCGACTCTTTGAGCCTGTGGTTTCCCAGCGATCGCCTGCCCCAACCTCAAACTTGGCTGAACCAATCGATTTCAGGCGAAACCACCAGCGGCATTCTTCACCGCCTGTCTGATTTTGCCGCAACCCGCCCCCGCGTCATTTATCTAATGGCAGGCATCAATGACCTGAAACAGGGAGCCACCGACAACGAAATTCTGTGGAATATGCGCCGAATTATTACCCGACTTCGGCAAACCCACCCCCAAGCAAACTTGATCGTACAGTCGGTGCTGCCAACTCGATCTGTGATTGCATCCAGCGATCGCATTACCCAACTCAATCGCCAACTCAGGGCACTTTCTACCTACAATGGTGCCTACTTCCTCGATCTTTCCGCCCAAATGGCAGATGCTGCTGGCAAGCTGCGGCAAGACCTCACAACCGATGGTTTGCACCTCAGCGCCAAAGGATACGCGACCTGGCAATCAATTTTGATGAAAGCCGATGGAGCGATCGCAACCCGCTAAAGACGCGCTAAAATCTTCGGCACTGTGTTTTCTTTTCAACCGTTATGAACCCGCTGTCACTTCAAGCGAGTGGGGCGATCGCACTGGCGTATCTGCTCACTTCTGTCGTTGCAATTGCCAAGCCGATAGCCAAAACTTCCAGCACCTTGGAACAACAGGCAGAAGAAGTCGCGGCGTTGCTATCCGGCAAAATGGATACCTCAGCCCAAGCGATCGCCAATCCTAAAGCGCCCAATGTGCAAATGACGACCTGCCGGATTGAGTTGCTGACCCCAGCAGATTCCGAGTCCATTTTTTTATATCAGGAACAGGCAATGTCCACCTCGCTTGATAAGCCATATCGTCAGCGGTTTCTAGAAATTTCGCCCAGTTCCCTCAGCCAAAGTGTGCGATCGCGCTCCTTTAAGCCAGCCGATCCAACGCGCTGGTCTGGATTGTGCGATTCCCGTAGCGATCGCTTCACGAATCGCGCAGACAATCCAAAACAAATCACCAACCTCAGCGATCTAGGCACTCCTATTTGCAACGTCTTCCTCAAACAAGTTGGCACGATCTACCTGGGCAACACGCCCATTGATGGCTGCCCCGCCAACGTCCGAGGAGCCGTACGCATCACCAATCACATCGAACTCACTCCCGCCAGCATGAACACCTGGGATCGCGGCTTTGATGCCCAGGGAAAACAAGTGTGGGGCGCAAAAACCGAATCCTACCAGTTTCGCCGCCAATAGTTAGGAGATGGAAAGTTTTCTATTCCCTATTCTCTCGCTCCTATAATTCGTTTTGCCTGTTAGGTTGATTGTTATCTGGGGTATTTTGAGTTAGACACGCACAGGGCATAATGGCGATGAGGCTGCAATTTGCCATGATGTACAAGGTTGGGGTATCGCATGGCTGAAGAAATCGATCGCAAGCTGAAATTGATGGTCGTTGATGACGAACCAGATAATTTAGCGTTGTTGTACCGCACCTTTCGGCGAGATTTTGAAGTCGTTAAGGCAGAAAGCGCGATCGCGGCGCTGAAAATTTTAGATGACCAGGGCGAGATGGCGATCATCATCTCAGACCAACGAATGCCGGAAATGCTAGGCACTGAGTTTTTGAGCAAAACCGTCGATCGCTATCCCGATACCATTCGGATTGTGCTAACTGGCTACACCGATGTCGAAGATTTAGTGGAAGCCATCAATGCCGGGAAAGTGTTTAAATACATCACCAAGCCGTGGATACCCGACCAGCTTAAGGTGGTGATTCAGCAGGCAGGCGAAACCTACCGCATCGTCAAACAGCGCACGAACGAACTCAGACGCGCCCTCCGTCGGGAATCATTGTTTAATGCTGTCACCACTGCCATTCGCGAATCGCTCAATTACGACAGTATGCTGCAAACGATCGCAGCCACGTTAGGGCAAACCTTTAGCGCGAGTGAATGTATTCTGCAACCTGTAGAAGGCGATCGCCTGACTGCGGAGGTTTTTTATCACTCCGCGATCGCAGACAAGAGTAGCCCCGCGCCACAATCCCTGTCTACCGATGATCCCCTGATTCAAAATGTCCTGAGTACCCGCCAAATTCAGACCGACCAACCCACAAGCAGTCCGCACCGATTAATTGTTCCCATCACCTATCAGCAAGATTTTCTCGCTATTTTTGCTATGCATCGGGCAGTGGATACTGCACCTTGGTCTAGCGAAGACATTACCCTGATTCAAGAAGTTGCCGAACAAGCAGCCCTTGCCATTTCTCAAGCAAAGCTCTATCTGCAAACGCAAACGCAAGCCGAGCAAATGCGGGCAGAATTGGAAGTTGCCCGTCAAATTCAGGGCAATCTGCTCAGGCAAACTTTACCTGAATTGGATGGCATGATAGTCCAAGCGTGTTGCTATCCAGCACGGGAGGTTGGCGGAGACTTTTTTGAAGTCTATGCCCATCCTCAAGGCGATGTTTGGCTAGCCGTGGGAGATGTGTCTGGCAAAGGCGTTCCGGCTGCCCTATTTATGGCAAGCGCGATTTCCGTTCTGCGGCGAGAACTTTCTCAGGAAATGCCGCCACAACCTCATATTGTCATGCAAAACTTAAATCGCAGCTTGTCTGAAGATTTAGTCAGCACCAACTGTTTCATCACCATGGTTTTAGTTTGCTACACCCCATCAACCCACACGCTGATTTATGCCAACGCCGGGCACATTTACCCCATGGTCTGGTCTAGAGAAACAGTTTCAGCCCACATCGCTCAAGGACAACCCGTGACGATTGAACCGAATTATCTGAAAGTGCGGGGTGTCCCCCTGGGCATCTTGCCTGATTGGAAGGCTGCTTCTGGTAGCACAAATCTGAACTCTGGCGAGATTCTGTTGCTGACCAGTGATGGCATTACTGAGGCAACCATCCACAATGCGGAACCCGCCAATGGAACCGATCAAGTCAATGCCATGCTGCAACAAACCGGGCTATGGCAATTATTGATTCAAGAGCCATCATCCTTGGATCTGAACAACTTGCTTGCCCAGATTAGATCGCACAATGATATACAAGAAGACGACCAAACTATTCTTTCTTTGGAGGTTCTGTAGCGAATGAGAACTGAACTTCACATCCCCAGCGACCTACAGTTCTTGAGCATTGTCGAGAACTGGCTATTAGGTAGTTTAGAGGTTGAGCTAGGTGACCATGTAGATTGGCCCCGACAATCAAACCGTCTCCGCTTAGTGCTGGTGGAAGCCTATTCCAACGTGGTGCGCCATGCTCATAAAGATCAGCCCAATCTTCCGGTTTTAATTCGGTTGGAACTACACGATCGCGACATTGCCCTAGAAATTTGGGATCACGGGCAAGGGTTTGACCTGTCTACCTACCTGCCTCCCACCCCAGAAGCTAAACAAGAGAGCGGCTATGGCTGGCTGATTTTAAATCGGCTGATGGATCGGGTGGAATATCGGTTGCAGGTGAATGGCAAGAACTGTTTGAAGTTAGAAGCGAGCCTTGCCGAAGCGAAACACTCTTCTGTGGAGAAGGTTGAAGCAGCCCCGACCTTTACAGGTAAAGAAGGATAGGCGAGTGGCGAATGAATTGGCGCATGACGTAAGTCCTTTGGACTAGCTTCGCCAACGAGTAGCGTCTCCGTAGGAGATATGGTGAACGGCGAATCAAGACTGAATTGGCGATCGCGTCGGCACAAATATTCTTGGTTTGTCAAGCTTTAAATATCTTCAGCGTTACCCACTTTTCACCGGGTGAGTGATGTATGCTGCTTTAGCTGTAGTCCAATTTAAAGGAACTTTTTGGCATTTGGTATCCGCCGCCATTTTGTCATAGATTCATACTTTCTAATCTATCTGTAGAGTCTTCAAAATATTTAAACGCTGTCTCTAGCGTTTTGTCATGTTAAAGTAACGACTCACAAAGAGATGACTCCCCAGTTTGCAGGCAAGCAGGAATGATTTAGAGAATTATTTCATAGTTCTTTTCAAATACAGCTTGCCCATTTTCCCTAACGTCCGCTAGAACATGAGGTCAGTTGTGGAAGCAACGACGATTGAAAATTTTTGGGCAGAAGCCCTAGACCGCCTCCAGCTTTTGCTGAGTCGCCCCACGTTTGAGGCATGGATTAAAACGGCGATCGTAGAAGAGTTGAGCGAAGAGCGCCTCGTTTTGCGAACGCCCAATCCCTTTGCCCGCAAGTGGTTGCAGAAGTACTACATCAAAACGCTAACGGATGTAGTTCAGGAAATTTTGAAGCGTCCGATCGAAATCCAAATGACCGTTGCCTGCGACGATGAGGGCAATCCGGTAGATTCTGATTTCTTCTGGGCGCTGCCGATGGAACCCAACCTTGCCGATTTGACTAGCCCGATGGAGGTTCCTGCTATGACCGTTTCACCTGAGTCAACCGATCGCCCCCGTTCTAGCGATCTCAATTCAAAATACATCTTCTCTCGTTTGGTCGTTGGACCGAACAACCGTATGGCTCATGCGGCATCGCTGGCAGTGGCAGAATCACCCGGTCGAGAATTTAACCCGCTGTTTTTGTGTGGCGGCGTTGGATTGGGCAAAACCCATTTAATGCAGGCGATCGGGCACTACCGCTTAGAAATTTGTCGGAGTTCACGGGTTTTTTATGTGTCTACCGAGCAATTTACCAACGACTTGATTACTGCAATCAGACGCGACAGTATGCAGAGCTTTCGGGAACACTATCGCGCGGCAGATGTGCTGCTAGTCGATGATATTCAGTTCATTGAAGGCAAAGAATATACCCAGGAAGAGTTTTTTCACACGTTTAATACTTTGCATGAGGCAGGAAAGCAGGTTGTGCTGGCATCCGATCGCCCCCCCAACCAGATTCCCCGGCTCCAAGAGCGGCTTTGCTCTCGATTTTCCATGGGACTAATTGCCGACATTCAATCGCCCGATCTAGAAACCCGGATGGCAATTTTGCAAAAGAAAGCTGAGTATGAAAACATGCGGCTGCCGCGCGATGTGATTGAATATATCGCCTCCAGCTACACCTCCAACATTCGAGAGTTAGAAGGAGCGCTGATTCGGGCAGTTGCCTACATTTCCATCTCTGGGTTGCCGATGACGGTCGCTAATATTGCGCCCGTGCTGAATCCACCGGTGGAACAAGTGGAAGCTTCTCCTTCTGAAGTGATGACCATCATTGCGGAAAACTTCAATGTGCCAGTTGAAGATTTGAAGGGTCATTCTCGGCGACGTGAGGTGAGTACAGCCCGCCAGATTGGGATGTATCTCATGCGCCACCATACCGGGTTAAGCTTGCCCAAAATTGGCGAAGTGTTTGGCGGCAAAGACCACACAACCGTGATGTATAGCTGCGATAAGATTGCCCAACTGAAGGAAAATGACACCTCTATGGCGCAAACGCTGCGTCAGTTGAGCGATCGCATCAACCAAGCGAGTCAATCTCGCAACAAAGCCTAAAAAATTGATGCCCCAAAAGCAGCCTGAATCAACTTGATTCAGGCTGCTTTTGCTTACGCATAATTTGCGCCACTGATCAGGTTGACTTATCAATCAAAAATGCGAGTTTTCCCCAGAAAATTGTCTTTACGCAAGACTGTATGCGACCAGAAAAAATTTAGTACTCTAATTGGAATAGTAAATTTTTACGTTTAAAGAATGTAAACATCTGTAAACCTGGAGATCGTCTGTGGAAAAAGCCCTAATTTCTGTGGATAACTATGGGGAAAATCGGTTTATAACGATCCAGCGATCGTGGAAAGACTCGCTAAGTATAAATACTCTGTGGAAATACCCCGTTTTTTTCCACAAGTTATCCACAGGCGAAAAAGGGGGAGATCTCGATTCCAGCTTGATCCGACGATCTTTTCCACAGTTTCCACAGCCTCTACTACTACTGTTTAAATAAGTTTTTCTTAAGTCCGGATTAATCTTACTGAACGGCAAGAAATCTCAAAACAGGTTCAGGTGGATCGTTTCGAGCAACAGTGGTAGGATCGCCAGACAAAGACTTCAGAGCGCCCTCAAATGAAACTGGTCTGCACCCAAAACAGCCTTAGCACAAGCCTTTCTCTCGTTAGCCGCGCTGTTGCCACCCGCCCCACGCATCCAGTTTTAGCCAACGTGTTGCTTGTTGCCAATGCCGAAACCCAGCAGGTCAGCCTCAGTGCGTTTGACCTAAGCCTCGGCATTCAAACCACTTTTGCCGCAACCGTCGAAGCCGAAGGGAAACTGACGCTGCCAGCCAAACTGCTCACCGACATCGTATCTCGCTTGCCAGAAGGAGACATCACCCTGGAAAGCGGCTCTGATGAAGACCTTAGCTTTCTCACCACGCTCACCTGTTCCTCTGGGCGCTACCAGGTGCGCGGCATGAGTGCCGAAGAATTTCCTGAACTACCTACCGTCACCGATGGCGAGAGCTTGCACCTGCCTTCTGAGGCAATGCTAGACGGGCTGAGAGGCGCACTATTCGCTGCCAGCGCCGATGAAACGAAGCAGGTTCTCACCGGGGTTCACCTGACGTTAGCGGCGGAAGAGTTGGAGTTTGCCGCCACGGATGGTCATCGCTTGTCGGTCGTGCAAACGACCAATGTGGACGATGAAGGCAACCGAGCAAAAAATAGCACTGCCGAAGATGCCGAAGCGTTGGATGTGACGATTCCAGCAAAGGCGCTGCAAGAGCTTGCCAAAATGCTGGAGCGGCAAACGGGCAGTTCTGTTGCGGTGAAGCTCGATCGCAACCAGGTAGTTTTTGAATGGGTCGATCAGCGCCTCACAAGCCGTCTGCTCGAAGGACAGTATCCCAACTATCGCCAACTGATCCCGCGTCAGTTTACCCACCAAACCACCGTCGATCGCCGCCTGTTTCTCAGTTCTCTGGAGCGAATTGCAGTTCTAGCAGACCAAAAGAACAACATCGTTAAGCTGAGTGTGGATGGCACGAATCAGGCAATGTCGCTGTCGGTGGATGCGCCCGATGTGGGCAGCGGTGAAGAAACTATTCCGGCTCAAATCACCGGAGAAGATATGGCGATCGCCTTTAATGTTAAATACCTGCTCGACGGCTTAAAAGCCCTCAACACCACTGAAATCCAGCTTCAGTTCAACACCCCCACCAGCCCCGCCATCCTGACCCCCCTCGGCGGCTTGAAGATGACCTATCTCGTGATGCCAGTTCAGGTAAGAAGCTAAAGCCTAGCGTAGCCCCTGGCAAATAAATCCTGCCCAGTAAAAGGGATGGGAGAACGGAAATTCTTTGTTGGAGTTTTTGAGTTGGTAAAGTTGGAGCGCTACGTTGGCATAGCTCTCGTACTCACCATTCAAGGCTTGATAAGTTGCAGAATCAACAGGATGAAGATCGCGATCTTGCCTGAGTTGCTGTCTCTTTGCATCTGCCTGATTGAACAAACCTTTCAAAGATTCGTTGTTAAGATATCGAAGCCAATTTTGAGCATTTTGAAGAGCCGTAGGGCGATCGCATCCTTGTTGTCGCTGTTCATAGTAGAAGATTGCAAACAAGGCGGTTGCTAAATCATCAACTAGCCACAGCGTACTGACTATGCTCCGTGCTCCCGCACAAAGAAAACCTGTTGCTAAGGTCAGGATGTCATCTGTGGGTGTGGGTACGCCCAAATGGGTTTCACAACAGGGGAGAAATACATCTGAGAGTTGGGGCAGTCTCCATCCAGGAGTCAGCAGTTGACCCAGCGTGATCGAACCATTTGCCAGCAGCAGTTCTGAGTGGAGTGGAGTGGATCATCTAACCGGGATGTAGCGTGGTGGCTACAGTGCAGCATATTGACTGCTTTCGCCAATTGTCGGAAGTTTTCTACGGTTGCCTGCTGGCTGCCTTTGAGCCGATTTTCATCTGAAATTCCGAACAGTTCGGAAAGTTGGGCACCTTCAAAACCAGCGCAAGGTAAATCATCGGTTGCATTTTCGACTATTCCATAAATCAAGGGTTCTGGAACGGTAGGGCGATTCTGGCAAAACTGCAAGATCTGGCAACTGGGGATGTAGCGGATGAGGAAGCGATCGCTCAAATACTCCCCGTCATCAATCGGCAACGCGGCAAACGGAATCTGATGTAAAAAGAGATGCGGAACGATAATCAACTCCTCAATATCCTGAAGATTCTCCTCAATGAGTTCTCTAATTTGCAAGCCTTGAGCTAGGTTTTCTAGAACGATTGGTAGTTGGCTTTTCCATTGGTCAGTATCCTTTACATAAGGCTTTGACCAGTTCTCAGCAATCCAGTTTTGGAAGGTTCCTAATCCCTGCTCTGGGCAGGTATGCAGGGTGAGTTGGTTGTGCCGAACCACAAAAATGTAAGTGTCGGTATTGGTTGTAAAAATGCTGAGAACGGCAGTGATTGGTCGATCTATCAGGTTTTGGATTTGCTCAAAAGTAAGAGCTTCAACCTGAATTTGACCTGCCAACACAGGATCATGTTTACGGAGCGCTTGCCAAACGGTTTGTTTCTCAGCTTCTAGTTGAGCGATCGCTTCATTGTAAGCTTCAAATGCGGCTCGACTGTTGGAACTGAGCGATCGTTCTCCGCGAGAACTTGCACTGTGTTGATTCCGTTCCTGATCGATTTGCTGCTGTAGCGTTTCAAACTGCTCTAGAAAGGGTTTGACCTGTGGAGAAATTTCGTCGGTCTGATAAAGGTCATTACTTGCGATTAAATCTACCAGACGTTTAGAGCGCGATCGCCTCCGTCAACATTTAGCCTAACTTGCCCCGCGATCGCCCAAGTTGCCGATGTTGTAAGATTGATAGCGAAGAGCGATCGCCCTACCAACTCTCAACCAAACGGTAAAATTGAGCGGCGGCAGTTCATCTTTGCATCATCGCTTACTAAGCTGATCAGCATTTAAGTTGCATAAAACCGAGCTTGAAACCCATGCTGCGAGAGGATCAGCTTAGAAAAATGAATGACGATTAGCTCATCTTTGCTCCGTCCGCTACAACACCGTTGTTTATACGGCGCTCCCACAGCAGACTTTACTTCAAGAAAATAGCTATCAGAAACCTTTGCTTCTCCGCCGAGCTTTTAGTTCTTCTCTCACCTCCTCTATTTTTTCAAGCGCAATTTGTACAGCAGCTTCAAATTCTTCTTCGACTTTATGCTCTGACCACTTTTTATTGTCTGTCTTACGTTTTACACATCTAAAAATAGACTCATGCAGAAGCTTTTCGTTATTGGATGCTGCCCTGCTAGTGTATTCTTTGAGAGAGTCTAGAGGATTATCAATTAAATCTTTGCCTCTCCTTCCATCTAAAGCCAAGCTTGAAACGTCTATAATTGCCTTCAGAATTCTCCTGCGGTGATACTCTTGTAATCCTCTTTTCGACTGTCCTGGAAGTGCAGAAATCTCAACATTTTGAAAAGGAATATCGACCTTCTCTTCATCTTGAGTAAGAAGATCAAGAACCATCTTACGAATGACCGGATCTAAATCCTGAATCCTTTGACCTTGAAGCGTAATTATTTCACCTTCTTCATTACGTGTTAAATCTCTTTGCTCTAAAGCTTTCTGTCTACGGTACTCTTCGACACTGACATCCTTACCGTTTACTCTTAGATACCAACGTAAACCAAGATGTCCAATGAATTCAGAGTCATTTTCCTCTCGACTTGCGGACTTACGAGCCGATGAGCCTTGTGGAACATCCACCAACAAAGGAAAAACTTCTAAATTTTCTTCATCTATAACTTTTTCGACGTTAAACACAAGCGTCTGTTCTTCACCTTTACTATCACGAACGCGAACAAGTATCTCATCACCGTCTGATAAGCCATCAGTATTGCTTAAACACAAAACCGTATCGCCTGCTTGGTAGTCATCTTGTAGGGTTCTACTCCGAATCACTTCTGCTTCATTAGCAAGCTCATCCTCAATGATAATTTGCTCTTCTCCCCGAATAAATTGTTCAAAAAGCTCACAAATTCCAAGTGCTTCATGGGTAACAACAACCGCCGAATTATCGGACTGAAGATCTCCCCAATCGTTAGCTTTTGGATAAGTGCCGTTTACTTTACGGATAATTCGCCCGAACTCTTGTTCTGCCTTTTGCGTAGAGCGCATTATACATAGGGGAACAGATACAGAAGCGTAAGGAACATTAAAACCTTCTCCCACCATTGAGACGTGAATTAGGGCAAGATATTCATCATTGGAAAACTTGTTAAAGATCTCACTTGGTCTACCTTCTGGATCATATTCATCATTTGCCGAATGAACTAAGCCTACTTTTCCATTCAGTATTGGGTAGTTCTCGCAAAGTTCGCGTAAACGATAAGCATGTTTGATATTAAGTGCCCTAATGATCATCCGATGAGGTTCTCCACCTTTGCGTTTGAGTTTCAGAACTTCAACGGCACGATCTAAAACGGGTTGACAGAATGAGTCTGCCAAAATACATTCCTGAAACCAAGAACGCTCTTTTTCTGCTTTTTCATAAAACTTCTCAGCAGTATACTGAATTTCTTTTCCATCCTCTTCGACTTTAAAGCCTTCCGATTTTGCAGGTGAGAAAGTAATACGTTTAATAATTGGAGTTTTCAGCTTCCAAGCATCCTGAATTGTAAACTCAAAATCTGTTCTAGGTGATTTTTTAAGGACGGTTTGTCCATTCAATTCCTCACATTGCTCGACCACGTACCGAACGTATGGCAAATCCTCGCGATCACCTCTGTGACGAGTTCCCGTGAGAAAAACTAAGCTGGCATGTTTAAAATAATTGAAAATACTTCGATAACTAGATGCTGCACTGTGATGTGCCTCATCAACAACTATTAAACCTATATTTTTCGGATCAATATCTCCTCTGCTAACTAAGTTCTTTAGAAACTGCCAATTTGAAACTAGGATATCTACTTTGTCTAGCAAAAAGCTTACATCAGAATAATTCTCAGCCTTTAGCTCTAAAACCCTTGGTGGTGGAGTTGGTTCATCAAGTAAGCCTCTTTTGTAAAGCTCCCATTCTCTTAAAAGTGGTTCAACCTTACCCTGTGGAAGTTTTTGACTGGGAAAATCGTCCATAACTCTTTGACGAAGAGTGCAATTATGGGAGAGAAAAATTACTTGCTTACCTTGCATAAATCGACCAAGTACATAAGGTGCTGCTTGCAAAACTACAGTTTTACCGCATCCTACCCCAAGGAGAAAAAATGCAGCACCGCTATCTGCCTGACGATTTTCTGGTGATATTTCCCCGTTGACTCCCATCTCAAAAAGCTTTAACAAAGCTGCCTGTTGGTGGGGATAAAGCTTTGTCTTGCCATCATAGAGGCGACGGATAACAGTTGAACTATATTGATGAAAATAAAAAGGTGCATTCATTCGAGCCGATTTCCTTTTTTAAGATTACAAGTTGCACATAGAGCTTGCCCGTTATAAACTGCCGTTTCGCCACCCAATGAGTATGGGATTTTATGATCGGCATGAAAATTTTCAGGTGTCAGAGAAACATTACAGATCTCGCAGTGATATCCAGATCTCTTGAGAATTGCAAGCTTCTGTATATGAGAAAAGTGGCGGCGTTTTTTCATGTGAAGTATCCGGTAGGTGATTGAAAGAAATATAAATCCTCCTCGTCCATCACATTACTAAGGCTTGCTCTGGTGAGCCACAGACAGCACATAGTGAAACTCTTTTTTTTACTTAAAACGCTATGCATAGCGTAGCAATTTTTTTATCTATGTCTGGGCGTAGCCAAGTACAGCTAAAGTTTCAATGAAATTAATTTAAAGTTTATGTAGTCAGCGAATAGACACCTTTCAAAAAACGTCTTTGCCAATAACCGGAGCCGTGTAACTTGTTATTAGACGAAAATTTTCTTATATCATCTCAAATTAGGTGATAGACGGATGGCTTCCGCATAACACTCCAATTTGGATAGATGGGCAGAAGTTTTCTGTATGGCATCTCGAATTAGGTGATGTCTACAGAGTTTTGGAAGTGGCTGTTGGGCGAATAGAATCGCGATTTGTTCCACGTTAGCGAAGCTATCCAAAGGACTTCCAAAGGGGAATCGCTAGGCTGACTTTGCTTCGGATGCTGGATAGGCTTTGTGTGCGTCTGCATAGATTTTTAATGCTACAGACATCTGCCGTTCAGCAGTTTCGCCTTGAGCTTGGAACCAAGCAAAGGTGTCTGGATCTACCTGAACTGTTATGGGTACAGCCGACTTGGGCATTCGCAATTGTGCCCTAGCGAAAAATTCTTCTGGCAGCGGCGGAATATCAGAAGTGTCGATATCCTCATCGCTCATTGCGTCGATTCTAGCCCAATCGGTTCTTGAGACATTGTTCGTAGCGTCTGCGTTCATAAGACAGTGCCTTTCGCAATGAAATAATACGAACTGTTTCCTCATCAGGCTCAGTGTAGACAACGACTACAACTCGCCCGTCAAGCAAACCAATGCCAATATATCGATCTAAAAAGATCCGGATGTTGCCCCTTTTAACGGGATACCTAGCAAAGAAACTTTTTGGGTCAAAAAGGTTCCGAGCGATCGCGATTTTTGACGAGGGCTTCATCAAAAGGATGATTTAACTGAACGGTGACGATTTTTAGGAACACCTCTGGTTCTTTCGCTTCTTAGTAACCAGTTGCGTTAAAAATATTCACCCTATCTAACCCTATGAAACTTCAATCTTCCCCTGCTTTGTTGCTTGCCTTTTCAATGGTGACCAGTTCCTTAGCCCCTTTTGTTGCGATCGCTCCCAGCATGGCACAATCAACCTTTTCAGATGTGCAAGGCAGTTGGGCACAGGCGTGCATCGTAGAATTAACCCAAAGAAATATCATCAGCGGCTATCCTGACGGCAGCTTTCGCCCCAACAATCCTGTCACCCGCGCTGAGTATGCTTCCATGGTTGGAAAGGCGTTTCCCAATGCGCCTCGCAGTCGTGGAGCGGCTCGGTTTGTCGATGTGCCCTCCAATTACTGGGCTTACAACGCTATTAGCAATGCATCTCAAACAGGTTTTCTCTCTGGCTATCCCGGCAATGTATTTAATCCCGGTCAAAGCATTCCCCGCGCTCAAGTTTTGGTTTCCCTAGCAAGTGGGCTAAATTTTGCTCCGACTCAAGCCGTGGCGAATACTCTGGGTGTGTTCGCAGATGCCTCTGCTATTCCAGGCTATGCCCAAACAGGAATTGCAGCGGCAACTGAAAAGCGGTTGGTGGTCAACTATCCCGATGTGAATTACCTGAATCCTAATCAGCTTGCCAATCGGGCAGAGGTATCTACGTTTCTGTGTCAGTCTTTAGCAGGTGCAGGACAAATTTCCTCGGTGGTTCCCAGTCAGTATGTAGTGGGGGCTGCGGTGGCGGTTCAGCGATCGCAAATTGTGGCGGGAACGCTGATTCCGGTCGGCTATGGGGCGGCTCCGCAAATTGTGGTGGCACCGAACGAAACCGTTGCTTTGACGGTGACGGTTGCCTCAGATGTGCGGAATACGGCTGGAGTCGTGGCAATTCCCGCAGGTAGTCAGGTGATCGGACAACTGGTGCCCGTCAACGGCGGCTCTCAGTTTGTTGCTCGAACCGTGATCATTAGCGGTCAGCAATATTCGATCAATGCATCTTCTGCCGTGGTACAAACCAAGAAAAATCTACGAGATGTCAGCCTCATCAAAACGTTGGGCGGCGCAGCCTTGGGAGCAGGGGCAGCGGCGATTATTGGTGAAGTGACAGGCGATCGGATGCAAGGGGCTGGCAACCTGATCTTGGCAAGCGGCATTGGGGCAGCCGTTGGCTCAAATCAGGGTCGCAACTTGGGTTCGGCGATTCGGGATGCGGCGATTGGGGCAGTCCTGGGCGCAGGTGCAGCAGGTGTGACGGGCGATCGCACCATCACTCCTAAAAAGGTATTGACTGGAGCAGCAGCAGGCGCGGCAATCGGT